>JGI994J12354_10002832_pt1 | contig 16555 bp, 15 predicted proteins | sample IntmicLarv3ML3BL_FD_12354 | JGI IMG/M metagenome (IMG submission 12354) | reverse complement strand
TCAAATCTTCATACACAGTAATGTCCGTGAACCCCGCCTTGGCAAGGATTGCGGCAACCTCTTCGTGCTGTCCCGCCCCGATTTCAAAAGCGAAAATCCCGCCTTCGTTCAAACTTCCTTTGTAAAGATTTACAATATCCTCGTAATATGAAAGACCGTCATATCCTCCGTACAAAGCTTCGGAAGGCTCGTACCGCACCTCTTCTTGGAGGTTTTTCATGTCAATGTTGTTAAGATACGGCGGGTTCGACACAACGATGTCAAAACTTTGCTTCGGCACTTTCGTAAGGTCTTGGCAAAGCACTTTCACCTTCCCTTTAAGCCCGTGATATGCAAGATTTTTCTTAAGATATTTCACCGCAGCCTTAGAATTTTCAAGCGCAGCTATCTGCGCCCCCGGCACTCTTTTTGCAACAGCAATTCCGATACAGCCGGTTCCCGCCCCGATATCAATTATGTTCGGGGTCTTGTTAGAGCTTTCAGAGATGTACTCTAAAACAGCATCAACCAAAAGCTCGGTTTCAGGGCGAGGAATAAGCACACCGCTTCCGACAAATATCCGATGAGAATAGAATTCCCACTCTCCTAAAATGTACTGAAGCGGCTCGCCGCTTAGACGGCGTGAAACAGCATTCTCGATGTTTTCAATCTGCCTGTCGGTCAAAAGCTCACCCCTAGGAGCGCGCTTTGTGCCCATGGTATATTGTCTTACAATCTGCTCTGCTTCAAACCGCGAGCTCGGTATTCCCGAAGTTTCAAGAGCGTGATTTATTTGATTTATGTAAGAGAGATAATCAGAGGCTCTCCATCTGTATTCCATCTGTTTCATTGTTCTGCAAATAATAAAAGATTAGATTTTCAATATACACTATATTCTAACATATATCTAACCAGTTTGCAAGAGCAAATATTAAGATAAGTAAGACAGCGGGAATTATGTCAACTGACATAATTCCCGCTGTCTTACTTGTTTTTCACCACAGTCCAAAAAAGTCTGTCATTCCCTATTGTTTTTACCGCTTCCCTCGTCAAGGCAAGCCGCTGTTTCTTCAGTAAAATAGCCCTCTTGTTCCACATGCGACAAGTAATTCTGGGTTTATATTGCGTTAACGTCCTCATGCTACTTCCTTCCTCTTAGTGCCGAACGAGGTTATCCTCGCGTTCGATTTTGCATTGCCCTCTACTTTAAGCACCATAACAGTTGTATCATCCCCATGCCCGGGATAGGCACTGTCCTCCGCCTTTAGTTTCACCGCCTCTGCAAGTTCTCTCGGAGTAAGCCCTCGCGCCTTTGCCAAAAGCGGTTCTATCCACTTCTTGCTATTCTCGCACACTCCGTCGGACATCAAAACGACCATGTCACCATGAGCAAGTTTAACCTCCTGCTCAGAGTATCTTATCCCGCTTAATATCCCAATCGGAAGCGACTCTGACGTTATGCGAGTAACCTCTCCTCCCCTGCTTAGTATAAAGCTGTCGGGCGCTCCCGCCTTGAAGAATTTCGCCGTCCCCGTGTACAAATCAAAAGTAAATGCATCAATAGTCGAAAGGCTCTCATTAGAGCTCTTCACAATGAAAGAGGAGTTCACAAGCTTCGCCGCCGCAGGAAACCCGAACCCCACATTCAGCAGCTTCGACATCATCGTCACGGTCATCTCGCTGTCCGAAAAAGCAGGCTTACCCTTGCCCATTCCGTCCGATAAAAGCATGTGGACATTCCCCCTGCCGTCAGTGAAATAGTTCATATTGTCGCCGCAGTAAGCGGCATTATGCGCAGAAGCCTGCGCGAACCCGAAGTTTGTCTTAAACGCAGGACGCTCGTAAAGAGCAAGCCGAACCTTGTCGCCGACTTCCATAATACTCGGCGAGTCAAAATGTATACCTGTCGCCTTGGAAATACTCTGTCGGAGCATGTTTTTACGTTTGTTGTCGATATAACCTACAAGATAGATTTCCACGAACTCTTCGCCGTGAATATTCTTGTAAACATAAGCCTTGTCATACTCCACGCCAAGCTTCGAAAGCAGTTCTTTGACAACAAGAGTATTACGATTATCCACCTCTGAAATCTGCTGTATTTCCGCCGACAGAGTGTCAAGAAGCGACGAGATAGCGTCAATCTGCGAAAGCGAAACATCGCGCACTTCTGAAAGCTCGTTCTCCCGCTTTTCCTTAAATCGGAAAATTTCGTAATTTTCCCGCACAGCCTCTTCAAGCGCAGCAATATTCGAGCAGTTGTCTTTCAAAAAGCCTCCGCTTTCAAACTCCTCGCCCTCCCTCATTTGCAAAGTCATGTTGTTGAAACTGTCCATCAGAAAGGAATAATTATCAATCCAGCACGTCGAAAATCTGTCACATTTTTTGCAGACACTCTCTGCAGAAGCCTGAAAAACATCAGCAATATTATTAAATCCGTGACTGTTTTCTTTGATATTATCCTTTATGTCGTCGAACGCTCCGAGAGTAAATTTAAGCCTGTCGGAAATGTTGTCAATCTCTACCTGACTTGATAAATCGTTCCCCTTAATCGTCAATATCTTTCGGGCAATCTTTTCAAAGACAGAGTTCGGAACAAGCGAATACAGGATTATCCCCGCCGAGATATTCAAGAGGAAGAAGATGTTTTTATAGTCAAACCCAAGCAAAATCGTCACCAATGTAAGCGATACTCCGAAAAAGCTGATGATAGTTGTCTTTTTCCCTTTTCCGAAAACGCAAGCCAAAAATGTGGCGATAATTATCGGCGCGGCAAGCATAGCAAACTCGCGATTGAACAGAATGAAAACTCCTGAAACTCCAATCGCCGCGACGGTCGCAGCCATCGGCTTCCCCTGCCCCGCAAGCACGAGCAGAGCGGCTACCCCGATCATTATTCCCGCGTTCATCGACCGAAACGACAGCCCGCAGAAAGCAAGCAGTAACAAAGCGGCGAAAACCCCTTTGAAAGCCATTCCTCTTTTGCCGTCAGATTTCACATGCTCAAACACAAAGCAGGAAACCAAACATATTACTGTTTGTATAATCGCGTTGTGCGTCTGCCCTAAAAATGCAAATCCGAGAAATAAAGCAGTCGAAGATACCACAGCCTTAACTTTGTAGTTGTTTTTTGGAATAAGCAACTGCGAAACAAGCGATACTACAGAAGCAAAAATAAAAGGCGCCGCCGCTTCTGCGCCGAAAAAAAGCAAATAACCCGCGCTCGCAGAAAGCGATGGAAGCAGTCCCCACGCACTTCCCGCGGCAACTCCGAAGCTCATTGTTCCGCCGAATATTTGTATTACTGAAAGCAAAAGCCCGCACAAAATCTTCCCTGAAAGAGCGGCGAGCTTTGTTTTCGGAAGACTGAATAAATATTTGTTATTGATTACCTGTTTCATAAAATTCGTTTATTTTAAAATTCTTTGTTTTCGTCAATTATACTACAATATGTATAAAAACTTTGTCGCTTTAAGCGAGAACATTTTCCGAATAAACGATATATTTTGTCGATTCTTTATACTTTGGCAAGAAAAAAGCAGACCTTTTTGCAAAAGTCTGCTTTTTTTCGCCCAGCAATTCATTATTTGAACCGGAACATTGTCTTCTTCTGTTTTGGCTTCAACTTCCTAATCACAAAGAAATAAACAAAATACAAAGCCGTGGGCACAAGCAAAAGCACGGCTATCCCGACCGAACTCTGCATAAACGCGAACACTGCTCCGATTTTAGGAATTCTTCGCGAGTACACACCGAGAATATCTCTCTCGCTCACCGAAAAGAACGCTCTGTCAAGTTCGGTGCTATTTTGAAGTATGTAAAGAGTATCCTCCGCGGCGGATTCCTCGCCTATGACGGGCTCAAGCAAAAGTACTCCTTCAAATCTGAACGCGACAAAATCCCCGAACTCTGCCGAGGACTTAGCACCCTCGCTTGTTCTCACAAAAACAAGGTCGTTTTTGTGCATCACAGGCGACAGAGTTTCGTTGTCGATTACTATCGGTGCTGTTCCGAACAAACTCGGAAGCCTCTGCGGAGCAGTTTGAAACTTCACCGCAAGAGTAATATTCACAGCCGCAAGAATCAGAAACAGCACGCTGATGACACCCGCGATTATGAGGAACACTATTGATTTTTTACTGCTTTTCATAGCCATTTTCACGTCTGCCGAATTATAATTTCGTTAGATAAAATATATCATATTCCGAAAAGAATGTCAATCAGAGATATATTTCAGTGCAATCCAACCAATCAATTCGTCCGAATTTGCAACGAAAATTTTATGTTCCTCCTCTTTTGGGAGCTCGATTTTGTGCTTTTTCATAAAGCTCCTACTACCGCAAATAAGCTCTTCGCCATCCACTATCGAAGTCACTCCCTCCCCTGCCGAAAACTTCATAGAATGTGGCTTCGCGTAATCAATGCCGTGCTTTTCGCACAAATCTTTCGTCACGTTCTCGGCGGCGCAACCGCTCCCTCTAAGTGCCGTCGCGCACAGGTATACAAGCCTTTTCGCAGTAATATCATGACGGCAAACGACATCCGAAACCTCGAACATATTCCCGTTCACAACCCGCGAAAACAAAGGACTCTCCTCTGCCAAAACTGACTCGCTATCCACCGACACGAGGTCAAGCCCGAGGTCTTTTACCCTTTGGATTATCACCTCCTGCGATGCTCGATTGGGGTTGAACCAAAACTCCACAGTCTTGTCCGAAAGCGAAACGTACGACCTCACCGATTTGATTTTCTTTGCCTCTCGCTCGATAAGCATTGCCATCTGCACCGAAACAAGCGCGGGCACAGAAATTTTAATTTGCTGTGTTTTCATATCATATTTTACCTCTTATTATGATATTATTGCCTCTAAAAAAACAAAAAATACCCTCTGTTCAAATCGAACAGAGGGTATTTTTTATAAAGCTTTTTAGTACATTCCGCCCATGTCAGGCATAGCAGGAGCGACAGGCTTATCTTCAACCTCGTCAGCAACAAGGCTTTCAGTAGTAAGAACCATCGCAGCAACACTCGCCGCATTCTGCAAGGCCGAGCGTGTCACCTTAGCAGGGTCGATAATACCCGCCTGTGTCATGTCGCCGTACTCGTCCGTTGCGGCATTATAGCCATAGCCGACCGAACCGTTCGTAACGATTTTATCGATAATAATCGCTCCCTCAAGTCCGGCGTTAGCGGCAATCTGTCTAAGCGGAGTTTCCAAAGCGGCAAGCACAATAGAAACGCCCGTCTTTTCGTCGCCTGTCGAAGTTTCAAGCAAAGCCTTAACCGCAGGGATTGCATTGATTAAAGCAACTCCGCCGCCTGCGACAATGCCCTCTTCAATCGCCGCCTTTGTCGAAGCCAAAGCGTCTTCAATGCGGAGCTTTTTCTCTTTCATTTCAACTTCTGTCGCCGCGCCGACTTTGATAACAGCAACTCCGCCACAAAGTTTGGCAAGACGCTCTTGAAGTTTCTCACGGTCGAAATCAGACGTAGTGTCCTCAATAAGAGCACGAATTTGAGCAACACGAGCACTGATAGCCTCTTTGTCACCTGCTCCGCCAACGATGATAGTATTTTCCTTGTCCACTTTAACTTGGCTTGCATGACCAAGAACCGACATATCAGCGTCTTTAAGCTCCATGCCCAAATCAGCAGAAACCACAGTTCCGCCAGTCAAAACAGCAAGATCAGTAAGCATTTCCTTACGTCTGTCACCAAAACCCGGGGCTTTTACGCAAACTACGTTGAACGAGCCGCGAAGCTTGTTGAGAAGTATGGTCGCAAGAGCCTCTCCGTCAACGTCCTCTGCAATAATCACAAGCTTTTTACCTGCCTGCACAAGCGGTTCAAGGATAGGAAGAATGTCGTGGATTGATGAGATTTTCTTGTCAGTGATAAGGATATTCGCATCGTCCACAGCGGCAATCATCTTATCCGTATCAGTCACCATGTAAGGCGAAATGTACCCGCGGTCGAACTGCATACCCTCGACAACTTCTGAATAAGTGTCGCTTGTTTTGCTCTCTTCAATCGTGATAACCCCGTCTTTCGTTACCTTTTCCATCGCTTCTGCAATAAGAGCTCCGATGAACTCGTTACCCGCAGAAACAGTAGCAACCCGCGCGATATCAGCACTTCCGTTAACTTCTTTAGCGTTCGCCTTAACCGCGGCAATCGCGGCAGCAGTCGCTTTCTCAATCCCGCCTTTAATCACCATCGGGTTCGCACCGGCAACAACGTTTTTCATTCCCTCATGCACAAGTGACTGCGCAAGTAACGTAGCGGTTGTCGTTCCGTCGCCCGCCGCATCGTTAGTTTTGGTCGCAACTTCTTTCACCAAAGCCGCTCCCATATTCTCGAAAGCGTCCGAAAGCTCAATTTCTTTTGCGATAGTAACGCCGTCGTTGGTGATAAGAGGGCTTCCGTATTTCTTATCAAGCACAACGTTGCGGCCTTTAGGACCAAGTGTAATTTTAACGGTATCAGCAAGCTTGTCAATACCCGCAAGAAGCGCTTTTCTAGCATCTTCACCGTATATAATCTGTTTACTCATATGTGTTTCTCCTTATATAAATTTATTCAACTATAGCAAGTACATCAGATTGCCGTATAATCGTATATTCCTGCCCCTCGATTTTCACTTCGGTTCCGCTGTACTTTGAAAGCAAAACCTTGTCGCCTACCGAAAGCTCCATTTCTATTTCACAGCCGTCAACTACTCCACCCGGTCCGACAGCCACAACCTCTGCAACCTGTGGCTTTTCCTTCGCGGCAGATGCCAATATTATGCCTGACTTAGTGGACTCTTCGGCCTCTGTCATCTTGACCACAACACGGTCTGAAAGCGGTTTAATGTTCATTGTGTTCCTCCTAATAATGTTATATCTTGAGTAAAATATTAGCACTTCAATTATCAGAGTGCTAATTTAATTATAACCTCTTTTTTTTGATTTGTCAAGAAGTTTTTTGAAAAATTTTGATATTTTTTAATATATATTAAGTTCAAAGCGGTTGATAACTCGCCCCGTCCCCATAGTCATAATCCTAATACGACTCGTCATATGACTTTTCATCATAATAGCGATTATAATAATAATTGTAGTAATAATCGTAATAGTCGCTGTAATCGACCTCAGAATCAAAATCGAATTCATAATCTGAAGACTCATAATACGACTCTTCATCGTCAAAGCTGTACTCATACTCATCGTATGACGACTCATATTGACTGCTGTACCAGTCATAGTAGTAATCGTAATAGTCATCATAGTCATAACCATAATCAAAATACTCTGCTATTTCCAAAACAATCTCGTCCATATTATCGTTCATGGTTCTAATCATGAAAGTTCCCGCAACTGAATAAATCAGAAAAAGAGAACCCGCAACCGCCGCCATTGTAATCCACACCGCACGTTTCCGACGGAATACAATAGCCAAAATAACCGAAACAATAATCGCCTGCCAAACAATGGTAAGAGCAACATTAGTTATAATAAAATTCGTTAACATACTGGACATTTCATAATCCTTTCAGTGATAAATTTGAATTTAATCTGCGTGAGAATTTTCAACCTGCTTGTAAGCATCCCTTACCTTGTCCGCCAAACTGCTTTCTAATTTATAAACAGAAATAGTACCGTCGCCTGTGTCATGCTCATTAAAATGAACATAAAACTCATCTCCGATTTGATAAAACAAAACAAAATCGTACAACATTTCATAGTTCAACATTCTTGCTATGTAAAACTCATTATCAACATCGCCGTGGTTTATCTCCACCTCGTTGTCAGAATACTCATCAAGCGCGTCAAATGTAGCCTTATCAAAATCAATGTCTATGTATTTCTTCAACTTTGGTCCGCTAATCACAAATATCAACCTTTTTTCTAAATCGTTCTTAGCATAAAACTCAAAAACACTCACGCTCTCATAACTGGCGCAATATATCTCTCCGTCAATTACAAGAGCATCATGCCCGCTTTCGAGAATGAAGTGCTTGACCCCTTTTATCTCTTCTTGCCCCGAGCGAGTATCATGAAAATAAGCGACAGTAACGGCGTTGTCAATCGCGGAAGTTTCTATGTATGTATTCACATAACTGCTGTACAACTCACCTTTCCACCGAAACGTATGATAACGATACTCTGTGCCTTCAAAAATGTATTTACACTCCTCAAAATCTTCTATATTTTCATAGCCCGAATTCTGATTGAAAAAGTCCTCATAATCAAAATCAAAGTCGTAATCATAGTCGTCATAGCTATAACCATAATCAGGCTCATATTCTGAATATCCGAAAAACTCGTTCATTTCTGAAAGATAATAGTCACTTTCCTCATGTAGAGTTACCGCCATAGCACCAAAAGCCGCCATACTCCATGACAAAAGCAAGCCTGCAAACACTGCACACAAAATACACCTTACTTTCTTTTTGCGGCAAGCAATTGACAAAACAAGCAAAGCAACGCCAATCTGCAAAATGGTAAACCACACGCAAATAGCTATAACATTTGTCAAAAACATATTCCCCATTTAGACTACCTTTCAGTGATTTTTTAATATACCCGAGTGTTTTCATACTCCATATAGGCATTCTTCACCTGAGTCGCCAAATAGTCGCTTAGTTTATAAGCATAGTAATACTCTGTGTCTGTTTCATCTATATCTTTCTCAATATAAAACTCATCTCCGATTTGAAAAAAATAAACAGTTTCAAACACGCTCCCATCATTGGACTTCATAGTGATGTGATAGGAGTTGTCCACGTCAGCATATTTTATTTTCACCTCATTGTCGGTATATTCCAAAAGAACATCAAAATCCTGTTTGTCAAAATCAACATATGCATATCCCCACATGAATTTATCCTTATCAAATTGGCGGAATTCGAAAAGCATCTCTTCTTCAAAATGACTTTGAATATCGTCATACGACTCAACACTTGTTTCTTCTTCGCCAAAATAGCGGTCATGATAATACTTATAATAGTAATTGTAATAGTCATCATAGTCGTAATTTTCAGACGATTCTTCACTATAAGAATAATCGTAACTATAACCATAGTCAGGCTCATACACATACGTAGGATGACCAAAATACTCGTTCATTTCTGAAAGAAAATAGTCCGGGTCCATACCAATAGCCACACCTATTACAACAAAGTTCGAGATACTTTGTATCAAAAGCACGCTTGCAAACACCGATGCCACAATACATTTTCCTCTTTTTCCGCGACAAGAAATTGCTATCACAAGCAAAGCAATACCGACCTGCAAAGCAACAAAACATGCGCAAGCCACTAAAACCATTTGAAAAAACATATTGTCCATTTTAGACTACCTTTCAATGTTTTTTAATATCCCCGAATATTTTCAAACTGCTTGTAAGCTTCCCTTACCTTGCCCGCCAAATAGTCGCTTAGCTTATAAACAGAAATATATTCTTCATACGCACCGGTTATTTCGTCTGTGTCATTTCTAATATAAATCTCGTTCCCAATCTGATAAACCCAAATACGCCTACACAGCATTCCATCATCCGACTTGCGTGATATATAATATCCCTCGTCCACATTTTCTTGAGAAATCTCTGTTTCCGTTTCATAGCCGGAGTAATACCAAAGCGAATCAAATGTAGTCTTATCAAAAGTAATGTCCGCACATTCCCAATCAATCATATAAAAATCATAAGACCAAATCTCGAAAGTCCACTTATCCTCGGGATAATTATTATAAAACTCTGTTAGGTCCGATAATCTCCCAAGAACGTAATACACCTCTCCATCAAGAATAAGCACATCATATCCGCTTTCGGTCGAACTCTTCCAGACCTCTTTTATCACTTCCTCCCCAAACCGAGTGTCGCGAAAATAAGCGACAACCTCTTTGTCATACCCCTCAGGAGCATTCAAAAATCCGTTCACAACACTGCTATACCACTCACCGCGCCATGAAAACATGTTATAGTCGCGCGAGCCTGTACTCTCGGTGAAATCTTCTATATATTCACGACCGTCAGACGATTTTTCATATTCTTCGGACGACTCGCCGTAACTATAATCAGGCTCATACTCGGAATGACCGAAAAACCTGTTCATTTCCGAAATGTAAAAGTCCTCTTCCATATGCACAGACACGATCAGAGCACCAAAAGCCGCCATACTCCATGACAAAAGCAAGCCCGCAAACACTGCTGACAAGATACATCTCACTTTCTTTTTGCGGCAATAAATCGCAAGCACAAGCAAAGCAACTCCGACCTGCAAAATGACAAACCACATGCAAGCGGCTAAAACCATTTCGAAAAACATGTTTTTCATCCGATTGCCTTCCCTACAATTTCTGCAAGCCTCTCGGGAATATCAATCTTCTGCGGACACTTCTCTTTGCACGCGTCACAGCGAATACATTCCGCCGCATTCGCAGGGTCAATTTTCGAAAGCTCGTCAGTAGCAATATATTCGTTATATCCGCCGAAAACTTTAGAAATCGGAATTTCCACAGGGCAAATGTCGCAATAATTACACGCCGTACACGGAATAGTATTAAGCTCTTTCATAGCCCGATTAATTTTGATAATCGCCTCGTAATCCTTCTCAGCCAAAGGCTCAAAATTCTCGATAGTATCAAAGTTGTCCTTGACCTGTTCCATATTCGACATGCCCGAAAGCACCGCCGCAACATTCGGCAAACTCGCGCAATAACGCACAGCAAGACTCGCTTTCGACTTGTCAGGATACATCTCAGCGAAAATCTTGTTTATCTTCCCCTGCCCGAAGTTTGCAAGACCTCCGCCGCGCACAGGCTCCATAGCTATGATAGGAACTCCCGCATTCGTAAGCCGCTCGTATTGGCCATGCGCATCCTGCTCGTTCCAGTCGAAATAGTTAAGCTGGATTTGAGCAAAATCAAACTCATGCGTCGAAAGAATTTCATCTAAAAGTCTGGCTTCACAGTGGAACGAGAACCCGATTTTGCGAATTTTCCCCGCAGCCTGCTTCTCTTTAAGAAAATCATAGACTGAAAGCTCTTTGACCTTGCTCCAAATATTATGGTCAATCGCATGAATAAGATAAAAATCTATGTAATCCGTCTGCAATCTATCAAGACTGCGCTGGAACATCGCCTCCATGTCATCTTTGGACTTTAAGTCCCATAACGCAAGCTTTGTCGCAATGCTTAAACTCTCTCTCGGATATCTCTTCAGAGCTTTTCCGACGAATTCTTCTGAAAGTCCTCCGTGATACATAACAGCAGTGTCAAAGTAGTTCACGCCTTTGTTATAGGCAAAGTCAATCATCTCCATCGCCTGTTTTTCGTCGATTTTGCCGTCAGTTTCAGGAAACCGCATGCACCCAAACGCAAGCATAGGAATTTCGCGGTCCATTTTCGGGATAAATCTTTTCGTAACCATAATATTTTCCTCTATGAGATAATAAATAATTCTATTGTGGGAATTATAAAAACAAGAAAGTCAAAATCGGAGTAAATATAAAAATGTCAAACCACAAAAACGAACATACCGAACACGCACCAAACCCAAATAAAACGCTTCTGCCCCTGCTTGCACTTGCGAATATACCGCAAGCAAAGCCGGGCGCACAAAAGATTATAGCGCTTAAAAAAAGAGGAGGAAAAGTGCAGGGATATAAGCTTTCTGACGGGTCAATCGTCGATAAAAACCAGGCGGTTTCGCTTGCAAAGCAAGGCGAAATCGCCGGCGTAGGAGTCGCCGTCCGAAGTGGCAAAGAGTACCTGAAATCGTTCCCCGACGGGTCGGAGAACGACAATCTTTCAAGTCTGCCCTCGTTCAGCGACTAACCTAAAATTAGATTTGCGCAAGTGCCTGTTTAAGGTCTGCGATAATATCAGCAACGTCTTCAATTCCAACAGAGAAACGGATTAAGTTCGTGCTAATCCCCGCCTCTTCAAGTTGCGCGTCGCTAAGCTGACGATGAGTAGTTCCCGCAGGATGAAGCACGCAAGTTTTTGCATCCGCAACGTGCGTGGCGATGGAGCAAAGCTTAAGCCCGTCCATGAATTTAGAAGCCTCTTCGCGGCCTCCTTTAATGCAAAACGGAATAACTCCGCAAGTACCCTTCGGCATATATTTCTTCGCCAAAGAGTGATATTTGTTGTCCGCAAGTCCGGGGTAGTTTATCCACTCGATTTTATCGCTTGTAGAAAGGAACTCGGCAACAGCCAAAGCATTGTCACAGTGCCTTTTCATGCGCAGAGCAAGCGACTCTAAATGAGTATTAAGTAAGAACGAATTCATCGGCGCAGGCGCAGCCCCAAGGTCGCGCATAAGCTGAACCACGGCCTTGGTTATGTATGCACCCTTACCGAAAACTTTTGTGTATGTAACGCCGTGATAGCTTTCGTCCGGAGTAGTAAGTCCGGGGTATTTGTCGGAATATTTATCAAAATCGAAGTTCCCGCTGTCAACGATAGCACCGCCCACAGAGGTAGCGTGCCCGTCCATGTATTTAGTGGTCGAGTGTACTATAATATCCGCTCCGTGCTCGAAAGGACGGCAGTTTATCGGGGTCGGGAACGTGTTGTCAACAATAAGAGGAACTCCGTTAGAATGCGCAGCCTCTGCCCACTTTTCAAAGTCAAGCACAATCATCGACGGATTGGCAAGACTTTCAGCAAACACTACCTTAGTATTCGGCTGAAAAGCTGCGTTAATCTCGTCTGCGCTGGCCTCAGGGTGAACGAAAGTACAATCAATCCCCATGCGCTTCATTGTAACGGCAATCAGATTATATGTACCGCCGTAAATCGCCGCCGAAGCAACAATGTGGTCACCTGCAGAACAAATATTAAACAACGCAAAAAAGCTTGCCGCCTGCCCGCTTGATGTAAGCATAGCGGCGGCTCCGCCCTCAAGCTCGCAGATTTTCGCCGCGACCAAATCGTTTGTCGGATTTTGCAAGCGAGTGTAGAAATAGCCCGCCTCTGAAAGGTCGAAAAGCCTTGCCATCTGCTCGCTTGACTCGTACTTAAACGTAGTGCTTTGTATAATCGGGATAGTTCTTGACTTCCCGTTTTCGGGGCTGTATCCCCCGTGAATGCAACTTGTATCTATAGACATAAATGTTTCTCCTGTTATATAGTTATAATTAAAAATAAATTTTAATGTAATGCCCAGTTCAGGGCATAAACCATATTCTGATAATTCTTATTAAAAACATAATTCAACTCCCATTTATATAATAAACGAGTCGTTTTCGTCCGCAACGTCGATTAACCGTTCTTCTTCGCCCCCGCTTTGGCCCGTAAATTATTATCCAATATAGCCTTGCGTATGCGAAGGCTTTGAGGTGTTACCTCTAAAATTTCATCACTCTCTAAAAATTCCAGCATGTCCTCAAGCGACATCTTTTTCGGAGTAACAAGCCTAAGTGAATCGTCCGTTCCGCTTGCGCGAGTGTTCGTAAGCTGTTTGCGCTTGCAAACGTTTACTACAAGATCCTCGGCTTTCGGGTTCTGCCCGATTACCATGCCCTGATATACCTCGGTACCCGCGCCGATAAACAAAGCCCCGCGCTCTTGCGCATTGAAAAGCCCGTAAGCAACTGCTGTGCCTGTCTCAAACGCAACAAGCGAACCAACAAGCCGACGAGTAATATCGCCCTTATACGGCTGATACCCGTGGAAAATAGTATTCATAATCCCCTCGCCGCGAGTGTCAGTCAAAAACTCACTGCGATAGCCGAAAAGTCCGCGGCTTGGAACCAAAAACTCAATCCGCATTCGCGACCCTGTCGGCGCCATATGTGTCATCTCTGCCTTACGAGAGCCAAGCTTTTCCATTACAGCACCAACCGACTCTTCAGGAACGTCAATGATAAGGTTCTCAATCGGTTCATGTTTCACTCCGTCAATCTCTTTGAAAAGAACTCGCGGCGAACCTACCATGAACTCATACCCCTCGCGGCGCATCGTTTCGATAAGGATAGAAAGGTGCATCTCACCGCGACCTGCGACCTTAAAGCTCTCTGACACTTCTGTGTCAGTCACTCGCAAAGATACATCTTTGAGAAGCTCTTTATACAATCGCTCTCTAATCTGCCTTGAAGTAACAAACTTGCCCTCGCGCCCCGCAAAAGGTCCGTTGTTGACAGAAAATGTCATCTCAATCGTAGGCTCTGAAATCTTCACGAAATCAAGCGGGTCAGCCCCCGCGGTAGAGCAGATAGTATTCCCGATAGTGATATTCTCAATCCCCGAGAAACAGACGATATCCCCTACCATAGCAGAGTCAATCGAAACTCGCCCAAGAGCATCAATAGCATATAGATTAGCAATTTTGCTCTTATATTTCACTTCATCGTTAAGCTTGTCGCAAACGATGACCTCACCCGGCTTAACAACCCCGCGCTCAACACGGCCGATAGCAACACGTCCTACATATTCGTTATAGTCAATCGAAGAAACAAGCATTTGAAGTTCGCCTGTTTCGTCACCTGTCGGCGGGTCTATGTAATCAACAATAGTGTCCAAAAGCGGAAACAAATTCTCGCCCGGGTGATGCGGCGAAAGACTCGCCGTTCCTGCACGAGCAGAGCAGAAAAGCACAGGGCTTTCAAGCTGTTCTTCCGTAGCGTCAAGGTCAAGCAAAAGCTCTAAAACCTCGTCGGGAACTTTGTCAATACGAGCATCAGGACGATCAATTTTATTGACAATAATCATAACTTTAAGCCCAAGCGCAAGCGCCTTTCCTAAAACAAACCGAGTCTGCGGCATAGGCCCTTCTGCAGCATCAACAAGAAGCAGAACTCCGTCAACCATCTTGAGAACGCGCTCAACCTCGCCACCGAAATCAGCATGCCCCGGCGTGTCAATGATATTAATCTTCGTATCTTTATAGTGTATAGAAGTATTTTTTGCGAGTATGGTAATACCGCGCTCGCGCTCAAGGTCGCCGCTGTCCATAACTCGTTCTGTAACCGTCTGATTTTCTCTGTAAATGCCCGACTGTGAAAGCATTTCGTCAACAAGTGTAGTTTTTCCGTGGTCAACGTGCGCAATAATCGCAACGTTTCTAAGATCTGTGCGTGTCATATAATTCCTTATTTGTAGTTTAACTTTTTAATTATAGCACAGAGTTATGAAGATTGCAATAGTTCGAGAAGATATCTTTACAACTCTAACTCCTCCTGCCAATCCTTATCCCCCACCGCCTCTGCAAGACGCTCTACGCCCTCCTTGTTATACTCCTCTCCATCACCGTTCTTGACATTACTCTGCCCCAAAACCGAGTTCAAAATCTCAAGCCTATTGCTTGTTGCAATACCTTTTTTATTCTTTTTGCTTTTTCCGAACATAATATTCCTTTCAGACTAATTTACTATATTATAGACTATTTCAAAATAATTATAATAATTTTTTCACAAATTTCCAAAATCCTCTTTACACTTTAATAACTTAATGATATAATACAAAGTTATATATTAACAACTGTTTAGGAGTTACACCCATGCGAAAAGTCCCTGAAACTTTTGGAAGCTTGGTTTTCAACCAAACTGTCATGAAAGAGTGCCTTCCCAAAGATATCTATAAATCTCTTGAAAAGACTATGGCAGAGGGAACTCCCCTTGAAGAGAGCGTAGCGAATGTCGTGGCAAACGCAATGAAAGACTGGGCGATTTCTCTCGGCGCAACTCACTTCACCCACTGGTTCCAGCCAATGACAGGCACAACCGCCGAAAAGCACGACAGCTTTATCGAGCCCGCTGCGGACGGTGGCGTTATAATGAAGTTCAGCGGTAAGGCTCTCATAAAAGGCGAGCCCGATGCATCTTCGTTCCCGTCAGGCGGACTCCGTGCAACTTTCGAAGCTCGCGGCTATACCGCATGGGACCCCACAAGTTATGCGTTTATAAAGAACGGTACTCTCTGCATTCCAACCGCGTTCTGCTCTTATACTGGCGAAGCTTTGGACAAGAAAACCCCGCTTTTGCGAAGCATGGAAGCTCTGAACACAGAAACACTCCGTGTACTCAAACTTTTCGGAGTAATCGATGCAAAGCATGTCGTGGCAAATGTCGGCGCAGAACAAGAGTACTTTCTCATAGACAAAGAGCTCTTTGCGAAACGTCCCGACCTCATCTACACAGGAAGAACCCTGTTCGGCACTCGCCCCCCGAAAGGGCAAGAGCTTGACGACCACTATTTCGGAGTAATTAAAGAGCGTGTAGCGGCTTACATGCGCGACCTCGACAACGAGCTGTGGAAGCTTGGAATCCTCTCGAAAACAAAGCATAACGAGGTTGCCCCTGCTCAACACGAGCTCGCCCCGATTTTCTCGACAACGAACATAGCGACCGACCACAACCAGCTTACAATGGAGATGATGAAATCCATCGCTAAGCACCACGGAATGGAGTGCCTTTTGCACGAAAAACCGTTCGCAGGAATTAACGGTTCGGGCAAGCACAACAACTGGTCGCTTTCGACCGATACAGGCGTAAACCTACTCGACCCGGGCAAAACTCCGCGCGAAAACGCACAATTTTTGCTCTTTCTGACGGCGGTTATTCAAGCCGTTGACGAGTACCAAGACCTCT
>JGI994J12354_10002831_pt1 | contig 16559 bp, 12 predicted proteins | sample IntmicLarv3ML3BL_FD_12354 | JGI IMG/M metagenome (IMG submission 12354) | reverse complement strand
CTGATACTCCTTGATGCGATGCGTTAGACTGAAAGCGCATGGTGTTGAGCAAAGGTGAAGTCGGCTGTATGCACTCGTTTTAACGGAAATCGTTAATTCAAAGCAAGCCAGAAGTGGCTGTGGGTGTTAGGTCGGGGGTCTATAAAATATCTATGGTGAGAATGAGGCGGAAGTCTCTGACAAACTTGCGAATGTACGGGTCTATAAGTAGCGTCCTTTAATAATGGACACCGCAAATGCGGGGTGTGTGAGGTAAAGTAAGATTCGAAGATATGAAATACCTTATTGTGTTACAGGCACAATCAAACACACAGGCTCAGAGTAAGCACCTAAGGATATATGCACAGACGGATGAAATAGAACGTGGAAAGCTGGAACGTAAATGCTAAGGGGGCAGTACCCCGATGATACGCTTGCAAGGAAAGGCGAAAGCCGATGGGAAACGTCGGCAGGCTTGAAAAATAGCCTTCCGTTATCGCTATAACTTGTATTAATTCCAGTGTAAGCAGTGGACGTAGTGTTGATAGCCCTTGTAATGAGGGAAGGAGCGATAGCCACAAGACAGGTTTTACGCTAACTATTATTTCTAAATCTTTCAAGGTTCTTGTATGACTAATAGAAACCAAACCGATAGGAGAGGTTGACTTGACTGTTAATACGGAATTGAAGATTAAACCCGAAAAATCTGCTTCCAAGCAAAAAGAAAAGCAGCTTAAAAAGCAGAAACTGCGAAACAACGAATATTACGACTTGCAACCTACTTTTGACGAACTGCACCAAAAAGCAACAAATAATCATGTGTTTACCGGCCTGCTGCCAATAATCGCAAGTGAAGATAATATATTATTGGCATACAGAAATATAAAGAAAAATGACGGTTCGGAAACGCATGGAACTGATGGATTAACCATTGAACACTATAAAAAGTGGACAGAAGAACGCTTTGTTAAGTATTTTCAAGACAAGCTGAAAAACTACCACCCCAAAAGTGTTCGCAGGGTTGAAATCCCCAAGGAATGGCAACCCGGAAAAACCCGTCCGTTAGGCATACCCTGCATGGATGACAGGATTATACAGCAATGTATAAAACAAGTATTGGAACCAATATGCGAAGCCAAATTCCACAAGCACAGTTATGGTTTTAGACCAAACAGAGGAACAAATCATGCAATAGCAAGAGTCCTGTTCCTTACCAACATCAGCAAACTGCATTATGTTGTGGATATTGACATCAAAGGCTTTTTCGACAACGTAAATCATGGGAAGCTCCTTAAACAAATGTGGAACATCGGAATCCGTGATAAAAATTTATTAAGCATTATTGGAAAAATACTAAAGTCTGAAATAAAAGGGATAGGTATACCCGAAAAAGGAACTCCGCAAGGAGGTATTATCAGTCCGTTATTGTCAAATATCGTACTGAATGAATTGGATTGGTGGTTAAGTGACCAATGGGAAACCATAGAAACCAACCACAAATATTCTGGAAACAATGTCAAATATAAGGCTTTGAGAGACAAGTCCAATCTCAAAGAATTTTTCTTTGTAAGGTATGCTGATGACTTCAAGATTATCTGCAATGATTACAAAACAGCCCAAAAGATTTTTATTGCCACAAAGCAATGGTTATGGGAGCGATTAGGGTTAGAAGTTAGCCCTGAAAAATCTAAAATAACAAATCTAAGAAAAAGTAAAACAGAATTTTTAGGGCTATCTTTATTCGTCAAAAGAAAAGAAATAAAAGATAACAATGGTAAAAAGGTTGAGAAATTCGTCACAAGGAGTAATATTTCGGACAAGGCAATAAAGACAATGTGCAACGGCTTGAGGGAACAAATAAAAACCATTCAAAATAATTCAACATACCAACAGGTTAATATTCTAAACGCTATGATTTTAGGTATGCACGGTTATTATAAAATGGCTACCCTTTGTAGCAGGGATTTTTCCCACATAAACTACATTGTCGGCAAGAGCCTGTACAATAGACTGAAAAGAATTACTAAAAAGGGTAAAGGCATTAAATGGCAACGTAAAATGCCGAAATCCGAAAAAGAAGCCTATATGTCTAAGGCGTATCGCAAATTTTATGGGAAATACGAAGGCAGACCAAAGATAATAGCGAAAACGGCAGTTTTTCCAATCTACGGTTGTACCCATACATCGCCCATGAATTTTACACAAGAGATTAACAATTACACTCCGCAAGGCAGGGCGTTAGTACACAGCAACTTAAACAAAACTGACAGTCTTGTCAAATATTTGCTTAAATGCAAAGAATACGAAAAATCTGTGGAGTACAACGACAACAGAATATCTCTTATGGCAGGGCAAAACGGTAAATGTGCGGTAACTGGTGAACCATTAGAAATTAGATATATGGAGTGCCACCACAAATTGCCTAAATCCCTTGGCGGTACAGATGTTTATGAGAACCTTGTGTGGGTAAAAAGTGATGTGCATAAATTAATTCACGCCACACAATCCGAAACCTTAAACAAATATTTACAAAGAATCGTTTTAGACAGCAAAGGCTTGAAAAAGGTTAATTCTTTAAGACTATTAGCAGAGAATTTAGAAATAGCAGTAGAGAAGTCAGCGTAAATTCCTGTTGGAACGCCGTGTGCGGTGAAAGTCGCACGCACGGTGTGAAGGAGGGGAAAAGTCGGAAACATTAGAAACGGTAGACTTACCTATTCCTATTAAAAATAAATATGTAGCCCTCTGTTACTTCAGATAAAGCTCTTTAATTATAAAATCGATAATTCCCCCAGCGTCAAGCGATAATAAGTTTTGCAGTAGCCCTGTATGGGCGTGCATAAATGTAACCATAACCGAGTTTAAGGTTTTCAGGCTTTTGTAATCCCTGTTTTTTCTGTTGAATAAAATAATTATCTGAACAGGCTCATTGTCCCATAAAAACGGCTTTTTATTGAACAAGATGATAATATCTTCTTTAGAATAGTATTTGCGCTCAACAGATATTAGCGCTATGCGGTTTGTTCGCTCGTCACTCAGAAGTGAATTTTTAAATATAGATGTTTCTATAAACTCCTGCTTAAGCTCAGGCTTTACATAATGCTTCCCAAAATATGAATAAACATCCAACTTATTTTTAAAATTATTATCCTTTATGATATTCTCATTTTTTATCATAACCTGCAATTCTCTATTAGTGAGCATTGACATATACCGGCTCAAGGAGTGGGACTCCGTAGGAAAGCGAAAAAAATCCAGCCGGATAAGCGGCAGGCTCAAAAAATTATAGCGCTTTTGCTCTATATCTGTAATCAGGAAATCATATTGACTCAGATCAATTAGAGAAGCAGCCGTAAACTCCACCACATCTATATTTGAAATTTGCTTACCGTATTCATCTATCACTCTTGCGGCAGCATCCCTTGCAAAATGAATACCGCACCGGGCAATAAGCAGCACTCGGTATTTCGCTACCCGGCTTAAATGCCTTGCAAATGAACTGTGATAGATATAAGACGCTGTAAGAATTTCCGCTTCAGATAATTTAACGCCATGCTTGCCATAATAAAATACGGCAAAATCCCTGCTTAAATCAGATAAAAAGGATCCATCCATTTTCACTTGGAAAACGCCCTCATCATCAGGCGGAAACTCAAAAAGGCATCTGTATTTTACTTCTATCAAATAATATAAAAATTCATCAGTGAATTTTTCATCCAGAAAATTATCAATACCGTAATATAATGTTTTAAGATAATGAACAGTTTCCTCTATATCTTCTCGGCATGAGGCGACCAGCTCACACGAATCATAATCTGCATTTGAGCGGGAGCAAAAACATAAGAGAAAAATAGTTATTGCATTTATATCATTGTAGAGAAGCTGATACCCCGCTTCTCCAAGCCTTTCGGATATTTCTCTGCTTACCGGCAGGAATCCGGATTGTTCAATCACCGATAGCTGCTCCCCGCTGAATGTAAGCTCACCGTACCACTCTTTCCTTGATCCGGAGAGGACAATGTATAATTTCAGCTTTGTCAGATAAACAAAGGGTATATCAAGCTGATATTTGTTAAATACCGAAATAAGCAAATTTTCAATTTTTGGGGCATTATATATTTTCTTGTTGAAGAATTTATCAAATGATAAATCCGCATCTTCAATAATAGAATTCATCCGCACCGCAATTTTATTTGAATACAGCAGGCAGATGCGCCTGTTCCATTCGCTTGATTGAATTTTCAGGCCGTAATTGGGTTTTGAAATGATTTCACAGCCATATTTCGTTAGTATATTTTTAACTTTTTTCAAGCTGCTTGAAATAGTACCTCTGGAATAATGGTATTTTTCAGAAAAACCATCTATGCTTTGATATTCGTCTGATAAAACTAAATCAAAAAGTATTCTGTATGCCAATTGATTTTTTGACAAATAAAGATATTGATTCCTCTGATAATGAAACAAAAAATCCTCCCGAAAGCGGTGAAACTTATCAGGCTCCAGTATTTCAAGGCATACCCCCTTGCCTTTACGAGAACTAATACCGGCGCCATGCTTATGAAGGTATCCATCTATTTTTTGAATTTCCACCCCAACATATTTACGTGATAAATTGCAATCATGCTGAATTTCATAAATAGATATATCGCCTGTGGCATCTAAAAGTCTTTTTAGTATTATCTCGCCATTAACCGATAATGTTTGCATTAAATTCCCCCCTGTGTTTATTCTACCCCAATAAACCTAAATGTTCCATAAAGAATTTTTAAATCCGAGGCTATTAAGCTCAAACCTCCAATCAGCTCCGCCTTTAATTTGAAATCTATTCTAAAAGCATTTCCGGCTTTTATTTCTATGGTGCAGCGCCAAGCGGCCTAACCGGAAGCGCGCAATCAGCGCTATATTCATAGCCGGAAGAATTTATCCGGCAGAATAAAAAAGAGCCTCTCTGTACATTAAGCACAGAGAGGCTCTTCTACCTTGTATGAGCATGGCGCCAAAATTTCTCACAATCTGCCAACAGCAATATATGTGCTGGCGACACTTAGCATATGCTCATTATTTTAATAATATACTGTGAATCTATTAGAATAGCACGTAAATCTTACCTTTGCTATCCACATCTGCCTTTTCAGAGGAAGGTATTTTCGGAAGACCCGGCATAGTCATAAATCGCCTATCATAGCAACAATAAAGCCTGCGCCGGCTGATGCTTTCAAATTTTCACCGTAACGGTGAAGCCTTCCGGTTCTCCTGTCAGGCTCGCATTATCCGAAAAGCTGTATTGTGTCTTTGCCATACAAACCGGCAATTTCCAAAGCCCAGTTTTGTAAGCCGGCTTGCTTGCTTTTTAGCTTCGGCACTAAGTTCAACGGAATCGGCGCGATAAATCTTTGTGGCTATTGCTTTAAGTTTATCTTCGATACTTATCTTAAGCGGCTAGCAAGCTCACCTCTTTATTTTTTATCCTCTGCTTCCAAGGCCTCAAGAAATTTGTCAGCCTCATCCTTTTTAATTTTATACGCATATTCGTCATCATTAGGGAAGCTGCCATCCCGCACCTCTGCGCAGTAGCTCTCAAAGGCTTTTTGCAGTTCTTCACCTATATTGGCGTATTTTTTTACAAATTTAGGGGTGAAGTTATCATAAAGGCCAACCATATCAGCGTAAATCAATAGCTGCCCATGTGTATAAGAGCCTGCGCCAATGCCAAGTATGGGTATGCCCGCGCGCTCTGTAATGGCTTTGCCTACAACGGCAGGAACGCCTTCAACCAATATCATACAGGCTCCGCCTTCTTCTTCAAGCTCTTTTGCCTGGCGAACCAGCTTCATAGCAGAATCAACAGTTCTACCTTGAGCCTTATAGCCTCCCAGCTGCCCTGCGAATTGAGGTGTCAATCCAATATGCCCCATTACCAATGTGCCGGAATCCGCAATGGCGCGCATACGTTTGGTTACTGATGGGGTGCAGCCTTCCATTTTTACACAGTCGCACAGAGATTCTTTAATAAAGCGCCCTGCGTTTGCAATAGCTTCTTCATCGGATTTCTGATAACTCATATAAGGCATGTCGCCTATAATAAAAGTTTCCGGAGCGCCCCGGCGTACGGCTGAACAGTGGCTTATCATATCATCCATTGTTACAGGGAATGTTGAGTCATAGCCAAGCTGAACCATTCCCAAGGAGTCTCCCACAAGTATCATATCCATGCCTGCGCGTTCCTGATATTTAGCGGTCAAATAGTCATACGCTGTTAAGTAAGTGATTTTTTCACCCTTCTCCATCATGCTGTAGAAATCCAAAATAGTTTTTTTCATGTTTTCTCCTCTTTTCATTAGGTTTATAGTAATTCCAATATACATTAGTACTTTTAGATATAATGGTCAAATAGAAATCAACAAAAGAATTTCACCTTATACAAGTGCAAAAATCTCATCCAGTAGAGTATTTGTGCGGTGATATACTTGGGCAACCACCTTGTCACCAAAAACCGGCTTGCAAGGAACACCCGTCAAGCCAACTGCTGTGCGGTAAAGCTCTTCAATATCGCATACCGGCAGACCTGCTGCCGCAAGGTCAGCCCTTAATTCCGGCCGGCCGGGATTGACCGCTATTCCAAGTTCTGTAACAAGAACATCTACAACCTCACCCGGTGTAGACTTACAGAGCACCTTATCAACCACAACAGGCGTTCTGGCGCGGACAAGAGGTGCTGTAATAATAGAGAGCTTCGCAGAATCAGCCACATCGCCATGGCCGCCGCTGCCTCCCATCAGGTGTCCGTCGCTTGATAAATGCACATTAACATTGAAGTTCAAATCTATTTCAATGGCGCTCAAAATTCCGACATCTAAAGAATCAAGTGCGCAGCTCGGCATAAAAGGATTGGCATAACGCGAGGCTGAAATTTCCTGATGATTAGGGTTATCCCTGATAGAGCGTATTGCCCGCTGGTCAAAGCTCTGAGTATCCAAAATTGTTTCAAAAAGGCCGCTTTCCAGCAAATCCACCGAATAAGCGGAAACACCGCCAAGTATGAAACTTCCCTTTATACTCTCTTGCAGCATAGCTTCTTTAAGATATTTAGTTACCGCCAAGGAAGGGCCGCCGGTTCCCGTCTGAAAGGACATCCCATTCTGAAATAATCCTGAATGGCGAATTACACTCATGGCATATTGCGCAATGCGCAGATGCACAGGGTCCTTTGTTAAGCGGACAGTGCCCGACTCTATTCCCGCGGGGTCTCCTATGGCATCCACTTTCACCACATAATCCACAAATGTTTCATCAACAGTGCAGGCTTTTAATGGGTAATCCATAAGATTATCCGTAACAACAACAACTTTGCCGGCATACTGCGCTCCTAAGAAAGCATAGCCTGCAGAGCCGAAAGCCGCAGAGCCGTCCACTCCGTTCATGTTGCCCATACAGTCCGCGGAAGAGGCCGCGAGAAAAGCTACATCAATTTTAACATCACCATGAGTTACAGCCGCTGGGAAGCCGCCATGGGTTCGCATCATTGCGGGCTTTTTCATAATGCCCTTAGCCAGCTCTTTACCTATATTTGCGCCTATTCCCGTTGTGTCTATTCCGGTAATTGTGCCCGATTTGATTTGATTTATAACAGGCGTACAGCCTTGAAGCAAGCCACTGGAATGAAGATTTATATCCCTGATCCCCATAGCTTCCAATTCCGCACAAACATGGTTAATTATATAGTCTCCATCCCTCAAATGATGGTGGAAGCTAATTGTCATCCCATCCTTTATGCCACATAGGCGAATAGCCTCCCTTAGCGACGATACCAGCTTAGAGCTCATTCCACTTTTGTGAGCAATCTTCATTTAGAATCACCGCCTCTCATAAGTTTCGCAAGCTCCAGCACATTTCTGGCTCTTTTTAAAATGGGAGCATCAATCATAGCCCCATGCAGCGAGATTGCCCCTTTGCCTTGGCGAAGGCCTTCTTCTGCTGCTTCAACTATCTCGCCTGCTGCTTCAATTTCTTTTTCGGAAGGACTGAAAATGCCATTTACAATATCAACATGACCGGGGGAAATAACAGGTCTTCCATCATAGCCCATCTGTTTTGAAATCTGGCACCGGGCAATCAGGCCGTCAATATTATCCACATCAGCGTAAGCGGTGTCATACGCATACACTCCGGCCGCACGGGCATCCATCAGCATTTTGCCCATAGCGTAGGCTACCTCAATTCCCTCAAGCGAAACCTGTGTACCAATATCAACCGTTAGATCGGCGCAGCCTAAAGCCAAGCTATCCACCCTAGGTGCAGCCACAGCAATCTCATATCCGTTACGTACACCCTGAGGGCTTTCGATAAGACACATAAAGCGTATATTGCCCACTTGTAGTCCTGCTTTTTGCTCCAGCTTACTGACTTCTCTGTCCCAATTTTGCATTTCCTCCGAAGATTCGCATTTTGGAATAACCAGAATATCAGGATTGCATGGAACAATGGCCTGCAAATCCTCTTTCCAATACAGTGTGGTAATACCATTGACGCGCACCATAGTCTTGCAAGGGTATTTCAGCGTAAGGAGAGCATTTTTTACAAGTGCGCGCGCCGCATCTTTCTCACTTATGGGAACGGCATCCTCTAAATCAAGTATAATACCATCGGCCCCATGAACTCCGCCGTTTTGAAGCATTCCCGGATTATTGCCCGGCATAAACAGAGCAGACCTAATCTTCATAAAGCCACCTCCCTGAGCGCCCTTGCAACCGCAATTTCCATTCTGGCACGTATCGTGCAGTCTAGCGCACCTCTGTCCGCAGCATCTACATATACATTCTCAATGCCTGTTTCCGCTAATACCTGCCTGATAACGGATTCAATCGCATCTCCAAACTGAGTTTGAACAATAGATTTCAAATGAATTTCGCTGTCACTTTCAATAGGCGAAAGTCTTATAAAAATATCACTGGATTCTAAAGAACCGCAAACTGATGCCTGCTTAATTCTCATTATACAATCCTCCCTTGCAGTAATTGTGCGCTTCGGCTTACTAACTCAACCCAATGGTCTACAATAAAGGCATAGGCAGGCGGCGGAACTAAAGAGCGCAGTTTCACCATATTCTGCTCTGTCAGCACAGGTTCCGAGAACAGATGCCTGACCGCAGAAGCACTTATGATTTCTCCGTCGGTACCTACTCGCGCAATTTCAACAACATAGATTCCTATTGTTGGAAGTAACTGCTTTATTATCTCATTATAGACATAAGTCGTTTCATTATAGGGCTCGGTACCGATATAACGTGTTTTAATATTGAGAGTAGGTGCTATATGTGTCGCAAACAGCGCTATATCTAAGGATGCATGGGCAAAAGCCAATTGGTGCTCTTGCGTAAAGTAAGAAGGAAATGTAAGTGCCGAAACTAAATAACGGCCTCCGGACAGCACTCTTACATTTGACAGGTGTGCCGTACATTTTTGAACCAATGCTAAACGCGCCTCAAACGGAAACAGGCTGCAATCCTCCTCAACAACTACAACATAGACATAGTCATTTTCACCGGCGGCTTTTTCAACCAAATATTTATGGCCGTTTGTAAAGGGATTAGCATTTATAACAATTACTGCGGCTTCAGGGCAATTTTCAAATAACCGGCTTTTCAGATACCGCAGATATTCCTCCAGCGCATAATCTCCCCACTCCAGCATTGTTGTGTATGGAGGCGCCTCTGCAATTTTGCGAAAGCCCATATCGACAAAATAATGCGCCTTTTCCGGCTTTGTAAATATATGAAGTGTAGATTTCCCCTGCTCCGCCGCAGCCTTGATTAAATGTGATATAATTTTAGCTGAGATGCCTTCTCTTTGAGCTTCTTTATTTACGACCACTCCGACTATAATATCATCGCGTAAAGAGCCAAAACCTAACAGTTGCTGATTATCATCGAATATGCCTACCGTATAATCAGTATTTTCTACATCGCTCAAATCAAAAATATCCAGCATCTCGCGAAGCTGCCCGCGATTGGTAATGCGCTTTTCATACAAAATAAAATCACCCCCGCATAATAACCGATTAATGCCTTTCGCCCGGGAATTTAACATCAGCCCCGCCGGTTTAAGGGCAGGTTTCCCGCGCTTATAAATCCGTAAAAAGGTTAATCAGTGATTACCTGCATAATATATGAAGTTGTTTTATTTTAATTATATTGCTTTGTACCAAAGGAACAATGTGCATATCGTGATTTTACCATTCAGTTTTTCAATATATGATTTAATTCAAATATCATATAATTCAATTCGAGTATTGACATTTTCGATACCAGTATCAAAATATCGCCATTGATTTTATAAGGTTTGAACTGTAAAATTGTTTATATATGCTAATTATAATGAAGTAAAAGGAGAGTGTATCTTTATGGCTATTAGTGCATCGCTTTTTGAGGAAGTTGTGCTTAGGCTTCTGACATCAGCAGCAATTGACCTGCCCTGTGGCATGATTAATGTTCTGAAGGAAAAAGCTGCTTTGGAGGATAGTCCGTTGGCAATAAAACAATTTGAGTCTATTCTGGAAAATTGCAGCATTGCCAGCGAGAAGCGGGTTGGTGTATGCCAGGATAACGGGCTTGTTTTGATGTTCAGCGATGTAGGGCAAAACTGCCAAATGGAAGGGGACTTTCAGGAAGCGGCAAACAGAGCTGTTATGGCAGGTACGAAATCTATACCGCTTAGGGAAAATGTTATACATCCTCTTACCAAAAAAAATACAGGCACAAATGTAGGCCCGCATCTTCCTTATATACATTGGAATTTAATTCCCGACAAAGATTATATTGAAGTTACTGTAGCTCCAAAGGGCTATGGTGCGGAAATGCGCGCATCCCAGAGCTTTGTACTCTCCAGCGAAGATGTTAACGAGTGCGTTCGCAGAGTTGCTCTTGATGCAGTTGCAGATGCCATGGGCGAACCCTGCCCGCCGGTTATTATGGGCATTGCCGTAGGCGGACATTGCGAAAGCAACATGGTGCTTGCAAAGAAAGCTCTTTTTCGCGAACCTTTGGGTGCTCCCTCGCCCGACCCCCATGCCGCAAAGCTAGAGCAGGAAATTCTCAGCGCCGTTAACAATCTAAAATTAGGGCCGATGGGCTTTGGCGGAAACACCTATGCTCTGGCTGTGCATATAGAAGTCAGCGGCGCGCATACTGCGGAAATTCCTATTGCAGTTGTATTCCAATGCTGGGCTCACCGCTACTCAAAGGCCAGAATTTATAATGACGGTAAGGTTGAATATTTAACCCACACCGAATTAAATTGTTCAAACGGAGGTATTCAGCTATGAGCAAAACTTATTATTTAGAGTTCCCTGTCTCCGAAGAGGCAATAAGAGAACTTAGAATGGGAGATGTTGTCTATCTATCCGGCATAGTGCATACAATGCGCGATATGGGCCATGCCCGCTCGGTTGAACAGCTGCAAAACGGGCAAGCCTTACCCTTTAACTTACCTGATAGCTGCATTTGGCATGCGGCACCTATAGTAAAGCAGGACGAAAGCGGCAAGTGGCATGTTCTCGCCGCCGGCTCCACCACAAGCTCACGCTTTACCGGGCATGGCTCGGATTTACTTGAGCGCTTGAATATGAGAGTAACAATCGGAAAAGGAACTATGGGGCAGAAGGCTGTGGATACAATGCAAAAGGTCGGTTCCGTATATCTTAATACAACCGGCGGCTGCGCAGCTATGTATGCGCAGCAGGTCAAGGAGGTTACCGGGGTTCATTGGATGGATTTAGGGCAGCCGGAAGCGGTATGGGTGCTTCGTGTTGAAAATATCGGACCTCTGATAGTGGGAATTGATTCTCATGGCAACAGCCTGTTTCCTCAAGTAAAGGCAGTCATGGATAAAAATTTAGCACAGCAGGCAGAAAATCTCAATGTAGATTTACATAAAGATTACACCTATATGCCCTTGCGTATACTCGGCAGGCCCAGAGATTAACCGTTAAATACACTCCGCAATATGAATTTTACCGGAATACATTATCTCGACATTTCCCAAGTAGAAAGGGTGGTTATTTGGATTTCGATAAAGCCAATATACTTGTAGTGTTAGATGAAGAACGCAGCATATCCAAGGCCAGCGTTAAACTGTTTTTAGGCCAACCGACACTTAGTCAAATACTCCAACGAATCGAAATGCAGCTGGGATATGAATTGTTCGACAGAGGCCGCACCGGGCTCACCCCAACCTATGCGGGAGAGCAGTATATTACTATGTGCAGGCAGATACTTGACCTGAAAAGCCGCGTAGATGACACGGTGGCAGAATATTATCAGCGCAAGCAAAGAAAACTGACCCTCGGCATTTCCGGAACATGGTCCCGGGTGCTGCTGCCGAAGCTGCTGCCGGAGTTCCATGAGCGCTTTCCTGATGTGGAGGTCAATATAAGGCTTTCCACTTCAGACTATGTGCCTGATTTGGTTATGAGAAATGAAGTGGACATAGGTATAGTTGTTCAAGCGCTGGACGGGTCGACACATCCGGATTTGCAATACACCTTTATGTTTGATGATGATGTTCTGGTTGCCCTGCATAAGGACAATCCTTTAGTGCGAAAGGCTGTGAATACTAAAGAACATGATTACCCTTTTCTGGAGCCGGAGCTGCTGGCCAATCAAAAATATATATTATCCCCGCCGGAAGGTAAATTGCGGCAGTCTGCCAACTACTTTTTTGAAGCACATGGAATAATTCCGCAGGTTGTAATGGTAGATATAGCTTTGGAAAACTCAGCTATAATGGCTTCTTTGGGAATGGGCGTTACATTTCTTAACCGCCGCATGGCAGATGAATTGGCAGCTTCATCACAAATTATAGCGGAAAATTTAAGGCTCTTTTATACAAGCAAAGCACTATTGCCTTGGAAAATATCCCTAATCCAAAAGAAAAACACCAGAAAGCGCATCGGAAATGAATTTATAGACTTAGCCCTTGAGAAATTCCATCCATAAATAATAGTGGATGGAATTCTTTGTATGTATTGCACAAATTCTCAGCCAGTCTATAGGTTATATTGCGAAATACGATATGACAATTCAAAACACACAATTGTTGATTGATGTATTTTTGCTACAATTAAACAAGAAATATTAAATATCAAGGAGGAGAGAAAACACACTAAAGCTATTTATACAATATTATTTTAAGGAGGCAACCAAATGGACCCACTTATAATTACATTATTTGCTCTTGTATTGATTGTTGTAGGATTTGCATCAGGCAAGTTTTCTTATGCACTTGTGACTATGGTAGGATTGATTATACTTCAGGTTGGCGGAGTATTGACACCGGCAGAAACATGGTCAGGTTTTTCAAATACATCTGTTGTATTGTATTTGGCACTGTTTATTATTGGTGGCGGATTTACCAAAACCAGCCTAATTACCCGTATGAAACATATGCTTTCCGGCTATGAAGGTAATCCGAGAACTATAATATGGGTTACTATTGGAGCAACAACTTTATTATCAATTTTTTCCGGTGTTGTAGTCGCAACAGCAACGATTATTCCAATTATTTTTTCAATTACAAGTGATAACGAAAATCTTTCAAGAACGCAAATCTTAAAACCCGCAATAGACATATCCAGTATGTGGTCCGGAACTCTTCCCGTTGGCTTGGGCGCAGGGACTTACCTACTATTTAACTCAATTGTCGAAAATGCCGGCGGTGTTGGAAACTTTTCAATCATGGACAATACCGTTTCCAAGATTTTTCCGTTAATAGCGTGTACACTGTTTGCGTTAATCTATGGATATAAACTTATCCCAAAAGAGCCGCTGTCGCCTTTAAAAGAATATGGGGCACCAGTTGTAAAACTTGAAGGAGATAAGCTAACTACACTAACACCTTTCCAAGATAAAGCGGCAATATTCCTGTATTTTGGCTCTGTAGTTGGTATGGTTCTTGTATCTTTCTTCCCTATTGTTCCTACATATGTATTGGCTGTTATCTGTGCAATTCTAATGGTTCTTACAGGTGTGTTAAGCGAAAAAGAAGCCTTTGGCTCTGTCAGCTGGAGTATCATCTTTATGTATGCAGGGCTTCTGCCTCTTACTACTGCCCTGCAAGTTAGCGGAGCAGGGCAAGTTCTCACTAACGGATTACAGGCACTTCTTGGGGGTAGCACTAATCCATATTATATAACAGCAGTGTTCTTCTTAGTCCCTGCTATTTCCACACAGTTCATGATGAACTCAGCAGTATCGGCGGTATTTATGTCCCTTGGCGCAGTAATATGTGTAAACCTTGGCATGGATCCACGTTGCGCAATATTGGCGGCTGTGGCAGCTTCCGGTTGTTCAGTACTCACCCCGATGTCCTGCCCGCCGTTGGCTATGCTTTATGGTACAGGCGGATATACGATGAAGAGCTTCTTCATTTCAGGCTTGCCGCTGTTTATAATTTTCTTTGTAGTATATTTAATTACAGCACCTATGTTTTTCCCATTTTTCCCAGCTTAGCAATTATTAAACATATGAATAAAAAATGATAATTTTGAAAGGAGCTAAACCATGAGCGAAGAAAAAAAACACCCGGAACTAGCTGACCATCCTGCAATAGTTAAGGCAAGAGAGGAACATTTCAAAGGAACGACTATTAAAGAACCGTTCACAATTTCAATCGTAGGCGATATGATTATTACGCGCCCATTTAGCGATAGGAATGACCCTGAGATTCGCGGCGTACTTGACCCGATTAAAGCAAGTGATGTTGCTTTCGGCAATATGGAATCCAATTTTGGCGACTTACGCAATGCCCGCAAAGGCATCGGCGGACTTATGGGCACAAAAGATGTTGCTGCAGATGTTAAGAAAATGGGCTTTGATATTGTTTCCCGTTCCAGCAATCACTCAACCGACCAAGGCATTGACGAAATGGTTAAAAGCAATATGTATCTACAGGATAATGATATCGTATACGCAGGCACAGGCATAAATCTTGAGGATGCCCGCGCACCTCAATATCTTGATACGCCTAAGGGCCGTATCGGCTTAGTTGCTATGACTACATTTATGCGCGGCAATGTTGATAAGCAATCCTCCCGTTCTGCTGATTGCGGTATGGAAATGGCTACATACCAAAGCGGTAACCGCTACGGAACTGCCGGTAACAATGCAATGCGCGTTACCCCTGCTGTTGTTCTTCCTCCTGAACTGTTTGAAGGCATCAGAAAAATCAAGGCTTACGAGCAGGAATATGCAAAGAAAATGACCGAAAAACATCTTGGCTATATTACCACTGACGGCGGCAAAGAAACCGACAAAGTTATGGAGCATCTTTACGGAAAAATCCACAATCCTGATAAACAAGCCTTGGTTTACACTCAAATGTTTAAAGAAGGCGATACTCCTTGCGGGTTATCCTACGATATGAACCCGGACGATTTAAGGCTCAACTTACGCAGCATCCGTCAAGGTAAAGAATGGAGCGATTATATGATAGCTGCCATCCATACCCATGACCAAGCAAATACTTTGCGTAAACTTGACTTCCTTGGGCATGATCCGTCTGATTATCTTATTGACCTTGCTCATCAGTCCATCGATAACGGCGCCGATGTATTCACCGTTACCGGCCCTCACTTGGTTCGCGGAATCGAGATATACAAAGGTCGCCCTATTTTCTACGGATTACATGCTTTTGCATTCCAAGTTTGGGGAACTCCTACCGGCCCTGATCGCTATAGCGATAACCGTGTCAGCGAATATTATAGCGAAACTACCGAAACAGAGATTAATATGTCCATGTGGCCGGGATCATCTATTACCCATCATGATGACCTTACTAACATGGAAACTATGGAATCTTTCTATACTCAGCTTGAATATGAAGAAGGCAAACTTAAAAAAATCATTATTCGCCCTATAGAATTTGGATACGGCGTACCTATTTCACAGCATGGAATGCCAAGAGTTCCAAAGCCTGATGTAGCTGATCGTATTCTCAAGCGTGTTCAAAGACTTTGCGAACCTTTTGGTACTGAGGTTGTAATCGAGGACGAGCTTGGTTATATTCGCTTGTAGGCTCTTCCGCTTGTAATTAAGAATGTGCAATATCCATTTTGAACGGAAATTACACATAATAATCTTTGAAATAAAATTTATTAATATGCTCCACCCTTCCTCTTTTACGGCTAGCTTTGATTACACATATCAAGGCTAGCCGTTTCCAACGGTATGGTAGCATGGCCATATCTGACCGAAGCCAGCGAAGGCAGCTTTTTCAAGCCTTCCTTCCGGGGGAGCTAATTCTTATACGCCGGAGGAATGGAAACAAAGTGACAATGTTTACAGGTACGATTCTATTAATTGCGGCCAACGATATTTCAACATAAAAAGACTTTTCCTTTGCAAGGGAAAGTCTTTTTATATTTTTAATAGCAATCTGCTATTTTTTATAATTATTCCAACACTTACTCAACTATCATATCCGGTCCGTCATACCAATCCGGTGTCTTATAATTCTTAGACATTTGAGAGCGGTATTTAGCCATTTGTTCACTCAAGAATCCTAAAGGAGGAGCAACCTCTTTACCTT
>JGI994J12354_10002830_pt1 | contig 16562 bp, 12 predicted proteins | sample IntmicLarv3ML3BL_FD_12354 | JGI IMG/M metagenome (IMG submission 12354) | reverse complement strand
TGATAGGGCGGCAGGGAGAGGATGATGGCATGGTCCCCCGGCTGGATGCGGGCCAGCATGGACTGCACCGTGCTGCTGTCCCCCATCTGAATGCTGGATGCCTTGATGCGCAGAAAGGTGAGCCGGTGGAAAATATAGTCGGCAAACACCTTGGAGACATCGTGGCCGAAGACGAAGACCTCCCCGGCCCCCAACAGTGTCCGGGCCTCGTCAAAGAGGCGGGACGGGTCGAGGGTGGCCAGCAGCTCGGCCAGATGGACGCTCTCCTCGTTGCAGATTTCCTGCAGCACCCGCACCTTTTCAAGGGGCTCCTGGCCCTCGCCACCGAGCACCACAGCGGGGGACGGCAGGCCGCGCCCCACGGTGGAGGCCGCCCGAAAGGCCTCCTTGAGCTGGAGGAAGCCCTCGAAGCCCAGAGCCCCGCAGGTGCGCAGCACCGAGACCTCCGACGCGCCCGCCAGCCGGCTAAGCTCCTTGAGGGAGACAAAGCAGGCCACCTTGGGGTTGGCCAAAAGGAAGTCGGCGACCTGCTGCTGCTTGGGGGTGAGGGATGGGTACCGCTCGTAAATCTGCCCTATGCGCTCCATGGAAGCACCTCAAGTAAAGTATTCACTTTATTTTACAGGATGCTGTGCCACAAATCAACCCCGACTTCTTTGATAATACCCCCAAAAATCGGGCTGGTAAATCGTAAAAACTAGATAAAGTTGATTGTTGATGATAGTTTCCGCTTTACAACATGGCATCCCGGTGATACTATTATGAATAATCATGCAACACACATCCCATGCTCGTTTTACCGAAAAATCAGAGAGGTGACAAACATGAAAAGACTGATCGGATTTGTGCTGACCCTCGCCCTATGCCTCAGCCTGTTTGCCGGCTGCGGCGGCACAGAGAAAGACACCGATGTCAAGTACCTGGACAACTACAAGACCACCTTTACCAACACCATCGAGAGCCTCAACCCCTTCACCCTGGCGACGCTCTCCGAGCTCCAGTACATCGCCAACACCATGGACGGCCTCATCGAGACCGACACCTACGCCCGCTACATCCCCTCCCTGGCCGAGAGCTGGGCGTCGAACGACGATTTGACGGTTTGGACCTTTAAAATCCGTCAGGGGCAGTATTTTGTCGATCATACCGGCGCCAAGACCGACTATGAAATCACCGCCCAGAGCTGGGTGGAATCCCTGCGCTATGTGGCCGACCCGGCCCATGGCGCCAGCTACATCAGCACGGTGCGCGGCGTCATCGACGGCCTGGCCGACTATTACTGGGCCCTGAGTGACATCGACGACGGCACCGACACCGAGACCGAGCGCGCCACGGTGGAGGCCACCTTCGACACCGCCGTCGGCGTCAAGGCAGTGGACACATACACCCTGCAGTACACCCTCTCGGGCCCCACCCCCTACTTCCTCTCCTTTATGCTCATGGAAATCTTTGTGCCCATCGCCCCCGAGTTTGTGGCCGAAAAGGGCGAAAACTACGGCACCAGCAACGCCAACCTGCTCTACTGCGGCGCCTATTATATGTCGGCCTGGGACCGTGACAAGATGATCACCCTTACCAAGAATGAACACTATTGGGATAAGGACAAGGTCAACCTCAAGCAGCTGCAGTTTGAGAAGGTCTCCGACAGCGTCTCCACCGTGGAGATGTTCCAGCGGGGTGAGATTCAAAACGTCACCCTGACCAGCGAGGAGCTGACCTCGGTGCGCGGCGGCGACTACGGCAAGTATGTCTATCTGGCCGACAAGAGCGCCGGCACCTATTGGTTCTACTATAACTTCGGCGGCGCGAACCCCGAGTTCGACCTGGCTTGCAATAACGAAAACTTCCGCAAGGCGGTCTACTACGCCATCAACCGCGAGACCCTTTCGGCCATCTGGGAGCCCAATGACCCCGCCTTCTTCGTGCGCACCACCATGTCCCCCGAGAACGTCATGTTTGACGAAAACGGCCGGGATTACACCGACTATCCGGCCATCAAGGCCTATAAGGACAATCCGGCCGCCCAGTTTGACACCGCTAAGGCGAAGGAGTTCATGACGGCCGCCCTCGCCGAGATGACCGAGGCCGACGGCCTCACCCTCAAGGGCGTCACCCCCGGTACGGTCTCCCGCCTGCCCATCGCCGAGTTTGACATCGACGGCAAGCTGCCCATCGACATTCTGTACACCTCCTCCAACTCCGACAGCGAGATGAAGAAATCCCTGCTGGTCAAGGAGATGCTCGAGAGCTATCTGGGCAAGGAGAACGTCAACGTCATCCTGGGCTACTCCAACAGCAGCTTCACCAGCGAGGTATGGGACCTGGGCAACTGGGACTTTGTGGATGACTCCTTCGGCTTCCGCTATGCCGACCCCTCGGCCAACCTCAACCGCATCACCTCGGATTATGATTTGAACGACTGCCTCTACACCATCCCGGAGTATGACGCCATGATCGAGGCCGCCTCCGCCACCTATGGCACCGAGGCGCGCTTCACCAAGTATTCCGAGGCCGAGCTGTGGATGATCGAGCACGCCTACTACATCCCCTATATGTCGGGCGGCGGCAGCTACCGCATGACCCACATTGTCCCCTACACCGACCCCCAGGGCACCTTCGGTACCTCGGGCTACAAGTACAAGGGCGCGCTGATTCAAGAGACTCCCGTGACCACCGAGCAGCACGCCCAGCTGGCCGAGGAGTATGCCAAGGCTGTCGCCGCCCTAGCCAACTAACCGGGGCAGCGTGATGGTACGCTATTACCTCTCCAAGCTGGGACAGATGACGATCACCATCGTTCTGGTGGTGCTCGTCGTCTTCACCCTGCTGCGCTTTATGCCCACCACCGGGTACTTCAACCGGGATGACTACAAGGACATGTCTGAGGCCGAGCGCAACACCTTTCTGCGCAATTTGGGTGTGCTCGACCCCACTTTGGTGCAGCTCAAGAACTTCGCGGTCAAACTCTTCCAGGGGGATTTGGGGCGGTCGATGACCGTCTATCCCAAGACGCCCATCGCCGATATTTTGGGCGATAAGATGAAGTATACCGCCCTCATCAATGTTTTCAGCTTGGTATTGAGCTATGCCTGCGGCCTCTCTCTGGGCGTTGGTATGGCCCGATACAAGGGGCGGATGCTCGACCATCTGGGCACAGTGTACGTGGTGGCCATCCGGTCCATCCCGTCCATCATCGTTCTATTTTTTGTCCAGGTGGGCCTCTCCAAGCTGTTTAAGCTGCCCATGATGTTTTATCCCGACCAGCCGCGGTCGTGGATTTTGCCGGTGATTTCGCTCTCCCTCAGCTCGATCGCCGGCACGGCCATCTGGCTGCGCCGCTACATCGTAGATGAGGAAAACCGCGATTACATCAAGTTTGCCCGGGCCAAGGGCCTGAGCCAGAGCTATGTCATGGTGCGCCATGTCTTCCGCAATGCCATTGTACCCATTGCCATCAACTTCCCCTCCGAGATTCTGCTGCTCATCTCGGGCGGTCTCGTCACCGAGAGCCTCTATTCGGTACCCGGCATGGGCGGGCTGCTCATCACGTCCATCCGCAAGCTGGACAACAGCCTGGTACAGATTTTGGTGCTGCTCTTTTCAACCCTATCGGTCGTCGGCGTGTTTTTGGGTGATGTCTTTGTCTCCTTCGTAGACCCCAGAATCAAGCTCAAGGCCGAGGCACAGTGAGGTGATGCAGATGAATACCGAAATCGCAAGCCCGGACATCCGGAACCTGCCCGACGAGCTGTTCACCGCCGCCGGCTTCGACGCGCGGCGGGCCGAGGACATCGGCTACTCCAATTATTCCTATTGGCGCTCGACCCTGCGCACCTTCTTCAAAAGCCACTTGGTCAAGGTGCTGCTGGCCGCTGTGGCCGTGCTTATCGTCTTCACCTTCCTCTACCCCGTTTTTTCCGACATCGACCCCCACACGGTCTCCCTCTCCCCCAGCGGCTGGAACGCCGACCCGTCCGCCGCGCATCCCTTCGGCACCGACGGCGTCGGGCGCGACATCTGGGCCCGGGTGTGGCACGGCACGCGGATGTCGCTGCTGCTGGCCTTTGTGGTGGCCGCTGTCCACGTGGGCTGCGGCGTGGTGCTTGGCTCCATCTGGGGCTACAGCAAGCGCCTCGACCCCCTCTTCTTCGGGATTTACAACATCATGACCAACATCCCCTCCACCATCTACACCGTGCTCATCGCCTATGTGGTGCGGCCCAGCTTTATCACCATCATCATCGCCCTGGTCTCCACCGGGTGGATTACCGAGGCCCGGTGGTTTAGAAACCGCATCCTCACCTTGCGCGAGGCCGATTACAACACGGCGTCCCGCTGCCTCAAGACGCCCATGCGCCGCATCATCTCCCACAACATCGTGCCCCACATCATGAGCCTCATCATCATGGACGTGGCCCTGACCATCCCCTACTCCATCGGCTCGGAGGTCTTCTTGAGCTTCATCGGCCTGGGTATCCCCAGCGAGTGGGTGACCCTGGGCAATCTCGTGAACCAGAGCCGCAGCGCCTTTTTGGTCTACCCCTTCCAGATGCTCTTCCCCACGGCCATTTTGTGCCTGATTACCGTCTCCTTCTACATCATCGGAAACCGCTTCGCGGACGCCTCCGACCCGAAAAACCATGTTTAGGGGGTGCTTGTGATGCGAGAGAAGATTTTAGAGGCCCGCGACCTAGTCATCCGCTTCAACCTGCGGGGTAAGACCCTGACCGCCGTGCGCAAGGCGTCGCTGGATTTGTACACCAACGAAACCCTGGCCATTGTGGGCGAGTCAGGCAGCGGCAAGAGCGTCTTCACCAAGTCCTTCCTGGGCATGCTGGACAAAAACGGCAGCGTGGACGAGGGCAGCCTGATGTTCGAGGGCGAGGATTTGGCCACCTTCCAAACCGAAAAGCAGTGGCTGCGCATCCGCGGCAGTAAGATTGCCATGGTCTTTCAAGACCCCATGACCTCTTTGAACCCGGTTAAAACCGTCGGCCAGCAAATCCGCGAGGTCATCACCTGGCACTTCGGCACCGGCAAGGAGCAGGCCAAGCAGGAGGCCATCCGCATCCTCGAGCAGGTGGGCATCCCCGATGCCGAGCTGCGCTATGCACAGTACCCCCATGAGTTCTCAGGCGGCATGCGCCAGCGGGTCGTCATCGCCACCGCCATCGCCTGCCGGCCCCGGATTCTCATCTGCGACGAGCCGACCACCGCCCTGGATGTCACCGTCCAGGCCCAGATTCTCGAGCTGATACGCAAGCTGCAGCGCGAGATGGACATGTCGGTCGTCTACATCACCCACGACCTGGGCGTCGTCGCCAACGTGGCCGACCGGGTGTCGGTGATGTACGCCGGGCAGATTGTCGAGTACGGCAATGTCCACGAGATTTTCAAAAACCCCCAGCATCCCTACACCAAGGCCCTGCTGCAGTCGCTGCCCCAGCTGGGCAGCCGGGGCAAGGCCCTGCACTCCATCAAGGGCTCGCCGCCCAACCTGTTCCATGAGATCAAGGGCGACGCCTTCGCCCCCCGCAACCCCGACGCCATGAAGATTGACTTTGAGCTGGAACCCCCCTTCTTCCAGGTGAGCGACACCCACTTTGCCAAAACCTGGCTGCTTCACGACAAGGCGGCCGCCTACCGCGCCGGCCTGACGGGCACCGAGGAGGCCGAGGCCTCGGCCTCCCATCCGCCGGCTGCCGAGGGCACGCCGCTGCTCTCTCTCAAAGGCCTGACCGTCAACTTCAAGCTGGGCCGCCGCGAGTTCAGCGCCGTCAAGGAGGCCAGCTTCGACATCTACCCCGGCGAGACCTTCTCTTTGGTGGGCGAATCGGGCAGCGGCAAGACGACCATTGGCCGCGCCGTGATGAAAATCTGCCACACCAACGGGGGCGACATCCTCTATAATGGCGAGAAAATCAACCAAAGGCTGCCCAACCGGCGCCTCAATGAATACCGCCAGCAGGTGCAAATGATTTTCCAGGACCCCATGTCCTCCCTCAACGAGCGGGCCAAGGTCGACTACATCATCTCGGAGGGGCTTTATAACTTCAAGCTGTTCAAGAGTGAGGCCGAGCGCCAAGAAAAGGTGCGCCGCGCCATGCAGAGCGTCGGGCTGGTGGAGGAGTACGCCACGCGCTTCCCCCACGAGTTCTCGGGCGGACAGCGCCAGCGCATCGGCATCGCCCGCAGCCTGGTGGTCGAGCCCCAGCTCATCATCGCCGACGAGCCCATCTCGGCCCTGGATGTGTCCATCCGCGCCCAGGTCATCAACCTGCTCAACGCCCTCAAGGAGGAGAAAAACCTCACCTACCTGTTCATCGCCCATGACCTGAGCGTGGTGCGCTATTTCTCTGACCGCATCGCCGTCATGCACAAGGGCCGCATCGTCGAGCTGGCCGACGCCGATGTGCTGTTCAGCCATCCCCTGCACCCCTATACCCACTCGCTGCTGGCCTCGGCCCCGGTGCCCGACCCCGATGTCGAGCGCGGCAAAAAGGCGGTGCATTACGACAGCAGCCAGCACGATTACAGCAAAGACAAGCCCCAGTGGCTCGAAATCGCGCCCCGGCATTTCGTATGGGCCAACGAGGCCGAGGCCGAGGGGTATGCAAAAATGCTGTAACTTGCCTCCGGCGGCCAAGGGGTATTTTTATAAAAATACCCCTTGGATTCCCAAAAACTTTTGGAAATTGCGCTACGCACAATTTCTGAATATAAAATAATCAGAAAACCATGTGCAACATGATTTTCAAGAAGTTTTACTCAAGCTTTTTTCAAAAAGCTTGTCGGGGCGCGAGGTGAAACCCCGCGGTCTGCAGCACACAAAAAACACGCCGCCTGCCGGAAGGCAGGCGGCTTTCTCAGGAGGATTATCCTATGCCCGGAACACTTTTCATCACCGGCGGGGCCACCACGCACCACTTCATGCGCATCCTGGAGGCCCTGGTGACGGCGGCCGGCGGGCCCGAGGGCAAGTTCGCCCTCATCGTCTCGGCCTCGGGTGACGGCCCCGACGAGACCCACCGCGAGTATCAAAAGGACTTCGCCAAGCTGGGCGTCAGCCCCGAAAACCTGGTGCTCATCCCCCTGTATGACCCCGAGGTGAAGGATGAGCGCGGCTTTAACGCCCTCAACGGCGACCATCCGTGCCTGCCTGCCCTCTTCGAGGGCGTGCGCGGCGCGTGGTTCACCGGCGGCGACCAATACTACACCGCACGGTGCTTCCTGCGGCCGGATGGCACGGCGACCAAGGCCCTCGAGCTGCTCCACGCCATCTATCAATCGGGCGGCGCCATCGGCGGATCGAGCGCCGGCGCGGCCATCATGAGCCGCGTGATGATCGGCGACGGCACCAACCGCGCCGTGCTGACCCGCCCCACCGAGTTCAATTATGACCGCTACGACGAGATTACGGCCAATGATGACCCCGTGAACCCGCTGATGATTGTCCAGGGCCTGGGCTTCTTCCCGCACGGCGTTGTCGACCAGCACTTCAACCGCCGGCCCCGGCTGCTGCGCCTCATTGAGGCGTGCATGGTCAACACCGAGGGTCAGCGCCTGGGCTACGGCGTCTCGGAGGACACCTGTATGGTGGTGCGGCCCGATGGCACCCTCGAGGTCATCGGCGGCGCGGGGGTTTACATCGCCGACTGCCGCCAGGCCACGCGCCAGGGCCCCGGAGCGTACGACGGCGTCGTACTCCACGCCCTCCACGAGGGCGACACCGGCCACGCCTCTACCTGCGAAATCACCCTGGCCGGGGACGACAGCGGCAAAAAGCCAACCTATGTCACCGCTGACTTCGTGGCCGGCGCGGTCATCAACAATCCGTGCTTCGACGGCTTTATCGCCCACAATCTGTTGCGCTGCCGCACCGATTTGATGCCGATTGATGAGATTACGGGCCTCCCCTACGCCACCGGTGTCGATGTCTGGGGCGTTGATGGCCGGACTCATGCCGTGACCTTCCGGTACATCCGCCGGGCGGGCGCCAAAGGCTACACTGCCTGCCACGCCTCCTTCACTGAGGTGGGGCTGCGCACACACGCATCACAGATTAGTTTGCTGTAGCTCGCCTCCGGCGGCTTGGGGGTATTTTTATAAAAATACCCCCATGACCCCCAAAAGCTTGCGGGGTTTGGGGCGGAGCCCCACGGCCTCAAGTCAGCATCGACGCCACCAGCATCACCGCGCCGCACAGGGCGAAGGCCAGGGCGTCCAGACGCAGCTGCAACGGCCCGGGGAGGTTCCCGTCGCGCTCGTCCCGCTCGTCCTCGAGGCTGTCGCTCTCGTGGCGCCGCGCCGTGCGCGGGCTGTGGAAGTAGGGCGTTTGGGGCGGCGATTTTCGGCGAAACCGGCCCACAAGGTCGGTGCCGCCCGATTTGAGCCACCGCAGCCAGGCGGCCAGCAGATAGGCTGCGCCCAGAAAGGCGGCGGCGAAGCCGGCGTAGAGCTGCTCGCCCACCGAAAACCGGGCCAGGGCCAGGCAGATGACGGCGCACAGGGCCAAATGCAGGATGAGCTTTCGGGCAACACGAATGGCCATAACAGCACCTCGGTTTCGATGATTTTATAGCCTTATTATATCATATAAGAGCATTTGTAAGGGGATTATTGAACGAGTTTTTCCTGCAGGCAACCACTCCCCCCAAACTCCCCCCAAAAAGGGCATCTATTCATTTCAGGAGGTCTACCCATGCACACCATCACACTTGAAGACTCCGGCGCCGTTTCGCGGCTCGATGTCCACACCTTTGGCGCGGGTAGCCCGCGGGTCACCTTCACCGCCGGCATCCACGGCAACGAATTCGGCGGCATCCACGTGGCCCTGGGGCTTATGGACTATCTAACCGAGCATCCGCCTGTGCGCGGCACGGTCACCGTCATCCCCTGGAGCAACCCCACCGCCTCGCGGTGTAACCAGCGTCGTGCGCCCTTTGACGGCGAGGACATGAACCGCATCTTCCCCGGCAGCCCGGAGGGCAGCCTGTCCCACAAAATCGCCGACGCCCTGTGGCAGCAGACAGCAAGCGCCGACTGCCTGATCGACCTCCACTGCTGCGGCCAACACAGCGCCCCCTATCTGCTGGCCACCTATGAGGAGCATGAGAAGGCCCGCGCCCTGGCCGAACGCATTGCGGTGCCGGTGCTCATCCGCTCGGAGGGCACCGAGGGCCAGCTGTTCACTGAGGCGTGCCGCCGGCGCGGCCAGGCCGCCCTCATCATCGAAATCCCGTCGGGGCCGGGCGCGGGTGCCATCCATGAGGCGGCCACGCAGCTGGTGTTCGACGGCTTGCTCGGCCTGCTGCGCGGCCTCGACATGCTGCCCGGAACGCCGGCAAGCGCGCCGCCCCTCAAGTGCGGCCCCCTGCAGGATGCCGACGCCCCGGCGCCAGGATTCTGGCAGCCGATGCCCGGCCTCACAAACGGCCAGCGGCTCGAGGCCGGCCAGTGCATCGGCCATGTGGACAGCCAGCCTGTCTTGATGCCCGAGGCCGGGATGGTCATGGCGGTGCGGCCGCCCGCCTTCCTCTTCCGCGACGACCTGTGGGCCGTCGTCTACGCCGTGCCGGCCGAGTGACAACCTGCTTTCCCCTCCGTCCGCGCCAGCGAAGGCGGCCTTTTCTTGGGCATTTTCTTGGGCATTTCCTTTGGAAATGCCTTTTCCTTTGCGCTTTTTGCGCACTTTTTGACAAAATCTCTTTGCAAAAGCGTCAATTTGTGCTATAATTACGCTGTATTAGAATTTGATCGCTATTGTTGAGGGTGATGCATTCATGATTAAAACTGTAACCGTATCTATCTCCGAACTGGATGATACCGCGCTGGCTGTCGAGCAGCTCAAGGCCCAGCTGGGGCCCGAGGACGCGCTGCTCCGGCACACGGTGGGCATCATGGCCTGCCACTACGAGTTTGTCTCCTCGGGCGTGGCCGCCGCCATCTGCGACGCGCTGCCCTTTGACGTGGTGGGCACCATCTCGTCGGCCCAGGCGGTGCGCGGCGAGGCCGGGACCTTTTTGCTCACCCTGATGATTCTCACCAGCGATGATGTGAACTTTGTCACCGCTGTCACCCCCTCCCTGGCCGACAACCCGGCCCAGGCCATCGAGTCGGCCTATCGGGACGCGTGCGGCGGCCAAAAGCCGGCTTTGATTCTCACCTATGCCCCCTATATTCCACAAAACTCCGGCGATTCCTATGTGGAAACCCTCACCGAGGTGTCGGGCGGCGTGCCCTGCTTCGGCACCTTGGCCGTGGATGACACCCTGGATTTTTCCAACTGCTTCATGCTGCACAATGGCCGCCACTATCGCGAGCAGATGAGCATGATTTTGTTCTTTGGCGATGTACACCCCCGATTCTACGTGGCCAACATCTCGAGCAGCCATGTCTTTGAAAAGAGCGCCCTGGTCACCAAGAGCGCGGGGCCGGTTCTCATGGAGGTCAACGAGCGCCCGGTCATCGAGTTTTTCAAGGATTTAGGCCTGGTTGAGGCCAGCGAGACCCAGTATGCCATGGCCTCTCTGCCCTTTTTGCTCGATTATAACGACGGCACACCCCCGGTCTCCAAGATTTTTGTCATGCTCACCCCCGAGCGCCACGCCCTGTGTGCCGGCGCCATGCCCGAGGGCAGCACCCTCTACATGGCCCGCACCGACAAGCACGATGTGCTGCTGACCACCGGCCAGGCCATGGATCGCCTGCTGGAGGAGATGCCCGCCGCCGACGGCCTGCTGGTTTACTCCTGCATCTCGCGCAGCATGGCTCTGGGCGCCGAGCTCTACAAGGAAATTGAGCTCATCGACAGCAAAACTAAAGAACATATGCCCTTTATGATGGCCTATTCGGGCGGGGAAATCTGCCCCACTCAGGTGTCGGACGGCAAGGCCATCAACCGCTTCCACAACAACGCCTTTATTGCCTGCGCATTCTAGGTAAATACTGATTAAATGAAGGTGGGCAGATGTGCGAGGGATTTTTTCTGCCAGCAAGGAAGAAAACGCAGGCATACTTTGTGTATGCCGAGGATTTCTGACGCATTTGGCGGAAAAAAGATTCGCACAGATGTCCCGCCTGTATTAATCAGTGCTTGCCTCAGTAAGCGCACTCCATAGAAAGGGCCGAGGGATATGTCTGAACAGGTATCGATTTCTCTGGTTGAGGAAAACAACGCGCTTCAAGCGGAAGTCAATCGGCTCAATCTTGAGGTGCGTAAGCTGTCCCGTGAAAACCGAATCACCAACAGTCTCCTCGACAAGCTGACCAAGGCCACCGAGGCCAATGACGCTTTGGGCGTCGCGCTGACGGCCGCCAATGCCGAGCAGCGGGCCTACACCAATATGCTGCTGAAAAGCTGCCCCAATATCATCATTTTGCTGGATGAAAACGGGCGCTTTGTTCTGTCCACCGGGGTTTTGATGACCACCACAAATACCCCCAACTTTGATTACATCAAAAACCGCAGCTTTGAAGAGGTGCTGCCCCGCTATTTCTCCCCCGAGGACATGGACACCTTCCGCGCGGGCTTCCTCACCGCCTCGGAGACCGGGGTGCCCACGGTTTTCGACGCCTGGATTGACTTTGCCCAAAACCACAGCCCGCGGTTTTACTCCATCGAAATGCGCCGCGCCGGGGACACCGCCCCCGACGCCGCGGCCAACCTCCGCGCCGGCACGTTGATTGTCATGGTCGATTTAACCGACTTTATGCGCGAAAAACAGCGGGCCGAAAACGCCAACAACGCCAAGTCGGACTTTTTGGCAACCATGAGTCACGAAATCCGCACCCCCATGAATGCCATCATCGGCCTGAGCGATATGCTCGACCGTTCGTCCCTGGACATCAGGCAGAAGAAGTATCTGGACGACATCCGCAAGTCGTCCCACTCCCTGCTGTCCATCATCAACGATATCCTGGATTTTTCCAAGATCGAGGCCGGAAAAATCGAGCTTGTGCCGGTCACCTTCAACCTCGAGATGCTGCTGGACAATTTGCACTCGATGTTCAGCGTGCTGTGCGGCGAAAAGGGCCTCGAGCTTGCCCGCAGCCACGACGCAGGTTTGCCCCTCATGGTCTACGGCGACGAGAACCGCATCCGGCAGATTCTCACCAACCTGCTCTCCAACGCCCTCAAGTACACGCGAGAGGGCCGGATCACTCTCTCGGCCAGCCTCGAGAGCGACGGATTCCTGCGCTTCGACATTGAGGACACCGGCATCGGCATCCGGGAGGAGGACCGGCAGAAGCTCTTCAAGCCCTTCGAGCAGCTCGACACCCGCAAAAACCGTAACGTGGTGGGCACCGGGCTCGGCCTGGCCATCAGCTACAACCTGTGCCGCATCATGGGCGGCGACCTGTGGATGGAGGGCGAATACGGCAAGGGCTCGCGCTTTTCGGTGCGCATCCCCTTCGTGCAGGATACCCACGCCGGCGCGGGCCATCAGGAGGCCCTGGTGGAGATTCAGGACTTCACGGCCCCCCAGGCCAAAATCCTGGTGGTGGACGACATCGACATCAACCTGGCCGTGGCCGAGGCCATCCTGAGCGCCTTCGACATCAGCCCCGACCTGGCGTCCAGCGGCGCCAAGGCCATCGAGATGGCCAAAAACCAGCAGTATCACATGATTTTTATGGATCATATGATGCCCGAAATGGACGGCCTGGAGGCCACCTGGCGCATCCGCTCCCTCAACCACTGGAACGACAGTGTGCCCATTGTCGCCCTGACGGCCAACGTGATTTCCGGCATGGAGCAGATGTTTTTGGACAGCCGGATGGACGATTTCCTCCCCAAGCCCATCAATATTGCGGCCCTCAATCTCTGCCTGCGCAGGTGGCTGCCGCCCGACATCATCATCCAGCCCGAGTAAGCTTCGCCAAAGCAAACCGAGGAAAAGCACTGTGCGCTTTCCCTCGGTTTATCCATATATCCGAAGCAGAAAGGGGCAAAATCCATGGAAAAGTACAAAAAGCTGGTGCTTCTGCACTCCAACGACATGCATGGAGACTTTTTCTGCGAGCAGGTGGGCGGCAAAACCCTGGGCGGCGTCTCCATGCTCTCGGGCTATGTGAGGCAGGTGCGGGAGATGTGCCCCGACACCCTCTACTGCATCTCGGGGGACATGCTTCAGGGCTCTCTCATCGACGCCGAGTTCCGGGGGCTTTCGACCATCGAAATCATGAACCACATGCACCCCGATGTGGTCTCTCTGGGCAATCACGAGATCGACTACGGCCTGGGCCATCTGCTGCTCCTCGAGCGGTGCGCCCAGTTCCCCATCGTCAACGCCAACCTCTATGTCAAATCTCCCTACACCAGGCTTTTTCAGTCCCACAAGGTTTTGCACGTAAACGGCATGAAAATCCTCTTTATCGGCATCATCACCAGCGAGGTGCTCTCGCCCCTCAAGCGGGATACCGTGCTGGGCAGCCTGGTCGATGTGGAGGATGCCGCGTTGGAGGTGGGCCGCATCTCCAACGCCTACCGGACGACCGATATCGACCTGACCGTGCTGCTCACCCACGTCGGCTTTGAGGAGGACAAGCATCTGGCCGCCCTGCTCGACCCCGCCTGGGGCGTCGATCTCATCATCGGCGGGCACAGCCACACCGTGCTCGAAGCGCCCGAGGTGGTCAACGACATCCTCATCGTCCAGGCCGGTGTGGGCACCGACCAGGTGGGGCGGTTCGATTTGGTCATCGACACCGACTTGAACGACATCCTCTCCGAGCATCTGCCCACCTTCCCCGTGGCCGACGCGGGAATCAAGGGCAGGCTGGTGCTTGTGGAGTAGCTCGGAACGACAAACTGCCAAAGGAGAGAGGTTTTACTCTGACGTCCCCTAAAGGATTCTTTCGCTATGCCGTGCCCTCGGTGGCCTCCATGTGGGCCTTTTCCACCTACACCATCGTCGACGGCATTTTCGTCGCCCGGTGGGTGAGCCCCGAGGCCTTGGCCGCCGTCAACCTGTCCTTGCCCTTCATCAACGTGCTCTTTGCCCTGGGCCTGGTCATTGCCACGGGCACGGCCACCGTCGTCTCCATCTTCTTTGGGCAGGGTGAGGACAAAAAGGCCAAAAACTGCTTCAACCAGAACCTCACCGTGGCCCTGGTAGCCGGATTGCTCATCACAGCGGCTACGTTGCTGGGCCTCGACCCCCTCTGCCGCTTTTTGGGGGCGCGGGGGCAGATTCTCGAATATACCAAGGAATATGTGGGCATTACCGCCTGCTTCGCCGTCTTTTTCATCATCAGCTATAACCTGGAGGTCTTGGTCAAGGTCGACGGCGCGCCCCAGCTCTCGGTCATCGGCGTGGGCAGCTGCGCCCTGGCCAATGTGGGGTTTGACTATCTGCTTATCGAGCGCCTCGGCCTCGGCATCCGCGGGGCGGCTTTGGCCACCGGTCTGGCCCAGATGACCTCGACGGCCGTCTTTGTCCTCTACTTCCTGCTGCGGGGCAAGAAATTGCGCTTCGGGCGGTTTAGGCCCAACCTGAGCCTCTATCGGCGCATCATCCCTATCGGGCTGGCCGACGGCATCACCGAGCTTTCCAACGGCTTTATCATCTTCCTCTTCAACCGGGTTATTCTGGCAATGATGGGCGAGAGCGGGATCATCAGCTACACGGTGGTGTCCTATGTCAACACCTTGGTGCTCATGACCATGTCGGGGCTGAGCCAGGGGATGCAGCCTCTCACGAGCCTGCGCCACGGCATGGGCGACCGGCGTGGTTGCCACCGGATTTTACGCTACGCCCTTTTGAGCTCGGCGGTGATGGCCGCCCTCTTCTTTGCGGGCTCCCAGCTGGGTGCCGGAACCATTGTGAGCCTTTTCTTCGGCCCCGAGAGCGGCGCCCTGTACACGGACACCCTGCGGGCCCTGCGGCTCTTCTCATCCGCCTTCCCCATCATCGGCTTCAACGTGATTATGGCGGCCTTTTTTGCCTCCATCGAGCGGCCGGCGGCCTCGCTAGTCATCTCGGTGGGCCGCGGGCTGGTGCTGCTCACCGCCTGCCTGCTGACCCTGTCGGCACTGGCCGGCGAGACCGGTATCTGGCTCTCGCCCATGGTCAGCGAGCTGCTCTGCCTGGGAATGACCCTCTTTCTGGCCGTCCGCTACCGGCGCAGGGCGGCCTTGGAAAAACAAAATCACACCGCTGTGAGGTAACCCTATGTTCAACATCATTCTGCTTGGCCTGGTCAGCTTTTTCACCGATTTGAGCACCGAGATGGTCTATCCCCTCATCCCGCTCTACCTAACCTCGGCCTTTGGAGCCACGCCGGCCATCATCGGCATCATCGAGGGCGTGGCCGAGAGCCTGGCCAGCCTGCTCAAGGTATTCAGCGGCTATGTGTCCGACCGGGTACAAAAGAAGAAGCTGCTGGCCTTTTCGGGCTACGCCACCGGGCTGCTCTACAAGGTGGTGCTGCTCATCGCCGGCTCGTGGGCCGGCGTACTGGCCGCCCGGATTGTCGACCGGTTCGGCAAGGGCATCCGCACCGCACCCCGGGACGTGCTGGTGAGCGAGAGCGCCGACAAGGGCACCATGGGTCGAGCCTTCGGCATCCACAAGGCCCTCGACATGGCCGGCTCGGCGTTGGGCATTCTCATCACCTATTTTTTACTCAGCCGCGGCGGCAGCTTCAACTACACCCGTATTTTCACCCTCTCCATCATCCCCGCCCTGCTGGGGCTGTCGATGTTTTTCTTCTTCAAGGAGAAAACAGCGCCGCGCCCGCCGAGGGAGCGTGTGCCCTTCTGGCGCAACGTCAAGGGTATTTCCGGGCAGCTCAAGCTCTACCTGGTGGTGGTGGGGCTGTTCACTTTGGGCAACTCGTCCAACTCCTTTTTGCTGCTCAAGGCCAAGGCCACCGGGTTTGACGATGTCAGCGTGGTGCTGCTCTACTTCATCTTCAACGCCGTCGCCTCGGCTCTGGCCATCCCCTTTGGACGGCTTTCGGACAAGATTGGGCGCAAAAAGCTGCTGGTGACGGGGTATATCGTCTTCGCCGCCTGCTACCTGGGCTTCGCCCTGGCCGACAGCGCGTGGCAGATGGTGTGCGTCTTCATCCTGTACGGCGGGTACACTGCCTTGGTCTCCGGGGCCGAGCGGGCCTTTGTGGCCGAGATGGCGCCCCCCGACCTAAAGGGAACCATGCTGGGGCTCCATTCCACCGTCACCGGCGTCGCCTTGCTGCCGGCCAGCGTCATCGCCGGCTTTTTGTGGAACGGCTTTGGCAGCATGGCCCCCTTCCTGTTCGGCAGCGCCATGTCGCTGGTGGCCGTCGTCCTCCTGGGCTTCTTCATGGGGCGCGGGGCCCAGGCCGCGCCCTCGAAGTGAGGCCTCCCATACACAAAAAACACCCCATGGGATACAATCCCATGGGGTGTCGCTTTGTGAACCCTACAGACCCATATAGGCCTTCTTGACGATTTCGCTCTCGAGCAGCTCATCACCGCTGCCGGTGATGACCACCCGGCCATTTTGGATGACATAGCCGCGGTTGGCAATCTCCAAGGCCTCCTGCACCTTTTGCTCGACCAGCAGGATGGTGAC
>JGI994J12354_10002829_pt1 | contig 16568 bp, 16 predicted proteins | sample IntmicLarv3ML3BL_FD_12354 | JGI IMG/M metagenome (IMG submission 12354) | reverse complement strand
TATATTAGGTCTTGTGAGTTATTTCACCATAAACCTGCTGAACGTACGCAGAATCAAGCATATTCCCATGGAGCAGGCTCTCAAGGTTCAAGAATAAATCCACGTAAACCCCGTTATTGGGTTCTATGGCAGAACGGCAACAAAAAGGCTGGTAAATCTCTCGTGATTTACTAGCTTTTTTAATTGACCCCTTGACAAAACTTATCCGAGGTGATGCTCCTCTGCGAAGCGAAGAATCTTGACGCGCCGGAGGCAGGTTGAAAGCAAGCTTCTTCGCTCCGCTCAAGTAGTGGCTGTTTATATTTATCGGATGCTTCAACCGATAAATATGCCACGCTCAGAATGACACCGCAAAGGATTTCGTCTGTCGACAACATGAAGGGGCATATACCCATGTCGTGGTGTACGTACGCTCCCTTGTTTGTTGTTTACATGCCTCCTAACAAGGCAAATTGTTCGATTCACTGGAAAATTTCTGTGACCTTAAAACAACAAACATTATTCTGCATCTTTATCCCTTACATATGAACGGCGTAACGTTCTTATGTATAACCATTATAACGTTCATAATTAAGTTGGAGCATGCTCTAATCAAGACTTTATTATAGAGGGGTCACTTATGATTGTTTTTGATAGGCTGTGGGAAACCATAAAAGAAAAATGTGTTTCAACATACACCCTCCGAGAGGAATACGATTTTCACACTGACACCATACGGAATCTGCGGCACAATCAAACTGTTATGACCAACACACTCAGTAAATTGTGTGAGATTTTAGATTGCCAATCGGAGGATATTGCCGAATACAAAAAAGACTGAAATACGACAACAAGTTTGTGTTGCATTTACATGTCTTTCAACGACGCAATCTCCTCATCAACAAGCTTCTTGTCCAGCCTCTCAAACAAAACTTCAACCGCAGGAATCACCGCACCGGGCGAGACAACCTGCGGCTCCCACACCTCCGAAAGTCCCAGCCACGCCCGCACCTTTTCCGACGAAAACGGCAAAAACGGATGCAGCAGCACGGACAGGTTCGCAATCATGCCCACGCAATGAACCATCGTGCCCTTGCATTTCTCGATGTCCGATTCCCGCGTCTTCCACGGCTGTGCCTCGTCAAAGTACTTATTGCCGTACCGCACAAACTCGAAGATTTCTTCCAGCGCATCCCGCAGCGCACCTCTGTCGACTTTCTCGCCGACAGTCTCGAACAGGCCGTTCATTCTGTCCTTCGTTTCCTCTCCGATTTCCCCATGAGGTATCACACTGTCAAAATATTTATTGACGAACACCAGCGTGCGGTTCACCAGATTGCCGTATGCGCCCAACAGCTCACCGTTGTGGTTGTTGACATATTCCCGCCAGGAGAAATCCGAATCCCGCCGCTCCGGGCCGTTGCCTATGAAGAAGAACCGCAGGGAGTCAGGGTCGTACCGATGCACAATGTCCTTCGCCCAGATGGCCCAGTTCTGGCTGGTGGAAATCTTCTTCCCCTCCAGCGTCAAATACTCGCTGGATATAATCTCGTCAGGCAGCCGTCACTTGCCGCCATTGGCCAGCAACAGCGCGGGGAGAATAATGGTGTGGAACGGAATATTGTCCTTGCCGTGGACATAATAATGCTTCGCATCGCCGCCCCACAACGCCGCAAAATCATCCCCGCGCCTCTGTGCCGCCGCGCGGCTCATCGACAGATAGCCCAGCACGTTTTCCGCCCAGATATACACCTTTTTGTCCTCATACCCCTCTTTGGGAACATCGATACCCCAGTCCAGCGAGCGCGTAATCGCCCTGTCCCGCAATCCCTCATCGATATATCGCTTCGTGAACGCGGCCGCGTTTTTCCGCCACGCGGGATGCGCCTGCAAAAAGCTGTTCAATGCCTGTTCCAATCGGGAGATGGCGATATACAAATGCGTGCTTTCTTGCAACTCCGTCGGCTGTTTGCAGGTGTCGCACGTCAGGTTCACCAGCCGCGCCGGCTCCAGAACCTCGCCGCAGGCATCGCACTGGTCGCCCCGCGCGTGCTCCCCGCAAACAGGGCATTCCCCAATCACGAGGCGGTCGACCAGCTTCGCCTCGCACGCCGGACAGTACACCTCCGGCGCGGATTTCTCGTAAACATATTCCCCTACATACATCTCCCTATGAAATTCCCGCACAAAATCCATATGCTCCTGCGAGGATGTCTTGCCGTACAAATCGTAGCTGAACCCCATCGCGGCAAACACCGCCGCAAACTCCTCATGATAATAATCACTGATTTCGAAGGGCGTTTTGCCCTCCTGTTTCGCGCGGATGGTGACGGGCGTTCCGTGACAGTCACTGCCCGACACATAATAGACATTGTTCCCCTTCGCCCGATGGTATCTCGCAATCACATCGCCCGGCAGCAACGCCGCCAGATGCCCAATGTGCAGCGAGCCGTTTGCATACGGCCACGCGCCGCCCACTAAAATATTCATCATCATTCCTCTTTTCCAAAACTTGGTATGGTATCCATATTCGCAAAATAAATCAAGACACTAAAAAAGCCCTCACCTCCGAAAATGTGTTTCGGGACGAGAGCAACATGCGCTTCGTGATACCACCCAAGTTCGCCTGCACCTCACGATGCAAGCCTTATCAAGTGCGGACGCCAACAACCGCCGACACTCTATCGCTGTCACGGGCGACCCCGTCGTAGCCTAAAGAGTAACCCCTCTCGGTACGCAGCTCCAAGATCATGTTCAGCAACATCTGACGCTATCCCTTCTCAGCCCGCGGGATTCTCTGTAAACGTATCCATTGCTTACTCTTCTTTTCATCGCTTTTATACTGCTATGAATATATACGAATTATAGCACCTGTATTCCTGCCTGTCAACACCCCGCCGCAAGAGGGAACCGTCGATTGCATTGATTTGTCTGAATCGTTATGTGCGCCCCCTCTGTCATTCCGAGCGCGATAGCAGAGGCGCTTTCCCTCTGCGCAGCGAGGAATAGACTCAACCTTCGTCGCAAAAATTGCTTGGAACATGCAATTTTGCGCTTCGCTTTCATCTATTTTGAAGTAAAACGACTATATAATGCATCGCGGATAAATCAATACGGTTGCTCCACGCTCCCGCCAACGGGCATACTTTTCATGATTTTGGAAATGCTGATACAAAAGCCATCTCGAAAGGATGATATCAATGAACATACACACGCAAACCATCGCGCCCGCCATCCGCCTGCATTGTGCGGAGACGGAACGGTTCACAACGCGGCTCTACACCGTTCTCCTGCGGCGGCGGCTGTCGCGCGGGGAAGTCACGGCCAACGCCATGCTCCCGGGGATTTTGAAGCGCGGCTGCGCGGCAGAACCCGAGGCACGCGGCATACAGCGCCGCGCGGAAAGCATGTACGGCGCGGTATTCGAGGCAGGCGTGGTGAAAAAGGGCGAGGAACAGCTTCTGCAATTCTGTCTGGAGACAACCCGCGACGTGCCGATGCCGGAGGCGCTTGCCTTTCTGCGCGACATCATTCTGCAGCCGTTGGCGGCAGAGGGCGCGTTCCACGCGCCGTATGTCGAGGCAGCGCGCGCGGCCTTGCGGCAGGACATCGATGCGCGGGCAAACGACAAGCGGACGTACGCGTGCCTGCGGTGTCTGGAGGAAATGTGCGGCGGCGAACCATTCGGCATTTACGGCGACGGGTATGCCGCGGACTTGGACGCGCTGACCGCCGAGAGCCTGTTTGCGCAATACAATGCCGTCATATCCCGCGCGCCCGTTGAAATTCTGGTGGTGGGCGACATGCCGGCGGCAGAGGCGGCAGCATGCGCGGCATCACTGGACTTCCCGCGCGGCACAATCGAAACCGTTCCCGCCGCAGACTATGCCCTGCGCCCCGTAAAGCCCCGCACGGCAGACGAGCCCGCCGACGTGGCGCAGGGCAAGCTGTGCATCGGCCTGCGGACAGGGTTGCCGCCGTCGGGGCAGGCGTATTATGACCTGCTCATCGCCAACGCCATCCTCGGCGGCGGCGGGGATTCGAAGCTGTTCGCGGAGGTGCGGGAAAAGGCGCAGTTGTGCTATTACGTACACAGCATCCTCTACCGCTTCAAGTCGATTCTGATAATCGAATGCGGCGTTGCCCCGCGCGACTTCGGCAAGGCCGAGGCGCTGGTTGCCGAGCAAATCGGGCACATGCGCGAGGGCGCATTCACAACAGAAGAGCTGGAGAAAGCAAAACGCGCACTCACGAAACTCCTGCGCGGCATGGCGGACGCGCCGTCGTCTCTGTCAGACTTCATCCTGTCACAAACCATCGCAGGCGAAACNCCCTCGCCGGAAGCCGCCGCGGCACACGTCGAGGCCGTGACGGCGGCGGGCTGCTGCGCGGCATTTGCAGGCGTAACGCTTGATACGACGTATCGGCTTACATCGAGTTGTTAATTTTATCCTGTCATTCTGAGCGAAGAATGACAGATTGGAAATGTATACACAACATTCTCAATAACAGGAGGCCACACATATGCACAACACCACAAATCTGCTTCTCACGAAAGAGTTGCCATCCGGCGCAACTTGTTATATAATTCCAAAGAAGGGATACACCTCGGCGCAATGCATGGTCTGCGTGCGGTACGGCGCGATGGACATGGCATTCACCGCGAACGGAAAGCGCAGGGACACCCCCGCAGGCGCGGCGCATTTTTTGGAGCATAAGCTCTTCGAAAGCGCGGCGGGCGAGGCAAGCGTATTCGAGACATTCGCGCAGCTGGGCGCGGAGGTAAATGCATTTACGAACGCAGTATGCACGGCATACTATTTCACAGCAACATCGCAGGTGGAAGACTGCCTGCGGGCGCTACTGGACTTCGTGTGCCATTTGCATCTGACGGACGAGAATGTCGAGAAGGAAAAGGGCATCATCACGCAGGAAATCCGCATGTACGACGACGACCCGCATTGGACGGCGCATTTCGGACTGCTGGACGCGGTATATGCCGTGAGCCCTTCACGGGTGAACATCGCGGGGTCGGCAGACTCCGTTGCGCAGCTGACGCGGCCAATCCTCGAAGACTGCTACGACACATTCTACCGCCCGCAGAACATGGCTATCATTTGCGCAGGAGACTTTGCGGACGCGGACGCGCTGTGCGACCTCATTGACAGGCAGATTCCGCGCAAGGAACCCCTCAAAATCGAACGGCACTACGGCGATGAGCCGCAACCCGTGTCGCGGGAGTTTGCGCACAGTCAAATGGCCGTGTCGCGGCTCGTTTTCACGATTGGCGTGAAGGACATCATCGGAACAGGGCAGACCCCGAAGGATATTGCTGCGATAAAGGTACTTCTGGATATGCTTTGCGGCGAAAGTTCGGGGTTGTATGCGGATTTGTTCGCGAAAGGACTGTTGGATGAGCAGTTCGGCGCGGACTATCTGAACGATGCAGACATCGGACTGAGCGTGTTCGCGGGCGAATCGAGCGAGCCGCAGCGTGTGTACGGGGCTCTTCTGGCGGAAATCACGCAGAGGCAAGCACGGGGCATTGACCTTGCGGACTTCGAACGCCTGAAACGGAAGCACATCGGGCGCTTCACGCGCGGGCTGAACAGCCTTGACGCGCTGGCCGCCGCGCAGTGCGCCTATTTCGCGAAGGGCACGGATTTGGCGAAGATGATGAAGGCCTATGCAGAATTGACCCCAGAGGACATCTCCGCGCGGCTGGCAACCTTCGGCGGCAAGGGGCAGACGGCGCTATCGGTTGTGGAGGGGTAAACACAAGGGGAGAACAAGCACATGTCTGACTTAATGCAATTATTCTCGTTCAGCAGCACGGCACACCGCGTGCTGTATCGCTATCGTTTTAGCTTTGCCGATTTTTCACCAATCGAATCGGACACCGTAAAACTTGACGTACAGGAAGCCTTTTATGATGTGTGCAAGTCAATCGTTCACAGCATCGCAGACAATCCGAACATTCTTGGTTTGCCTACTATGCTTTCAGACAAATGGCTCAACGCACACGAAATATTGAAAGACTGTCCGGATGTTTATAAAGTCAGGAGTGCTTGTCAAAAAGCGTTTGTGGATTTGGCTTGCTTCTTGTTTTATGCGGGTCAATTGGGGACATGCGAGGATGACTTCCTTGTTGTGAATAAACACGATTTGCCCAAAACAACCGGGAAGGTATTCAACATTTACAAGGAACTCCTGAGCCGTTCCGGGTTGATGGTTGCGGACAGAGGTGACACCGTGGCATTCAAAGCACCCTCCAATCCGAACATGCCGGCCGCTTGGAAATCACTTGCCGCCGCATGTGCCGAAAGGCCGGGGCACGCACGCGAACAAGCGCTGTCCTTTATCCTGTGGATGCATGTTCCTGATGATGACGGCTCATATTTTTTGGAGCGTATTCAGCATTTGCTTGATTTGGAGGAAGGCTTCTTCCATAAAGCAGCAGAAATGTATCGCTCGAAAGGATATGACACTGCATTCAAAATTGATGAATACAAAGTCAGTGTCACGTACTCTAACGGCATCAGCGGGTTAAGCATTGAATTTTCCACGCTTTGGCCAACGGTTCGATTTGTCAATCTGTCATGCATCGGCATCAAGGCGATACTTGAGAATGCCCCCGCGTGCGATGATAATTTCGTTCGGCAGCTTGCGCATTTCTGCAAGCCGTGTACGAACTGCATGGTCTGCACGAAAGGTGGGAAAAACAAACCGTTTACGACCGAGATACAGCTTGGCCATAACAAACACCATGTTTGTCCCGAATTTGTGCAAATGGAATGGTATAATCAGGATATCTCGATTCATAAAATTGAGTTCCTTTTGACGCTCAACGAGTTGCAGGTGAAGTTCGGGAGAAAGCCGCAAAAGAAATGATAGCGGCTGGCATCTTTCGGCAGTAAAGGGCAGACGGCGCTGTCGGTTGTGGAAGGGTAAAACAACCGTTGTCACCCTTTCATTCTGAGGGTATAGCTCGAAGAATCTTGCTCTTGAAGAAATATCCTTTGCCAGCGCAGAGGAAAAGCACCTCTGCCATCGCACGCAGGATGACAAATGCAACACATTTCCGCTGTGTGCTCAACACATAAAAAATATGGAAAAGAACCTTCGCCGGGCACAAGGCTCTGTGCGAAAAACAACCAAAGGGGGATATGCAATGCGCAACACACCGGATGTAATTTTCCCGTATCTCGGGATTGAGGTACCCATTTTAGAGCGCGAGGCGTTCAACATTTTCGGGCTGTCTGTCTACTGGTACGGCGTGTTCGTTGTGCTGGGGATACTGGCGGGCATCTGTGCACCGTGGTATATGGCCAAGCGCGATGTTCTGCACGCGGGCAAGAGAAGCGGCAGCCCGATTACGCCGGAGCAGGTGCTGGACTTCGCGTTCGTGGTGATTCCGCTGGCGCTGATTGGCACGCGGCTGTACTATGTTATCTCGATGTGGGGGCAGTACAAGGACAATCTGCTGTCTATTTTCGACATTCGCTCGGGCGGACTGGCGATACACGGCGCTATCATCTCAGCGCTGCTGACGGCGGTTGTGTATGCGCGGGTGAAGAAGTTCAGCTTTTTGCGGCTGACGGACGTTTGCATCATTGGTTTGCCGATTGGACAGGCGATTGGCCGCTGGGGGAACTTTGTGAATCAGGAGGTGTTCGGCGGGTTCACAAACGGGCCGTTCGCAATGTGCTACAAGTTAGAGGCGGTTGACGCGGCACATGTCACGGCGGAGATGCTGGACAATTTGTATGTGCTGGGCGGGCAGTCGTATGTACAGGTGCATCCGACGTTCCTGTATGAATCGCTATGGAGCTTGGCGACGTTTGTGATTCTGCTGCTGTATTTCAACCGCCGCAAGTTCAACGGCGAGCTCTTGGCAGGGTATTTGTTCCTGTACGGCATAGGGCGGTTCTGGATTGAAGGGCTGCGCACGGATCAGTTAAAATTCTTTGACACAAATATACCGAGCGCACAGGTGCTTTCCGTGCTGATGGTGCTGGGTTCACTGGCTTTCATCATTGTGCGACACGTGCAAGTACGGCGCGAGGGAACAGGCGCATCCGCATAGGGCGCACATACGTCCCTCCTATGCGCACAAACCGAAAGCTTGCTATAAGAATTGCTGATACCACATATATGCCGTATACTTGACATTAATAGCCCCATATATTATACTTGTAGAAACTTTCACAGTTTGATGTCAAAATTAATTAAAACAGGAGGCGTTTTGAATGGAACGAGTATTTAACTTTTCAGCCGGTCCGTCCACATTGCCCTTGCCTGTGCTTGAAAAGGCGCAGAAAGAGCTTGTGGTGTACGGTAACACAGGTATGTCGGTTATGGAGATGAGTCATCGATCTCAGATGTACCTCGATATTTTTCAGGACGCTGAGAAGCTTCTTCGTGAGCTGATGAACATTCCTGACAACTATAAGGTGCTTTTCTTGCAGGGCGGCGCATCGTTGCAGTTTGCCATGGTGCCGTTGAACCTGTTTAAGAATAAGAAGGCTGATTTCGTCAACACAGGCCAGTGGTCGAAGAAGGCCATTGAAGAGGCAAACAAAATCGGCAAGGCAAACGTTGTGGCCAGCTCCGCCGCGGAGACGTTCAACCACATCCCGGCGCTTGACCCGGCGACGTTTGACCCTGAGGCAGATTTCTTCCACATCACATCGAACAACACCATCTACGGCACACGTTACACAAAGCTGCCGGAGACAGGCAATGTGCCGCTTGTCAGCGACATGTCCAGCTGCATCCTCTCCGAGGTTGTTGATGTGACAAAATACGGCCTCATCTACGCAGGCGCGCAGAAGAATATCGGCCCGGCCGGCCTCACGATTGTGATTGTCCGCGAGGACCTCATCGGCAGCGCCCTGCCGGAGACGCCGACAATGCTTGACTACAAGACACATGTTGACAACGACAGCATGTTCAACACCCCGCCGACATACGGCATCTACATGGCGAAGCTCGTCTTCGAATGGCTCAAGGAGATGGGCGGCGTGCCGGCTGTCCAGAAGAAGAACGAAGAGAAGGCAGCATTGCTGTACAGCTTCCTCGATAGTTCCGCTATGTTCAGCGCAACGGTTCGTCCGGAAGACCGCTCCCTCATGAACGTGCCGTTCGTGACAGGCAACGACGATTTGGACAAGAAATTCGTCAAAGAGGCAGAAAAAGCAGGCTTCGTGAACCTCACGGGTCATCGCTCGGTGGGCGGCATGCGTGCCAGCATCTACAACCCGATGCCGATTGAAGGCGTGCAGGCGCTCGTTGACTTTATGAAGAAGTTCGAAGCAGAGAATAAGTAGGAGGTTTTTCCTTTGTATAAAATCGCGACACTCAACAAAATTTCCGACACGGGCTTGTCCGTGCTTGACAAAAACAAATTCGCCATTTCCTCGGATGAGCAGAATCCGGACGGCGCCATCCTCCGCAGCTTCTCGATGCACGAGATGGAGCTGCCCTCTTCGCTGAAATGCGTGGCGCGGGCAGGCGCAGGCGTGAACAACATCCCGCTCGACAAATGCTCGGAGAAGGGCATTGTCGTCTTCAACACCCCGGGCGCAAACGCGAACGCGGTGAAAGAGCTTGTCATCGCAGGCCTGCTGCTGTCCTCGCGCAAGATTTCGCAGGGCATCACATGGGCGCAGACATTGAAAGGCCAGGACGGCGTGGCCGCGTTGGTCGAAAAGGGCAAGGGCGCATTCGTCGGCCCTGAAATTATGGGCAAGAAGCTTGGCGTTATCGGCCTCGGCGCCATTGGCGTTCTCGTGGCAAACGCGGCAAGCGCGCTGAAGATGGACGTTGTGGGTTTTGACCCGTTCCTGTCCGTGGACGCGGCGTGGTCGGTTTCGACACGCGTGCAGAAGGCAAAAAGCGTAGAGGAAATCATCGAGACTTGTGATTATATCTCTATCCACGTGCCTTTCAATAAGGATACAAAAGGCATGATTAACGCGGAGACACTGGCCAATGTGAAGCCGGGCGTGCGTATTTTGAACTTCTCTCGCGGCGAGCTGGTGGACAACGCGGCCATCATCGAGGCGCTGGCAAGCGGCAAGGTCGATACATATGTAACCGACTTCCCGGTTGACGAGCTGCTCGGCGTTGACGGCGTGATTCCTGTGCCGCATCTGGGCGCATCCTCGCCGGAATCGGAAGAGAACTGCGCGTACATGGCGGCATTGGAGCTTCGTGATTATCTTGAGCATGGCATCATCAAGAATTCGGTGAACTTCCCGAACTGCGATATGCCGTACACGGGCCGCACGCGCATCTGCGTGCCGCACAAGAATATCCCGAGCGTCATCAGCGCCATCACAACCGCTGTCGGCAAAAAGAACATCAACATCGACAACATGATGAACAAAAGCCGCGGCGACTATGCATACACGATGCTCGACGTTGACCAGGGCGACTTAGTCGGCTTAGAAGCCGAGCTGATGGCTGTTGACGGTGTCATCTCTGTACGAATTATATAAGCACACATTTTCATGCCTAACCGCGCGTAAGCGCGGTTTTTGGCATGGAGGATAAAGAGCATTAGAGTTTATCGAAATTACCTTATGCGGCCTAAAAATGTAGGCTTCAGTACATTTTCAGAGCGCTAATTCCTATTTCGATACAACTCTACTGACGCTCCAAAAATAAAGCTATCACAGGGGGTAACTACCACATGCAAGAAAACAGCTATGCAAAGAAGCAACTGAAACGCATCGCCAAGAACACTGTGATTTTCTCTCTGATTCTCATTGCCGGCGTGACGACGCTGCTGTTGCTTTACGCACCGAATCTGGGCAACCTGTTTTTCAAAACAGGCACTTTCGATTCAGAGTTTGAGCTGGCCAGACTGTTGGACGCGAACAACGTCTACGTGACCCACACGACGGATGAATTTTTCTATTCAGGCTACACGCTTGAATCGGACGGCGTAGACGAGGCAGATTTCTACCTCTTTAACGCGGGCACGCAGTACGTTATCTGCCGCACAAAGCCCGGCATGACGGATGAATCCTACGCGAACTACGAAGTTCGCGGGCGCGTGGAAATGCCCAAGGGCAAGGACGCGGAGCTTCGCGGTATGCTGGTGAGAGAATGGCTGGAATACTGGCAGGAAGAGGAACCTGATTTGACCCGCGCAGAAGTGATGACATGGTTCGCGCCGTACATCATCGACACCACGGCGCCGCGCTGGCAGCCGCAGCTTCTTGTGCTGGGCGCGTTTGCCCTGATTATTTTCGCGCTGGTGAAAATGCTGCTGGCCGTCCGCAACGCGAGCGACATCACAGAGAGCAAATGGTACAAACGCATGACGTTCAACGGCACAGAGGACGCGGCGCTGGTAAACGACGCCGTTACGGCGGAGCTTGCGGGCGAGAACTGGGTCGCCTTCAACAAGAACCTCTGCATCACGGAGAACTGGATTGTATCGCAGACAAACTTCTCCTTCAAGGTGCGCCGGAAGAGCGACCTTGTGTGGCTCTATAAAACCGTTACACAGCACCGCACAAACGGCATCCCGACCGGCAAAACCTATGCCGTCACCCTGCGGTTTACAGACAAGACAACGGAAGCCGCCGGCGCACGCAACGAGGCCGGCACGGACAACTTTATGAATATCCTGATGTCCTGCTGTCCGGATGCAATTTATGGCTTCTCGAAGGAGCTGGAGCAGCTTTATAACAAGGATCTCGCAGGCTTTATCAATATGGCCGCAGAGAATGCGCAGCATCGGAAGGAAACGGCCGCGCAAGCACAGGCCGCGGAAGAGGCTGCATCCAATCCTGTTTCCGAGACGCAAACCGAAGCGGACACGAACCCCGAGACAAACCTTGAGACGAACCCCGACACAGACATATAAGGAGGCAACAATATGGCACTCGTAAAACCGTTCCAAGCGATTCGCCCCACGCCTGCACTGGCGGAAAAGGTGGCCGCGCTCCCCTATGACGTGATGAACAGCGCGGAGGCGCGCGAAATGGTCAAGGGCAATCCGTATTCGTTTCTGCATGTTGACAAGGCGGAGATTGACCTGCCTGTCGGCACGGATGTGTATGCGCCGGAGGTGTATGCCAAGGCGAAGGAGAATCTTGACAACATGAGCAAGACAGGCGTAATGCTCACAGAAGACGCGCCCATGTTCTACCTCTACCGCCTCACGATGAACGGCCGCGCACAGACAGGTCTTGTTGCGTGCACGTCCATCGACGAGTATCTCGACAACAAAATCAAGAAACATGAGCTGACACTGGAGACCAAAGAGCAGGACAGAATCCGCCACGTAGAGACTTGCAACGCCAACACGGGCCCGATTTATCTGGCATACAAGGCGCAGGCGGCCATTGACGCACTCGTTGCAGACTGGTGTGCAAACAACGCGCCTGTGTACGACTTCGTGGCCGAGGACGGCATCGGGCATACCATCTGGACAGTCGGCTGCCCTGATGCTATCACGAAGCTGGCAGAGGCCTTTGCCAAGGTTCCCGCGCTCTACATCGCGGACGGGCATCACCGCAACGCTTCTGCCGTCAAGGTTGGCTTGAAGAAGCGTGCGGAGAACCCCGGCTATGCGGCAGACGCGGAGTTCAACTACTATCTCTCCGTGATTTTCCCGAGCAACCAGCTCTTTATCATGGATTACAACCGCGTTGTGAAGGACCTGAACGGCCTTTCCGACGACGCGTTCATGGCGAAGTTTGCCGAGAAATTCGACATTGCAGACAGCGCGAACGGCAAACCGGTCACACGCCACACCTTTGGCATGTACTTCAACGGCGCATGGAAGATGCTGACTGCAAAGCCGGGCGTGGTGAACGAGGCTGACCCTGTTGCCTCGCTGGACGTTTCCGTCTTGCAGAACAATGTGCTGACGCCGTTGCTTGGCATTGATGACCCGCGCACGAACAAGCGTATCGACTTCGTCGGCGGCATGCGCGGCCTGGGCGAGCTGTCGAAGCGCGTGGACTCCGGCGAGATGAAGGTGGCCTTCGCCATGTTCCCGACATCGATGGACGAACTGCTGAACATCGCGGACGCGGGCGCAATCATGCCGCCGAAGTCCACGTGGTTCGAACCGAAGCTTCGCAGCGGGCTGTTCGTTCACACGCTGTAATCATGAAACATCTGAGACGAATTTTAATCATCGCAGGGGCGACACTCAATGTGTCATCCCTTGTTGCGGCGGTTACCAGCAATTTCAATGCGTTCCTCATCGGCATCTTTTGCGTCTCGGCGCTGATGGTCGTATACGGCGTGTGCCTTCGCAGCAAAAAGCTGACGATTGCGGTGACGACGGCGGCGGCAGTGCTCTTTGTCGCATTTATCGGGTTCAACGTGTTTCTATGCCGTTTTGGGCAGACGGACACGGCGACATACGAGGAGGACGCGCTCATCGTCCTCGGCGCAGGCATTGTGGGGGAAACACCATCGCTGATTCTGCAAGCGCGGCTAGAGGCTGCGCTGGTCTACTATCAGCAGAACCCCGATGTCATCATTGTCGTCAGCGGCGGACAGGGGCCGAGGGAGGACATCACAGAGGCGCTCGCGATGGAACGGTATCTTACTGCGCGCGGCGTGCCTCTTGAGAGCATCTTGAAGGAAGAAGCGTCCACATCCACGTGGGAGAATCTGCTCCTTTCCAAGCAAATTTTGGACGAGCATTTTGACGGTACATACACAGCGGCGATTCTCACGAACGATTTCCATATCTTCCGCGCCGGCATCATCGCGAAGCGCACGGGGCTGGACAGCACAACGCATGTCCACGCCAAAATCCCGCGGTATACCGTTCCCGCAAATTATCTACGCGAGGCAATTGCGGTGCTGATTGAAGTTATGATGCCCCGCTAAACGCGACTGCATAAAACCGCCTCCTTTGCAAATACTATCCTTGCCGGAACAGTATAAACCAGAGGAGGCTTTTTATATGCACAGATTCGCAACAGGGTTTTTGGCAGGCAGCATCATCGGCGCGGTCGGTCTCAGCGTCGCATTGAGCGACAGGCACACACGCCGCCGCATCGTCCGCGAGGGCAGACGCGCCATGCACAAGGCAAGCGATGCCATCGACGACATCACAAGAAAGCGGTAAAGACACCCGCATCAAGACAAACATCAAGGAAAGCCGAGAGATTCCCGTTGGAATGCCTCGGCTTTCTTTGGCATATAGTCATTTAACTTCAAAATCGTCTCAAGCTTCGCCGCGAAAAAACCGTGGCTAGGTTTATCAGCAGAAACATCTGATAAACCTGCACAGCCACTACTTTATTTGCAGCGTGCCCTTTTGCGTCTCGCTTTCAACTGTTTTGAACTAAAACGACTATAGTAACCGCTAAATAAGGCAAGAAAAAATCGCTAAGGCCAGTCACGTCGCCGACAAAAGCGCCAAAACAGGCGCTTCTTGACAGCTATGCTCCTAACGCATTTTTTCTTTTGACTTAATCAGCGGTTACTATAGGATAAAACAAATTGACAAAATAAAACACTTCGGGTATGATAACAATACAATATCGTCCAAAATCGGACAAAGGGGAGTATGCGAAATGGGAAAATATGAGGATTTGGATAAGCTGCAAGACCTGCTTGCCAAAGGCGTTTTAACACAGGCGGAGTTTGACCAGCAGAAGCAGCAGATTATGAATACACCGTATGCAACACCGGTCACCGGCGGCGTTTCGCCGGAAGACGCGCCGAACACGGGCATGGCCGTTCTGGGCTTTTTCATCCCGCTGGTCGGCTTGATTCTGTATCTGGTGTGGAGACAGGAGTTTCCGCAGAAGGCGGCTTCCACAGGCAAGGGCGCGCTTATCGGCTTTATTGTCAGCATCGTGTTGTACATCTTGCTGATTGTGGCTTCTGTTTTGCTTCCACTTATGCTTTATCGCTATTATTAAACACCTAAAAATATATGCCGCTTGTTGGTAAACCATTTATCAACAGCCCGAACGCCCCCCTTTCTCGAAAGGGGGGCGTTCGTTATTATGCTGCATCTATCCTTCATTGTGGTCAAGATATGTTTTCAAGAAGCTCAAAATCTCCATCGTGCAGTCCACGACGCGGTTGTGCCTATGATTTCTATTGGTCGACAAATAACCAAAATATCCCCAAGGGTCTTTGACCTGCGTTCCCCAATCCCATACGCCGTCCGCATTCTGATTCTCCAACAACCAGTTTACCGAATCGGCAAGATAGACGGCAGAGCCGCGAAATTGGTTGATATATGACAGCTTTTCAAACGATTTATTTGCCCCGGCGCTTCGGGATTTTGCCCGTCTTTTCTTCCAGAAGCCGCAGGATTGCGGCTTGGTCCTCCACGTTGGCAAACACCCTGCGCGGCAAAACGATTGCCTGCGCAACATTGATGTAGATGTAGATAGCCGACGGCACGATGATGATATTTTCAATCTTCGTGTACGCAATCTTGAGTTCCCCATCCGGTGTGATATTCATGATGTGGTCTTCATGGAATTGGAGGCATGTGTTCTTTTCGTATGGCAGCTTTCCGGCCTTTTTCAATTTCAGGATGTTCTTCCTGAGCTGTTTCCCTATGATTCTCTCGAAAAACACAACCCACCACAGCGATGCCACAAGCAGAATCGCACCTGTAACCCCTTTTATTGCCTCCATGCTCACATTCCTATTCACAACAACAAAAAATATTATCAGGAATATGCACGGAAGCAACGCCCGCGCCACCAGCATTGTGCGCTTGTTCTGCGGCGTGTGAAATGCGTGGGCCACGCTAAACGCCATATACTCTTCTTCCTCCAGCGAAAACCGGTATTCCTTCATATCTTTTCCTCCTGCCCCAGCCAAATTTTAATCAAGGCTTCACATAGTCAACCAAATCCATGCCGTCCCGTATGCAATGCTCACTGCCTGCCAGTCTGTATCCCATTTTCTCGTATAGATGGCACAGCTTGGATTCCTGCTTAATTGTGTCCAGCTCCCATGCGCGCGCCTGCGGGTATTGGCGCTCCGCTTGCCGAATAGCCTGTTGCGCATAGCCCCGTTCTTGAAACGCGGAAAGGATGAACATTTGCGACAATCGGTATACGTCGTTTCCCCTGCGCTGGATTCGGACATAGCCAACCTTTTCCGCGCCCAGTTGAATCCAGTATTGATCCACCCAGTCGCTATATTCAAATCGCTCCCGAACGCGCTCCAAAGATTCCGCGCCGGGGCTTGTGTCGAAGTCTTGGTATTTTGCCAGCAACACGGCGAAGCCTTGCACCTGTAGCTTGTGCAGTTCAATGTTCATACGCCTCGCCCTTTCTATACGCCTTCGCATACTCGACCAAATTTCGGCTCTCTTAGTTGCTCTCGAACATGCCGAAAACCACGGCACGTTCTGCCGCTTGTCGCAAGGTTCTGGGGCTAAGAGCGCCTTCGGCTCTCTTAGGTTGCTCTCGAACATGCCGAAAANCACGGCACGTTCTGCCGCTTGTCGCAAGGTTCTGGGGCTAAGAGCGCCTTCGGCTCTCTTAGTTGCTCTCGAACATGCCGAAAACCACGGCACGTTCTGCCGCTTGTCGCAAGGTTCTGGGGCTAAGAGCGCCTTCGGCTCTCTT
>JGI994J12354_10002828_pt1 | contig 16568 bp, 14 predicted proteins | sample IntmicLarv3ML3BL_FD_12354 | JGI IMG/M metagenome (IMG submission 12354) | reverse complement strand
CTCAAGAAGCTTTCATAGCTGTACTTAAATTAGATGATTAATTTTTATAAAAAATAATATATATTAAAAATACAGATAAACCAAATTTTTTAATGTGTTTTTTTTTATTTAGTTTCTTGTAAAAAATACATTTAGACTATTTTTTCATATAATGGTAAAATAACTTGTGATGGTGAATAAAAAATATGAATAAAAAACTTTCAGAAAAACAAAGCAAAATTAATTTTAAAAATTTTAAAAGCACCAACTCCTCCTTAATGGTTTGAATAACAGTATTAAGAATTATGATGGTAGTTTTTTCTATTTTAGCACCAATTTTTATGGTATTGAGTTATTATTTTGATTTTGGCATGCAAGTCTTAACAGGATATGTTTTTACAACTTTTTTTCCCGAAGAAACTAATATGAGTAATGCTTATTCTTATAATGTTGAATTATTTAGATTTATTATTACACCAATTTTATGGTTTATTAGTTCAATTATTATTTTTTTTGCAGGGTTAATACCTTATTTTTCAAAAAATACTTATAAGAAAAGAGTTGTATTAGCTATTAATCAATTTTTTTGACCCTTATTTTTTATTGGCATTTTATATGGTGTATGATTTTCTGTTCGTTTTTTTCCATCAGGACCTGAAAGTGATATAAATGCAATTATTTATCCACGTTATGAATATTGAAGTTTATTAATTAATAATGATTTTTTTTCTCCTTGAAGTGGTTGGATGATTTTTTATCAATGCATTCTTCTTATTTGAATATTTTTTGCAATATTTACAGCAATTGAAGCTAGTTTGATAAAAAAGCATAAGTTAAATTTTTCTGATTTCTTTAAAAAAGAAATAGATTATAAATCATTAGTTCACCAAATCGTCGAAGGAAATATAGTATTTGGCGAACAAAAATATAATAACGAAACTAAAAAAAGATTAAAAGAATTAGAATTTAAAGAAAATATATTACAAAAACAAAAACATGATGAATTAATTTTAAAACAACAAACAGAAAAAAGAAACAAGAAGATAAAAAAAGAGGCCGATGATAATGCAAAAACTGAGGAAAAATCTGAGCTATAAAGGACAAATAATATATTATAATTTAATTTTAAAAGACCAAAAATATATTAGAATAAAAACAAACGAAGATGAAATCGTTGTTTCTGCACCGTTTTATGTTAAAGACTGAGAAATCGAACATCTTATTTATAAAAATATTGCAAAAATTTTAAAAATTTTAGAATTTAAAGAAATTCACAAAAAATTTGAAATTGCAGAGGAAGGTTTTATAAAAATTTTTGATGAAAAAATACCCGTTTCTTTTAAAAGTGATGCTGCAATTAATTTAAAATATGTTTTTAAATTATATGATGAGACAGAAATAACAATAAAACATATGTATAAAAAATTAGTTCAGATTTTTTTAAACATATTTGAAAAAAGAATGCAACATTGAAAAGAAATTATGAATTTAAATTTTAAAAATCTAAGTATTAAAGAAATTAAAGGAAAATGAGGTGTTTGCTTTCCTGAAAAAAGTAAAATAGTTTTAAATATTAGATTAATACATTATCCACAAATTTGTTTAGACTATGTAATTGTCCACGAATTAAGTCACTTAATTCATAAAAATCATTCAAAAGATTTTTGATATTTAGTTCAAAAATATCTTCCTGATTACAAAAAATACAGTGATATGTTAAAAGTAAAAGTTTAGTGCAGTATAATAAATAGAATAGGAGTGCTTGAGATGGGATGAAAAAAAGATTATAAAAAATTTCAAAAAGATAAAAGTTCTAAAAAAACTATTTTTGATTACTCAGATGGCAGTGAAAGTTATATTTTATGAGAAAGATCTATTAAGAATGTAACTTTTTGAAATATCGAAAATTTAACAAAAATGATTGATGAATTTAATGACTCAATTGAAGGATTAACAAATCTCCAAGAAATTCCAGAAAAATTTATGAATGGCTTTTCTTGATTTTCAAGAAAATATGATTTTGAAGAATCATATTTCGCATATCCTTGTGCCAGTGATTTTAAAAATACTTATAATTTTTTACTAATTAAACTTGATGAATTTACATCAATTTTAATTATTGCTGCTCTAACTAAATTTTGTTATTACACAACAGAGAAATTTTGAAAAGTTATAAATTACACTTTTTCAAGTAAACAAAAACAAGAGACTACTATGTTTAGAGTTTATGAAGTTATGAATAGAACTGCACTTGAGATGATTGAAAATATGTTAACTCATGCATTAATATTATGCGATGAATCAAAAGTAATTCCTTATAAACAACACCTTTTATTAGAGGAAATTATAGATCTTGGAGATAAATTTACATATCATTGAAGTAAAATGTTTGATCAAGTTATAGATCTAACAGTTGAATCTATTCAATTTGCTCAAAATTATGGATATGGTTCTGCATACTATTCTAGTTCTAACGACACAAATCAAACTGAAAATTTTGAAGATTTTTATGAAAAAACAAAAACTATTGTATATAATGATAATGTTAATGAGGCCTTTTCATATTTTGATTTAACAAAGTTTTCAACATTAGAAAATTTTAAAAAAGTTTACCGCAAAAAAGCCAAACAATTTCATCCAGATGTTAATCCTGACCCACAAGCAGCAATTGAAATGAAAAAAATTAATGTATATAAATCTATCATTGAACAATATTTTAATAAATATGATGATTATGTTTTTAAAAAAGTATAGAGGTATAACTAATGGTAAAAATTAATGATTGAGAATATTATCATAATATTATAAATGAACTTGTTTCAAATGAAATATTTATCTTAGTGACATCATTTGGAGATGAAAATAAATATCTAGATGATATTAAAAAAATTTGATTTAACTCAAAAGATTTAAAAGAATTAAAAGAATTTTTATCACAATTATTTGAATCTCCAAAAATCGCAAATGATAATGACTCAAATGATGATGAATTATTTTGTTTAATTCGATTTGGCAGTTTATTAGAAGCGATTGAAGAAATTAAAAATAGTTATATAAATTTTAAAAAACGATTGTTTTCTAAACAAAAAAATTCACCAAACCAAATTAATGCAATTATTTATATTTTCAAAGATTATTTAAAACATATTTCAGATAATTTTTTTAAAGAATCAAAAGAAATTTCTCTTTCTAGAAAAAATCACCGTCCTTTTTTAAAAATTATTAAAAGTATTTCATCAATAATTAATAATAAATATGATGACCATATTATAGAAGAATATTATTTAATTAATGATGACATTGCTGATTTATTAGAATTAATTGCAGCCAACTATGATTCAAATGGAATGATAAAATTTGAATCAGAAGAAGAAGTTATTTTATATAATTTCTTAATTTATTATTCGTCATGATACCACTCAACTTTATTATTACGAGAAAAAATGATTTTTCAAGACGAAAAAACAAAAGAATTAAGTAAAAAAACCCCAACCCCAATATTAGATGATTATGAAGAAAGGCTTTCTGAATATAAATTGATGTATGATGGATATGATGATTTTTTATACAAAATTTTAAAAAATTAAAAGATAGTACAACTATGAAAGAGGATAATCTCAAAAAAATTAAGACTTATAAAATAGTGATGATTATTTTTGATCTATTGTAATTCTTATATTAAATAAAGTGATTTTAGAAATAAAAAAGAATAAATTTTTTAACCAATGTTAATATGTAATAACATTTTAACAAATAGAGATAAATTTATTAATTTCAAACTTATTTAGTTCTATGTTTTTTTTTGAAACTAAGTAATTAATTTTAACTTTTGATAAATGACTTGAACACATATAGAAACGTTTGAGATATTTTTAATTATTCCTTAATGTAACAACGACATATATTACTTGACATTGTTATATATAATCAATAGGTAAGGAGAAATTCTTATGTAATGAGGAATAAATATGAATGAAACAATGTCAAACGAAAGCAAACAAATATCTGATGTTTTGAAAATTAGCGAAGAAATCGTAGCGAGCAAAACAGTAAAGAATCTAGTTTATAATAATGAATTTTGTGTGTTGTTATTAATAGATGATATAGATTATCCGTATTCAAGCACTATCACTCCAACTAAAGCAGAAGGTATTAAGAAACTATGATTCTTTACAACTACCAAATGACAACAAAGCAAGTCTTTGTTTTTCTTCAGAAACATATGACATTACATTGATTGGCGAAATGAAAGCAATGAATACATCAGAATGTAATATAAGAAAAGGAAATTTCATTAGTTTTGCTGGAGAACCTTTGGAAGAAATTTATTGAGCAAAGACGCTTGTTTTTAAAACTAAGAAATATAGTGTTTCTTTAACTGCGGATGGGAGTCTAATTCATGGAGAATTTTAGCATAATGTAATATAAAAGAATAATTGTTAGAAACACTTTAATAACAATAAAAGTAACAATTTATAAATAATTGTTGAATTTTATAAAAAGCAAAAAGTAAATATGGTTAATTTAAAGTATTTGGTTAATATATCACAAATATAAAACCAAAAAAATGTTTTTTATGCAATGGTTATAAAAATTTAATATAAATTTAAAAATCCGTCAATAATCTCCATTATATTATTGACGGATTTTTGATGATGATTGTATTATAGTTATTTTTGTTATCATTATTTAAAATAATGATATTTATTTTTCATTTTTCATAAGTAAAAAACTGTTAAACCAAAAGATAATAATTCAGCAAGTGGTAATGCAATTCAAACACCATCTATTCCAAAAGCCATTGGCAATAAAATGATAAGTGATAAAGTAAATACAAATGCACGCATTAAAGACATAAAACCTGAAATTTTCCCATTATTAAATGCTGTAAACATAGCTGTTGCAAATGCATTAAATGACATAAATATAAATCCGCTAGATGCTATTCGTAACCATCAAACAGTTATTGCGTATGTGTCAATATTTGATATTACTCAACCATAACCAGGTAAATAAGATTTGATGTAACCTGGCTCTACATAAATTCTTACAAGTAAATTTGCAAAAATTTGTGAAATTAATACAGCAATCACACTAAGAATCATTATTACAATCAAACTTTTCTTAAATAGTTGTTGTAAGCGAATCTCATTTTCTTTTTCATTTTTTAATAGTTTTCCATAATTGTACGCGAATACTGGAGCTATACCTACAGAATAACCCACGAACATAGACATAAATACTCATTGCAGACCTAAAACAATTCCAGCAGCAGCCACTCCTTCAAAACCGACCAAACGCATTAAAATATTATTCACAGTAATTGTTGTTACTGCTGTTGCTGATAGTGTTATCATTTCACTAATACCATTAAATGAACTTCGCCCGATTACGTAAATATCTCATTGAGGACGTACAAAATAGATTGTTCCTTTTTTTCGGTTAAATGTAAAATAAATAAGCCCAACAATAGCAGGAAGACTATAACCAATACCTGTCGCTAATGCTAGTGAATAAATTCCCATATCAAAAATAAATAAGAAAATTGCATTGAGTGCAGTACCTAATAGAATTCCCGACATACTTGCAATCATGCCAAGACCTGGTCGTCCATCTGCAATTATGAATTGTGTAAAAAAACTTCCAAGTACTATAAAAGGCATAAACCATATGAGGGGTTCAAGATATAATCTTGCTAAATCAAATATGCTTTCGTTTGTTCCGAGTAATTGAAGTAATTGATTTATTAAAAGATAACTTAATAACATAATTACTACACTTACTCCTAAAGCAAAAATTGTGAGTAAACTAAAATTTTCTCGCGCTTCTTGTTTTAAGCCAATGCCTTTTTTCTTTGCGATAAGTGCAGAGCCACCCATAGACAACATCGCAGACACAGCAATACTAATTGTAAAGTAGGGCATAACGATACTTATGACTGAAAGAGCTTCAACATTGATAGCTCGTGTTGCAAAAATATTATCAACAATCCCAGCAATACTTATAAAAGTCATAGATAAAATTGTTGGAAGTGTGAATGATAATAAAAATTTTGTTGTAATATTTTTGTTTAATTGTGATTCTTCATTATTACTTTTTACTATTTTTTTTGAATCAATTATTTCTTTAATCATATTTTTCTCCTTTTAAATGAATATTTTTTATCTTTTAATAAAAAAAATTGCACTATTACAATTATTATGATAAACTATAACATTATGGCAAAGTCAAGCAATTTAAGTAATTATTTATTAAAAATCGGAGAAATAGCTAAAATGATGGGTATTAGTTCAAAATCATTACGTTATTATGAACAATTAGGGTTATTAAAACCTGCATATATAAATTTTAAAACTCAATATAGATATTACAAAATAGACCAATTATATTTAATTGAAATTATTCAAATTTGTATTGAAATAGATATTCCATTAAAAAACTTAAAAAAATATATCTCAAATGATGTAATAGATTTTTCATCACTATTACAATTTGGAAAAGAAATAATAAAGAGAAAACTAAAAACATTAAATCGTGGTATGCAATTTATAGAGAATGTCCAACAAAAAATTGAGTCATTAGAAAAGTTCCCAATATCTTGAAATTATCAACGAAAAATAAAAACTAAGTATTGTTATGTTGTACCTTGTAAATCTATTAATGAAATTGACATGGCTGATTTAGTAAAGGGAATTACGGATGTTGAGAATTTGAGTGATAATAGTACATTTTCAGAATTTGGCTATATTCTTGAAAAAACAGAATATGGCATAGAACGATATATTTATTTAGAAGCTCCTTATGGTGCTAAAGGTAAAAATATTAAAATTATTCCAAGTGGTATGTATCAATGTTCAACAAATGAAATCAGTCAAATAGAAAATCTTGTAACTATAAAGAATTCATTTATCGCTTTAGAAACTACTATATTTACGAGTAAATATAAAATTAATAAACCACTTCAAGAATTAAAAATCCTAGAATTTAAATAATTTAATAAGTTTATGTTTTATATTGTTACATTTAAATTTTTATACAAGTTAGTTGATAAAATAGAAAATCAATAATTTTTACTTCTAAAAATTATTGATATGTGATAAATTTTAATATTAATCTTTTAAAATTAGCAGTTTATTTATATTAAAAAATACTATAAATAATTTAGAATGATATAAAAGTAAACAAAGTAACTAGAATATTTTATTACATGGTTATGTTTAGAAATTTTGAAACGTTATTAAAAGAGAAAATATTAAAAAAGTATAAAAATATACATTTGTTGAATAACGTTTATAATTTATATGTATATTTAAAATTTTATAATTATTCAAGAATTAAATTTTAAAATTAAAGTGTCTGGAAAAAAGTATCATCACAATATAAAAAATAACAATTAATGAGTTAATTTTTCTGTTTCTTTTAACGTTAAAATTTGATATGATTACTTTTGTGTAAGTTTTTAAGGAGAATATGTATGAATAAAAAAATTATTAATATCGCAGTTATAGCCCACGTTGATGCAGGAAAATCAACACTGGTTGATGCTTTTTTAAACCAATCTGGAGTTTTTCGTTCTAATGAAGAAGTGAAAGAACAAGTTATGGATAGCAATGATCAAGAAAGAGAACGGGGAATTACAATTTATTCAAAAAATTGTGCAATTGAATATAATGATTATAAAATAAACATTGTAGATACTCCTGGTCATGCCGATTTTTCAAGTGAAGTTGAAAGAATAATGAAAACAGTAGATACAGTTATTTTATTAGTAGATTCAGCAGAAGGACCAATGCCTCAAACAAAATTTGTTCTTTCAAAAGCCTTAGAGCTTGGATTGAAACCAATTCTTTTAATAAATAAGATTGATAAAAAAGACCAAAGAGCTATAGAAGTCGTTGATGAAGTTTTAGAATTATTTATGGAACTTAATGCAAATGACGAGCAGTTACAATTTCTAACTTTATTTGGAATTGCAAGAGACGGAAAAGTGCAATATTCTTTAAATGAGCCAAGCAATGACTTATCTCCATTGTTTGAAACTATTATAAAACAAGTTGGCCACTATTCATTAGAATATGCATCAAATCCAGTACAATTACAAATTTCTTCTTTGGCATATGATCCTTTTATAGGTAGATTAGGCATAGGTAGATTATTTCAGGGCATTTTAAAAGAGGGACAACAAGTTTCAGTTTCAAAAAATGATGGCTCTGTTGTCAAAGGTAAAGTTTCAAGTTTATTTATTTATCAAGGGTTAAAAAGAGTTGCTGTTAAAGAAGCGCAAGCAGGAGAAAATGTTGTTATTTCTGGTTTATCAGATTTAACAATTGGAGATACGGTTTGTGATATAAATAATATTAACCCTTTACCACCAATTATTATTGAAGAGCCAACTATGAGCATGAATTTTTTGGTAAATACTTCACCTTTTGCAGGAAAAGTTGGTAAGTTTGTAACAACTAGAAATATCAAAGAAAGATTAGACAAAGAATTAGAAGTTAATGTTGGTTTAAAAGTCGAACCTTTAACAGATTCTTCAGCTGATGGTTTTAAAGTTTTAGGAAGAGGAGAATTGCATCTTTCTGTTTTAATAGAAACAATGCGACGAGAAGGATTTGAACTTGGAATTTCTAGACCTGAAGTCGTTTTTAAAACAGATACTTCAAATAATAAGTTAGAACCAATTGAAAAAGTAATTGTTGATGTTCCTAGTGAATATTCAGGAACAATTATAAATAAACTTAACTTAAGAAAAGGCATTATGACAGATATGGATAGTGATGGAATTAGAGATAAGATAACATATTTAGTTCCAACTAGAGGATTAATCGGTTTTAAATCAGAATTTATCAATGATTCTCGTGGTGAGGGCGTGATGATTAAATCATTAGTTGGTTATGAACCTTATAAAGGCAGAATTGATGGAAGAAATAATGGTGTATTAGTTTCAATGACTAATGGAATCACTTTACCTTATGCTTTGAACAATTTAGAAGAAAGAGGAACTTTATTTATAGGTTCTCAAGTTAATGTGTATGATGGTATGATAGTGGGTCTACATTCAAGAGATAATGATTTAGAAGTTAATCCAACAACGGGTAAAAAACTTACAAATACAAGAGCATCAGGAAATGATGATACAATCAAACTAACTCCCCCAAAAATTTTTACATTAGAAGAAGCGTTAGAATTCATCGAATGAGATGAACTGGTTGAAGTTACTCCCACAGATATTCGTTTAAGAAAAAAATGATTGACTTCAACAGACAGACGCCAACATCGAAATGATGCACATTAATAATAGTTAAATATTTTAAAGTACTATAATATAACAACTTTTAAAATAAACAACGCGTGTGTTGTTATTTTTCTTATAAAGTTATTAAAATTTTAATAGATACATAAAAATATGTTTTTTATTTACGTATTTAAACATAAAAAAAATATAAAATACTAGAAATTAATAAAAATTAAAGTTATTATATATTTGTATAAAAGAGGAGAAACATTATATGTCAAAAATTATTAACATAGTTGCCCGTGAAGTATTAGATTCACGAGGATTTCCAACAGTTCAAGTTGATGTAGAAACAGAATTGGGAGCTTGCGGGTCAGCAAAAGTCCCTTCAGGAGCATCAACAGGTTCAAGAGAAGCGTTAGAATTAAGAGATGGAGACAAAAAACGTTATAACGGCAAAGGAGTTTTAAAAGCTGTTGTTAATGTTAATGAAAAAATAGAAAAACACCTTATTGGAGTAGAAGTTACAAATCAAGTTCAAATTGATAACTTAATGTGTAAATTAGATGGTGATGAATTTAAAAAAAATTTAGGAGCTAATGCAATTTTAGGAGTTTCATTAGCGGTTGCTAAAGCAGCAGCAGCAGAATTAGAACTTCCTTTATATAGATATATTGGAGGAACTAATGCAAGAAGATTACCTGTTCCAATGTTGAATGTAATCAACGGAGGAGAACATGCAGATAGTGCAATTGATTTTCAAGAATTTATGATTATGCCAGTTGGAGCTCCTTCATTTTCTGAAGCGCTACGTTGAGCTTCTGAAATATTTCAGTCATTAAAAAAGTTATTACATTATAAACATGACATAACAGCAGTTGGAGATGAAGGAGGATTTGCTCCTAACTTTAAATGAGCTTATAAAACTGAAACTTTAGAAAATTTCAAAGCAAAAACTCCGGCAGAAATAGCATTAGATTTATTAGTTGAAGCAATTAAAAATGCAGGTTATGAACCAGGAAAAAATGGAATTATGATTGCATTAGATTGTGCAAATTCAGAATTATATAAAAACGGAAAATACCACTTTAAAAAGATTGAAGCAATCACAGGTAAAGAATATGCATTAACAACAGATGAAATGGTTAAATATTTAGATAAATTAGTTGATACATACCCGATCATTTCAATAGAAGATGGATTTGCAGAATCTGACTGAGATGGATTTATTAAACAAGTTAAAGTTATGGGACATAAAATCCAAATTGTTGGAGATGATTTATTTGTTACAAATCCAAAAATCACAGCAGAAGGAATTGAAAAACATGCAGCCAATTCAGTTTTGATTAAATTAAACCAAATTGGTACTTTAACAGAAACAATAGAAACTATTCAAATGGGGCAAAAAGCTAACTGAACAACAGTTACATCTCACCGCTCTGGAGAAACAGAAGATACAACGATTGCAGATTTAGCAGTAGCTTTAAATACTGGGCAAATTAAAACAGGTTCAATGTCGAGATCTGATAGAATTGCAAAATACAACCGTTTATTAGAAATTGAAGCAGAACTAGGTGATGCAGCTATTTATGATGGAATAAAAACATTTTATAATTTAAAAAAATAACACTAACAAACTAATAAATATTTTATTAGTTATGTTTTGTTTTTTAAAAAGGTAATGTTTTATATAAAACATTACCTTTTTAAAATATTTTGATTAGCTTAATTATAATTATTAATTAAATTAATATTAAAATTATTGTAAAATAAAAAAAGGTGAAAACAATGCGTATAAAAAATAAAAAAACTACTATTATTTTTATAATCATTTTAATCATTTTTACAACATTGTTTTCTTTGGGAATAGTTTATGATTATAATGTTTCTAAATATATTTATTTAAATAATATAAATAAAGTTTTTAATGTTTTTAATATAATTTTTGATGTATTTGGTTGATATATATTAACTGTGCCTTTATTTGTATCAATCTTAGCAATAATTAAAGTTTTAAGCAATATGTGAAACAAAAAAATTTTTAAAATATTTATTATAGTAATTTTCAACTTAATATTTGCAATAAGCACTATTTTATTAACTTATAATACAGATTGATATTCTTTAAATTTAATGCAACATTTAACTGAATTTATTTCTACTCTTTTTGTATATTTGTTTACAATTTTGATAATTATTTTTTTGAACTTATTTTTTTTTACAAAAAAAATTATTAAACATACAATAGATGAAGAATGATTATTTAAGAAAGCTATTTATTGTTTAATGTATATAGCGCTTTCGTTTTTAACAGTTACAATTTTTAAATATAGTTTTGGTAGACCAAGACCATTTCAAGTTTTTAATGAAAATTATGATTTTTATTACGCATTTCAAATTAATTTTTCAAGCATGCGTGGTGTAAGTTTTCCATCAGGACATACTGTGAGTGCTGCATCTTTATTTGGATTATTATTTTTTTGAAAAATTACAGATAAATCTAAAAAAAGTCTTTTGCTTTTTTTAAAAATTATCATAGCTATTTTAACAATATTAACAGCATTATCAAGAGTTTTTTACTTATATCATTTTATAACTGATGTGATGTTATCCATCTTTTTTTGTTGAGTATTTTTTATTAATACTGATTTTTTATATAATAAAATATTTAATAATCATTTAAAAAGAAAGGAAGATCTGAAGAATGACTAAATTTATTGGACTAGATGTTGGGAGTAAAACTATTGGTGTAGCCATCAGTGATGGATATTTTGCAAGGCCATATTTAACTATAAAATTTCAAGAAGATAATTTTATAGAAGCAGCAAATAAATTAGATACTCTTTTAAAAGAAAAGAAATTCAAAAAAATTATTGTTGGTTATCCAAAAAATATGGATGGTTCATTAGGTCATCGCATTGAAATGGTAGAATTATTTTTAAAAAATCTATATGAAATTTGTAATGTTTTAAGCAGTGATATTGTAAAAATTGATGAAAGATTAACTACAAGAATGGCTAAATCATTAATGAGAGAAGTTGATATGAATCAAAAAAAACAAAAAGAAAATAAAGATCAATTAGCTGCAAAAATAATCTTAGATATTTATTTACAACAAATTAATATGTAGTATAATAAAAATATGGAAGGACAGTCAAAATTTATGGAAAAACATCCACTTGTTAAAGAAGTTTTATATACAAATTCACAAATAGATAAACGTTGTAAAGAATTAGCAGAAGAAATATCAAAATTTTATGAAAAACAAAAAATAAAAGATAATGCGGTTGTTATGATTGGATTATTAAAAGGTTGTATACCTTTTATGGCTAATATTTTAAAATATTTTACGCATGAATGTATCACTGAATATATGGTGGTTTCATCATATATTGGAGGAACAAAACAAATAGCAGATCCAAAAATTAATTTGGATTTAAATGTTGTTATTAAAGGCAAAAGCGTTTTAATAATTGAAGATATTATTGATTCAGGAAATACACTAGAGTTCGTACAAAAATATTTATTATTTAAAGGCGCTAAAGATGTAAAAATTGTTACATTAGTAGATAAGCCAGAAGGTAGAAGTAAAAATGTATCAATAGAACCTGATTGAACTGGATTTATAGTTAAAAATGAATTTTTAATAGGTTTTGGTTTGGATTATGAAGAAAGATTAAGAAATTTACCATACATAGCGACATGTGATATTAAAAAATTAGATAATTGAGAATGATAAATTTTAAAGCAAGTAATTTAATTATTCGCTTTTTTTATTTTTAAAATGCATAAAATATATTTATAAATAATATATAACAAGCAAAAAAACTTATTATAAAATAGTTAAATATTTTCATTGAATTTTGTTCAACTAACAGTATGTTTTATATTAAAAAATAATGAGATTATTTTTTAATATAAAACATAAAATTTTATTGTTAAATATAATTATTATATAAAAAAAGATTATTATATAATAATATTATGTGGAGGCAAAATATAAATGATAAAAAAAATTGGAGTTTTAACATCAGGAGGAGATGCTCCTGGAATGAATGCAGCAATTAGCGCTGTGATAAAAACAGCAGCAGCAAAGGGAATTAAGCCATATGTTGTTCGCGAAGGATACAAAGGACTTGTTAATAATTGAATTGAAGAAGTTGATGTAAATTTTGCATCAGAAATTATTTCAAGAGGTGGAACAGTCATTGGGTCAGCTCGTTTTCCTGAATTCAAAGAAGAAGAAGTTAGAAAAATAGCAGTTGCTAATTTAAAAAAAATTGGCATTGATGCTCTTGTTGTTATTGGTGGTGATGGTAGTTATCAAGGCGCTGAAAAATTAACCAATATGGGTATAAATTGTATAGGTTTACCAGGAACAATTGATAATGATATAGTTTCTTCAGATTATACAATAGGATTTGACACAGCTTTAAATACGGTGGTTCGTTCAATTGATGCTATTAGAGATACAATGAATTCACATAACAGATGTGCGGTTGTAGAAATTATGGGAAATGATTGTGGTGATTTAACATTATATGCCGCAAAAGTTACAGGTGCTGAAGTCTTTTCAACTAAAGAAAGCTTTTTAACAGAAAAACAAATAGTAAATGAAGTAGTTAGATTAGCTAAAGAAAAGAAAAGAAGCGTAATTGTTGCAATCGCTGAAAAGATTTATCCTTGCGCTAATGAATTGGCTAAAAAAATCGAAGAAGCTTCAAAATATATTACTAGAGCAACAGTTTTAGGTCACATTCAAAGAGGTGGGATACCATCAGCTATGGATAGATATTTAGCGATATCTTCTGGTATTTTTGCTGTAGAAAAATTAGCTGAAAACTTAGGTGGTCTTTATATCGGAATGAGTGATAATAAACTGATCGCAAGAGATATTAAATCAACTTTAAATTTACCAAAACCAGATAAATCAAAAGAATATAACGAAATAAGAACTATTAATAAAGTTTAAGTTAAACAAAAAGAGGTGAACTATGAAAAGAAGAGAATTAGAATTGTACGAACCAAGTGAATTGAATGAAAAAATTAAACGAACAAAAATCATCGCAACAATTGGTCCGAGTACTAATTCAAAAGACGCAATAAGAAAATTATTTGAAGCAGGTATGAATGTTATTAGAATTAATTTTTCACACGGAAATTATGAAGAGCATTTATTAAAAATTAATTTTACAAAAAGTTTAAGAGAAGAACTTGAAAAACCAATATCTATAATGTTAGATACTAAAGGTCCCGAAATACGAATTGGAACTATGTTTGAAGGATCTCAAAAAATAACAGCAGGAAGCGAAATTAGTATTTACACTTCTGAAAAAGAATATAATAATCGAATTTGTAAGAATAATGAATTAACAGTTTCGTATGATATGAGCATTGATTTAAAATCAAGAGATGTTATATTAATTGATGATGGAAAATTAACTTTAAATGTTTTGGATGTGAAAAAAAACTTAATAGTTTGCAAAGCATTTAATACACACCTTGCCAAAACAAACAAACGTGTTAACTTGCCAGGAATTAATTTCTCTTTGCCTTTTTTAAGTAAAAAAGACATTGAAGATATTAAATTTGGTATTAAAAATAAAGTTGATTATATTGCAGCTTCATTTGTTAATTCAGCAAATAATGTAAGAGAAATTAAAAAAATATTAAAAGAAAATAATGCAGAACATATTCAAATTATTTCAAAAATAGAATCAAAAATAGGAATTTTAGATATTGATTCAATTATTGATGAATCTGATGGTATTATGATTGCTCGTGGTGATTTAGGTTTAGAAATACCATATTATGAAGTTCCATATTGAGAAAAACAAATCATCAGAAAATGTCGTGAAAAAGGGAAATTAGTAATAGTTGCTACTCAAATGTTAGAATCAATGACAGATAATCCTCATCCAACTAGAGCTGAAGTGACAGATGTTTATTACGCTACAGAACTTGGTGCTGATGCTACAATGCTAAGTGGTGAATCAGCTTCAGGAATTTATCCATTCATTACAACTGAGACCATGTCAACAATTAATAAACGAGCAGAAGTCAGTTTTTATGGAAAAGTTTATTATGACCGCGCTCTTGAAATAGCAAGAAATTCTTCTTTTGGTAAACGAGCAGAAATTTCAGATGAATTAGCAAACATAACAAAAAATGGAAAATATGAATTTGCTGTGATTTTATCAAGAACAGGTGAATTGTTAAAAACCATTTCAAAATTCAGACCAAATGTTACTATTTTAGGAGTTTGTGAAAATAAGTATTTATGAAGTATTTTTGGATGTTGACATTCAATTTTCATGAATATAGTCAATGAACTTAATGCTATTTGATCAACACCAGAGTTAGCTGGTGATATCGCAAGATCATGAGGAGCAAAAAAAGGTGAAGAAATTTTAATCGTGAAAAATGATGATATAAAAGTTTATAAAATTTAAATGATATACAATAATTTTGTGTCTTGTGTAATGTATAGCATAAAAAAGTAATATAGTTTTATAAAGAGGAGAAAATATGAAAACATATAATTTAAAAAATGAAATAAAAAGAACAAAGATTATTACAACAGCCGGACCATCAGTGCATTCAAAAGAAGCCATCAAACAATTATACAATGAAGGAATGACAACCATTAGATTAAATTTTTCACATGCAGACTTTCAAGAACATGGAGAAAGGTTTGAATGAGTTAAACAGTTAAGAGAAGAATTAAATTTACCAATTTCAATTTTATTAGATACTAAAGGTCCAGAAATACGAATTGGAAAAATGAAAGATGGAAAACAAGAGATTAAAGCAGGAACTGAGGTAAAGGTATATACTAACCCAAATGATTTTTCTACAAAAGAATGTAAAAATGATGAAATTCAAATGTCATATGATATGTCAAAGGATGTAAAAAAAGGAGATGTTGTGTTAATTGATGATGGAAAATTAACAATGCATGTAACAGATGTATCTAAATGTTTGGTTAAATGTAAAGCATTTAATACACATATATTAAAATCTAATAAACGTGTTAACTTACCTGGTGTTGATTTTTCTTTACCTTTTTTAAGCGAAAAAGATTTTAATGATATTAAATTTGGAATAAAAACAGGCATTGATTATATTGCAGCTTCATTTGTTAATACAACAGATAATGTAAGAGAAATTAAAAAAATATTAAAAGAAAATAATGCAGAACATATCCAAATTATTTCAAAGATAGAATCACAAATAGGAATTGATAATATTGATTCAATTATTGATGAATCTGATGGTATTATGATTGCTCGTGGTGATTTAGGTTTAGAAATACCATATTATGAAGTTCCATATTGAGAAAAACAAATCA
>JGI994J12354_10002827_pt1 | contig 16575 bp, 16 predicted proteins | sample IntmicLarv3ML3BL_FD_12354 | JGI IMG/M metagenome (IMG submission 12354) | reverse complement strand
TGCGCCATGTGCGGAACTTGAAATCCGGGGAAAAGAGATACTGCATTTCCCGGCTGGCATAGCGGGAATTCAGGGGGGATTCATAGGTCGGTTTTTGCATGGTGTGTACTCCGTTTCGTAACTTGTAGGGGCGGCGCTTGCTCCGCCCACATATAAACAAAATCAAATGTTAAAAAGCAATTTGTTCTTAATTTTCAGCCGGTCAAGCGCGGCACCGAGCAGCAAAAACATCGCAACGCCCGCGCCCGCCTGAATCACGTTGCCAAAGACGCTCACGAGCGCGCCCCATTGACTGTATAGAATGCCCTCGTAAAGATAATAGCCCGCGATGTTAATCAAACAGGCGGGGAGGAGGACAAAAAAATTGCGGGAGCAGAGAATTTTCTTTTGCTTTGACGAAAACAGCAGCGCCATGCAGGCCTTGATGACGATGGTGGCGGGGAGCCAGGGGAAAAAGCCCGGGATGGCATCCGCCAAGCCGCAGCCGAGGGCCGCCGCCGCCGCGGCATAGGGTGCGGGCAGCAGGCAGGCGGCGAGGAATACCATGCCGTCGCCCAGATGGACATAGCCCTCGCTCGTCATGGGGAAGGGGATTTTGGCAAAGAGGGTCAGCACCGCAATCAGTGCCGCCGTCAGTGCGGTGAAGGTGAGAAGTTGAAGCCGCTTGGTCATTTTTGTTTGTGTGCCTTTCGAGTTAGATTTTTTGTTGTTTTAGATGGTTGTGTTGGTTTTTGCGAGCGGGCGGATTGGTTTTTGCGAGCGGGCGGATTACCATCCGCCCCTACAGCGATGGGGTTTGTGCGTTTTTGTAGGGGTGGATGGCAATCCACCCGCTGAATTATCCGCCAATCAGCATACCCAGATGCCGCTCAAACGGAACGCCTTCTTCTTTGGGCCGGGCGTCAGCCGCCGCAGAGCGCAGGCAGGCCTCGAGGAACGCCATGATGTTTGGCAGCGCCTTTTCCGGGGAAACGCCCCGCAGGAGATACCCGAACAGGCATGCAGCAAAGAGATCGCCCGTGCCGGAATAGCTGCCTTCAACCGCAGGGGATTTATAGATAGAAAGCTTGCCCTGAACAGAAAGAACCGTGCAGACATCGCTGCCGCAGTGCCAGCCGGTGATTGCCGTGATACCGGCGGGCAGTGCCGCGCAAATTTGCTCCAGCATGCTGCGCTGTGATGTTTCATTCATCGCGGCAAATTGCGCGTAGTCTGTATCAGTGAGCAGGCATGCCTCCGTCACGTTCGGCGTGAGGATATCCGCCTGTGCAGCGAATTGGCGCATGGCTGCCAAAAACGCTTCGTCAAAGCAGGGGTAAAGCGCGCCGTCGTCGCCGAGCACAGGGTCAATGAGCAGCAGAGGGGGATGAAACGCATCAATCAAAGCCTGCGCGGCACCCAGCTGCCTTGGCGTTCCCATGAAGCCGGTGCATATGCCATCCAGATGGATGCCAAGCTCTTTCCAGATAGGCGCAAATTCTTCCATGAGCGGGGCGCAATCGAGCTGCGCCACGCGGCGGAAGCCTGTTTGCGAGGTGAGCGCGGCGGTGGGCACGGGGCAGGCCTGCACGCCGAGCGCCGCCAAAACCGGAAGAGCCGCCGCAAGGGAGCAGCGGCCCAGGCCGGAGATATCTTGAATCACGGCGGCACGCATGTGGTTTCCTCCGATTCGATGCATATTTGTAGGGGCGAACTGTGTTCGCCCACAGAAAAACCTTTATATTCTTGGGGTTGCGGGCGAACACGGTTCGCCCCTACATTTGCAGATGCACTTCATCACTTACTTAATCTCCGCCTGCCGTCAGCCCCAGCAGCCCGCTGACAAGGGGGGCGGCGTCCGGGTTGACACGGTTGATGCCCAGCCCCTCCAGGTTTTGGCCGTTGTCCCAGGTGTCGGCGGCACTCTGATGATCCAGCGGGGTGGTTTGGATGCGCACGCGCAAACGGTAACGGTTTTCGTCCTGAATCAGGGAGCTTTGCGGGCTGACGGAAAAATTTTTGAGCAGCAGGGGTGTCATCACACCGGGCTGAAGCACCTGCCCGTAATAAATCCAGCCCTCGGAATCATAAAACCACGCGTCCGTGGGTTCGGTCCACTCGGCGATGGGACGCAGCGCTTCGCCCGGCTGCACAGCAACGGGCCCTGTGCCCTCCACACCAAAAAGATACACCGCCCGCTGCTGCAAATCCCACTGAAAATATTCGTAATCGATGCCGGTGATGGTGGGCGGCTGGTCCTGCTTGGGCGCGTTTTGCAGAGATAAGCGCAGCGGCTGATACAGCGTGATTTCCCCGTCCTCGGTGTGATCCGTAATGGTATAAAAGCCGATATAGGAATAGGTGGTTTTGCTCAGGTTCAGCTCCTCAATGTCTTCGGGGAGGAGGGCTTCAAGGTCCGGGATGGCGATATCGGACTCCTGGTTGACGGTGACGGTTTTTTTCTCAAACACCACCAGGCGCCCGCCCTCGTTTTCCCCGCCGGGGAACCGCCGGGAGCCGAGGCGTGTGTTGAACACCTCGTCCCATGACGCGTTTTTTTTGCAGAAGTCGTTATTGATGAGAATTTGCAGCGCGGACTCCTGCGAAACCGTGCGGGGGATATGGTCATCGCCCGGCTCACTGGTGGGGAGCGCCGCGACCACAAGGCCCTTTTCGTCCCGGTCAACGGCAAGGAGCGTGCCCTCAATCCGCGCGCGCAGCAGCAGGGCTTCGGTTCCCGTCTGTATGGCGGCAATGGGGCGGTCATATAATACGCCGGGGGAAAGCTGGAACTCGTCGCGCCGGTTGGGGTCAACGATCATGACGTCGTTGATGCGGGGGAGCGTGCCGCCAAGGTTGAGCAGCTTGGGCTCCCGCTCCGCCAAAATGGAAAGGGCGATGGCCCCGGCGGAAACGAATACGCACAGGCTCAGCGTCACCCACAGCGTGACGCCGCGCATATAAGCACGCCGCCGGACGCCCTGCTTGCGGAAAAACCGGCCCATACGTAAACTGACGGCTGCGGATTTGAATCGCAGCCGCACGGTGCTCCAGGCAAGGAGGAGCTGTTTTTTTATGATTGTGCCACGAGACATTACAAGCTCCTTGCTATATCGTATCAATAAAAGAAGATCAATCAGAATGGCTTCTAAATCAGCGTCATATTCTCAGTCGCGCGGTTTGATTTACTACGTCTTGGCGATTTATCGCGTCTTGGTGATTTATCGCGTAACCAGCGCCGCAGCATGATCGCGGCAACAAACATGGCGGCTGCCAGCACCGCAAACCCCCAGCCATAGAGATACATGAACGACACAACATAGCCAAACAGGGGGATCACGAGAAACCGGACGCCCAGCACATAGGTGTGGTCGATATGAATGCTGTCGAGCTGCTCGTTTGCGGCAGCGCGGCGCGTGGTATAGGTATAGACGCCGTTCGCCTCCGTGATGCTCTCCACGATGCGGGTCAGGCGCGTGTCGCGGTCGCCGGGGATTGCGTAGTAGGTGACGATATCGCCCTGTTTGATTTTTGCGGGGCTGCGGTAGGTGGTAACAAGCAGTGCCCCGCGAGAAATCTCGGGCTGCATGGCGTTGGTGTGCTCCACAAAAAAGCGCATGCCGCCAACCCCGTTCTTTGCGAACCGGTTGAGCAGCAGCATGGACGTGAGCAGCAGGCAGATGATGCCTGTGCTCGCAAACAAAACATGGACGGCAATCTTCAGGCGCTTTGCCCCCCGCTTTGTGGGCGGGGCGACGAAGAGCATTTTTTCGTCCGGGATATCCGTCAGCACATCATCGGCCAAGTGGTCAATTTCGTCCACGAGCACCTGTCCTTCGGCGGAAATGACGGGCGTTTCCGGCCCAAGGAGGCTGAATTCTTTCGTATCCTGTTGATTCCGCTCATGGGTAAAGACCCCGTCTCTTTTATTCCTCGGCAAAGCCGTCACCCCGCTGTGTGAATTCCGGCTCGCTCAGGCGCAGAACGCCCCGCAGCGCATAGGAAATCTCCTGCAGCTGGGTATGCGTGCGCTCTTTTTCCGTGCGCAGGGTATCCACCTGCTGCTGCGCGGCCGCAATGGTTTGCTCCGCGTGCTGCTTGGCGCCTGCCACGGTTTGATTGGCCTGCTGCTTGGCGGCCATCACGGTCTGATCCGCGTGCTGCTTGGCCGCCAAAAGCGTTTGCTCGGCCTCCAGCTTGGCGGCATGGCGGATTTCTTCGGCGTGGGTGCGGGCATCCACCAGCACCTTGCCGATGATTTCCTGCCGGGTGTCCGGCGCGGAAGCGATGTCCCGGTCGTCAAAGCGCGGCGCGGCCGGGTATTGCGGCTGCGGCTGTTGCACGGCAGGGGCTGCCGTCTGGCGGCGCAGCTGGTGGCGGAGATCGTCGGCCTCGGCACGCAGGGCCTCCATTTGCGCCAGAAGCTGGTCATCCTGCCGGGGAGCGGGCGCGCCGGTTTCGTTCAGCTGCGCAAGAAGCAGCCGGTTTTGTTCGCGCTGCTCGGCAAGCTGTGCCTGCAATTGGAGAAGAAGCTGGCCCTGCCCTTGCTCCTGCTGCTCGGCAAGCTGTGCCTGCATCTGCGCAATATACTGCTCCTGTGCGGCAAGCTGCTGCATAACGGCCTCCGGGGGCGCTGCCTGCGCCTGCGGCGGCTGGGCGGAAAACTCCCGCTTGAGGCTGCGGTTGTCCTCCCGGATTTTTTTGAACGCGACCTCCAGCTGCGCGAGGTATAAATCCACGCGCTCCATGCCGTAGCCGTTGCGTTCGATTCCGAACATGTTGCGGTATTTTTCGCTGGGCACATAATCTTCCCGCATACTTCCACTCCTTTACTGAATTCCGGAATCTCCTTATTCCCAAAGAAACTCCGCCAAAATGATACACATGATTCATTATACTACATTGGAAAGGAGAAAGCAAGCCCCCTGTGTGGGCAGGGGGAAGATTTTTAAAAATTTTTTTTGAGAAGCTATTCAATTTCCTGCTCAAGCGTGCGAAACACCTCTGCGCTGAAGAATTCTTTCGGCGAGATTTCAAATCCGTTGCACAATTTCAGAATTGTCACGATTCTGACGTTCTTCCGTGCCGAAACTAAAATGCTGCGAATGGTAGACGGTGCTACGCCTGCCGCAGCCGCAAGTGCGCTGATTGTTATTTGCTTTTCCGCGCAAAGCCCCTTGATCCGCAGCGCAACCGCCTGCTGGAATTTTCGCTCGTTTTTTTCGCTCATCATTCATTCCTCCTAAAATTTGCATTACGAAAATGATAGCGGACGGAGCGGGTGGATGTATACGCAGCTGCGCACATCAAGAAAAGAAAGAGGTGCTCCATGTCCCGTATGCCCCCCTAAACCTAAACAAACAACCGCCCAGTTTAACTGAGCGGCTTGTTTTATATGCTTCAATTGCGGTGCTTACAGCGCCTTGGGCAGCTTGGTCAGCCAATCCTTCATCATTGAGGGATTCGCGAACACCTTATCCAGGCACTCGCAGAACGGCACCAGATTGTCATAATCCAGCGCACGGTGGTCCATCACCAGGTTGATTGGCAGGAACTTGCGCGGTTCAATCGCCTGTTCGCCGTTGGCCTTTTTCACAATGCCCGGTTTATCGGTGAAGCTGCCCAGTGCGATCGCGCACACCATCGGCGGGATGATCTCGACGATGGTCGGCGGCGTATACGCACCGCGATACACGGAGCCCAGGTTGGAAATCAAAATCGTGCCCTGCCGGATATCGCTTTTGCCCAAGCGTTCCGTGCGCGGCATTGCGTCGTATTCTTTCTTTTCCTTTCCCTTCAGGCGGTGAATCTCCTTGCGGCTCGGGATGAGCCCCAGCAAACGCAGGACAATGCTGTCGAAGCGCAGCTTTTTCATCAGGTTCAGCGTGTTTTCCAGCGATACCGAGAACATCGCCTCGTCCAGGTTCGTTTTTTCCATGCGGCGGCGCAGGTCAAGCACATAGTCGTTGATTTCCCGCAGGTTTTTTTTCTCGCAGTTGCGCACGTTCAGGGTCATCATCTTGCCGTCGCTCATGGCGGTTGGCATGGAAATGTCGATGTTATCGTAGCGCGTGATTTTGCCCGTGACCGTGACATGGCTGTATTCAATGTGCGCGTTCATGTCGGGCGCCGCGAGGAAGCCCATCGTGCACAGATACATCATGACCGTGTTGATGGTGATGCCGTTCCACTCCGGCAGGTTCTTCAGCTTTAGCCACTCGGCCCAGAACTCCGTCACATCCGGCTCATACACAACGGCCGCGTGGGGGATATCTCTCCAGGACTCGGTGGTCATATTTGCCACGATTTTGCGCTGCATACCAAAGCGCTCAATTTCGCGGATTTTCATGTCTTCTTGCATCAATTTTCTCCTTGTAAAATTTTAGTTCGTACAAAAGTCTCATTTGCGTTCCGAGTCGCGGCTCGGTTCCAGGGCGCTTCTTTTTGTCATGCCCTGACATACTTCAATTGTTTCCCCATATCGGGGGATACCAAGCATCCAATTTGCAGATTGGATGAACCCACGCGTTCGATTATACTGCAATTTGGCGATTTTCCGCCATCCACTTTGCTTGTCAATCGTGCAACTTTTGGTTGCGGCGGCAAAAAATGCCCAAAAAAAATACCATACGGCAAACGCATTTGATGCGTTTGTCCACAAGGTCTTGCGGCCAATCAATGATACGCTGTTCCCCTTTAAACGCCTTATTATACTCCTATGCGGGCAAAAAGTCAAATGAACGGTTTGTTAAGATTTCGTTGATATTTCGACAGTTCTACACATTTTTTCGCACCCGCACCAGCTCGTCAATCAGCGTCCAATTCTGCGGGAACATCGTGTTGACCGACCAATAACTCACCCCCGCGATGCCGAGCGACGCGGCAAGCCCAAGCTTTGCGTTGATGCTGCGGGCATCCTCAAACCAAACCTCGTGCCGCTGCCCGTCCGCCTCATAGCGGAACCACGGCGTTTGCGCTGTTACGTCGTAGCGGATGGCCGCGCCCTCGCGCCGGGCGATGTTTACGCCGCCCACATTAGAAATCGTCGTTGCCCGCGTCCCCGGCTGATACGGTATCTTCCAGTCGTAGCCGTAGTTCGGGATGCCCATGAGAATTTTCTCCCTCGGCATGCGGGAGACCGCGTATTCCACGGCGCGGCGCACCTCATTCAGCGGCGCAACGGCGCGCGGCGGCCCGCCCTGGTGCCCCCACTCATAGGTCATCAGGGTCACCACATCGTTATATTTGCCCTGCGCGGTGAAATCGAAGCCCTCGAACAGCAGGCCCGGCTGGTTATCCTGTGTCAGCGGCGGCACCGCGCTGCTCAGCAGCAGGTTTTCCGCATGCAGCGCCGCCTGCGCCCGCGCAAGGAATTCATTCAGGCCCTCTCTTGCATCCCGCGGCACATTTTCAAAGTCCACGTCCAGCCCGCCGTAGCCCTTTTGCTTGATGATCGCCATCGCCTGCCGGAGCACTTTCTCCTGCTGTTCAGCACTCAGCAAAACAGCGCGCGCAATCTCCGGGTTAAAGCCGCTTGCGTCAAGGTTCGTGATGACGAGCATCGGGCGTGCGTTCGCGGCTTTTGCAGCGGTCACAACGCGTTCGTCGTTTTGCATGGGGGTCACGTTGCCCTCTGCGTCAACCGGGCACGAAAACACGCAGATCATGCTCATCAGCGGCAGAATCTCTCCCAGCACCCCGCCGCTGATGTTCGGGTAGCAATAGCCGTTCACCAGCAGCTCGCCAAAGCTTTCACGCGGGAGGTAAATCCGTTGGCCGATGCGGATCATGTTTGGGTTCGTGATTTGCGGGTTCGCCCCAAGCAGCGCCCGCAGTGTGACGCCGAAGCGTTGCGCAATGCGGAACAGCGTATCGCCCGCCGCCGCGATGTGCTCACGGAACGCGCTGGGGATGATCAGCGATTGCCCCACAACGAGCTGGTTCGGTGCCTCCAGGCCATTGGCTTGCACAATTGCAGCAGGCGTCACATTGTGGCTCCTCGCGATTTGATAAACGGTGTCCCCCGCCCGCACGGTATCAATAATCATGCGCCGCCTCCTATGGAAAAGTCTCTCTTATCCATATGAAGAAGCGGCGCGTGATATTCTGTTTTTGTTAGGCCGCACGCTACTCCTGCTTGTCTTCCGGCGTCTGCATATTGTCCAGCGCATAGCGGCAGCACTGCAGCACCAACAAGTTCAGCGAAACATCGTTATCGGCAGCCGTCTGCTGCAGTTCCTCAAATAACTCATCCGTAAAACGTATCGTACGACTCACATTTGCCGATTTCAGTTTTTTATCTACCTTAAACATATAACCACCCCTAAATCATTGTTGACATCATTCCTCAATTATATAAACTGCACCGTATATTGCACCAGCCAATCCGCGCCATTCTTTTTCACGCCGCTCAGCTGCACATCAAAAATATCTCCCGCCTGCACGTTGATCCCGCGCGGGCGAAAAATCACGCACCTTGGCATGCCATACGCCTCGTTGTTGATATAAAAATTCCCGTCCGATTTACCTTTGGCAAACTCCCATGAATATCCGTCCCTGCGGCTGACCATGATTACGTTTGCGTTGTTGATGTTATATTCGCCTGTGAACGAAACCGACCACGCCCAGCTGTTCTCAAAAAACGAAAGCGGCGTCACCTGCCCGGGGTACATCACAACGGCATGCGCCGCGCCGGCCCGCGCGTTCGATTTGTCCCGCACCGTCATCGCGCAATAGGCGCCCAGCGCCCCAAACGCCGTTTTGCCAAGCGGCGGGTTGAGCATCCACCGCCTGTGCCCCAGCGCCGCAAGGTTATCCGCGTCGGAATCCCCCAAAAAAAAGCGCAGCGCCTTGTTCACCACATCCCACGATTGCACGGTAAACGCCAGGTTCGATGTCTTTGACCCCTCCGCCGCAATCTTGAAAATATCGTCCGCAATGCCCGACGGCTGCTTGGGAAAATGATTCACCTCGCCGGTCACGGTCATCAGCATCGCCGTCGCTTCCGCCATATACATTTTGCCGTTGTCCCATGTCACGTTCGCGGGCACCCCGGCGATATAGCGGATGCTGTTCACATGGTTCAGCGCGCTCTGCCGTGTCGCGGCATCCAGCGAGGCATCGGCGGTGTAGCCCACGCCCGGGTTTGTCGGGTGCGCCTCCAAAAACGCCTTCACATCCGCAATGCTCGGCGGCACGATGGAAATGCCCGTGTGATAGCGCGACTGCATCGCAGAAGCAGACAGCGGGTTTTGCTCTTGTGTTGCATTATTTACCTGCGTTGAATTCCCGGTGGGCTGCTGTGTGTTTTGCGGCGATGATTGCGCGGCATTTTGTGCGGGCGGCGCCGTGATCCACTGCGTATATTCCACTTGAGAAACCGGCATCGGCAGGTCCTCAATCTCCGCCATCAGCCGCACAGGCGTGGTGAAGTGCTGCTCGGTTTCATTCTCCACCGGCTCCGGTTCATATCCCCGGTACGCGCAGGCAACCAGCGCCACGACCATCGCCAGGCACAGAAGAAGGCAAATGCCCGCACGTCCTAATCTCATTGAAAATCCTTTCGTTTGCTCCGATATGCACTGATTGATTCGCATTTTGTAGGGGCGAACTGTGTTCGCCCACAGAAAAATCTTTATTTTTTGGGTTTGTGGGCGAACACAGTTCGCCCCTACAGGGCTGCATGCGCCACCTCAATGTCCATAGGGGTTCAGGCGGCCGTGGAAAGCCGCCCCTACACGCCTTTCATCGCCTCAATGTCCATCCTGATTTGCTGTTTCAACTCTTCTATGGTTTGAAACTTCCGTTCTTCGCGCAAAAACCGCAGCAGCCGCACGGGGATGCTCTGCCCGTATAAATCGCCTTCATAGCCGGGCACATGGGTTTCGCTGTGCAGCCGCAGTTTTTTATCCACGCTCGGGCGCAGGCCAATGTTCGTGATACTCGCCCGCCACTGCCCCTGCACAAACGCCTCCGAGCCATATACGCCGTATTTGGGCACGCAAAAGCCTTTCTGAAACACCTGGTTCAGCGTTGGCGCGCCAAGGGTTCGCCCGATTTTTGCCCCTTCTACTACTTCCATTATATATCCGAACGACCTGCCCAGCATGGCGTTTGCGTCCGCGAGCCGCCCCTCCGCCAGCGCCGCACGAATACGCGTTGCGCTGATTGCCTGCCCCTGATACTCCATCTTCGGCACAATGTGATATTGCACGCTGTGTTGTTCGCATAACTTACGCAGCAGCGCCGCGTCTCCCTGCGCTTTTTTCCCAAAATGATAATGATACCCGCAGCAAACAGCGCCCGCATTCAGCCGCTTGATCAAAATTTCCTCAAAGAATTCCTCTGGCGGCAGGTCGTGAATTTCCTCAAACGGAACGAACAGCAGCTCCAGTCCCATTGTGCGCAGCATCGCGTCGCGCTCGTTATCGGCAAGCAGCTTCGTTGGCGCTTCGCCGCGCAACAACAGCATGGGGTGCGCCGGAAATAACAGCGCAGCGGGGGTCATCCCCGCCGCTGAACCCATATCACAACAGGCCGCCAGCACCGCTGTGTGTGCTTTGTGCAGCCCGTCAAACACGCCAAGGGCGATTGCTCTCTTCATTCTATGATTGACCTCGTGTTATTTGTTTCGGGTTTCGGGCGTTTTGACTAACTTCCCCCACCCCTTTTCGGGGCACCCCCTTCGCCATCGAAGGGGGCCTTGTAGGTTCTACGTTTTACTTAACGGCTGGTTGCCTGGGTGGGTTCTTCTGGTTTTGAAGGGGTTATAATTTTGAAGTGGGCTGGCAAATTTTGATGGCGTTACAAGGCCCCCTTCAATTGTGAAGGGGGTGCCCCGAAAAGGGGCGGGGGAAGTAATCGCGGAGCGACAAAACATCACATCCTCTAAAAATCCCCTTCGCCTTTACCTAAAAAATCAACCATCCGCCCATCTTCACGTCCCCGCCTGAATCACGCCGCCCTGCACAGAAAACACCTGCCCGCCGCACAATTTCAGCGTCTCCGTATATTCACAGCAGGTTAAAAACACCTGCCACCCGTCCAGATACCGCAGCAAATCCCGCTGCCTGTCCGGGTCAAGCTCGCTCATCACATCATCAAGCAGCGCAATGGGCCGCTCGCCCGCAATCTCAAGCAGCACGGCGGCTTCGGCAAGCTTCAGCGCAAGCGCCGCCGAGCGCTGCTGCCCCTGCGAGCCAAAATCCCGCAGGCTTTTGCCGCCCAGCGTTAGCAGCAAATCATCGCGGTGCGGACCCGCATGCGTCATTTGCAGCCGCAAATCCCGCTGCCTGCCGCGCTGCAGCGCTTCCAAATACCCCTCCATGGTGGGTTCTTTTGCACCGGCAGGGTGATACACCACATCGAAGACCTCCCGCCCGGCGGAAATGCCTTCGTAAAAATCACGCGCCCGCGGAATCAATTGTTCCAGATATTTCAGCCGTGCCTGCGCGATTTGTGCCGCCTCGCCGGCCAAGCTCAAATCCCAGGTGTCCAGCAATTCTGTTGCCTGCGTGCCGTGCAGCAACGCGTTGCGCTGCGCCAATGCCTTCATATATTTTGAAAACCGCACCGCGTAGGCGGGCGTGAGCATGCTCAGCGCAACGTCCAAAAAGCGCCTGCGCTCCCCCGGGCCGCCCTGCGCGAGCGATAACGTGCCCGGCGTAAACGCCACTGCAGGGAACACGCCGAGCATGCGCCGTGGCGTTTCCTGCGCAAAGCCGTTGAGTGTCAGCAGACGTTTGCGCTGCTGCAGGGTCAGCGTTCCTGTCTGCTCCCGCTCGTTTGAAATGAACGAAGCGGCAACTGTTGCCTCGTCCTTGCCTTCCATGATCATTTCGGCGTATTTCGCGCGGCGGAACGACTGAAAGCCCGTCATCATCCAGACGGATTCGAGGAGGTTCGTTTTGCCCTGCCCGTTGCCGCCAAAGATGATATTGACGCCCTCGCCGGGCGCAATTTCCGCCCGCTCGATGTTGCGGAACCGTTGTGCTTCAAAGGATTGGACGCGCACTGTGTTGCCTCCTAATCCTGATTTTTAGATTGTTCAGCTGGTTCAAAATTTTCAGCTGTCACCTGATAGCGCTGCCCCGCAAACGAAATCACATCGCCCGGCCGGAGCTTTTTGCCGCGCTGCGTGCATGCTTCGCCGTTCAGCTTCACATGCCCCGCCTGAATTTCCGCCTTGGCCTGCCCGCCGCTTTCCACAGCGTTCGCGAGCTTCAAAAAGGCATCCAGCTGGATCATCTCCGTCTGGATGGCAATCGGCATGGCGGGNTTTTGCACGCGCCGCACAGGTACTTTCATATATTTGACCTTTCAGGTGTGACCTCAATAATAATATGGTTTTTCATTATGTGACCACCCCACCCGCTTCGCGGGCACCCCTCCAATGGAGGGGAATTGGTTTGCTTCTGTAAGATTACAGATCATTCCCCTCCGTTGGAGGGGTGGCCCGCAGGCCGGGGTGGTAAAAAAACCGAAATATAATAACGGGCGGGCATGGGAACCCGCCCTTACGCGTTTATCAAACACTCTTATTCACTTTTCAGCCTGACCGGCAGCACCATAAACAAAAAGCTTTCGCCCTCCGGCGGCAGAATCACCACCGGCTGCACCGCGCCGTTGAAATGAATCCGCACCTGGTCGGTGTCGCACACCCGCAGCGCGTCGAGCAAAAAGCGGTTGTTGAAGCCCACTTCAAACGCCTCGCCGCTGATATCCGCCGCAACGCTGTCACGCGCGGTGCCAACGCCTGTGGCGCAGGAAAACTCGAGCCTGCCCTCGTCCGGCAGAATATCGCAGCGCACCGGGCTCTTGATTTTTTCCGTGATGATCAGCGAAATCCGCTCCACCACGCCGATCAGCCCGCGCACATCCGTCGCGGCCTCTGTTTTGTACGCCGTGGGGATCGCCGCCTGATAGTTCATGAACTCGCCGTCCAGCAGGCGCGACACCATGTGGTAGTTGCCGATGTCGAAGACGATATGCCGGCGGCCAACCGCGACAGAAACCATTTCGTCGCTGTCGTCCGAGGTCATTTTCATCAGCTCGTTCAAAGCTTTGGGCGGCACAACGAAGTTGAGCGCTTCGCCGTCGTAGTCCATCGGCTCCTTGCGCACAGCCAGCCGGAAGCCGTCAATCGCCGCCAGGCGCAGCTCGCCCGGCACCAGCTCAAATTTTACGCCCGTGTGGATGGGCTTGGTGTCGGGGTTCACCGCCACGGCAAAAATCGTCTGGCGGATCATCTCTTTGAGCGTCTTCTGCGGAATCGGCAGGGGCGTGCCGCCGCTGATGGACGGCAGCTCCGGGTATTCCTCCGCGCTCATCCCATTGATGCGGTAGCGCGATTCTCCGCAGCTGATGCTGGCGAGGAAGCGGCTGTCGCACTCAATTTCCACCGTATCCCCGGGCAGCTTGCGCAAAATCTCGCACAGCACCTTTGCGCTGAGCACAATGGATCCCTGCTCCTTCACCTGCGCGGCAATCGTGGTCTGAATCCCCGCCTCCAGGTCATAGCCTGTGAGTTCGAGCTCTCCGTCTTTGGCGCAGATAAAAATACCCTCCAAAGCCGGGATGGTTGTTTTGGACGAAATGGCACGCTGCACATTTTGGCAGGCTTCCGAAAGCGCCGCGGTCGAACACATAAATTTCAAATGGCTCACCCTCTATCTATCATTCATTATATCTATATTTATAGTAGTATTAGGCTATGTGGATATCACCAATAATTGCTGCAGCTTGTGACCTGTATGCTTTCTAACACAAAAACACACGCGAACAAAAAAAGAATAAAATCACACTGCCAACAGGCACGAATCTTCGCTCTGAATAACACGCACACTTTCGCTGGTGAAACTGAATAACATCCAGAATAACTCACCTGCTTTTTAACAGTTCCCAGTGGAAAAGCAAAACAATCTGCGTGGATAACTTCTACTGTAGGGGCGGGTGTCCCCAGCCGCCCGTAGAAAAAAACTTATGGTATTGTGTTTGCGGGACGCTGGTTATTTTAAGTTGCGGGACGCTGAGGACAGCGTCCCCTACAGGCTCTACCTAGATCAATCGTCTGCCTTCGAGCGCCCGGGCCAGCGTGATTTCATCGGCGTATTCCAAATCCGCGCCCACAGGCACACCATACGCCAAACGGCTCACGGTCAGGCCAAGGGGCTTGAGCAGCCTTGAGAGATAAATCGCCGTGGCCTCGCCCTCCACCGTGGGGTTCGTCGCCATGATGACCTCCTGCGTTTTTCCGTTTTCCAGCCGGCGCAGCAGTTCTTTGATGGTCAACGCTTCCGGGCCAATGCCGTTCAGAGGTGAGATCACCCCGTGCAGCACATGATACAGGCCCTTGAATTCGTGCGTTCGCTCGATGGCCATCACGTCGCGTGGGTCCTCCACCACGCAAATCACGGAAGAATCCCGGTTGGCCGCGCGGCACACGGCGCAGAGCTCCCGGTCGGTCAGGTCGCAGCAGAGTTCGCAGCGGCGCACGAGCTGCCGTGCCTCCACAATGGCGTTGGCAAAGGCGTTTGCCTTCTCCTCGTCCATGTGCAGGGTATAATAAGCGAGGCGTTGGGCCGTTTTGCGGCCGATGCCGGGCAGCTGACCGAACTGTTCCGCAAGGGCCGCCAGCGGCGCAATCTGTCGTTCCATTAGAATAACCCGCCCATGCCCGGCATACCGGCCATGCCGCCCTGGCTGCGTTCCATCGCGGCGCTCATGGCTTCTCCGGCTTTAGAAAGCGCTTCGTTTACGGCGCTCATCACCAGGTCCTCGAGCATTTCGATGTCCTCCGGGTCAACGGCTTCTGGGCTGATTTTCAGCGAAAGCAGCTCCTGTTTGCCGTTGCATTCGGCCTGCACGGCCCCGCCGCCCACGCTCGCGCTGAATGCGGATTCCTCCACCTCCTGCTGTGCGCGCGCCATTTCGTCCTGCATTTCCTGCAGTTTTTTCATCATCGCGGCCTGTCCGCCGCCCCGGTATTCGTCGGGCAATCTGGCTTTCATATGGCATCATACCTCATATTTTAGATTTTAGATGCTAGATATTAGATGTTAGATATATGATATTGCAAAAATGCAGCAATATGCTTGTGCTATTGGTTCGTCTGATAATTTTCCTGCAGCTTTGCGAGGGGGTCAGCCGCTTCGGGTTCTTTTGCGGCGGAGGGCTTAAAAATACCCAAACGCACTTTTCTGTCCGTGATGTGGTAGATGATTTCTTTTAGGCCGTTGGCGTGGATGCTCTGCTTGATGAACGCCGGAAAGGCCGGGTTCTCGCAGTTGATGAGGATGAAATCCCCGCGGCTCACAGCGGAAGAGCCCGCCAGAATGCCTGCAAGCGCCGGGTTTTCGCCCTGCAGCCGTTGCAGCACCTCTGCCCATTCGGCAAACATCCGGTCAGGCTGATTGGAAGAAAGTTCAGAAGAATCAATCACAGGTTCCGGCTTTTTTTCAGCAGGCGCAGGTGAGTTTTCAACAGGCTGTGGAATAGGCGCTGATTTAACAGGAGCTGTTTGCACGGGAGCGGGCGCGGCTTTTGCAACAGGCGCAGCTTGCACAGGTGCAGTTTGCGCCGGCACAGCCTTCGCGCTCGCCAGCCGGATCAGACCCAACTCCATTTCCATGCGTCGGTCAGTGCTGCGTTTGAGCGCGCCCGCCGTTGTTTCCAGGGCCTCCATCCATTGCAGCAGCTGCGCGGTTGAGGTGTTCGCGGCCTGCAGCTGGTATAAAGCAAAATCATCGTCTGTCACGGCGATGAACTCGCGCGGGGTTTTCACGGTGAGCAGCACGAGCAGGTTGCGCAGGTGCAGCAGCAGTTCTTCGCACAGGCGCTCCATGTCGCACGCGTCCTGATACAGCCGCTGGATAATCTCCAAACACGCGGCGATATCCCCCGCAAGCATGGCGTCCGTCAGCTCAAACAGATAGCGGCGGTCGGCCATGCCAAGGCATCGTGCCGCATATGCAGCCGTAATTCCATCGTCTGCGGCTTCCGCACGGCAGCGGTCGAGCAAAGATAGTGCGTCGCGCATCGCGCCGTCCGCCACGCGGGCAATCAGCATCGCGGCGGCGGGTTCCAGCAAAAAGCCTTCGTTTTCCGCCACATGCGTGAGCCGCCCGGCGATGTCTTCCGCGCCGATGCGGTGGAAATCAAAGCGCTGGCAGCGCGAAAGCACCGTCGCGGGGAGCTTGTGTACCTCCGTTGTCGCCAGAATAAAAATCACATAGGAGGGGGGTTCCTCAAGCGTTTTGAGCAGCGCGTTGAACGCCCCGGCAGAAAGCATGTGCACTTCGTCGATGATATAAACTCGGTAGGTTCCCTGCGATGGGGTGAAGTTTGTTTCCTCCCGCAGGTCGCGGATGTTATCCACGCCGTTGTTGCTGGCGGCGTCGATCTCGATCACGTCCATCACGCTGCCATTGTCGATGCCCCGGCAGATTTCGCAGGTGTTGCAGGGTTCGCCGCCGGCGGGCTGCAGGCAGTTCACCGCCTTTGCAAAAATCCGTGCGCACGAGGTTTTGCCTGTGCCCCGCGGCCCCGTGAAGAGGTAGGCGTGCCCCAGCCGCCCCGCCGCAAGCGCGCGCTGCAGGG
>JGI994J12354_10002826_pt1 | contig 16587 bp, 12 predicted proteins | sample IntmicLarv3ML3BL_FD_12354 | JGI IMG/M metagenome (IMG submission 12354) | reverse complement strand
TGCAACACTTCTTCCGCTGCCCTTCGCATCATGTTCGTCAAATGAAATAACCATACAAGGTTTTCCATAGCGGTCCACTATTCTTGAGGCAACAATTCCGATTACACCATGATGCCAATCTCGGCCGTCTACAACAATTACTCTTGCATACTTTAAAGCATGATTACTCTCAATTTTTGCCATTACTTCATCAGAAATTCCTGCTTCCACTGCTCTGCGCTCATCATTATCGACGCAAATCTCTTTCGCACGGTCGTTGGCTTCCTCTTCGTCATCACAAATAAGCAACTGCACTGCACGCTCAGGAGAACCCATTCTACCAGCCGCATTGATTCTTGGAATTACTGTAAAAGCAAGCGAAGTTGCCGAAATAACTCCAGACGAAATTGACGCGTTTTCCAAAAGAGCACTGATACCTAATCTATCACCGCGCTCAAGTGCACGTAACCCGGCTTTGACTATGGTTCTGTTCTCACCTATCATAGGCACAACATCACCGATTGTGCCTAAAGCAGCCAAATCTGCAAATTCTTCTAAAATCTCATCTGAATTTCCACCGTCCAGCGCCATAATAAGCTTTAATGCCACTCCTGCCCCGCACAAATCCTTAAATGGAGACTCGCAGTCTTGTCTGTAAGCATCAACAACAGCGACGGCTTCAGGTAATTCTTTTTGCACTCTATGATGATCTGTTATAACAACATCTACCCCGAGTTCATTCGCTCGTCTGACCTCTTTAACAGAAGAAATACCATTATCAACTGTTATAATCAATGATACACCCTGTGAATGCAGATTTTCAACTGCATTTATGTTCATACCGTACCCCTCACCCTCACGCTGAGGAATATAATACATAACATCTGCACCATTTGCTTCAAGGTATGTAAAAAGTATAGAGGTTGCCGTTATACCGTCTGCGTCATAATCTCCATAAACCACAATTTTCTCAAATTCTTCAATTGCTCTATGAATACGAGTAACCGCTTTATCCATATCCTTCATCAAAAACGGATCTGAAAGCGGCGTATAATCATTGGCGTAGTAAACCCACGAATATCAAAAAGCATTGCAGGCAGCGAAGATATTCCATACTTATTAGAAATTTCTTTTGCATTTTCTTTATTCAGAGTGGCAACATCCCAGTTTTTTATGTTCAAATCAACTTCTCCTTGATGTCAATATATATTATCATAAACAGGTTTCTAATTTGTGATTATTTTATCATCATTTTAAGATTTATTCAAGAAAAACCGCACAATTGCAACTAAAAAGCACAAAAACTGAAAAAATTTCAATTTTTGTGCTTTTCCGAATATGTGCTATATCATAATTTATCCATGTTCAATCAGCTTTTCCGCACATTTAATTCCATCAACGGCAGCAGAAACTATACCACCGGCATACCCTGCCCCCTCACCGCATGGATATAAGCCAAAAATTTTTACAGACTGCAAATTTTCACCACGCATAATTCTAACAGGTGACGAGCTCCTTGTTTCAGGTGCGGTAAGCAGAGCATCAGGGAAATTAAAACTCTTAAGATACCTATTCATATTTACTATCCCCTCACGCATTGCTTCTGTGACAAAATTCGGCAGACAACAATCAATTTGAGCAGGTACAACGCCTGGCATATATGTTGGCTTAACATCTCCGAATTTCGTAGTTTTTTGATTTAGTAAAAAATCTTCAACACGCTGTGCAGGAGCTGAATAATCACCACCTGCGCACTCGAATGCTTTTTGCTCAATTATACGCTGAAATTCAACACCTGCAAGCACATCATCACTGCCAAAGTCCTTTGGCTCAACTCCAACCAAAAGCGCCGCATTACTGTTTTCAGCATCTCGCGCAAATTTACTCATACCATTTGTGACAACTCCGCCCTCTTCAGAAGCGGCGCCCGTAACATAGCCACCAGGACACATACAGAAAGTGTAAACACCTCTGCCATTTTTAAGTCGATGAGAAAGCTTATATTCAGCCGCGCCCAGATGTTGAGAATTTGCAAAATTTCCATATTGTGCCGAATTTATTAACTTTGCACTATGCTCAATTCTTGCGCCGACCGAAAAAGCTTTCGGCTGCATTGGAACACCTTTGTTCTTTAATTGCTCAAAAGTATCTCTGGCACTATGGCCAATTGCCAAAATTACTGAATTGCACTCAATTTGTTCAATTGATGAATTCGGCTTTTTTATCTCAACTGCGCAAATTTTATTTTCTTTAATGCTAAAATCCATTAGCTGAGTTTCAAAGAAAACCTCACCGCCGAGAGAAATAATCGTCTCCCGAATTGTCTTTACCACCTTTGGCAGATTATCTGTACCGATATGTGGCTTTGCATCAACAAGGATTTCTTCGGGTGCGCCTGCCTTAACAAATTCATCCAAAACCTTCTTAATTCTTATGTCATTTGTTCCTGTTGTAAGCTTTCCGTCTGAAAAAGTACCTGCACCCCCTTCTCCAAACTGAACATTTGAAGACAGATTAAGTTTAGCATTATTCCAAAAGCTATCAACAGTTTTTGCTCTCTTCTCTACAGATTCGCCACGCTCAATAACAATTGGTTTTTGACCGCACTGTGCTAAAATTAAAGCCGCAAACATGCCCGCAGGACCAAACCCAACGACAATCGGGCGTGAATCAAGTTTTTTACCTATTGGTAAACCATACACAATGGACTTAGCAATTTGAATTTTAGAATTTTTCAGTTTCCCAACAAGTTTGCGTTCATCACCTTTTATTTTTACATCAGCCGAACAAGTTAAGTTTACATAACTTTTATTTCTTGCATCAATTGATTTCTTAACTATCACAGCTTCTGAAATTAAATCAATTGATATTCTCAACTTTTTTGATACCTTTGCTAATAAGTCTGAGGAAGAAAAGTTTAAATCCAAATGTAAATCCGACACTCTTATCATGTTTATTTTATCCTTATACATATCAAGTTTTTAGTTTACATAACATTTTATACAAATACAATATTACTTCCCGCATTTTCGCCTGCTATCATTCCGCTTGTCCATGCCCAATGAAGATTATAACCACCACAGTCTCCATGAATATTCAAAATTTCACCCGCAAAGTAAAGATTTTTTGCATTCTTAGACTCCATTGTAAACAAATCTATCTCCGAGAGAGGTATGCCACCCGCAGTTATCTGTGCCATATCCCATGAAGAATTTTTAGTAACTTCAAACTCCAGATTTTTCACAAGCATTGCAATTTTTTCAATTTCGGTAGGTTTGAGAGCCGAAACCGGCAAAAACTTATCAATAGGTAACGATTTTATCAGTTCCTCTCCAACTTTCATATTGACTAAACCTGAAAGTATATTTATTATTTCGAGTTCCGAATGATTAGCCTGCATATTTTTTAAATAGTTCTTTACATCTTCATATGAAAATTTCTCAGCCAAATCTAATTTAACAACTGCTTTTGATTTATTGTTTAAGGTCAGAAGATATGTGGATAAACCAAAGATACAAATACCTGAAAGCGCGGTATCTGAAAAAATGACCTCTCCGCTCTCTGAATATACTTCTTTGTTATCAGACAGCAATGTCGCTTTTGCTTTACAACGCATACCTTTTATTGACTTCAGCATTTTTGAGGAAGACTTTATCGAGGTAAGAGCTGGTTCACATTTAACTATGCTATGCCCAAACTGCTTTGCAACATCATATCCATTCATACCACAGGAATGCTTAGGCGAAGCCATTCCGCCACTTGCAATTATTAACTTTTTCGCTTTAATTTCTTCACCGTTCTCGGATTTAACTATATAATTTTCGCCGCTTTTAATCGCAGAAAAAACATTAAAATCACATATACATTTCACCCCAAATTTTTCGCATGAAAACCTCAAAGCACGCAGTACAGCCGCTGCTTGCAGATTATTGGGATATACTCTCCCCTCATTGTCGGCAGTACAGACAAGTCCCATTTTATAAAATTCATCAATAATTTTCGTTGGAGTATATTTTGATAAAATTTCCGTTGCTGCTTCATTATCCCCATGATAATTCTGAGATGATAAATTTAAATTGGTTAAGTTACACCTGCCATTACCGGTTGCAAGCAGTTTTTTTCCAATTCTCACATTTCCCTCTAAAAGTGCAACAACACCATGCACCCCGCTTTTATAAAGTTTACGGGCTGCACAGTATGCCGCCATTAACCCTGACGCACCCGCGCCAACTACCGCAATATAAACTTCTCTCATTTTATATAGAAGCGCTAAAACGCCGCCCCAACTCCTATCTTATATTGTCTGTTTTATATTTTGATTATACTTAACCATTCTCCTCTTTTATTTCTGAATTAGAATTATCACTTGAATTATTCTGTAAATACTCCTCAAGATTTCCAAAACTATAACCCATTTCCTCCCATTTAGTCAGGAGCTCATCAAATATTTCGGCATTTGTTTTTGATGTTGAATGTAAAAGCACGACCGCTCCTGGGTGAACTCTTGGCAATAATTTTGCAAATGCTTCTTCCTTTGTTGGTTGATCGTTTTCATACCAATCTACATATGCAAGACTCCAAAATATCGTTCTGTATGACAATTCATGTGACATTTGAAGATTACTTTCAGAAAATTTCCCCTGTGGCGGACGATAAATTTTAGACATATCTTTGCCCGTTATAGATTTATAAGCTGTTTCATTTTTTTGTAATTCTTCAAGAAAGCTATCCTTATCAGAAATTTTCGACATATCGGGGTGACTGTATGTATGATTCGCAATTGTATGCCCCTCGTCCACCATTTGCTTTACGAGCGCCGAAGCTGTTTCAAAATAGTTGCCTACAAGAAAAAAAGTTGCCTTTGCATTGTGCTTTTTAAGCGCTTCTAAAATTTGAGAAGTATTCCCGTTTTCAAACCCTGCATCAAATGTCAGATAAATTGTTTTTTCTTGTGTNTCTGCTTTATAAAGCGCTCCATATTCTGCTAAATATTCACTACTGGCATTCGCTAGGGGAGCCTCTCCGTTATTTTGAAAGCTTAATCCCCAATTTGTAATCTCTGCGTTAGCTGTCACAGCAGTCCCCTTTTCCCGTGAAATCATTGACAGCACTCCAAAAATCACCATAATGAGTGCCAAACCAATAAAGACTATTTTCTTCCTTGCAATTAATTTTTTCATTCAAATCACTCCCATTTAGCTCTATAATAGAGTGGTATGCATGAAAAGATAATTTTATACTATTTTTTCTTGCAATAAGTGTTTAGAAATAATACAATTAATTAAGTTATTTGTAAGAAATTTATTTTGTATTTTTAAGGCAATTGTTTTATACTTTATAAATAGATTAGGAGGATTATTATGGAATTAAATGAACAGCAAAACATTTTAGTTGTTGATGATGACAGAGAAATTGTTCAAGCAATTGCAATTACTCTCGAAAGTGAAGGTTTCAATGTACTTAAAGCTTATGATGGACTTGAGGCATTAGACATAGCAACAACAAAAGATGTACACTTAATACTTATTGATGTTATGATGCCTAAAATGGATGGACTTTCAGCTATAATGCGCATTCGTGAAAAGAAGAATTTACCGATTATTGTTCTCTCCGCTAAAAGTGAAAACAGCGATAAAGTAATCGGTCTATCCGTTGGCGCAGACGATTATATCACAAAACCGTTTAACCCAATGGAACTCGGCGCACGTGTGAAATCTCAGCTTCGCAGATATACAAGTCTTGGCGATATTAATTCTACAAGTCAAAACACCATTGTAAACGGTAGACTTTGCTTTAATACAGATGAGCATGTTCTCTATGCCGACAATGAGCCAATTAAGCTCACTGCAACAGAAACAAAGATAGTTGAGCTATTAATTAAAAACCCCGGCAGAATATTCCCTGCTGAAGAAATTTATGGTAAAATTTGGAATGAATCTGCATATTCAACTGAGAATACGGTTATGGTGCATATCAGAAGAATTCGTGAGAAAATAGAGATAAATCCGGGTGAGCCGGAATATTTAAAGGTGGTATGGGGCATTGGATACAAAATCGAGAAGCACTAATCTTTTTAAAGGTATTCTGTCTTGGATTAGTTTAGTTGCGCTACTCCTCATTGTTACAAGTGTTGTTATATTGATGGTTGCTGTTATTTTTGATAGTGATTTATCGACAGATATGAGCATCTTTTTCACTTCATTTTCAAATTTGAAAGCAATACCGCTTGAACATCAAATACAGTTCATATCAGGTTTAGCATTATTTCTTTCAGCTTTAATTCTCGTTTTTTCATTTCGTAAAGACAGAAAATGTTTTGAAAAAAGTATTGCTAAAATATTTTCCAAAACTTGGGCAGAAGTTAAAATTTTACTAATATGTGGTACATTCACTTTCTTCACAAATGTAATGATGCTTGATGTTATAAGTCTTATTCTAATATCGGTTATATTAATCTATTTAATTTGTTTGGACATTGGTTATAACCGCCATTTCTTTAATCATAATATCATTCGTTCAATACTTAATTCCATGAATTCATATAAAACAAATACCCCTTTTGAGAAAAAAGCAATACGCCGTCTTTATTCATCAGTTTTAATTATTGTCGCTATTTTAATAAGTTCAACTTTCTTTATGTACATTTTATCAAATAATTACTATTACCTTTATTTGGAACAAATTCTTTTTGTTGTGGTTTCTTTTATAATTATCTCAATTGTTGGTGTCTGCATGTGGTATTTAGTGGCCTACAAGCAGGAATTAAAGGATATATCAATATTAATGTCGCAAATTGAGGAAATGTATGCAGGGAATCTGCAAGCAGAAAATCATGTGCCAATAAAATCAAACTTATATAACAGCGCCATGCAGCTTAACATGATACGAACAGGTATTCAAAAGGCCGTTGAAGACGGAATAAAAGCTGATATGATTAAAGTTGAATTAATTACGAACGTATCTCATGATATTAAAACTCCTCTCACCTCAATTATCAGCTACGTTGAGTTGCTCAAAAAAGACAAAAATTTGCCCGACTATGCCAAAGAATATATAAACACAATATCAGCAAAAGCAGACAGACTGAACAGCATTGTTCAAGATGTTTTCGAAGTTTCAAAAGCTGCCACTGGAAACATGAGCTTAAACCTTGAAAATATAAATATAGGAAAACTTCTGCAACAGACATTTGCAGAAATGGACGAAAATATCAATGCATCTTCAATTACATGGCGAATTGAAATTTCGGAAGAACCAATTTTGGTAAATGCTGACGGGCAACGGATGTATCGAGTTTTTCAAAATCTAATTCGAAATTGTCTGCAATATGCTCTTGAGGGTTCAAGAGCATATGTACAGCTTTCATCAGCCAATGATATTGTTTCTGTTAGTATCAGAAATGTTTCAAGAGATGAACTCAGTGTTGACAGCGAGCATCTGCTCGCAAGATTTAGCCGCGGTGATAAAACTCGCACCACTGAAGGAAGCGGACTTGGCTTATCAATTGCAAAAAGTTTTACAGAAGCTTGCGGCGGTACTTTTACAATATACACTGACAGTGATATTTTCACAGTTATTGTAGCTTTCCCTATTGCAAAAGCTGAACTTCAGGTTATAGTTCCAACAGAGACTGTTGAAGCAAAGACAGATAAATCTGAAACTGACATAAGTGAAGCAGAGATTTTTGAACTTTATGTAGAAAAAATAGATGAAATAATAGAAAATAAATTGTAATAAGCAAAGCAGCAAATATAATTAAACTTTTATTGATATATTCAAAATGAAAGGAAGAAACAAACTTGGATAAAATAATTAGATTTATAGATGAAATTTATGAAAAAATATTTGGTGGCAAAGAACGGTCACCGCTTATAAGAAATATTTTAATTGCTTTAATCACATTGGTTTTAGTATGCGTTTTATTTACAGCGGCAAAATTAGTGTTTTCATTAGCAAAATCGATTTTCGGCACAATTTTCTTTTTGCTTGGCATAATAATTTTAATAATAATCATTTATTATTTTTTCAAAACTTTCTTTAACAGATAAAAAATATAGTTACAACTATATTGCTGTAATACCTACTATTATAGAATAGATAGGTATTGTTGATTATATCGTTATTTCATATACTTCCCACAAGGATTATTGTTGGTGAATTTAAAATGTATTTTTGAGATTTTGCTAAAGTTTTTTCGAGGATTCTCTGTGCTTTTTAAATTTTGAATAGCCAACATCAAAAAATGTAACACATAAAGCTAATATAAAGCCTACCCATCCCCTACAATTTTATTATCATATTGCATACACTATTGCCCATAAACAAGTAATTAGTGATAGTTTTGTAAGGTCGGCTTTAACTTTTTGTAGTTGTCTAATTTTAATAGATTCTATACTAAAGTAATTTAATCTTCTTGTTATAATCGTGGTTTAAAATCCTTGAAGCTAAAATAGATAATAAAAAAGGAACGGCAGAATTCTCTGCTGTTCCTTTTTTATACAAATTTATTATATCTTTGATAAAGCCGCTTCGATATCAGCAATAATATCATCAGCATTTTCAATTCCAACTGAGAAACGAATTAAATCTGCCGAAACTCCTGCTTCTAGAAGCTGTGTATCACTTAGCTGTCTGTGAGTAGTGCTTGCCGGATGTAACACACAAGTTCTGAGGTCTGCAACATGAGTTACAACCGAAGCNAATTCTAAGCTNTCCATAAACTTCGTTGCAGCTTCCCTACCTCCTACAACACCAAATGAAACAACACCGCAGCTACCGTTTGGCAAATATTTTTGAGCTAATTCNTAGTTTTCATTAGATTTTAAACCCGGAAAATTNACCCATGAAATTTTATCATTANTNTCAAGNTATTCTGCTACTTTTTGAGCATTGGAGCAATGNCGCTCCATTCTGAGTGCAAGTGTTTCAAGACCAAGATTTAAGAGGAAAGCATTCATTGGGGCAGCCTGTGCACCAATATCCCTCATTAAATGTGTACGAGCCTTTACTATATAGGCAGCCTTACCGAAGCTTTCAACATAGCTTGTACCATGATAAGAGTCGTCTGGCTCAACGAGTGCAGGAAATTTACCATTTGTCCAATTGAAATTTCCGCTGTCAATGATAACACCACCGACCTGTGTTGCGTGTCCATCCATATATTTTGTTGTTGAATGTATAACAATATCAACACCGAATTCAATAGGTCGACAGTTCATTGGAGTTGGGAATGTATTATCAACAATAATCGGCACTCCGGATACATGTGCAGCCTTTGCAAACATCTCAATATCTGTAACAATTAACGATGGATTAGTTAATGTTTCCGCAAAAACACACTTCGTATTCTCTTTAAACTCCTTTAATAAATCCTCATAGCTTATTTTGGGAGAAACAAATGTTACATCAATACCCATTTCTTTAATGGTTTTATAAAACAAATTATAAGTTCCGCCATAAATTGCGCTTGAACTAATAACATGATCTCCTGAATGAGCGATATTTATAATCGAAAGCAGAGATGCAGCTTGACCGGAAGAGGTTATCAATGCTCCAACCCCACCCTCAAGTGCCGCAATCTTTTTTTCAACTGCATCAAGCGTTGGATTACCCAAACGTGTATAGAAAAAACCTGCTGCTTTTAAATCAAACAAATCTGCCATATGCTCGGAACTATCAAATTTGAATGTCGTACTCTGTGTAATTGGCAAAACTCTTGAACCGCCATTTTCAGGCTCATATCCTGCATGAATGCATAAAGTATCTCTTTTATAATCTTTCATTTTAAACCTCCATTTTCGCATAAACGCGAACACTAATATTTATTAATAAATCATAATTTTCTTATTATTTTTTCAAGTAAAAAGACCCATTATCCATAAAATAATTGAATCTGTGAAGAGCACTACTGCTGTTATCAACAGTAAAAACGCAATCATTGAAACCACTCGCACCGTTGTTCTTTTCCATCTTGGCATTCGCTCAGCTTCCTCAGGCCAACACTCTGTTTCTACTCTTTGCTTTATTTTTATAAGAAGCTCGTTCGCTTTATCAAAATCGCAATATTTCACATAAACATTTTTCCCATCTACATTCGAGGGAATATCTATTTTATATGAAATATCAGAGCTTTTTAATTCAATTTCAAGGATATTCGCCATTGCATCATCAACGCAATCAAGAAAAACAAAATCATTTTCCAAAGCCGTTCTCATATTTTCAGATGATTTACATATTGGGCAAATATTAGCGGTATCATCATAAATATTCATACATTTTTTGCAATATAACATTTTAGACTTTACCTCTCTTCTTTAACTTACCTTGATTTTATCTATTATAGTACACTGACTTTCTTTTGTAAACAATCATACTAAAAAAATTTAAGAAAACAGTCTTCCTAAAATGTAGTTATTTTACCTTATATATTGGCTGAAGCTGTTCTTTTTTAAGAGCAGACTCAATCGCCTTAGGTAAAAGGGAGAAATCTGAAACCAATGAGAAAGGTTTTGTTTGAGCATCATCTTGCTCCATTGGTACAAAGAAAATATTCTTTGTGTTTATAAGCTTTGATATATTCATACCGGATGCACCGAGAGAATCGTTTGAAGCAATACATAAAAGTACCGGCGCACCAATTCTAAGCGAGGATTTCACCGCCATAGTTACCGGTGTGTCTGTAATCCCATTAGCGATTTTGGAAAGTGTATTCCCTGTACATGGAGCAACAATCATTATATCGATAAGCTTTTTGGGTCCGATTGGTTCGGTATCAACAATTGTATGAAGCACCTCTTTGCCGCTGACTTTTTTTGCTATATCAATAAATTCCTCTGCCTTGCCAAATCTTGTATCGGTTGTGTAGGTATTAGTTGACATTATTGGTTGTATAGAGTATTCTTCACTAAGCTTTTTCATTGATTCCATGGTTTTCGTTAGTGTGCAGAAAGAGCCGCACATTGCATAGCCTACTTTAATCACCTATTTTTCCTCCATTATATTATAAATAGCCTCTTTAATAAATTCACCTGAAGCTTTAGGCGAAAATCTACCCGGAAGTGACTGCGCATCAATAATTTTTATACCCATTTTTTCTGCTGTATGCCTATCAACACCGCCGGGTGATGAGGCGAGTTCAATTATAAGTGTATTTTTACTTTGTTTTAAGAGTTGTGAGGTTTTTAAAACAATATTTGGCACCGTATTGAAAATGATATCATACGATTTTAAAATTTCATCATACCGTAATGGTGTGCAGCCAAGAGTTTTTATTCCTAATAAATCTATATTCTTTCTTGCTGTACAATCTACCTTTACGCCTAATGAATGTAACATGCGGCAGAGAGCTTTTCCAATTCTGCCGTATCCCATGATAAGACATGATGAACCGCATAATGCGCCCTCAAACTCCTTTATTGCAATGCTTACAGCACCCTCTGCTGTAAGCATTGCGTTACCAAATATCAGTTCCTCACAATCATAATAATCCACAAGATTATTATTTTTCCATTGGAGGGAAGTTTGATAAAGCTTATCTACAATACCGCCATAAATCTTTCCGAAAGAAAAAAGTCTAGCGAAACTATCATCTAAAGAGATTTTTTTCTCTGAGAATGGCGCATTAAGAATTTTTCCATCTCTTGTAATTGGCAAAGGCAAAATAAAATCTGTGCATCTTTCTGAAAGCTCATCAAGAAAGATATTTTCAAATTCGCAAGAAATATCTGCTTTCTCTAAAGAACCAATTAGCACAGAGTATCCATCATCTCTTATTGATTTCGCAAGATAGATTTGTCTCTCATCTCCTCCAATAATTCCAAAAACTGTTGATAAGGACATTTATAATCAAACCTTTCAGGTGTAAATATTCTAAAGAGTTTAATTCATAATATGGAATCTCAATAAAATTGTGAAGCCTTTTATTCAAGCAATTCTTATTTACAATAAAAACCACTTGCTAATAGAAAATATTAATATACTAAAATTCCTGCTGTATATGCCTTTTAATAGCTCATACTATCAGTTTTTCGATATTCATCATAATATCTAACCAATATTTATTTCAGCTTATACCTTTTTCTTTCATGAAAATTCCCCCTTGTACTTTGGTACAATATATTGTATATCTTAATAAATAAAATTTCTCTTTTGTCTTAACATTTCACTATTCACCCAATGTTATTAAACAAGACGTGTTTTTTTATAGAAAAAACACGTCTTGTTTACCAGTAAAGTAGTGATTCATCCAGCCTCAAGTACAGATTTACCTCCTCCATATTATCGCCTCACTCGGTCTAACCATCCACGAACTGGTAAAATCCATATCAAAATAGTTCTGAATTGGTTTGAACAGCTACTTCAAAAGAGCGCTTTCCTGTGATTAGTCATTGTGATAAAACAATTTGAATTCACCACTAGAAACAGAGTTTTGTTAAGATAAGGTGATAAGTTACAAACAACTACTGAGTGGGAGACACACACTACACCTATAATGCGTTGATAATATCCGGTGTCTGAGAGCGTATTGAAAAAAATGTTTTTCTTGTATCTCACGCCCCACCGCCGTTAAGACAGTAAATTCGTTTCATTCAATTTTACAAATATTCACCGACCAATCTTGTTATTATAGCGGATGATAGGCTTACAACTATGGCAAAGAACATTCATACAACCCGCTTATTAGGCAGTTTTTGAAATAAGGATGAAATCGCTACCCTTTCTCTTGCTAAAGCTAACAAAAAGAAAAAGCACCAAGTGAAATTAATCACTTGGTGCTTTTAAATTTAAACTAAGAACTTATTCGGCAGCCAATTTAGCAAGCTGCTCATATTTCTTTATAGCATCCTTCTCTGCTTCAGCAAATAAAGCCTCAGCACGATCCGGGAATGCTCTTGTCAAACTGTTATAACGAACCTCACTCATAATGAAGTCACGATAAGAAGTTGACGGAGCCTTACTATCAAGAACAAATGGGTTAAGATTCTGATCTTCACGGCGAGGATCGAAGCGGAAGTTATGCCAATAACCGGCAGCAACTGCTCTCTTCTCTTCTGCCATTGAAACACCCATACCGCCTTTAATACCATGATTGATACAAGGAGCATATGCGAGAATGATTGAAGGACCATTATAGCTCTCAGCCTCTTCAAAAGCTTTGATACACTGGTTCATATCAGCACCCATAGCTATCTGAGCAACATACACATAACCATAGCTCATTGCAATTGCAGCTAGATCTTTTTTCTTTACAGTTTTACCGGCAGCAGCAAACTGAGCAACTGAACCCATAGGAGTTGCTTTTGAAGCCTGTCCGCCTGTTTTGAGTAAACCTCTGTATCGAATACAAGAATATTGATGTTTTCACCTGAAGCGATTGCATGATCAACACCGCCAAAGCCGATGTCGTATGCCCAACCATCACCACCGAGAATCCACATAGATTTCTTTGCAAGATAATCTTTGTCTTTGAGTATTTTAGCAGCAAGCTTTCCGCCTTCGCAATCTTTCTGAGCAAGCTCTTCAAGAGCAACAATAAGCTCATCTGTTGCAGCACGGTTAGCACGGCTGTCATACATTGTATCAATATAAGTATTGCAAAGTGCTTTCAAAGCCTCAGGAGCCTCGTTGCTTGAAGCAATATCTTCAATATAGCTCTTGAGTCTTTCACGAACAGCGTTCTGAGCAAGTGTCATACCAAGACCAAACTCGGCATTATCCTCGAACAAGGAGTTTTCCCAAGCAGGACCATGACCTTTTTTATTAACTGTATATGGTGTTGCAGGTGCTGAACCACCCCAAATTGAAGAACAGCCTGTTGCATTGGCAATAAACATTCTATCACCATACAACTGTGTCATAAGTTTTGCATAAGGTGTTTCACCGCAACCGCCACAAGCACCGGAGAATTCAAGTAATGGCTGTTTAAACTGGCTGCCCTTAACAGAAGTTTCCTTAAATTTAGCAGCAACTTCAGCTTTTTCAGGTAGATCAACTGCATAGTTGAATACTTCCTGACCGGGTCTCTGTGAATCGATTGCAGCCATTTTGAGTGCCTTATTCTTAGAAGGACAAACCTCTACACAAGAAGTACAACCAGTACAGTCCAGAGTTGAAATTACAAGTGAGAAATTCATATCTGCAACGCCTGTCATCGCTTTGCTCTTAACTGCCGCAGGAGCTGCTTTAACTTCTGCATCTGTCATAGCGATTGGACGGATAACAGCATGCGGACATACATATGCACACTGGTTACACTGAATGCAGTTTTCAGGAATCCACTCAGGAACGTCAACTGCAATACCTCTCTTCTCATAGGCAGCTGTACCCTGTGGAGATGTACCGTCTGCATACTTCTCAAATGTAGAAACAGGCAAATCTTTTCCGTGAAAACTATTTACAGGAATAACTACATCATTTACATAGTCAACCAACTCTTTACGTGAACCGGTTGCAGGAGCTGCCGCAGGTGTTTCTGCAACATTTTTCCAATCAGCAGGAACTTCAATTTTTGTATAGCCGGTTGCGCCTGCATCAATTGCATCATGGTTCATTTTTACGATAGCGTCGCCCTTACTGCTGTAAGACTTTGTAGCAGCATCTTTCATGTATTTCATTGCTTCGTCCGCAGGGATAATCTTTGCAATGCTAAAGAAAGCAGACTGAAGAACTGTATTGATTCTTGTTCCAAGACCTATTTCCTTACCGATTTTGAAACCATCAATTGTATAAAGATTAATATTATTCTCAGCAAGATATTTCTTAACTGTACCAGGAAGTCTGTCAGCAAGCTCATCTTCACTCCACTCACAGTTAAGCAAGAAACTACCGCCGGCTTTCAAATCCTGTACCATGTCAAATCTCTCAAGATAAGCAGGGTTATGGCAAGCTACGAAATCTGCTTTTGAGATATAATAAGTTGATTTAATTGGAGTATGTCCAAAACGGAGATGTGAAATTGTAAGTCCGCCAGACTTCTTTGAATCGTAATCAAAATAGCCCTGAGCATACATGTCTGTATGGTCACCAAGAATTTTGATTGAGTTTTTATTAGCGCCAACTGTTCCGTCTGCGCCGAGTCCCCAGAACTTACAAGCTGTTGTACCCTTAGGTGCTGTATCCGGATCCTCTGTGATTTCAAGAGAGAGATGAGTAACGTCATCAACGATACCAACTGTAAATCTCTTCTTCGGTGTATCTGTTTCCATGTTACGATATACTGCAACTACGTCAGCAGGCTTTGTATCCTTTGAACCCAAACCATAACGGCCTGAGAATACAGGAACTACGCCAAACTCTGTACCATTGATTGCTGCAAGAACATCAAGATAAAGCGGCTCACCAATTGAACCGGGTTCTTTAGTTCTATCAAGAACAGTAATATTTTTAACTGTTTTTGGCATAACATCAAGAAGATATTTAGCAACGAAAGGTCTGTACATTCTTACTTTAATCATACCGACTTTTTCGCCTGCTGCCAACATATAATCTATAACTTCTTCAATTGTCTCACATGCTGAACCCATTGCAATGATAACTTTCTCTGCATCAGGAGCACCATAGTAGTTGAATGGTTTATAATCAGTACCGATTTTTGCATTGACTTTATTCATATAGTCAACAACAACTTCGGGAACTGCATCATAATACTTGTTGCAAGCCTCTCTGGCCTGGAAGAAGATGTCGCCATTTTGAGCCTGTCCGCGAAGAACAGGATGCTCAGGATTGAGTGCATTTCTACGGAATGCATCAACTGCGTCCCAATCCAGCATTTCGTCTAAATCTGCATAATCCCATGCTTCAATTTTCTGAACCTCATGTGAAGTACGGAAACCATCAAAGAAATGAAGGAAAGGAACTTTACCCTCAATTGCGGCAAGATGAGCAACCGCACCTAAATCCATAACTTCTTGTGGACTGTTTGCACAAATCATTCCGTATCCTGTCTGACGGCATGCATAAACGTCTGAATGATCCCCAAAAATATTCAGAGCGTGTGTTGCTACTGTTCTGGCAGAAACATGAATAACACTGGGAAGAAGCTCACCAGCCATTTTATACATGTTTGGAATCATTAAGAGAAGACCCTGTGAAGCTGTGTATGTTGTTGTTAGGGCACCTGCAGCTAATGCGCCATGAACTGCACCTGCTGCACCNGCTTCAGATTGCATCTCTGTGACTCTTACTTCTCTGCCGAAAAGATTTTTTCTGCCGTTTGCGGCATACTTATCTGTTTCATCAGCCATCACGGAAGAAGGAGTGATTGGATAGATAGCAGCAACGTCTGTGAACGCATAAGATACGTGCGCAGCAGCGGTGTTACCATCCATGGTTTTCATTTTTCTTGCCATTTTTGATTTTTCCTCCCTTTAAGGTTTTACATTGATAAAAATTTGACGATCAAAATCGTACTTAAATAATATTAACATTTTTTGCCTCATCTGTAAAGCTATAAAAACATATTGTTGTTAATTTTCGCATTAATTTTCAGTAATTGCTCTAATTTCACCGAAATAGATTTGACAATTGTTCGCCTGTTGAGTAAAATATCAGTAATATCATTTTTTAATTTATACCTTTGAAAGGGGTTTAACAACATGCCGCCCGATCCTG
>JGI994J12354_10002825_pt1 | contig 16589 bp, 16 predicted proteins | sample IntmicLarv3ML3BL_FD_12354 | JGI IMG/M metagenome (IMG submission 12354) | reverse complement strand
GGTGCCTGCGCCCGTCACAGCTCCGCCAATCATGCTGATTGCCGCGCAGGCAATCGCGATAGGCAGCGTGACGCCTGCCGCTAGGCCATCTGCGCCGTCGGTGAGGTTCGCGCCGTTGACCTCCGCGACGATTACGAACGCCGCAAACGCCAGATACAGCGGCTCCCACAGCGGCAACGTGACGTTGAAAAACGGAACGAACAGGTTCGGCGTGATGTAACCGCTTAGTCTCAACAGCAACACGAAAACGATTGCGATTACGAGCTGCAACAGGAACTTTTGCTTTGCCGTCAGCCCGAGATTTTGCTTCTTTTTGAGCTTTTCGTAGTCGTCAATGAAGCCGATTACAGCGAACACAAGCCCGAACGCGAGCACGAACAGAAACGAGTAGTCCCCCGCCTTCATCTGCGGAAGGGCGTAGTAGAGTCCGACAATCGCGATTGCAAGAATGAACATGAATCCGCCCATTGACGGTGTTCCCGCCTTCTTCTGATGGCTCTGCGGCCCGTCGGCGCGAATCGACTGCCCCGCCTTGATTTTTCGCAGAAACGGCACGAGCAGCGCGCCAATCATCGCAGTCAGTGCAAAGGTTATGGCACACACAGCGAGCAGTCTTGCCATTGAGGTCATCGCTCCCTTCCTTAGAATTTCTTTTGTCCTTTTACATCTCGGCTAAAATCTCCGCAACAACCTCGCGCTCGTCGAGGTGATGCTTGACGTGGTTGATTTCTTGATACGTTTCGTGCCCCTTGCCGGCGAGGATAATCGTGTCGTTCGGTTGCGCGTTCTTCATCGCGAACGCAATCGCCTCGCGGCGGTTTTCCACAACCTCGTACGGTGTTTTCGTCCCCTGCATACCACCCAAAATATCGGCGATAATCGCACTCGGGTCCTCCGTGCGCGGATTGTCGCTCGTCACGACTACGAAGTCGGACAGCCGCACGGCAATCTCGCCCATAATCGGTCGCTTCGTGCTGTCGCGGTCGCCGCCGCAGCCGAACAGCGTCACGACGCGCCCCTCCGCAACGCCACGAACGGCAGAAATTATGTTCTCAAGCGCGTCGGGAGTATGCGCATAGTCAATCAGAATAGTGAAATCGCACTCCGTCGGCACGACCTCCGCGCGTCCCTTAACGCCAACGCATTTAGCCAGTGCCGTCGCACAGACGTCGAGCGCAAAGCCGAGCACGCGAACGGCAAGCATCGCGGCAAGCGCGTTGTAAACCGAGAAAAGTCCGGGAATAGCAAGCTCCGTGCGCACGAGGTTCCCCGTCATCAGCGCGCAGAAATCGACCTTTGCGGAATTGAGCTTAATCTGCTTTGCGACGATGTCCGCCGCGTCGTTCCTTGTGGAATACGCGAAAACGCTGACCTGCGCGTCGCGAATCATGCGTTCGTAGTACGCATCGTCCATGTTTGCGACGAAGATGTCCGATTGCGCCACGATTTTCGCCTTTGCGTCGGCATATTCGTCAATCGAAGCGTGAAAATCGAGGTGATCCTGCGTGAGATTGGTGAACACGGAAACCGCGAACGTAATCCCTGCGACGCGCCCGAGCTCGAGCGCGTGGGACGAAACCTCCATCACGACGTATTCGCAGCCCGCCGCGACCATCTGCGCGAAGATGCGGTGCAGGTCATACGCGTCCGGTGTTGTCGGCGTGGCGCGGTCGGATTTCAGCTCCGTGTCGCCGATGTAGTCGCCGACGGACCCGATTAGCCCGACGGGTTTTTCCGTAATTTGCTCTAACATTTGTTTGATTATGCTCGTCGTCGTCGTCTTACCGTTCGTGCCCGTGACGCCGATAATTTTCAGCTTTTCGTGTGCGTTGCCGAAGTGACACGCCGCCGCAATTGCGTGCGCAACGCGCGAATCCTCAACGATGATGTGCGGCACGGCGACGCTCGGCGCGCGCTCGCAGATTACGCAAGCCGCACCCTTTTCCACCGCCGAGGCGATGTGGTCATGACCGTCGGATTGCGCACCCTTGATGGCGACGAAAAGCGCACCATCCGTGACGCCGCGCGAATCGTGGCACACATTCGCGAGCTCAAACGACGCGTCAACATCCTTTACGAGCTTTACGTTATCGAGTTTGAGAAGAATTTCACTTAGCTGCACGTTATGCGCCTCCCGTTAATACTGCCCCTGTATGCTCTTGTCTACAAGCGTCACCTCAATGACGGTGCCGTACGCAACCTCTGTCCCCGCAGGAATCGACTGCACCGCAACGCCCGCGCCCGTTGTTGTCGCAGGAACGCCCGTGCTGCGAACGAACAAGCCCGCATTCTCCAGCGCGTTTTTCGCCTCGTAGTATCCTTTGTTCAGCAGGCTCGGCACCGTAACCGTCGCATCGAGGTCGGGCATATCCGCACCGAGATAGATGATAATCTTCGTGCCGGGCGCAACGAGGGCGTTCGCCGACGGCATCTGTCCCGTAACCGTATCGCCTTCGCCGACTGTCTTGACGGCGAGACCCGCCTTTTCAAGCGTTGTCCTTGCGTTATCTGTCGACATCGCCGTGAGCTTGGGCACCGTGACGTTGAGCTGCTTTGCTTCCTCCTCCGAATACTGCGGCGCAATGCCGAGATACGGAAGAATATCGCTCAGAATGCTACCAACTATCGGCGCGGCCATGCCGCCGCCGGAAACGTAGATGCTTGGATCCGCATTCGGATTATCGAGCAGTACGAGCACCACGACCTGCGGGTCGTCCATCGGCGCAACGCCGCAGAACGACACGATGTACTCCTTCTTCTCCGTCGCGGCTTGGTGGACGGTATCCGTACTCGTTCCCGTCTTGCCGCCGACGCGGTAGCCGGCGACTTTTGCATTCGCGCCCGTACCCACGGATACAACATTTTCTAGGATTTCCCGCACAATCGCGGAAGTTTTCTCGCTTATAACCTGTCGCACGGGCGTATTGTCGGCGTTCATTACAATGTTGCCGTTCGGGTCGCGAATCGTCTTTACTATGTGCGGAGTGTACATATACCCGCCGTTGACGGACGCGGAAATCGCCGTTACAAGCTGAATCGGCGTAATGTTAAATGTCTGTCCGAACGACGCGGACGCAAGCTCCGTCGCACTCGTCGGGTCGAAGAACACGCTGTCGCTCCACCAGATGCTTGACGCCTCGCCGGGGAGGTCAAGACCCGTTCTGCTGCGCAGTCCGAACGCCTCAACGTACCGGTAAAAACGCTCCTTGCCAATCATCATGCCGATGTTGACAAACGCGACGTTGCACGAGTTTTGCACAGCCTCGGAGAGCGTCTGCATTCCGTGTCCTGCAGTTTTCCAGCAGTGATAGGGGTTCTTCGGGTCGCGGCCGAGTATGCCGTGCAACGAGCCGTTGCAGTTGAACGTCGAATGCTCGTCGATGAGTCCTTCTTCGAGCGCGATGGCGAGCGTAATCGCCTTGAAAACCGAGCCCGGCTCGTATGTATCAGAGATTGCCTTGTTGCGCCACTGTGCCGTTCGCGCGTTCGCAAGCTGCGTGCTGCGCTCCTCGGGCGGCAACCCGTCGAGCAGTGCCATGATATCCTCCGAAACATCGAACGGCGCGTTCAAATCGAAGGTTCCGAGCGTTGCCATCGCAAGGATTTCCGCGTTCTTCGGGTTCATGACGATTGCGACGGCACCGTTTTGTACGTTGAAGTCCTCTACGCCCTGCGCGATACCCTTTTCGGCGTAATACTGAATCGTCGAGTCAATCGTGAGCGTTATATCTCCGCCGTCCTGCGCGGCGAAATAGTTTTCATAGTCCGTAAAGAGCATATCCGTGCCGGTCATATTCTTCAGGCGCACGATGCGTCCGTCAACGCCGGTGAGATAGTCGTCGTACCTCGCCTCAATGCCTTCAAGCCCTTTGTTTTCCACGCCGACGAAGCCGATTACGGACGACGCGAGCGTGCTCTGCGGATAGTGGCGTTTTGTGTCGGGTGCTAAGTATACGCTGCGCAGCTTGTTTTCGACGATGAAACTGCGTACGGCCTGCGCCTCCGCGTCGTCGAGTTTCAGCTTAATCGGCAAGCCGCTCACGGACGTGTTCTCATACTTCTGCAAAACACTCTCGCGGTCTACCCCAAGCAACGCAGACAGCGCGTCGGCAATTTCCGATGCGCTCTCGTTTAGCTGCGACCGCAGAGACGGGTCGATGTAGACACTCTCCGACGTGGCGGAAACCGCCAAATCCTTTCCGTTGCGGTCATATATTGTTCCTCGTGCCGCCCTAACGACGGCTTCGCGGGTTTGCTGGTCAATCGCCTTTGCTTCGTATGCACCGTGTTGCCTGACCTGCAAATTGAAAAGTCGTGCGCCAAGCACAAGGAACGACACAATTCCGCAAACGACCAAAAGAACAAAGGAACGTCTGATTACGATTCCCGTCGGTTGGTCATTCTGCTGTTTGACGGTCGTTTTCATAAATCAATCCATTCCTTCCTCTTGACTTTGCGCACGTACGCTTGTTGAATATATTGCGTTTCTACTTGAAATATTCCGTAAGCGTCACCAAATACGCCTTGATTTCGCCGACAGCCGATTCGCCCTCCGATTCCGGAACGACGGCTTTATCCTGCGGCACTACGGTTCTCGTCACCGCTGCCGAGGTGCGTGTGTAGTTGACCATTCCGAGCTCGCGCGTGGCGTATAGCTCAATCGCGGTCAAGTCAAATGTGCGCTCATATTCAATTTTCAACGCGCGGTTTTCGGCTTGCAACGTATCTAAATACTGCGAAACGCCGATTTTTGCCTCTACCCTGCCCCTGACGGCCTTTACGCCCGCAATCTCGGCTGACACGCGCGTAAGCTCCACCTGCGAAAGTGCGCAGATTACGGCGAGGAAGCCGACGAACAAGAACCCGAGCACGGAAAACGCCGAAAGGCGCGGCTTGTATGACGGACGCGGTACCGCAATCGGTATATCTGCTACGCGCGGGATTGCCACCGGTTCCACCTCAACGGGAATCGGGTTCGCGTATGCGTATGCGTCGTTTTTTAGTGCTGCTACTGCCATTTGCATCTCCTTAGTGTCGTGGCGGACGTCGTACGGGGCGCTACAGTCGCTCTGCTATGCGCAACTTTGCGCTGCGGGAGCGTGGATTAGTCTCTATCTCCTCATCGCTCGGAACGAGCGGTTTTTTCGTAATAATCTTCATTGTCGGCTCAAAGCCGCACACGCATTTCGGAAAGCTCGGCGGACACGTGCAGCCGTCCGCGCAGCTCTTTAAGCTGACCTTAACGAGCGAATCCTCACCGGAGTGGAACGTGATAATCGAGGCTCGTCCGCCCTTGTTCAGCACTCGCGGCAACGCCTTGAGCAGTGCCTTGATTTCGCCTGTTTCGTTATTAACCGTCATACGGATGGCTTGGAACGAGCGTTTGGCGGGATGCTGCTTTTCGCGCAACGCCTTTGCGGGCATCGCCGCACGAATTGCGTCTACGAGCTCGTCCGTGGTTTCGAGCGGCTTTACAGCGCGGCGCCGTGCTATCTCTGCGGCGATGCGCGGTGCGTACCGCTCCTCGCCGTATTCGTACAAAATGTGCTTTATCTCGGCCTCGCCGTATTTGTTTACGATGTCGTACGCCGTAAGCGCGTCGTCGGTGTTCATTCTCATGTCAAGCGGCGCCGACGCCATGTACGAGAATCCGCGCTCCGCCATATCCAACTGCGGCGACGAAACTCCGAAGTCGCACAGCACGCCGTCTACGCCGCTCACGCCGAGCGAGCTGAGCGTTTGCTCAATGTCGCCGAAGTTCGCTTGAACGAGCGTCACGCGGTCGCCGTATCGCGCCAATCGCTCACGCGAAGCATCAAGAGCCATCGTGTCGCGATCCGACGCAATCAGCGTTCCGCCTCGCTTTAGGATTTCCTCCGAATGACCGCCAAAGCCGAGGGTTCCGTCATAGTATACCCCGCCCTCGCGGATATTTAACCCATCTACCGTCTCTTTAAGCAGGACGGTTACGTGGCGTTCGGTCTCATTGCTCATTTGTTTTGCTCCGCGCGCTTTGCTCCGCTTTTTTTGCCTCGCGCACTTTTTTCATCAAGCCTCCGACGCTATCCGTCGACGACGCTTTCTTGTCCTTCTCTTGCCACGTCGTAGCGTTCCAGATTTCCATATACGAGCCGGCACCGATAATCGCGATTTCAATCTCAATGCCACGCTGCTTTTTCAGCGAATCGGGTACGGTGATACGCCCCTGCGCGTCGAAAGTAATCGGACGCGCATTTGCGAGGATAGAATCAAAGCCTTCCTCCTCTAATCCGTTGCGCTCGATTATGGCGATGAACTCATTCCATTTATCGTAGGGGTACGCGCGCAGGCAATCCTTTTCGGATATCGTAAGTATAAACTCGTTGCCGAGCTCCGCACGATGAAGTGCGGGTATCGCAACGCGTCCCGTCTTGTCTAATTTCTTGATTTCATTGCCGTACATCATAGCCATTTTGCTCACCGCACCTCCTTTTTCAGGATATTTCACCTATGTTCACCTGTAAGTGGTCATTTCATCCCCGAAATTGCCTATATTCACCATAATAACACAGAAATAGGAAAAAGCAAGAAAAATTTTTCAGAAAAGTGAGATTTTTTCGTTGCAAACTCGACTTGTTTTGCGTTTTCGCCCTCTACACAAGATATTGTGTGGAAAACGACGGTTTTCGCATAAAGAAGCACCCTGCGGAACACATTTTGTGTTCCGCAGGGTGCGGTTTTCGGCTGTTTTTTTAGTTTTGATACCATTTTGTAAATAAATGTCGCTTTTGTGTATCCCCTGTGGCGGCGTTTTGCCGCGCGGAACCCACTTTTTTAGGAGTAAATCACCTATTCGGCAGCCTTCAACGTCTCCAAATACTCGTCGTACGTCATCAGACGGTCAACGATTTTGCCGGCGCCCGCGAACTCAATGATGCGGTTGGCGACCGTTTGCAACAGTTGATGGTCATGCGTGGTGAAGATGATGTTACCGTCGAACGCCTCAAGACCGTTGTTGAGCGCGGCGATGGATTCTAGGTCGAGATGGTTCGTCGGCTGGTCAAGCGTAATCACCGACGCGCCCGAAAGCATCAGTTTCGAGAGCATGCAACGCACTTTTTCGCCGCCGGAGAGCACCTTGACTTTCTTGTAAACGTCCTCGCCGGAGAACAGCATACGCCCGAGGAACGTGCGCAAATAGCTCTCGCGCTTGTCCTCTGAGAATTGGCGCATCCAGTCAATCATCTCAATGTCGCTGTCGAAGTATTCCGTAACGTCCTTGGGGAAATGCGATTGCGTGGTGGAGACTCCCCATTTGATGGTGCCCTCGTCCGGCTCAATCTCGCCCGCGAGCAGTCGGAACATCGTAGTAATCGCGATTTCGTCGTTGCCGATGAAGCCGATTTTGTCGTCCTTGCCCATGATGAACGTCACGTTGTCAAGGACTTTTACGCCGTCAATGGTCTTGGAGACGTCCGTTACAAACAAGCGGTCCTTGCCCGGCTCGCGCTCCATCTTGAAACCGACCCACGGGTATTTACGGCTTGACGCGGGAATCTGGTCAAGCGTCAGCTTGTCTAAGAGCTTGCGGCGGCTCGTCGCTTGGCGCGACTTGGATTTGTTCGCGGAGAAGCGGCGAATGAATTCTTCAAGGTCACGCGCCTTGTCCTCATTCTTCTTGTTCTGCTCCTTGGCGAGACGCTGCATCATCTGTGACGCATCGTACCAGAAGTCGTAGTTACCGACGTACATTCTGATTTTTCCGAAGTCAATATCAACGATGTGCGTGCAAACGGTGTTGAGAAAGTAGCGGTCATGCGAGACGACGATGACCGTACCGGCGTAGTCCATCAGAAAGTCCTCAAGCCAAACAACGGAGTTGACGTCAAGGTTGTTCGTCGGCTCGTCCAAGAGAATGATGTCCGGCTCGCCAAAAAGTGCTTGCGCTAGCAGCACCTTGACCTTTTGACGCGGGTCGAGCTCGCTCATCAGCTTTTCGTGGTCGCTAACGGGAATACCGAGGCCTTGCAACAGCTGCGACGCGTTCGATTCCGCCTCCCAGCCGCCGAGCTCGGCGTACTCCTCCTCTAACTCGGCGGCACGAATGCCGTCCTCGTCGGTGAAGTCCTCTTTCATGTAAAGCGCGTCTTTCTCCAGTCCGCACTCGTACAGGCGCGGCGAGCCCATGATGACCGTCAAGCCGACGGGGTACTTGTCGTACATGTTTTGGTCTTGCTTGAGCACGGACATGCGCGTGTTCTTTTGGATATCGACGTGGCCGCTCGTGGAATCGAGCTCGCCGGAGAGAATGCGCAGGAACGTGGACTTGCCCGCGCCGTTCGCGCCGATAACGCCGTAGCAGTTGCCGCCCGTGAATTGCAAATCGACNTGCGAGAACAGGACGCTGCCGCCGTATTGCAGGGATAAATTGTTTACTGTAATCATTTTTCGTTTCCTTTAGTGTATTTTTCTTCCTCGGCAGGACAAGTCCTGCCTGCGGGAACTCGGCTGCGCCGAGATTCACGCGACGCTTGCGTCGCGGCGCGTACTGTGTACGCGCTCAGCACGCCGTTAGGTTTTNAATCGNTCNTTACTTTATACACGCGCTTGCGTTACGCGTCNCCCTTGGCGAGCGCGACACCGGCATCGAACGCTTTTTTGAGGTCGAGCGGAAAAACCTCCTCGTGGCGTTTCATGACCGTCGGAACGTCGAACATCGACGTCTCGTACTTCGCGAAGTCGTCGAACTGCCGCGTGCCGACCGATTCTATAAGCTCCGTCGGACCGAGGAAACGCTCCATCGTGCCAGTGATGCTCTCGTTCAGGTTCTTGTGGAAGTTCTCAAACGGCGCGTTCATCGTGAACAGCAGCTTACTCGGCACCTTGCGCTCGTAAAGCTGACGACCGTCCTTGCTGTACGCAAGTCCGGCGAACCACAAGCGTTCCAGCAGCGCACGCACGCAAGCCGTCACGTCGCCGAAGTATACCGGCGAACCGAGCACGAACCCGTCGCACGTCAGAATGTCCTCCAACAGTGGCGTGAGGTCGTCGCGCATTGCGCAGCGCGCGTATGATTCTCCGCCGAGCCGCTTACACTCAAAGCAGCTTGAGCAGCCGCGGAAGTCCATCGCGAACAAGTCATAGCACTTCGTCTCCGCACCTACCGACGCGGCTCCATCGAGCGCGGATTGCACCATTTTCGCCGTGTTCCAACTGCGGCGCGGCGAGCCGTTGATACCTATAATACGCATATTTTTACTTTCCTTTCGGATTATTGTGATTGTGTTTTGGTCATACAAGGGCATTATATCATGAAATGCATGAAAAAGAAAAGATTTTTTTGACAAATCACAGTACATATTATATAATGTGTGCCATTGTTGACCATGCTTCGGGCTCGTCAGCCTGTGCGCAACGCCATCATTGCGGGCTTGACCCGCAATCTCAATACATATACACCCTACGTAGGGGCGGTGCTTGCTCCGTCCTCGCCGTTCGGTTTCGATGTCCCGCTGCCCATACCACACACAATATTCCAACGGAATTAGGAGAATACAACCATGAAAGAAATCTCACGCATTGCAGCCGCCGTCGCGCCCTCCGCGACGCTTGCGGTGGACTCCCGCGCAAAGCAGATGAAGGCCGACGGCCTAAACGTCATCGGCTTCGGCACGGGTGAGCCGGACTTTGAGACGCCGGAGAATATCCGCGCCGCCGGCATCGACGCCATTAACATCGGAAAGACGAAGTACACGCCGGCCTCCGGCCTGCCCGACCTAAAAAGAGCCGTCGCCGCACGGCTTTTCGCCGACCTCGGCGTGCAGTACGAACCAAGCCAAATCATCATCGCGTCGGGCGCGAAGCACAACGTGTTCGCCGCGCTCATGGCGCTGTGCAACCCCGGCGACGAGGTTATCGTGCCTGCGCCGTACTGGGTTACATACACGGAGAGCGTCAAAATCGCGGACGCAACGCCCGTCGTAGTCTGTGCCGAGGAGAGTGCGGGGTTCAAAATCACCGCCGCGCAGCTTGAGGCCGCAATCACGCCGAAAACAAAGGCGCTAATTCTCAACAACCCCTCAAATCCGACGGGAATGCTGTACAGCCGCGACGAGCTGCGCGCCCTCGCGGACGTGTGCGTCAAGCACGACCTGTATATCATCGCCGACGAAATTTACTACAAATTAGTTTACGGCGGCAACGAGTTCGTTTCTATCGCGACGCTCGGCGGCGACATCATGGAGCGCACGATTCTCATCAACGGCGTATCAAAATCGTACGCAATGACGGGCTGGCGCATCGGCTTTTCCGCGTCAAGCGTGGAGCTCGCCAAGGTGATGGACAATTACCTCTCGCACGCGACCTCCGCGCCGAGCACCATCTCGCAGTACGCCGCGATTGAGGCTCTCAACGGCCCGCAGGACACGATTGAGGCGATGCGCAAGGTCTTTGAAACGCGCCGCAACTACCTCGTTGAGCGCATCAACGCCATCGACGGCATCTCGTGCATTATGCCGGAGGGCGCGTTCTACGTAATGATTAACATCCGCGAGCAGCTCGGCAAAACGCTCGGCGGCACCGTGATTAACAACGCCGACGACTTCGCGCTCGCGCTGCTTGAAAAGGGTCTCGTCGCGCTCGTCTCCTGTACGGCGTTCGGCGACCCGAACTTCGTGCGCATGACGTACGCAACGAGCATGGAGGATATTACCGAGGGTCTGAATCGCATTGAACGGTTTTTGAAGGGCGAATAAGGAGGACGTATTGCATACTTTACTTCCCCATATTCTCATCTTCGTCTTAAGTGCTTTAATTTGTGCCGCCATCCGCAATTTTCGTAGGCGAAAGCGGTTTATTCTCATCACATCTCTCGCAGTCGTAGTTGCAGGCATCATCTTCTTGCCTTTTCTGCCGCACGAATACAACGTCGGTGACGATGTGCAAATCGAAGCGTTCTACGTGAACGGTGACCGCGCGGAGCTTTTCGGCAACAATTGGATTCACACCGACGCACCGCCGGAATTGCAGGACGCTTTGCGCGAGCTGATTAGCGGCATTCGCGTGCGGCGCGGAGTAACGCGCGATAACTATAAAGCAAATTCTTGGGTTGATTCACATGTTATTCTGATTTACACGTACGACAGTTACAATACCGCAGAGGGCGTTTCCAACGCTATACGCGATTCCTTTCAATTGATTTACTCTCACACCACCGCACAGCCCGAAAACACGTTTGCGCGCATTGCAAACCACACCAAAGGCTCGCGCTACTACGAGATTCTCGACCCCGATGCGTTTGCCGCGCGGTTAGAGGCGTTTTTCGCCGCGTACGAGGCGTACATAACGACCGCCGAGGCTCATTCACAGCCATAGAATAAGGAGAAATCGCATGAAATTCGCTATGTCATACAGCTGCGGCAAGGATTCCGCGCTCGCGCTGGATAAAATGATTCAAGGCGGTCACGAGCCCGTTTGCCTCGTCGTAACCGTCAACGCCGCTGAGGGACGCTCGTGGTTCCACGGCGCGGATGACGCGCTCTTGGCGAAGGTTTCCGACGCGCTCGGCATTCCTCTCGTCACTGCGCGATGCGTCGGCGACGAGTACAACGAAGCGTTTGAGACCGCGCTTTCGCGTGCGAGCGAGATGGGCGCGGAGGCGTGCGTTTTCGGCGATATTGACATAGAGGGGCACCTCGAATGGAACCGCAGTCGTTGCGCCGCAGCGGATTTAGAGTGCATCATGCCGCTGTGGCAGATGACGCGCAAAGCCGCTGTAGACGAACTGCTTGCGGCGGGCTTCACGGCTCGCGTGAAGTGCGTTGACAAGGCGTGGCTCGACGCGTCCTTCCTCGGCGAGGTGCTGACCGACGCGTTGCTTGAGCGCATCGCCGCGACGGGCGCGGATATCTGCGGCGAGAACGGTGAGTACCACACGTTCGTCTCCGACGGTCCGATTTTCCGCCACCCCGTCACCATTGACGTCGGCGAGGTCATCGACCTCGGGAGCCATGCGGTCATAGATATCGCGTGAAGTGCGGCACACACCGCACCCCGTAGGGGCAATTATCAATTGCCCGCTATACCATTAACCACGCGAAAGGGGCACACCAATGACAATCCGCTCCACCACGAAAGCCGTAATCGTTCAAGACGGCAAAATTCTGCTGCAATGCTGCATCGACACCGATACGGGGCTGGCTTATTATGAGCTGCNCGGCGGCGGGCAGAACCCGCAGGAGCGCATGGAGGATGCCGTCGTGCGCGAGTGCCTTGAGGAAACAGGACTGCACATCGAAATCGTGCGTTTTTTCGCGCTAAGCGAGGAAATTATCACGCTCAAATCGGTGCAGCGCGACTATCCGAACCACGCGCACCGCGTTTTCCACATTTTTCTGTGTCGGCTCACGGACGCACCACCCGTGGCGCACGCCGAGGAGGACACGCACCAAGTTGACGTGCGCTGGTTTCCGCTCGACGAGGTGCCGCACCTGCGACTGCGCCCGACGAATTTGCGCACCGCACTGATTCCGCTGTTGAACTCCGACGAAATCGGCTATCTGGGAACGTCGATTTTGGAATCGTTCGATATTTAGTAGGGCGCGACAACCTCGGCGCGCGAGGCGGGCGAACACAGTTCGCCCCTACGATACATGGATAAATATGGTAGGGGCGATTCACGAATCGCCCGCCGCATAAAATTCTGTTTTTCGCAATCCACACACGAAAGGAAGTCCTGAAATGCCAACTCACACATACGAATCGCCGCTGTCGTCGCGGTACGCGTCTGACGAAATGCAATACCTTTTCTCCGCCGACAAGAAGTTTTCCACGTGGCGCAGGCTGTGGCTCGCGCTCGCCGTCGGCGAAAAGGCGCTCGGCTTGGACATCACCGACGAGCAAATCGCCGAGATGCAGGCGCACCTCGACGATATTGACTACGATTACGCCGCGAAGATGGAGCGCGAGCTGCGCCACGACGTTATGGCGCACGTCCACGCGTTCGGCAAGGTCGCACCGTCGGCGATGCCGATAATCCACCTCGGCGCAACGAGCTGCTACGTCGGCGACAACACGGACGTTATCATCATGCGCGACGCGCTGGAGCTCATTGAGCGCAAGCTGCACCGCGTAATCGCAAAGCTCGCGGACTTCGCAGACGAGTATAAATCACTGCCGACACTTGGCTTTACGCACTTCCAACCGGCGCAGCTCGTTACCGTCGGCAAACGTGCAACGCTGTGGATTAACGACCTGATGAGCGATGCCGTTGAGGTTGCGCACCGCCTGAATACACTGCAATTGCTTGGCTCAAAGGGCACTACGGGCACGCAAGCGAGCTTTATGGAGCTGTTCGGCGGCGACCACGACAAGGTGAAAATTCTTGAGGAAGTCATCGCACAGCAGATGGGCTTCCAAAACGGCTCCGTACCCGTCGCGGGGCAAACGTACTCGCGCAAAACGGACTACTTCGTCCTCTCCGCGCTGTCGGGAATCGCGCAATCCGCGGCGAAATTCGCCACCGACATGCGGCTCCTCTCGCACCTAAAGGAGTGCGAGGAGCCGTTTGAGACGAACCAAATCGGTTCTTCGGCAATGCCGTACAAGCGCAATCCGATGCGCTCGGAGCGCATTTGCGCGCTCGCGCGCTTCGTCGTTGCGGACGTGGCGAACGCGGCGAACACCGCCAGCACGCAGTGGTTTGAGCGCACGCTCGACGACTCTGCGAACAAGCGTTTGAGCGTTCCTGAGGCGTTCCTCGCCGTCGATGCGATTTTGAACATTTATCTGAACATCGCAGGCGGAATCAAGGTCTATCCGAAAGTCATTGAGCGCAGAATCACCGACGAGCTGCCGTTCATGGCGACGGAAAACATCATGATGCGCGCCGTACTGAAGGGCGGCGACCGCCAAGCACTGCATGAGGCGATTCGCGTCCATTCCGTCGCGGCGGGTGCCGTCGTCAAGGAGCAGGGCTTGCCGAACGACCTAATCTCTCGCATTGCCGCCGACTCGCTGTTCGGCTTGACGGAGGACGAGATTCGCGCCGAGCTCGACGCAACGCGTTTCGTCGGACGCGCACCGCAGCAGGTCACGGAATTTCTCGAAACCGTGCGTGCGCGGCTTGAAATCTACGATATTTACGATAAGAAACGCAACGGCGGCGCGGTCGCCGTTGACGCGGAGTTGAAGGTGTAATCACTCCCGCAGAAAGTCGGGAGCAAATAAAAGGAACGGAGTGGGCATAATTATGAGTGAGTTAACGAGACAGGTTCTTCTTGTCATTGGATTTTTTGCGGCTGTTGCTATCGGAACTTTCCTTTTGTCGTTTTTAGACAAGAAGAGTCAAAAGGAAAAAAAGGAACCCGACGACCGCGACCGCATTTTGAGCTTCGGCAGCGGCGACGGCACCATGGAAGCCGACTGTGCCGATTGCAAGTGCCTCGGCTGCGACGCAACATTCGGCCACGGCCCTCGGTGTTCATAGGTAAGTGAAATCGCGTAGGGGCGAACTGTGTTCGCCTGTGGTTGTCATTTTCTCCGCAATCAAAAAACGCTTGACGTGACCGTCAAGCGTTTTTTGATTGCAGCGGAACGGTCAAGACCGTTCCCTACCCGTTGGGAGTTTCGCGCAGCGAAACTCAGGGGGCGACACGGCGAAGGTTTCCTCTCGTATTGGCTAAGAGTCGCCCCTACGCCGTGCGCTTATCGCCCCAGAAGAACAGCGCGACCGTACCGATGCCCGTGTGCGAGCCGATAACGGTACCGATACTGTTGATTTTAACCTCTTTGATGTTCGGCATTGCCGCGCGAATCGACGCGACAAGCGCCTCCGCGTCCTCTAAGCACGCCGACTGGCTAAGGTAAATCTTGCCGGAGTAGTCCTTGCCGCCCTCGGCACGTGCGAGCGCAATTTTCGTAGTCTCCTCGATTGCGTTCTTCTTTCCGCGAGCCTTCGTGCGCGGGTGCAATCTGCCTTCGGGGTCGACATCCATAATCGGGCAGATGTTTAGCAGCGTTCCGACGAGCGCGGACGCGCCCGAAACGCGACCGCCGCGACGCAGATGCTTGAGGTCGGAGACGAAGAACCAGTGGTGCAGCCGTTGCTTGTTCTCCTCCGTCCAGTCGTTGAGTTCCTGAATGCCCATTCCCTCGTCGCGCAAATCAAGAACCTTGTCCATCAGCAGTCCGTAGCCGGACGAGGCGCACATTGAGTCGATGACAAACAGCTTGCGCTCGGGGTATTTCGCCTGCAAATCGGCTTGCGCAATCTTCGCCGAGCCGTACGAGCCGGAGATACCGCTCGAAAGCGTGATGTGCAGAACGTCCTTGCCCTGTTTTAGGAACGGCTCAATCAGCGCGGTGTATTCCGCGACGTTTACCTGCGTCGTTACGGGCATCGCTCCACCCTCAATGCGCTTGTAGAACTCGTCGAAGGACATAGACTCGCCGAGGTCGTCAACGTACGTCTTGTTGTCCATCGTGTACTTAAAGTACGCCAGTGGGACGTTGCGCTTCTCGAAATACTCCTTCGGCAGATCCGCCGTGGAGCAGCAGGTTACTACGTAATCAGACATGAATTGTGTTTCCTCCTGTGGTGTTTTTTTGATGCCCTGATTGTATCGCCTGCCGCCGAAAAACTCAACCTACAAACCGCGCTACCGCGCTCTACGAGTAAGAAACTGCGATTCTACACACGGTAGAGTTGACATTTCCGTTGCAATGTGGTAAGATTTATTCCCATGTCGAAAGTGAGGTGAGCGCAGGCGTGCAATTCACGAACATTAACCCCGAGCTTCTTTACACGCGAATCGCCACGAACATCGCATATTATCGCAAGCTGACGGGGCTGACACAGGCCGAGCTCGCCGAGCGAATCAACTATTCCGACAAGTCCGTGTCCAAGTGGGAGCGCGCGATTTCCGCGCCCGACATCTACGTTTTGGCGTCGATTGCCGAGCTGTTTGGCATCACTGTAAACGACCTAATCACCGAAAACGCCCCCGCTCCTCTGCCCGACCCGAGCCTGCGCCAAAAGCGCCGCGTCGTCGTTTGCATGCAAACCGTCGCCATCCTCTGGCTCGTTGCGACGCTCGTTTTCACGGTTCTGAAGTTGGTTCTGCCGGAGCTTGAATACGTTTGGCTCGCGTTCGTCGCCGCGTTGCCCGGCTCCGCAGCCGTTTGCGTCGTCTACAGCGCGATGTGGTGGCGCAAGAACGCACTTCTGATTTCTGTCTCCGCGCTCGCGTGGACGACGGCGGCGTTCGTCTACATCTTCCTGCTGCAACGCTCGTTCGCGTTCATGATTTTTACCGTTTGCGCCGTGACTCAGGTCGTCGTGATACTGATGTACATCTATCGCAGGCTCGGCGACAAGTCAAAACGGTTTTGAAACATACGTAAATACCGTAGAAATTCACCCTTTTCCCCGTTTTACAGACGGGAGGAAGGGTGAATTTTGTAGGGGGGCGCAGTCCTGTCCTATGCAAAACGCCGCACTCGCCTGAGTGCGGCGTTTTGCAATCACGTTTTGGAGATTCTTCGCGGCAGGGGTGTCGGTGCGGGCGTCGCCCCTACGAGGTCACCGCCGCGCGGCTCGCGAACGCGAGTTC
>JGI994J12354_10002824_pt1 | contig 16589 bp, 16 predicted proteins | sample IntmicLarv3ML3BL_FD_12354 | JGI IMG/M metagenome (IMG submission 12354) | reverse complement strand
CGAGCCGCTGTTTTGCAAGGGCGGATGCATCGGCGGGCCCTGCTTTGGCAGCGATGAGGCCGACAAGGCCAATCTTTTTGCCCGGCGAGAGAGTGTCATTCGCTACGCCCAAGAGGCACAAAAGCAGGACGCGGGTTTTGCTGTGCATGCCATCGCGCACGGTGCGCAGTTTGTTCAGGACGAGCAGCATGGCGAGCAAATTCTGGAAAACCAGATCAACAAGATCCTCGAGAATACGGGCAAGATCGACCCGGCGCACCAGCTCAACTGCGGGGCCTGCGGCTATAAGAGCTGCCTGGAAAACGCCATCGCCGTCGCCCGCGGCATGGCCGAGCCCGAGATGTGCATCCCCTACATGCGGCGGCTGGCCCAACAGCGCACCGACCAGATCATCGAGACCACGCCCAACGGAATCGTCATCCTCGACAGCGAGCTGTGCATGATCAAGATGAACCCGGCTTTTCAGAAAATGTTCATGTGTAATAACGGTATTTTGGGGCGGCGTATTTCCTATCTGGTCAACGCCGAGGGCTTTGAGTGTCTGCAATCGGGCGCAACCGAACAGTACGAATCCATTCGGGCCAAGTACGGCATCAAGTACCACGAAATTCTCTACCCCCTGCGGGAGGAGAAGCAATATGTCGGCATTTATGCCGATATATCCAAGATTAAATATGACGCCGGGCAGCTGGACACCATCAAGGCCCAGACCCTGCTGCACGCGCGAGAATTTTTGGATCATCAGGTGCGCTTTGCGCAGGAGATGGCGCACTACCTTGGCAAGAGCACGGCGCAGAGCGAGGAGATCGCCAAGCGGCTGATCGGCCTGTACGAGGATGCAGGCGGTGAGACGCCGTGAAGTTCTTCGACGATTTTCTGTGCCAGGAGAACAAGAAAAATCACCGTGTGTGCGGCGATTATTGCGTCTGCGAGCGCACGGCGGCGGGCATGATCTACGTCGTGTGCGACGGCATTGGCTCGGGGGTGTATGCTAACATCTCGGCCATCAACTGCGCCAGCCGTATTCTGGAGCTCTTTCGCAGCGGCATTTCTATTCGTCAAACCAGTGAAATGGTGGCGGCCTCGATGCACCGCGCGCGCAAGGAAGACATCCCCTTCGCGGCGTTTTCAGCCGCCGTCATCCTGCCCGACGGGCAGTTCACGGCGTATTCGTATGAGTCGCCCAGTCCGGTTTTGTTCAAAGACCGCCACGCTACCACGCTGTCGCCGCGCTTTTATACGGCGGAGTTCGAGGTCGTTGGCGAGGTGTCGGGCAGTCTTGATTTTGGCGATTCGCTGTTGCTGTTTTCTGATGGCGTCAGCCAAGCGGGGTTGGGGCATGGTTATGGGCTGGGTATCGGCTCGGACGGCGTGTGCGATTACGTCAACCGCAATCACCGCTCGCGCGACGACATCGCCCGGCTGCCCCGGCGCATCATGGACATGTGCAATCAGGTGTCGGCGGGCAATTATGAGGATGACACGACCATCGCGCTGATTCATTGCCGCCAAGCGCGCGAATTGGCCCTGCTGACGGGGCCGCCCTCCAAGCGGTCGCTGGATCAAAGTTACGCGGCAGATTTTATGGCCATCCCCGGGCAAAAGGTCGTCTGCGGATCGACGACGACCGACATCATCGCGCGGGAACTGGGCAGGGAAGTCGAGACGCTGTCGCTGGGTAATGCATTTGGCCAGCCGCCCGAGTATAGCATCAGGGGCATCGATTTGGTGGCCGAGGGGGCCATCACGCTCAACCAAGTGTACAATATCTTCGACGAGCCTGCCGAACGGCTGGCGGGCGATTCTGTCGCCGAGCGGTTGTGCCTGATGCTGCGCGAGGCCGACGTTATTCACCTGCTGATCGGCAACGCCGCCAACGCCGCCCACGACGACCTGATCTTTAAACAAATTGGCGTCCACGTGCGCAAAACCGCCATCCAGCAAATTGCTGAAAAGCTGAAAAAGATGGGCAAGTTGTTGGTGCAACGGGCCTACTAAAACGAATATATTATAGCGCCTTCCTGCTCCCGGCCTTGAGGCGGGAGAGTTCTTCGCGTTCTTTTTCTTCCAAGGATTGGGAGATGGCGGCGATTTGGGCGGCGAATTGGGGCAGGACGATATTTTTGAGCGCATTGGCGCGGGCGCGAGTCTTTTTGATTTCCTGCGACAGGCGGTAGACGCCGTAGTCAACCTCGGAGAGTTTGGCCGTCATGACCAGCACCTCGCGGAAGGCGTTGGTTGCCAGATCGACGTGCTCGTCGGTGTCGTGCAGGCTATAGGGGATCTCGGGCGGCGGCAGGGTCAGGGTGACCTGGGGCAGCTCGACGCCCATGACGCTGCGGTAGCGCAGGCGCAGGCCCGTGTGCACGGGCACGGTTTGGGCCAATTGATCGATCAGACCGTGGGAGGCGTTGGCCTGTTGCAGGGCGGCATAAGCCTTGCCAAAGGCCGCGTCGATGTCGCCGCGCAGTTGCTGGGCCTGCTGTTTGAGTTTGACCATCTCGGCCATCAGGATACGCTGTTTGCGATCCAATAATTCGTAACCCGAATCCGCCAGCGCCCGCGACTTGCGCAGGGCCAATAAATTACCTTTTGTCGCGGCGGGAATACTTGGCATAATTAGGCTTCCTCGGTGACTTGTGGGCGATAAAATTCGTCCAGCGTGGCGTCGTCGACGCGGTCGAGCAGCTCGCGGGGGAGCAGCGACAGCACCGACCAGCCAAGGTCCAGGCTGTCGAGCAGGCCGCGGTCTTCGTCGGGGCGTTGATTGAGAAACTTTGCCTCGAGCTGGCGACCAAAGGCGATGTACTGCTTGTCGATGTCCGATAGCTCCTCCTCGCCGATGACCGAGGCCAACGCGCGGGCATCTTGCACGCGGGCACAGCAGGCAAAGAGCTGGGCCGATACAGCGGCGTGATCCTTTCGGGTGTAACCCTCGCCGATGCCGTCCTTCATCAGGCGTGACAGCGAGCTGAGCATGGAGACCGGGGGATAAACGCCTGCCTTGTCCAGTGCGCGGTCGAGCACGATCTGGCCCTCGGTGATATAGGCCGTCAGATCGGGCACGGGGTGGGTGATGTCGTCGTTGGGCATGGTCAGGATGGGCAGCTGGGTGACCGAGCCCTCGACGCCCTGCAGGATGCCTGCACGCTCGTAGAGGGAGGCCAGATCGGAATACAGATAACCCGGATAACCCTTGCGCCCGGGGAACTCGCCCTTGGACGAGGACAGCTCGCGCAGGGCCTCGGCGTAGGCCGTCATGTCGGTCATGACCACCAGCATGTGCATGTGGTGGGTAAAGGCCATGTATTCGGCAATGGTCAGCGCGACGCGGGGGGTGATGATGCGCTCGATGACGGGATCGCTGGACAGGTTCTGTACCATGACGACATTGCGCATGGCCCCGCTGTGCTCAAAGGCGGCGCGGAAATAGGCGGCGACGTCGTGCTTGACGCCCATGGCGACAAAGACGATGCCAAAGTTGGATTCCCGGCCCAACAGACGGGCGTTGCGCACGATCTGCACGGCCAGGGCGTTGTGCTGCATGCCTGAGCCCGAGAAGACGGGCAGCTTTTGCCCGCGAATCAGCGTGGTCAGGGTGTCGATGGCCGAGATGCCCGTCTGGATGACCTCGCGAGGATAGACCCGCGAGATGGGGTTGATAGGCATTCCGTTGATGTCGCCGTAGGTCTCGGGGAAGAGCTCGCCCAGGCCGTCGGCGGGGCGGCCGCAACCGTCCAGCACGCGGCCAAACAGTTCCTTGGCCAGCGCTACACGCATGGGTTTGCCCGAGAAGGCCGTGCGCGTGTTGGTCCGCGACAGGCCCTGAGTGCCCTCAAACACCTGCACGACGGCCTTGGTGCCCGCCAGCTCAATGACGCGGCCTTGGCGGGTGGTGCCGTCGTCCAGCGTCAGCGTCACGACCTCTTCATAGCCCGTGCCCGGCAAGCCATCAACCACGACCAGGGGGCCGTTGATGGCGCGCAGGCCGATGCGCTCGGCGGAGAACCCGCGCGGGGGCGTGTGTTGTGAGTTATCCATGATGCACCAATGCTCCTAAGCCTTCGTCGATGGCGGCAGACAGGGCGTCAAAGGCAGCCTCGTCGCCGTTGGGGATGTCGTACTTCATGCGCACCAGCCGCTCGGGCAGGCCGGTTTCGTTGACCAGGCGGATGGGCGTGCCCGTGGCGACCAGGGGCAGGGCGGTGTCGTAAAAGTGCAGGATGGCCTGCAACATGCGCCGCTGCTTAGGCAGGGGCACGTAGGTGTCCTCGGGGTGGTAGGCGTTTTGTTGCAAAAAGCCCACGCGCAGCAGGCGGGTAGCGATCAGCGTCAGGCGTTGCTCATCGGGCAGGATGTCCTCGCCGACGAGCTTGACGATCTCCATGAGCTTGTTTTCCTCTTGCAACAGGGTCATGGCCTGTTGGCGCAGGGGCATCATGTCGGGGGAAACCTCGGCCGCGTACCAGGGCGCCAGGTCGTCGATATACTCGCTGTAGCTGTCCATCCAGTAGACGGCGGGGTAGTGGCGCGAATAAGCCAGGTTGCGGTCGAGCGCCCAGAAGGTGCGCACGAAACGTTTGGTATTCTGGGTCACGGGCTCGGAGAAGTCGCCGCCCTGGGGCGAGACGGCGCCGATAAGGGTGATGGAGCCCTCGCGGCCCGACAGGGTTTGCATGTAACCCGCGCGCTCGTAGAACTCGGCCAGGCGCGAGGGCAGATAAGGCGGGAAGCCTTCCTCGGCGGGCATCTCGGCCAGTCGTCCCGAGATCTCGCGCAGGGCCTCGGCCCACCGCGATGTACTGTCGGCCATCATGGCCACGTGATAGCCCATGTCGCGGTAGTACTCGCCCAGCGTGATGCCCGTGTAGATCGAGGCCTCGCGGGCGGCGACGGGCATGTTCGACGTATTGGCGATCAGCACCGTGCGGGCTGAGAGGGGCAGGTCGTTGGCGGGGTTTTTTAGCTCGGCGAACTCTTGCAGCACTTGGGTCATCTCGTTACCGCGCTCGCCGCAGCCGATGTAGATGATGATGTCGGCGTCTGACCAACGGGCCAGTTGGTGTTGGGTCATGGTTTTGCCCGTGCCAAACCCGCCGGGGATGGCCGCCGCGCCGCCCTTGGCGACGGGAAAAAACGTATCGATGACCCGCTGGCCCGTGATCAGCGGGCGATCCAGCGGCAGTCGCTTGGCCACGGGGCGGGGGGTGCGGATGGGCCACTCCTGCGCCAGGGTCATGTGGCGTTCTTGGCCGTTTTCGTCCAGGAAAAACACCAGCGGTGTCGAGATGGTGTAGTCGCCGTCCTCGACCACGCGGATGACCTGGCCCGAGACACCGGGGGGCACCATGGCGCGGTGCTGGATCATGGCGGTTTCGGGGCAGGTGGCAAAGACCATGCCAGGCGTCAGCGCGCCGCCGGGGGCGACGGTGATGGTGACGGGCCAGAGCTTTTCCTCGTCCAGGGACGGGGCCGAGACGCCGGGGGGGATAAAGCTGCCGCCCGCCTGGGCGATGACCGACAGGGGGCGCTGGATGCCATCGAAAATGCCCGACAGAATGCCCGGCCCCAGCCGCACCCGCATGGGCGCGCCCGTGGGCGTGATGGCATCGCCGACGCGCAGGCCGGCGGTTTGCTCGTAGACCTGGATGGTCGTAGCGGTCTCGGAGATGCCGATGACCTCGCCGACCAGCCGGCCGGGGCCGACATAAACCATCTCGCGCATGTGCAGGGTTTGCGTGTCCTGGGTGGTGACAACGCAGTCGTTGACCGAATAAACCGAAGGTTGTTGGCTCATTGCGCGGCCTCCTCATCGGCGGCCCACTTGGCCGTGGCGAAAAACCAGGGCTTTTGTGCCTCGAGCAAGGTGGCAAAACGCAGGTCGACCAGCAACCCCGTGTCCTCACGCAAAAAGACCAAGCCGCCCAAGGTGTTTTCGTCGTCAATTTGCAAGGTAACGCCGGGCCAGTCCAGCCCCTGCAACAGGGCCATGTCCCCGGTGCGGGCACGCACGAGGTAGCCGGTTTCCGCGGCGTCCATGGCCAGGAAAATCTCGCGCATGGCCTCCAGCGTGTCGGCGTATTCGGGCGAGTTGGCGTGGGCGCGGATGTGGCCGTCAGCGGCGTCGAAGACCTCCTTGGTCAGGCGTTGCCGCTCGGCAAAATACTCGGCGCGCAAGCGGCTGCGCTCGGCAAACAGCGCGCGGTCGATCTGGCCGCGCGCGGCGAGGTTGACTTGGGTAGAGGCGGCGTCGAGCCGGCTGCCGATGTGTGCGGCGATGGCGGCGCGCCGAGTGTTTGCACTACTATTGGCGTCGGCTTCGATGGCCTCGACCTCACGCGCGGCTTGCTCGGCGATGCGCGATTGGATCAGCGTGGCCTTTTGTTGCTTGGTGGGCATGAAAAAACCTCTTTAAATCAGGACTTGGCAGAAAAGCCGATGGCTTCGCTCAGATAGGCGTCCAGGTTGCGGGTGATGTCGCCGCGGCTGTGGCGGTCGGGCACCTGGATGCACATGGGCCGGCGGCCCGTCAGGCGCACGGCCTGGTAGGCGTCGGGGGCCAGTGCAATGCAGGCGGCAGTTAGAAGCACGACGCCGATCTGCTCGTCGGCCTCGGCGCGGGCCAGGGCAGTGGTCACCTCATCGCGGCTGTGCGCGACGACGCCCTCGACCCCCGCCAGGCGAAAGCCGATCTGGGTGTCGGTGTTGTCGGAGATGAGGAAGAACTTCATGGGCTTAGAGCTTGCCCAGGATCTGGGTCGACACCAGGAAGCCGAACAGCGCGACGCCCTCGCCCAGCACGACGAAGACCAGGGCCTTGCCAAAGGCCTTGGGGTTCTCGGAGAAGGCACCCACGGCGGCAGGGGCCGCGCCGCCGACCGCAATGCCGGCGCCCAGCGAAGCCATGCCCATGGAAAGGCCCGCCGACAGGAAGCCAAGGCCCTGGGCCAGGCCGTCCATCTGGGGCGCGACCTCGCCCGAGGCGGCGCGGGCGATGATGTCGCCAAGCGGCGTCACCCAGGCCAGCATCAGGATGCCGAAGAAGCCGCACAATTGGAAGAGAATCTTGGCGCGGGTGCGGCGGCCCTTGACGGCGGCGCGGTAGATGGGCACCAGCGATAGCCAGAGCAGGACGACGATGAGCGCGGCGGTCAGCAGCATGGCGATGTTCATAACAAAATCTCCTTTTATTTCGCGTGATTTAGGATTGGTTGGATTGTGTGTCGGTCTCGAAGACCCGCACGGCCTCGAAGGCACGGCCTGTGCCGGGGTAGAAGCGTGAAAACATTTCGTAGAAGGTCAGGCGCAGGACTTGGATGCCGACGATCAGCCCCTCCATGCCCATGACAAAAAGGTTGCCAAGCACGATGATGGCAATGCCAATGCCAGCACCGGCCCCCTCGGCCAACAGCATGACCACCCCCATCATGCCCGCGTGGGACAGCGTGAAGGCGCCCACGCGCAGGAAGGAAACCGTGTTGGAGAACAGGCCCATAAAGACCTCGAACATCTCGAACAGGGTCTCGATGCAAAAGGCGCCAAAGCCGTCCTCAAAGGGAGCTTCGCGGGACAGCATCCGCAACAGGGGTTCGGTGAAGAACAGCAACACCGTGGGTATGGCCACCATGGCCAGCAGGGCGGGCTGAGGCAGCAGGGGACGGCCCAGCAGCATACCGCCGACAAAACCCCACAGGCCCAGATACAGCATCAGCCCCATCATGCCGTTGATGTTCAACAAGGCTTTCCAAGGTTTCTTTTGTTTAATGAAGGTGAACATCGACAGCCCCATAGCCACGACGATCAAGGCCGCGCCCAGCAGGACCGAATAGATAATGATGGCGCTGACGGTGGTGGGTTTCATGACGTGGATGGGCAGCCAGGGCAGGCCGATGGCCTCGAACATGCCGTCGAACCAGTGCTCGTAGCCAAAGCAGCTGCCAAACAGCAGGCCAAAGAAGGCCGAGGACAAGCCAACCCGCCCGACGATGCGACCCAGCGCGCTGTTTTTGACGCGGCCAAAGATAAAGCCGCAGATCGCCAGCAGCAGCCCCTGGCCGACGTCGCCAAACATGACGCCGAACAACAGGATATACAGGCCCGTAACAAAGGGCGTGGGATCTAGCCCCGTGTACTCAGGCAGGCCGTACATGCCCACAAACATCTCAAAGGGGCGGGCGAGTTTGGTGTTCTTGAGCAGCACCGGCACCTCGGCGGCGGGGGTGTCCTCGGCGGGTTTGGTGTCCAGTGTCACTTGGGGCAAACTGCCGCACAGTGCCGTGAACATAGCGGCCTCTGCTTCGGGCAAAAAGCTGAAGAAATGGAAAGTCTCGCCGTCAGTCACGGCGTATTTGCGCAGATCGACGGCGGTATGCAGTTGGCGCAGGCACAGCGTTGTGAGTAACATGCCGTGGGCGTGGCTTGCGGCCAACTGGCAAAGGCGGTTTTCTAGCTGGGCGACGGTGGCTTTGTCGGCTTGGATGTCCTCTTGCAGTTGGCGGATGACATCTGCTGCAGTGCCGTGGGTAAAGGCGTCGGGCAGGTGCATGGGCTCGAAGTCATAGGTGTTGGCGAAACGCTCTTTGACCATCTGGGCGTCCTGCTCGGCGCACACATACATGCACCAGCAGTCCTTGTTGGTGGTGTCAAAGGCGTAGAACAGGCAGGGGAGATCGTCGTTTTGATCCATCTGGCGGTAGCGGTGGGCGGGCATGCGGCCAAAGTGCAGGTGCAGGTAGCGGGCCGAAAAGAGTTTGTCGAAGTTGACGTCCAGGCTCTTGATGTGGCCCAAGTGACCCAGCAGCTCCTGGTGAGTGGCGATGGAGGCGCGGGCCTCGTCCAACTCGGCGACGACGCGTTGGGTTTGCTCGCCGACCTCGGCGATGTAATGCTCGATGTAATCACGTGAGAAGGTGAACCCCCGCTCGGCGAACCACTGGTCGGCAATCGCCGCGTCGGTGGGGGGGGCGGCGTAGGCGATCAGCCGCGCTTCGCCCAAGGGGCCAAAATCCTCCCAGGCAAAGCGGCTGGTGTCGGCGAGTTTGTCGACCTGTTGGGCATCCATGCAGCCCACTTGCAGGCAGGTGTGGCCGCAGGTAAAGGCGCGGTAAACATCGCCCATGTCATCGGTGGAAAAGTCCTGGCGTTCGCCGGCGTCGACGTGGGCGGCCAGGGCGCGAGCGGAGTTAGTCGACTGCTTTTTGGGCAGGTGCAGTTGCAGGTCATAGGTCAGCTCTTGCAAACTACTCAGCAGGGCAGTATACGGGTTTTCCGCCGTGCCGCAGGACAGCACCTGCGAATTGCTCAAAAAAGCCGAGGCGGGCTCGGGATGCAGGCACCCGGCTTGGGTACAGCGCAGCAACAGCGGGTCCAGCAAATTCAGCGGGCCGTGCGCGTGCAAGCGCAGCATACTGGCAATGGCCACGATGGTCTCCTTTGGATGGAATCTAGATCAACAGCAGGGTTTCGCGGATGGCCTCGGCGTTCCAGCCGTAGCGCAGGCCCTCGACGATGCGAATGAGGTTATCGGCCTCGTTTTGCAGTAACACGTGATAACTGCAAAAGACACAGCGGGATTCCATGGTTTGGTAGTAGGTGTGGCGGGCGAGCTCGACCACCATGCGGCGGGCGTCGGCCGCCAAGTCCTGGCTTTGGAAGAACCGCGCGTACACCGTCGTGCGCATGAGGGCGGGCAGGGCATCGGGCGGGGTCTCGAGGATGCGCTGCCACAGAGTTTTGGTCAGCCGTCCGGTCTGGGTGGTCAGCAGGGGCAGGATGTTCCCGGGCGGCAGGTCGTGGTTCTTTTTGAGGCGATAAGCCGTCATGAGGTTGGCGGCATCGGCCTGGGCGTCGAACAGCCGCCGCAGCAGCGGGGGCATCCCCCTGGCGCGGGCGATCTGGCGGTCATAGGCCGTCATCAGGCGGTTCTCGCAGGCCAGCAGATCAAATCGTCCCTCGGTGGTGCGGGGAGGGGAAGTCAGTGCCTCGCGGATAAAGGGCACTTTGGCATAAGCGGCTTGCAGATCCTCGAGCCCCGTGACTTGGCGGATGCGAGCGACGGGCAGTTCAGCGGCATCGGGCAGGGTGACCTCGGCCGCACCGCCGTTGAGCAGGCCCAGGGATTGCAGGCACCGCGAGATGTCCAGGCGATGGATAAAGAGAAAGAACACGGGATCGCCCGCCCGCGCCGTTAAATGAAGCAAACGCGACATGCGCAGCCACACGGCGGTGCGGATCTGGTTTTCGAAAAGCCCCCGCCGCACCATGCCGGGCTGCCAGGCTTGCAGCACTTCGGCATAGGCGGTGTGGGTGGTCAGGTAATCGACGGCGGCCTGTACGGTGTTGATGCGTACCAGGGTCTCGTAGTCGGCAGGCTTGAGGCGATTGCCATAGAGGGCTTTGGCTTTTGCAGCCAAAGCGCCAAAACGATCGTGAGCCATTGGGTCAGTCCACCCGCAGGGCGATGCACCGCAGGGCCAGGCCGCGCGCCCACTCCCCGCCGTTGGCGGCAAAGGCGGCGCGCATGGCGGCGATGTCTTGCTCACAGCGTTGGGTCAAAGCCGCCGTGCGATCCGCGAGCACCAGGGCGGCGGCGTGGTTGGCGGCGGCTTGTTTGTCGGCAATGTCGGCCGACACGCGGGTGTCAGCGGCGAGTTGTTCGGTGGCCAGGGTGTCAGCCAAGATCTGTTGCTGTTGCTTGGCGCGTTCGACCTTTTTCACGGCGGCGGCGTCGGCAGCGAGCAAAGCAGCCAGGATTGCGTCCATGGATTCCTCCGTAAATTATGCCTCGACTCAGGGCGGCGGCAAATGGCCGGACCAAGCGAGAGCCATTCCCCTGCGGCCATGAAAACGGCTGCATAGGAAAACGGAAATTCGCATCGCGCGCCAAGGCGCAAGGCGGATCTTTCCGTTCACAGCTATTGTACGCCTTATATTTGACTTTTGCAAGTGGAAATTGCATGCAAAAAAGCCCCCGCAGGGCTCGAGGCCGCGGGGGCGAGGGGTTAACGGGTTAGGTTAGGGGTTTTGCGTTTGCTCAAGCGCGAAGTCGCTCTCGCGCGGGAGGACAGGGCAGGCCGGAAAGTCAGCCTGGTCAAACAAGCCGCCGCAGACGCGGGGGGTGTTGACGAAGATCTTGTACTGCTTATGCCGGCAGTTGCCGCACAGGTCAAACTGGTAGATGCCGTTGGTGTCGGTCGCGGCGTGGGCGATGCCCTTGTAGTACTCCCTGCCGTGCGCGCACTCGACCTCGACCAGCGCGAGCAAGACGCCTTCCATGGGGCGATGGGTTTCGTCGTCGCACACCCGCCCCCACACGCGGATACAGCGATAGGCGTCGATCTCAAGATCGGCGCGGATTTGGCAAGAGTTGCCGTTGGGGTTGATGTCGATGGTTTGATCGATGACCAAAGCCTCGGGTGTGTTGAAAGTGTTTTCTGCCATGGTTTTGTAACTCCTTTGCATTGGGTAAGATTGGACATCGTGTCCACTGTCAGGATATGCCTTGGGGGAGCGGGAGGTGCGGGGCAGGCTGTGGTATAATCAAGGCAAAATAAGTGGGGGCGAACCATGCGGCTGAAGTTGATTTCGTGTAAGATCATCACTCGGGAGTTGTCTTATCTGATCGCCCAATCAGACAACAAGCTTGACGTCACTTTTTTGCGAAAGGGCTTTCACGACGAGCCTGATAAACTGCGCCAAGCCGTGCAGGCCGAGATCGATTTGGTCGAGAGCGGGGGCGATGTGCACACCAATGGTGATGCGGAGTCGGACGAGGATTTTGCGGCCATTCTGATCGGCTACGGGCTTTGTTCCAACGGCGTCGTCGGGCTCACGAGTACAAAATACCCCCTAGTTATCCCACGGGCGCACGACTGCATCACCTTTTTGCTGGGGGCACGGGGGCGGTATCAGCAATATTTCCATGCCCACCCCGGTACCTTTTGGTATTCGCAATGTTGGTTGGAAAACTCGCCCGTGCGCGACGATGATTATTTGGGCCGACTGCGCAGGAAGTATCAGGACAAGGGCTTTGACGACGAGGACATTGAGTTTTTGCTTGAGGCCGAAACCGCCTGGATCAAAAACTACAGCAATGCGGCATATATCGGGATGCCTGAGGCGGCACCCAGAAATGGCGATGCCGACTGCCGCGCGGCGGTGAGGCATATCGCCCAGGTTTATGGCTGGGGCTATGATGAACTGGAGGGGGACATCTCGCTGCTGCGCGATTTTGTCGATGGCAATTGGCGGGAGGAGGATTTTTTGATTGTGCAACCCGGCCAAACCGTTGCGCCGTCGTATGGCGAGGATGTGATCAAGGCCGTGGAGCAGTAGTTTATCGCTTTGCTAAAATCGAACTCCGTATCTGCTCCGTTGTCATGCGGCGGGGCGGTGTTTATACTGCGCTTGGAAACATTGAACGGAGGAACACACCATGAGTTTGGGACAAAACATCCGCGCACTGCGGCGCGAGCGGGGCATCACGCAGGAGGCCTTGGCCGAGCAGATGAACCTGTCGGTTTCGGCGGTGTCGCAATGGGAATGCGGGCGGACGTCACCCGATGTCGCGCAGATCCCCCTGCTGTGCCACTTGTTTGAGGTGACTGCCGATGCCCTGCTGGGCATCGACATCGACCGCAAGACTGAGCGTATTCAGGCGATTTATGATGCGGCGAAAAAGCAATCGTGGGATGGGTATCACGGAGAGGCCATCGCGGCCCTGCGCCGGGGGCTGGCCGAATACCCCGGCAGCTATCGCCTGATGGAAGGGCTTGCGAGCGAGTTGTTTTGCTATGCTGATCAAACCACCAACGATGAGGTAGTATCGCTGTGCGACAAGATCTTGGAGGGATGCACCGATGGCAAGATCCGCCAGGCGATTTTGGTGATCGTTTGCCGAATGTATCCCAAAGTCGGGCGGCGCGAAGAGGCCTTGCGCATGGCCCAAGCCTCGCCGGGGTATCAGGACGCTAGGCAAGAGCTGTTAACTTGGCTGTACGACGGTGAAATGCTGATGCGGCAATACAAGGAAAACATGCTGGCGACGACGAGCTTGTTGATCAACAACCTGATTGATTACGCCCAGCGCAGCCGGAGCGACGAGGCGATGGCGTTTTATGAGATGGGCGCACAGATCATGCAGGTGCTGTTCCGGGATGAGCCGCAGTTGTTCCACTCGCAGTATTCGGAAATTTGCCATAAGGGCATGGCGGCAAGATACATCGAACAGCAGGATGTTGAAAACGCGCTGGCCCAGCTGGAGATGGCCGCGCGGTTTGCCCTTGCCTTCGACGACGCTTGTGATCCCGATGAAACCCATACCGCATTGCTGTTTGGGGGGCTGGGTGGCGGCGGTTTTGTTCGCGACGAACCGGGATGGGGGCGGTGCCAGGACTTTTTGGAACAGCTCGAAGAAGTGAAATACGACTTCGTTCGCGATGATGCGCGGTTTGCCGCGGTCAAGGCCTTGTTGGCGAGGAAAGGTTAAGCGCGGCTAAAGGTCGCTTCGTCGTCTGCTGGGTGGCGGCGGGATGGGGGAGGGGCTATACTTTCCTTGTGCGGCGGGGCCGCAAAAAAGGAGGGATAAACCATGAACCTGGGACAAAACATCCGCGCGCGGCGGCGCGAAAAGGGTATCACGCAAGAGGCCCTGGCTGAGCACCTGAACTTGACGGTGTCGGCGGTGTCGCAGTGGGAGTGCGGCAAGACCTCGCCGGACATCTCGCAGATTCCCCTGTTGTGTCACTTGCTGGAGGTGACCTCCGACGCCTTGCTGGGCATCGACGTTGACCGCAAAGCCGAGCGCATTCAGGCGATTTATGATGCGGCGCAGAAGCAATCGTGGGAGGGGGGCCATGGCGAGGCCATCGCGGCCCTGCGTCAGGGGCTGATCGAATACCCCGGCAGCTATCGCCTGATGGAAGGGCTTGTGGGCGAGTTGTTTTGCTATACCGACACCAGCACCAACGCCGAGGTGGTGGCCCTGTGCGATAAGATTCTGGAGGGGTGCACCGACGACTCTATTCGCCAGGAGATATGGATCATCATCTGCCGCATGTTTCCAAAAATGGGGCGGCGCGAGGATGCCCTGCGCATTGCCAAGGCCGCGCCGGGCTACCAGAATACCAGCGATGAATTGGTCAACTGGATCTATACCGGGGACGAGTTGTTGACGAACTATCGGGAGAATATGCTTGGGTTGGCGGGACTGTTGATGGACAAGGTGATCCGTTTTGGCATGGACAGCCAGGACGATGATGAGTCTTTGGCCTTTTATGAAAAGGGAACCCAGATCATGCGCGTGTTGTTCGACGATGAGGATGGGCTGTTTGACTCGCAGATGGCGGGCAATTGCCACAAGCGCATGATGGAAATCTATGCTCGCCGCTCAGATGCCGAAAACACCCTGGCACAACTCGAGTACGCCGCGAAGTATGCCGTCGAGTTCGATACCTATGACCAGAATGCCGCCCACACCTCGCTGCTGTTCCGTGGCATTGTCAGCGGCGGTTGGATCAAGTGGGAACCCGACGCCGGGCACAGAAAAGAGCTGCTGGAAGAGGTAGAGGACGGCAAATATGATTTTGTGAGGGGCGACGCGCGGTTTGCGGAGGTCAAGGCCGTGCTGGCGGATCGGTGAAGTTGGGGCGTGGTTTTCCTCCCACGCCCCCCTCCTTTAAAAACTTGACTCTTGAAACTTTAGGGGAAGGATGGTGGCAAAAAGAATCGACTTTAAGCAGGCGAAATGTGAGGTGAAATAATAAGCTTTTGGGGTGGGGGTCCGGGGCGGGCCTTTTTTTGTCAAAAAGGCCCGCCCACGGGAAAGACGCACTAACAAAAAAGACCACCCGAAGGCGGTCTTTTGAAAAGCGGTTGAGGGTTAGACGCGGGACCGTTTGCGAAGGACGAGCGCAGCACCGGCGGCGGCAACACCCATCAGGACGAACAGGATAACAACGGATGCGTCACCGGATTTGGGGCTGGGCACTGCGGGGGAGGCGGTGGGCTCGGGCCCGGTTGTGGCGGTAGCTTCGGCAGAGGCGGAAGCAGCGGGGGAAACCTCAGCAGAGGGCGACTCCGAAGGCTCGACGACGTCGAGCTCGACGATGAAGAAGTACATGCGCGAGGCGTTGCGCCAGTTCGCCGCACCGGGGTTATGCGAGATGCACAGCTCGTTGCCGCTGGCAGCGACGCCGCCGGAAGCGGGGAAGACAACACCCGTGTCGCTGCTCTCCTTGGCCCAGAAGTCACCGTGGGTGTAGAAAGTGCCGCTGTTGGTGTTGCTCATGTAGGCAGCCCAGTTGGCGGTGGACAGATCCACGCCCGCGGGCAGGCCGTTGAGGGTGACTTTCCACACGGCGTTGTAGTTGGGGCCGGAATCGCCGGAAGGCGTGGGCAGTTCTGCGTCGTATTGCGTGGTCAGGTTCATCGCCGCGATGTAATAGTTGCCCTGCGCCCAAGCGTCGAGCAGCCATTGGGGGATCGAGGTCAGCGAGCCATCGGGGGAGAGGTTTTCGGGATCGAGAATCATCGCACCAAACATCGAATCTGCGGTGGTCATTTTGGGATCTTCCAAGAAGTTGTCGCAGGTAACGGTCATGTTTTTGTTAGTGCCGTCCCAGGGGTTGCGGTAGGATGTGGGTTGACTTACCGCATCGCGCGTGTCGATGATTTCCGCAGTTGCGGTGCCCTCAACACGGGCTTGTGTGGCGCCGACGAACATCGTCGGCAGGATGCCTGCCAGAACGGCAATGGCTAGGATGGTGGCGAGCAACTTGAAGCGTCTTGTCACTATCGTAGTCTCCCTTGGTTAGAATTTGTCTCCACTATAACAGATGAACGCGGCAAAGTCAACCCGTTGGAGCGCTGTTGGTTCCCTGTTCATGCAAAATGCTGATGGTTGCAAAAAACGACGCTTGTTTTTGACAAGCGTCGTTTTGGGGTGAAGGGGAGATTATTTCAGGCCGATTTGTGCTTTAGCGATCAGCACTGCTGGGTTGCCTTGGAAAGTGAAGTTGGCGTTTGCACCGAGGCTGCCGGAACCGGCCCACGAATACATCACCGTGTAGAATTCAGAACTCTTCTCGCCGACTTCGCTGAGCTGTTCGCCGTCACTGCCGACGATTTCTTTGACCTGGTCATAGGTCATGCCGTTTTCGATTTTGTTGTACTTTTCAAGCGTCATCTTGCCGGAGTCGCCGCCGCAAGCCGTCAAGATCAAAACCAAACTCAGTACCAAAACCACCGCGATGCATGAAACTTTGCGCATGTTAAACCTCCAAAAATTGTGTAGGGTAATTATAACAGGACAAGGATATTACTGTCAAACAGGCGAGTGAACACCGGGCGGGGGGCCGCATAGTGTATAGGGGAAATCACACCAAAAGGAGCACTGCATGGGAACAGGATACTTGATTGTNAAAGCAAGCATGGCGGGCAGCGCCGCGCCGGTCGAGGGCGCATATGTCGTCATCAAAGACATGGACGGAGCGGTGTTGTTCAACCGCCAAACCGATGCCTCGGGCGAGGCGGGGCCGGTGCCGCTGCCCGCACCGGATAAGGTATACACGCTCGATCCCGATTACAAGCGC
>JGI994J12354_10002823_pt1 | contig 16592 bp, 18 predicted proteins | sample IntmicLarv3ML3BL_FD_12354 | JGI IMG/M metagenome (IMG submission 12354) | reverse complement strand
GGCACAAGGCCTATGCGGCTCGGTCAGTGGCTCGGTGCCGACCAATGTCGGTCAGCCTTTGATCCGCGTGAAAGAAATGACGGTAGGCGGGAGGGACAGCGAATGAGTACCGATTTAAAAGCATTTACGGAAAAGTTGTTCCAAGCGGCCCAAGCGGCAGGGTTTAGTGAGTATGAGGTCTATTACGCCGCAGGCACCACCCAAACATACCGTGTATTTGACGGCGAGATGGCGGAATATAAAAGCGCGGGATCGGATGGGTTGTCCTTCCGAGGGTTGTATGACGGTAAAATGGGCTATGCCTCTACTGAGCGTATTGCGGATGATGTAATTCTGTTTTTGGTAGAGAATGCCAAGCAAAACGCCGAGATTATCGAGTCGGAGGATTTAGAAGTGCTGTACGCGGGCGGGGAGGCTTACCCCGAAGTGCATACATACAATCACGCCCTGGCCGAAGTTGCCTCGGCGGATAAGGCGAAGGCCGCGCTTGCGATGGAGAAGGCGGCGTTTGCGGCAGATGCCCGCATAACGGGCGTAAGCCATTGCCTCGTGACAAACGGGGAGGGTGCTGTTTACATCGCAAACAGCAAAGGGCTTGCCCTTTCGCATAACAGCAATTACTGCATGGCTTATGTGGTGCCCAAAGCAGAGGCAAACGGTGAAATCCAGACAGGTTTTGCACTGTATGCGGGCAATAAATGGGAAGACTATAACCCGGAAACCGTGGCCACTGAGGCGGCAAGCCGCGCCCTGGCTAAACTTGGCGCGGGGCCTGTAAAGTCGGGCGCGTATGATGTGGTGATACACCACGAGGCTGTGCTTGATTTGCTGGACTCTTTCGCAGGGGTGTTCAGTGCGGAAAACGTACAGAAGGGATTTTCGCTGCTGGCGGGCAAACTGGGCGAAGCGGTGGCAAGCGAAGCCGTCACCATCCGCGATGATGCGCTGCTGCCCAATGCTTTGGGCAGCGTGCCGTTTGATTCGGAAGGCGTGGCGGCGCAAAACAAGGTGGTGGTAGAGCGGGGGATACTTAAAACCTACTTGCATAACCTCAAAACCGCCGCCAAAGACGGGGTGGCCTCCACCGGCAACGGCTTCAAAGCGTCATACCGTTCTTCTGTAGGGGTCGAGCCGACGAACTTCTATATCGAGCCGTCCCAAATGCCGTATGAAGCGCTGCTGGCGCTGCTGCCGGACGGTCTGCTTGTTACGGAGCTGGAAGGCTTGCACGCAGGCACAAATGAGATATCGGGCGATTTCTCGCTGTCCGCCAAAGGGTTTGTGATTGCAAACGGGCAAACAACGGCGCCGGTCGAGCAAATCACCATAGCGGGCAATTTCTTTACATTGCTGAAAGAAATAGAAGCCGTGGGGGGCGATTTCCGTTTCGGGATGCCCGGCGGCGGCAATATGGGCGCGCCGTCCGTGCTGGTGCGTGGTTTAAGCATATCGGGAAACTAGGGGGAGAGTATATATGGAAAACATATTTGAAACAGATGGGTTTTTGCAACGAGTATACGCAAAGGCAACGGCGGGCGAAACGATCACTGCCTGTGTGGATGCATCGCTTGCGTCTTTAATGGAAATCAAGAGAAATGAGCTGTATCAGGCGCTGGCGCTTGACAATTTGTATGCCATGTTTCCGGAAAGTAAGGATTTTTGCATGGATATGTTTACATTGCAAAAAGAGGAGCAATACGACGGGTATAAGCTGCTGCGGTATCACGCGGAAACTTTCCCCGGTTTGGTCGCCCCATTTTATGTGTATATGCCCGATAACCCGATCCCGGACGCGGCGGTGGCATTTTGCTGCGGGCACGGCAACGGGGCGGAGGAATACACCATCCCCGACAACAAGGTGGAAACGGAGTTCTATCACAAACGGTTCCCGGTTCGTGCCGCCAAAGCGGGATACATGGTTTGCATGTCTGAGTTTATGGGTTTTGGCGCCATGCAAAAATCGGCCTTTGATACCAAAGAGCCGTATGAAAAGACATGCTATGCCAATATGACCTATTTGCAAGAATGCGGCTTGACGCTTCTTGGCGTGCGGGTGCATCAGACATTTCAGACGATTGCGTTTGCCAAAACGCTGGCATCCAAGGTCTATCTGGCAGGCATATCCGGCGGCGGCACGGTGACGATGCTGACCTCGGCTTTGTACAAAGGCTTGGCAGGCGCGTGCATCATGGGTTACGCCAACTCCTTCAAAGAAAGCGTGCTGGCCATGCACCACTGCATATGCAACTTTATACCGGGCATCCTCGCCATCGGGGAGGAGCATGAGATACTGAGCCTGGCGCACCCTGCGCCGCTATTGTTTACCTCGGGCGATGTTGACGAAATCTTCCCGGTGGACGCGGCCACGGCTTGCTGTGAGGCGGTGCGAGGCATTTACGAGCGTCTTGGCTCAGGCAGCGCGGTGGAGCAAGTGGTATTTGCGGGCGAGCATGAGGTTTGCCCCGAAGCGGTTATCGATTGGCTGCACAGGATTGTGTAGCCAATCGGTTTGACATCCTCAATGGAAGTGGTAAAATGTTCATGGCAGACAGCCGGTTTTTTTGATGTGGGATCCCAAGGAGGAAACATGATATGGAAATGTTGCTGGAGATTTTTAGGGGCTTGCTAAGCATCACATGGCAGCAAGGCCTTATGTATATCATCGGTTTGGTGTTGATTTACCTTGCTATTAAGAAGGATTATGAGCCAATGCTGCTTTTGCCGATTGGGTTTGGCGCGATTTTGGTAAATTTGCCATTTGAAACGGTATGGATGCATGGCGAGAACCAAGGCTTTTTGAAGATTCTCTATGATATAGGCATTATATCCGAGCTGTTCCCGATTTTAATATTCATCGCCGTAGGCGCGATGATTGACTTCAGCCAACTCCTGAAATCGCCGAAGATGCTTATGTTTGGTGCGGCGGCGCAGTTTGGCATATTCTTCACCATTATTGCGGCGCTTTGGCTCGGCGAGGTGCTGCCCGACAGCGTGTTTTCGGTGACGCTGGAAGAAGCGGCGGCCATTGGAATCATTGGCGCGGCGGACGGCCCGACTTCCATTTTTGTGGCGCAAAAATTTGCCCAAAAGTTCTTGGGCCCCATCACTGTGGCGGCATATTCCTATATGGCGCTTGTGCCGATTATTCAGCCGCCGGTGATTAAAGCGTTGACGACAAAAAAAGAGCGTTTGATCCGTATGGCGTACACAGAGAAGCGAGTGTCCAAGGCGGCACTGATCATTTTCCCGATTGTATCGACCTTGGTGGCGGGCATCCTTGCCCCGGAAAGCGCATCCCTCGTGGGTTCGCTGATGTTCGGCAATTTGGTGCGCGAATGCGGTGTGCTGGAGAAGCTCTCTAAGACCGCACAAAATGAGCTGGCCAATTTGGTCACGCTGCTGCTGGGCATCACCATTGGGGCAACCATGCGGGCGGCTGAGTTTGTACAAGTACAGACCATGATTATCATGGGGCTTGGCCTTGTGGCGTTCATATTTGATACGGCGGGCGGCGTGCTGTTTGCCAAATTCCTGAATTTGGTTACCAAGGAAAAGATAAACCCCATGGTCGGGGCGGCAGGCATTTCGGCCTTCCCCATGGCGGCGCGCATTGTGCAAAAGATGGCGAAAGATGAGGATCCCACTAACTTCGTGCTGATGCAATCGGTCAGTGCGAATGTGTCGGGGCAGCTTGGCAGCGTAATCGCGGGCGGCATGATTTTGACGCTGGTGCCGTTGCTTGCGAAGATGTTAGGATAGAAGGGGGATATGACAATGAACGTTTTTCAACTGGGGCTGCAATTGATGGGAATGGGTTTGGCGGGCGTGTTTTTGGTGCTTGGCATATTCTGGGCTTCTATCGCCGCTTTGATGAAGTTTTTGCCCGATAAGCCGGAGGAGAAAAAGTGACGGTCGATGAAGCGGCCAAGCGGCTTGGCTTGGCATGGCAAGGAAGCGGTTCACGCGTGATTGAAGCGGTATTTGCGGGCGATATGCTGGGACATGCCTTGGCGCGCATCCCGCCAAATGCTGCATGGGTAACGGTGCAAAAGCATGTGAACGTTATCGCGGTGGCGGTGCAAACGGGCGCGGCTTGCGTGGTGTTGGCGGATGGGATGGCGCTTGATGCCGAGGCACAGGCCGCGGCCGCGCGCGAGGGCGTGGCGGTGTTGATAACGGATATGCCGGCGGCGCAGGTTGTGGTGCGGTTGGCGGCGTTGTTGCAGGGCGGCGTGGGGGCGGGCGAATTGTAATTCGCCCCTACGTGGGCGTTGCAGCTAGTTGGTTGCATGATTTAACCGAGTTGACCGAATGGGGAGCGTAAAATGACGGTAAGGCTGCGCAACATGGCAAGCGTCTATATTAAATCCGACACAAAGTATCTGTTGTTGTATAGAGTTGGCTCGCGGGTTGTCCCGCCTTCATGGTGCGGCATCGGCGGCCATTTTGAGAAGGACGAGTTAAATGACCCGCAAAGGGCGATGCTCCGTGAACTGGAGGAAGAAGTTGGCTTGACGGAGGCCGATCTCGCTAACATAAGCCTCAGATATGTGACCCTCCGATTCAAGAACGGCGAAATCAGCCAGAATTATTACTATTTCGCCGATTTGCAAGACGGTGTGCAAGTGCCAATGGAATGCGACGAGGGTGCACTGAAATGGATGGAAGCGGATGATTTGCCCTTTGATGAAATGCCGCATACGGCGTCCTTTGTGATGAAGCATTATGAGGAGATTGGGAAACATAACGATATTTTGTATACCGGGGCTTCGGCGGCGGGGGAGGTTATGTTTCATGAGTTGGTTGAGTTTTAGGGCGCAGAGGAATGCCGTTTCGCGGGGGAGTATGGAATGAATATCGCTGTTCAAAAGGGTAGTTTGCAATATGTAAATGATTGTAAGAATGCCCCTGTAAACTCGGAATTGGGCAGAAGGTATTTTGGACGAGAAGGAAATGCCGAGAAGGCAATACGGGAAGGGGTGAATCAAGGAACCTTTTACGTCGCGTTAGCGGATGAGATATGTGTAGGGTTTGCGTGGTATCTGCCCAAGGGCGCTTTTCATAGCTTCCCTTATTTGCATATTATTGCAGTGAATGAGGCATACCGGGGCAAAGGGATAGGGAAAACGCTGATGGAGTTTATGGAAACGCTGGCCTTTGCAAATGCTGATAAAATATTCCTGGTAGTGGCAGACTTCAATCCGGAAGCCCGGTGTTTTTATGTAAAAGCAGGTTATAAACAGGTAGGCGAGATTCCCGACCTTTATAGACCTGGAATTACGGAATACCTAATGATGAAGGAAAGAGATTAAAACAAGCCCAGCGAAAGGAGGCGGTCGATAATGTCGGAGTTTAAGATTGTACATGCAGGGCAGGCGCACTTGGCGCAGGTGCTTGAACTGTACTCGTTTTTGGGCGACAATCCCATACCCGCGATAACAAGCGAAATTGAGGAGTTGTGGGGGCGCATGGTGGAAAATCCGCGGCAAACGATTTTGCTGGGGCTGTTGGATGGGCAAGCGGTATCCACTTGCGTGGTGATGATTATTGAAAACTTGACGCACAACCAGCGTCCGTACGCCATCGTCGAAAACGTGGTGACCCAGCCCGAAATGCGCGGCAGCGGCTATGCCACGGCGGTGCTGGATGCGGCCAGAGATATCGCAAGACAGCATCATTGCTATAAAATTTCGCTTGCCACAGGCACCAAAAAGGACAGCACAATGACCTTCTATCGCCGCGCAGGGTACAACTCGGCGGACAAAACGGCGTTTGTACAATGGCTTTAATTTGATGATATTGACAGCGCCTCTCGCATATATTGAACCAAAATATATGTGGGAGGCGCGTTTGTATGCCCGTGTATCGGAGGAAACGGTTTGGACGAAGCAAGGCGGAGCGGCGGCACGATATGATGGTGAATGTTGCGGCGGTGATGGTGCTTTTGCTGTTGGCAGCGTCTGCTTATAAAACGGTGACGAGGCGCAGCGTGAGTGCAAAATTGTCCGATATTGCGGCGTTTCGCGCGCCTGCACAGGCAGTAATGCTGCTGCGCGATTTGGCCGAGGCCGACCGCACGGATTTTGCGGAGGTGCTGGCGGTGTATCTGATTGACAACGCATTTTTCAAGAAAGTGGGCGAGCCGCATTCAGAAGCTGCGCTTGAGGCGGCTTATATCGCGAAGCACGGCAAACTTAAATCCGTATACGGCGAGGAAACCGTTGCCCCCTACGCAGATTTATGCCGCCTTTTGATGGAGGAAATCGAGTGCTTCCCCGTATCAGGCGACGGCATTATGTACGGTGACAGTTTTGGTGCGGCAGGGCGCGCGGGTGCGTACACAGGCATTGATGTATATGATAAGGAGCGCGTGCCGGGACGGCTGCGGGTGATGGCGATGGCCAAAGGTACGGTGCGCGAGGTGGGGCGAAATGCGCAGGACGGATGCTTTGTGGTGGTAGAATCGGATGCAGGCACGCTTTACCGTTACATGCATTTGGCGTATGTCAGTGCGGATGTGTATGCAGGCGGGCGCGTCTTTGCCGGGATGGCACTTGGGTACATGGGTGACACGGGCACAAATGGACAGAATGATTTATTTCCGGTACGGTTGTCGGTATCGGTGCAGGTGAATCATGACTTGCTTGGAGGGCAGGCATATATCAATCCGTACATTTTTTTGTCGTTGGTTGAAAATGCTGAGCAGAGATGATATAATGAATCCAGAAGCACACGAGCGGGGCTGCGAGGTACACCGCACTAGGCGTTCGCGCAGTTCCGCGACAATGTTCTTCTTGTTCATGATATAATGAATCCGAAAGAGTATAAGCGAAACCTCGCGATACGCAGCACTAGGCGTTTGCGTGGTTTTGCGGCTAATGATATACTATATGCAAAAAACAAATACGTGCATGACGGAGGCCGCGAATGGGCGAGATAAACTGGGAGGAAATGCTGCTGCCATACGAGCAGGCTGTGCATGAGTTGACGGTGAAGCTGGACTGTCTGCGTGACGGGTTTGAAACGCTGGGGCTTTCTTCGCCGATCGAGTCTGTCGAGGGGCGTGTGAAACGGGTTTCAAGCATATTGGAGAAAGCGAAACGCAAGGACGTGGCGCTTCACGAAATCAAAGAAAAGATAGAGGACATAGCAGGCATACGCATCATCTGCCGCTTTGTGGAAGATATAACGCACGTGGTGCGCCTTTTGGAGGAGCGCGACGGACTGGATATGGAGATATTGAAGGAGCGGGACTATGTATCGAACATGAAGATGAGCGGATATAGAAGCTACCATTTGATCATCCGCTATCCCGTTGTTACCGCGCTTGGTAAGACATTTGTGCTTTGTGAGATCCAGATACGCACCATGGCCATGAACTTTTGGGCGGTTATCGAGCACTCTCTTCGTTATAAATACAATGGGCAGATGCCCGATGCCATTAAGCGCCGCCTGGTGCGAAGCGCGGATGCGGCGTTTTTGCTTGACCGCGAAATCAGTGAAATTCGGCGTGATATTATAAACGCGGAGCGCGAGGTTGGAAGCAAGGCCAACGCGGTGAACGAATTGGTGCAGAACATACAGCTTCTGTACCGCGTGGCGCCTTTGGATGATGCGGAGCGTTGGAATGAAGAATTTATGGCGTTGTACGATTCGCAGGTCGATGAAGGGCAACTGGCGGAGCTAAACCGTAAAGTCAGGGTTGTGGCAGAGTCGTATCGGGCGAAGAGTGAGTGAGCGCGCCGCCAAAGGAAGGCAGATATGATATATGCGATAGGCGACATGCACCTGGGGCTTGCCATGAACAAACCGATGGACAAATTCGGCACACAGTGGAAGGATCATCACCTGCTGATTGAACGAAACTGGCGGCAAATGGTGACGGAAGCGGATACGGTGATACTGACAGGCGACACCTCGTGGGCCATGGATATGGACGGGTTTGCCCCCGATTTGCGCTTTATACAAGCCTTGCCGGGGCGTAAGGTGATTGTGCAGGGCAACCACGATTATTGGTGGGGCAGCACAAACAAACTCAATGCAATGGATAAAAGCATTTTCTTTTTGAAGTGCGGTTTTACCAGCGCAGAGGGTATGCACATCTGCGGCGCGCGGGGCTGGCTTTGTCCGAATGATACGCTGTTTACGCCGCATGACCGAAAAATATATTTGCGCGAGGCCGCCCGCTTGCGCCTGTCGCTTGATGGGGCGATGAAAGACGGGGCCAAAGAGATACTTGTTGCCATGCACTTTCCCCCCATGAATGACAGCGGCGAAACATCCGCGTTTACGGAAATGTTAAAGGAATATCCCGTGCGCATGGTGGTGTACGGGCATTTGCATGGGGAAGGCGGGTACGCCAAACGGGTGGAACTCGGGTGTACGCCTGCGTCTGACGGCATTACATACCGCCTTGTTTCCTGCGATTATTTGGGCTTTGTGCCATTTTTGTGTAAATAACAGTAAAGGGGGTGATTGCCCTGAAGGTTAATGCTGTCTGGGTTCGCGGTACAGGGCATATGACCCGCGTTCCTCTTTGACAATGAAAAGTTGACGGAGGAATGAGAGTGTGGATTTACACGATTACGCCGATGTGGCGGAGAATTATGACAACTACATATCGATTATAGATAACACCCCTGATTTTCTGGACTTTTATTTGGATTGCGCGAAGCGATATGGGCAAGGTGCCATTATCGATATCGCATGCGGCACAGGCGCGGTGTTGCTGCCTTTGGCCGAGCAGGGATATGACATTGATGGCACCGATTTGTCGGAAGCTATGGTGGAAGTGTCAAAGCGAAAGGCGGCCGAAAAAGGGTTGCATCTCAATATTTTCGCGGCCGACATGACGGATTTTCAAGCGGAGCGCAAATACGCTCTTGCCATTATTGCCAGAAGCGGGTTTATGCATTTGACAAGCCCGGCCCTGCAAAGGAAGGCGCTTGTCAATATCCGCGAAAACCTGTTGCCAAATGGGATGCTGACGCTGAACACCTTCGCCCCTGATGTGCATACCCAATACCGGCAGGTAAACACCACTCCTGAGGACTATTCATTCCGCTTGGAATACACAAATCGGAATGGCCAAAGGGAGCGGATATACAATGCCATATCCTATAACCCCGAAATGCAGGTTATGTTTGGGAATTGGAAGTTTGAAACCCTTGACGGCGAGGGCAATGTAACGGCGACACGCATACGTCCGCTTCAAATGCGGCAGACGTATCGGACCGAAATGGAATACTTGGTTGAACTTTCGGGCTTTACGGTGGTGGATGTGTATGCCGATTACCGAAAAACCCCTGCCGCAAACGGAAATTTCATTTGGGTTTTAAGACGCACATAATATAGGGGAGAACCATGTATGGACAGTATAAAAGCCGTTAAGGGGTTATCGCCGTATATGGGACAGAATGAACATCTATCCATTTATATCAATGGCGTGCGTTTTGATGAAATGCTGTCAAAGATAAATGAGAGTTATCGTGGCTTGATACCTGCATGGCTGGATTATTATGATAGAGAGTTTGCGCCAAGTATGCGGGAGAAGCAATATGTATTGGAAAAAACCAAATTGTCGGATGAACCAACACTGCTTCCAATTATGCTTTGCCCGGATGATTTCGATTTCAGTTGTACCGTCATTACAGTAGAGGTCATTTGCGAACAGGATACGGTTATTTGGAAGCGATTCGGTATCGACACAACTCCGTTTGACAGTAACGAGACGGAGTTGCCCAAATGCATTGGGAAAGAAATCACTTGGTTTTGCGGAATCGGCCCGTTCGTTTTTGCAAAGTCTGCATATATGCAGTGTATTGCGGCGTTTGCCATAACCCAATAGCCATTAAGTGTCCCGCCTTTATATGCTAGTATACTTGAAACTCTGCCGACCAAGAAAGGATCAACCATGGATCTGCCACAAGCCTTTGTAGACAAAATGCGCGCCCTTTTCGGCGCGGAATATGATGATTTCGCGCGGGGGTTTGATTTGCCCCGCCATTATGGTGTACGCGTGAACACTTTGAAAATCGATAAGGAACGTTTCAAGGGGCTGTTTGACTGCCCCTTTTTGGCGGTTCCTTGGTGCAAGGACGGGTTTTACTACAACGCGGAGGCGCATAGGCTGTCGAAAAGCCCGTATTACGCCGCGGGGCTGTACTATATCCAAGAGCCCAGCGCGATGTCGGCGGCGGCCATGCTGGATGCCAAACCGGGGGAGCGGGTGCTTGATTTGTGTGCTTCCCCGGGCGGGAAAACCACGCAATTGGCGGTCTCTATGCAAAACGAAGGCGTGCTTGTTTCAAATGATGCCACCTCTGCTCGAATGACCGCGCTTGTAAAGAATATTGAGTTGATGGGGGTAACAAACGTCCTTGTGACAAACGAAACGGCAGAGCGTTTGGCCGTGCGGTTTCCGGGCTGGTTCGACAAAATATTGGTGGACGCGCCTTGCTCGGGTGAGGGGATGTTTCGGAAAGACCGCGATGCTGTACTTTCATGGGATGCGAAGAAGCCGGAGCGTTTGAGCGAGATACAATACACCATTTTGGAGGATGCCGCCAAAATGGTGCGAAACGGCGGGCGGCTGATGTACTCGACCTGTACATTTTCGCCGGAGGAAAATGAAGGCCAGATTAAGGCGTTTTTGGACAGGCACCACGATTTTGCGCTTGTTTGCATACGGCATGAAGCAATGGGCGTATCACAAGCCCGTGCGGATTGGGCGGGGGATGAGCGGTTGGCGGCGGCCGCCCGCATTTGGCCGCATAAGCAGAATGGAGAGGGGCATTTTGCAGCGATGCTTACGCGAACGGGCGGCGCGCCCACTGCCCCCGAGGAGGCGCCTGCGGCGGCAGCCGATGCCAAGGCGATGGGCTTGTATGACGGCTTTGCCAAGGAAATGCTTCGCAACCCGCCGCAGGGAGCGGTGGCGCGGCATAAGGATTTGCTGTATATCCCGCCTGCGGGGCTGCCGCGGTTGGATGGTTTGCGCATTTTCCGAGGCGGGTTTCCGCTGGGGCTGGTTAAGGGCAACCGGTTTGAGCCTTCGGCATCCCTTGCGATGGCGCTTGGTTCGGGCGACTTCACACGGGCTTTAGATTTCGCGGCGGAAGCGGACGAGGTTAGGCGGTTTTTGAACGGCGAGGCGTTTGAGGTTGATGCAACCAACGGGATGTACGTGTTTTGCGCAGGCGGGCACCCCTTGGGGCTTGTCAAAATACAAAATGGGCGATTGAAGGGCAGAATATGAGCGATTATATAGAAAACAATATTACAAGCACCATGCTTCGTGCGCAGCCGGATTTTTTGCCTATGAGCCAAAGCGAGTTGGCCGCGCATGGCGTTGAGCAACCGGATTTCGTGATCATAACGGGCGATGCGTATGTGGATCATCCATCGTTTGGGGCAGCGCTTTTGGGCAAGCTTTTGTGGGCGCAGGGGCATTCGGTTGCGGTGATTGCCCAGCCTGATTGGCGCAGTGCCAAATCGGTTAAGACGTTCGGGCGGCCGAAGTGCGCCTTTTTGGTGAGTTCGGGAAACGTGGACTCTATGGTGAACCATTACAGCGTGGCCAAAAAGCGCCGCGCAAAAGATTATTACTCGCCCGGAGGGCGCGCGGGCTTACGCCCTGACCGAGCTTTATCCGTGTATTGCCGCCGTGTGCGCGAGGCATATGGGGATGTGCCGATTGTGGCGGGCGGCCTGGAGGCCAGCTTGCGCCGCTTGTCGCACTACGATTACTGGTCGGACAGCGTGCGCCAATCCGTGCTGCTTGAGGCGGGTGCGGATCTGCTGGTCTACGGCATGGGGGAGCGGCAGGTTACAGAGATAGCCTCGTTGTTGGCGGCAGGGGTGCCTGTTGGGGACATTTGCCATATCAACGGGATGGTGTTTGCCGCCAAAGAGGCGGTCTGGCCGAAGGATGCCATTGTGCTGCCGCCGTATGCATCTTGTGCGAAAGAGAAGGCGGCCTATGCCAAAAGCTTCAAGATTCAGCATGAAAACGCTGTCTATATGAAAGGGAAAACGCTGGTGGAGGCGTATGACGGGTTGTATATCGTACAAAACCCGCCCGCAGCGCCCCTAACGAGGGCGGAGCTTGATGCAGTATATTCTCTGCATTTTGCCCGCGCCCCGCATCCGTTATATGCGGAGGCTGTGCCATCTATTGAGGAAGTGCGGTTTAGCGTGGTATCAACACGCGGCTGCTTTGGAGGTTGCAATTTTTGTGCGTTATCGTTTCACCAAGGCCGCGCTGTGACATCGAGGAGCCACGAGTCTATATTGCGCGAGGCGGAAATGATTACCAACTTGCCCGATTTTAAGGGATACATCCATGACATAGGCGGGCCAACGGCAAACTTCCGAAAGGCTTCTTGCGCGAAGCAGGAGGCGCATGGGGTTTGCACCAACAAAAAATGCCTTGCGCCTGAGCCATGCCGCAATCTGGAGGTTGACCACAGCGATTTTTTGGCGCTTTTGCGCAAATTGCGGGCATTGCCTAAGGTAAAGAAGGTGTTCGTCCGCTCCGGCATACGGTTTGACTATTTGATGCTGGATGCGGACAAAAGCTTTTTGAATGAGCTTTGTGAGCATCACGTCAGCGGGCAGCTAAAGGTCGCGCCGGAGCATGTGTCTAAAGAAGTGTTGAAACGCATGGGAAAGCCCTATCATCAAGCCTACAGCCGTTTCGCCGAGGCCTTTACGCAAACCAACGCGCGCCTGGGCAAGAAACAGTACCTCGTGCCGTACCTGATGTCAAGCCACCCGGGCAGCGGCCTGCCCGAGGCGGTGGAGCTTGCGGAGTATCTGCACAAAAACCGCTTGGCGCCGGAACAGGTGCAGGACTTTTATCCCACACCGGGCACCATTTCGTCCTGTATGTACCATACGGGGCTGGACCCTTTGACGGGGGAAAAGGTGTTGGTTGACCGTTCGCCGCACGGCAAGGCCATGCAGCGGGCGCTGATCCAATACCGCCTGCCGCAGAACCGCGCCTTGGTCAAGGAGGCGCTGACGCTGGCCAAACGCACCGATTTGATTGGTTTCGATAAAAAATGCTTGCTTAAACCGTCAAAAGGTGAGAAAATAGAACCACGGCGGGAAGAAAAACCCGTCAGAAAGAAGAAAACGATTCGCAATATACACAAAAAGAAAAATAGTGGGTGAGGGATATGGATTTGTATTACATGTCAACAAGAGGCGGCAAAACGCGGGTTACGGCCGGCGAGGCCATAGTGAAAGGCATCGCGCCTGATGGCGGGCTGTATGTGCCGGAGGCCATACCGGGCTTGGATATTGCCCCGGAAATGCTGGCCGGGCTTTCGTATAAGGCGTTAGCGTATGAAGTGCTGCGCCTGTATTTGACGGACTTTACCGAGGCGGAATTGCGCGACTGTATTGAGGGGGCGTATGGGCAGGGCTTTGACGACCCGCAGGTTGCCCCGGTGGTTGAGGCAAACGGCGCGTATTTTCTGGAGTTGTTTCATGGGCGTACCTTGGCGTTTAAGGACATGGCACTGTCCATTTTGCCGCGTTTTATGATGACAGCGGCCAAAAAGCTGGGGATTGATAAGGAAATCTGCATACTGACCGCCACCAGCGGTGACACGGGCAAGGCGGCTTTGTCGGGTTTTGCGGATGTGCCGGGCACGCGCATCATCGTGTTTTACCCCGATGGCGGGGTGTCAGAGGTGCAGCGTTTGCAAATGGTGACGCAGGAAGGCGATAACACCTGTGTGGTCGGTGTGCGCGGCAATTTTGATGACGCGCAAACAGGTGTAAAGCAAATTTTTACAGACGAGGCGTTTGCGAAGGAACTTGACGCGAAGGGTATTTGGCTGTCGTCGGCAAACTCCATTAACATAGGGCGGCTGGTGCCGCAGATTGTGTATTACTTCTACGCCTATGGCCGCATGGTGGCAACGGGTGCGGTTAAAGCGGGCGAGGAAATCAACTTTGTGGTGCCCACGGGCAATTTCGGCAATATTTTGGCGGGATATTACGCGCAGCAGATGGGCTTGCCTGTCAAGATTTTGCTTTGCGCCTCCAATTCCAACCGTGTGCTGCATGACTTTTTCTCCACTGCGGTGTACGACAAAAACCGCCAATTTATGCTTACAGCGTCCCCGTCGATGGACATTCTGGTGTCCTCGAATTTGGAGCGGCTGCTCTACAGCCTATCGGGTGACGGTGCGGAAGTCGGCGGCTTGATGCGTGCGCTCAATACAGAAGGCAAATATGTTTTTGACGCAAAAGAAAGCGGCATTGTATCCGAGTTTGCAAGCGAGGCGGAAACGATGGAAGCTATCGCAGAGATGGGCGAGGCGGGATATGTGATGGATACGCACACCGCCGTGGCGTACAAGGCGTGGCGCAAATACCAAGCGGCCTCGAACGACGATACAAAAACGGTGGTGGTGTCCACCGCCAGCCCTTATAAATTCGGCGGTGATGTGTGTAAGGCGCTTACAGGCGGGGNTTATTCCAAGCATGCGCCGAACGCGCTGTTTGTGGAGCTTGCGAAGCTTTCCAATGTGCCTGTGCCGGAGGCGATTGCGGGGCTTGCGCAGATGCCTGTACGGCATAATACGGTTTGCGGCAAAGATGAAATGCAGGATATTGTGCGGAAGGTTTTGTCTGTGTAGGGAAAAGTTTTGCTTGACATAGACTTGATAAGGCTGTATACTGGCCAATAATATCATTGGGGAAGGAGGAGAAAGCGATGTGCAAGCAGGTATGTGTTAATTTCGCAGCCAACGATTCCAAGTTTGCGTATGATTATCATAATCATGCACAGGCTTTTTCCCCGTTGGTTTTGTAGCCCTCTATAGGCGCATATATCCAATACGCGGCAGAAGCTTACGTTATCAAACGAAGCTTCTGCCGCTTTTTTATACCCAAATCATAAGGAGGCGTCATTATGCAGGATGCGGTGCAAGAAGTGAAAGCGTATTATGATGGAGCGGTGCAGACAGAGTGGGAGCGGTTGGAAAACCACCGCGCGGAGTTTGAAATCACCAAGCGGTTTATGAACCGCTATATCAAACCGGGGGATTCGGTGCTGGATGTAGGCGGCGGGCCGGGGCGGTATTCGCTTTACTTGGCAGGGAAGGGTTGTGATGTGACTTTGGTGGATTTGTCGCCCGAAAATGCCGCGTTTGCCAAGCAGAAGGCGGGGGAGGCAGGATTGCCCCTTCGGACACTGGCTGGCGATGCTCGTGTGATTGATGCCGTTGTGGAGGGGCCGTTTGACCATGTGCTGTTGATGGGGCCGCTGTATCATTTGACTGACGAGTGCGACCGTGCCGAAACGGTGCACCGGTGCGTTTCCCTGCTGAAGCCGGGCGGGTTGCTGTATGTGTCGTTTATATCATCGTATGGCGGAATTATTTATATGATGAAGTATGATCCGATGGTGCTGCGATCAAGTCCTAATGAAGAAGTGTTTGCGCAACTTTTTATCGATGATAAACCCTTCATCGGTATAGGCTTTACGCAAAACCACTTCATCCGCCACAAGGATGTCCTCCCGTTTATGGGGCAGTTTCCGCTTGAGAAGCTTCATTACTTCGGGCAGGAGGGGATACTGGCGCCTTGCGAGCCAACCATCATGCGCCAATCCGGGGACGTGATTGAGCGGTGGCTTACTTTGTCCGAGCAGGTTTGCGAGCGGGAGGATTTGCTGTCGTATTCAGAGCACTTGATGTATATAGGGAGGAAACAATGATGAATGATATCGAATTGAGAACGTCCAAGCTCGTGCTGCGCCCGTTTGGCGGGAACGATTTGGCGGCGGTGCAAGCCTATGCAGGGGATGCGGAGATCTTGCGATACATGCTGTGGGGGCCGAATGACGAGGCTCAAACCAGGTGGTTTTTGGACAATGTGGCAGAGAAAAACGCCGCGGAGAACCGCACGCATTATGACTTTGCGGTCTGCCTCGCTTCCACGGGGGCGTTGATAGGCGGATGCGGGATTTACCGGGAAGACGAACAGGAAGCGCAAATGGGGTGGCTTTTGAACAAGGCATTCTGGAAGCGCGGCTACGGCACGGAGCTGGCGGCGGAGCTCATTCGGTTTGGCTTTGAGGACTTGGGCCTGCACCGTATATATTCCACATGTGATGCGGATAACTACGGCTCCTACCGCGTGATGGAGCGCAACAACATGCGGCGCGAGGGATGCATGAAGCAAAAGCGAAACGCGAAGGATGGCTGGAAGGACGAACTGCATTACGCCATTTTGCGCTGTGAATGGGAAGCGCTGAGCGAATAAGGGGGAAGTGTAATGGAGATACAGGTGCGGGAAGGCCTCGTGATGCGAACAAGGACTGCGGCGCACGCAGGGGAGGCGTATGCTGTGATTGATGCGAACCGCGACTATCTGCGGGAGTGGCTGCCTTGGGTGGATGGCACCACGGGGGCAGAGGTTTTGGCTTCGGTCATTGCCTCATGGCAAAAGCAGGAGGAAGCGGGGACGGACTTTGTGTTCGGCATATTTGAGGATGGCCGGTATGTGGGCAATATCGGGCTGCACGATATCAGCCGCTACAAAAGCAGCGGCATGATTGGGTACTGGCTGGC
>JGI994J12354_10002822_pt1 | contig 16594 bp, 14 predicted proteins | sample IntmicLarv3ML3BL_FD_12354 | JGI IMG/M metagenome (IMG submission 12354) | reverse complement strand
GCCCCAGCCGGTCTCGCCGCCTCGTAGCAGCGGAATGGTGCGCACCACGCCCACCAGCAGGCCAATCACTCCGCCCAGCAACGTGCCCAGCACGGCCAGCAGCAGGGTGTAGCCCGTTCCTCGCAGCAGCACAGGGCCGTATTCGGCCAATATTTTCCAAATCCAATCCCAAAAACCCAGTTGCATATATATTCCCCATCATTTTAATTAGATTGTGCCCGCTCAGCGGGCCAGAGAGCGTCTAGAATAAGATTTCCCCGCCTACGGCGGGGAAATCATTCGTATGTTGTAAAGTGTTATTCTGCGACCAGCGGCTGGTTACGCAGAGCGTTTTCCATAAAGGTCTGCCGGTCAGCATCAGGAATCTGTGCCAACGCATAGTTGAGAGCCTGCCGCAAATCCTCGTCGCTCTGGCGAACGCCAATAGAGATGGACACATCGCCGGTATCGTAGTCAAAACCTGCATCGCCTTCAAAGCTTACATAGCTTAGGCTTGGGTTGCTGATTTGTGCGCTCATGGCGCCGGGACGCTCGGATACGTAAGCATCAATGCGGCCGGAGGTGAGGGCAGCAATCATAGTGGGGAAGTCCTTCATAGGTTCGCCCTTTTTCACGCCGTCAATCTGGTCGATGACGTCATAGTGGAGTGTGCCCAGCTGGCCGGTGACGGTAGCATCCTTGAAGTCGGCAATGCTGGCGGCATCGGCATAAGGGCCGTCAGCCAGAACCACCAAAACCAAATCGCTGGTGTAGTAACGATTGGTGAAGGAAAGGGTCAGGCGACGGTCGGCGGTATCGGTCATACCGGCGATGATGGCATCGATTTTGTCGCTGGTCAGGCTGGGGGGAAGGCCCTCCCAGTCCACCTTCTGGATTTCCAATTCGAGGCCCAGTACGTCGGCAACCTGCTTGGCGATTTCCACGTCATAGCCGCCGGCATAGGTGCCGTCAGAGAGGCGAACAGCGCCGTTGGAGTCGTCCATCTGAGTCCAGTTGAAAGGTGCGTAGGCGCACTCCATGCCCACACGCAGAACAGTGAGTCCCAGTTCAGGCGGCGAGGCAGGCGGCTCCTGATAGCTCTCATAGGCAACGGGCGGTGTGGGTTCTGGCTTCTTCTCGCCACCGCAGGCGGCGAGGGACAAGACGAGCAGCAAGACAAATGTCAATGCAAGAAACTTCTTCATTATAATTCATTTCCTTTCGTGGTTCACACATAATTTTCCTGTGTTTCTAGGGGACATTCTATCATGGCTGGCAAGCTTTTGCAAGAGGCAAGACGCTACCTGCCACGATAGGGACGCTGGCGATAACCGCGGATGCGTCTGTGCCGACGGCCGTTCCGATTGGTCAGGCGATAGACAACCAGTGCAAGAATGCCAACGAGCAGCACAAACGCTGCCAGAACGAGCAAGGTGGCTGCGCCGGGATATTTTATCAGGTTAATGGGATTCTTACTATCCTCTATGATTTTGCGACCCTGAGGCGCAGCGTAAAGTTGGGGGATGCCGTCATCGCCGAAAGACTGGAGGTAGAGGCTAAAGGCGTGCCACGCCTTTAGCTCACTGCCGGAGGGCATATGGATAATGTGCGCATCGTAATCAGTGATGGGCTCGCCGGTTTCATCCCGAGCCATGATAGACAGCAGTCCGCGAGACACATCCTTCACCGCTCCGAGCATTTGCACGGAATAGAGGTCGGCAATCACCCGGTAGAGCTTTTCCTCATCAATGGGGAATTTTTGCCCGTCGGAGGTGAGCATATTGTTGGCCACCACCTTGTCAAGGAACATACGATTGGGGTTATAGGTGTACTGCATGCCGGATAAATACAGGCGGGCATCAAGCATGAGCGGTGCAATAGAGGCATCGATTTCCAGCATGGTCATCAGTTCTTTGCCCGTCAGAAAGGCAGAAACCAGCGGGTAACCGGAGCTGCCGTCTGCCCCCGAGCCGAGGGAGAGCACCTGATAGGCACTGGCTACCGTCACCGGGCCGGGGGAGAGGATGTTGCGAATGACGCCCTTGGGCACAATGGCTACATCTACGGGGATGTAATTTTTCCCTTCCATTTTTTCAATGGTATAGATATAGGAATCTGCAATGAGGCCGCCCAGGGGAACCTCTTCAAAGCGAACTGGTGTCATGAGAAGAAAATCGGTGTGAGTAAGCTGCTGATCATAGCTCAAATTAAAGTCGGCCAGATATTCGCTGTCAATCATCTGCTTGTACTGTTGCACCAATGCGGCGATGGCAGCATCCTCGGTAAGCTTTGTATTATCAGCGGTGATGGGGATAAGCTCATAATCGGCCATAACCCACGGCGCTTCGGCGTTTTCCCGCTCCAGCACTGCCTTGCCCAGATACTTGCCATACTTATGGGTGGAGACGATATAGGTGTTGCCCACCACAATGGGCTCATTCAGCAGGGTATGGGTGTGGGCGGAGAGAATGAGGTTAATCTCCGGCACCGCCTTGGCCAGGAGCTCGTCTTCTGATTTTTTCGGGTCAGGGTCAGTGCCTGAGTGGGAGAGGCAGATGAGTACATCATAGTCCTCATTGGCCTGAATGTCGGCCACAATTCGCTTAGCCCCCGCAATGGGGTCTTCCAGTGTAAAGCCACTCATCGGCGCGGTTTTGTCTGCGTCTGTGCCGAAAATACCGAAAATAGCATAGCGCAGGCCGCCGCGCTCAATAATGGTATATTCCTTCACGCCGTAGTTATTCAGCGCCTTTGTGATGATGGGGGCAGTTTCAGCGTTTGGTGTGTAATTGCCCAGCACGATCTCAGGCAAGATATCGTGGTCAAGCGCAGCGGTGAGCATTTGTGCCAGACCCTCTGCCCGGTAATCCCACTCGTGGTTGCCCAAAGTAGTCACATCAAAGCCCAGCTGTCCCAGTAGGTGCAGCTCCGGCGCATGGCTGGTGTAGAGCGTTTGCAGCAGCGTGCCCATGGAGAAATCGCCGCCATCCAGCAGAAGCAGATTTTGATCCTTCAACCGCTCCTGCTTAATGGCATCGGCCAGATAGGGAAAACCCAGATATTCTTCTCCATTTGTGCCGGAGAAGGGGAAAATATGGTCGTGCAAATCATGGGTGAACAAAACAGTTGCCCGCTCCGACTTGTCTGCTGCATGACCCATAGGCAGGAGCGAGATCAGCAATAAAACAAGGAGAACAACAGCGGTTCCCCGTTGAAAATATCTCTTCATAAACGAACCCTTTCTCTATTTGTATAAATAATTCGAATTCAGGAGATTTCAGTCCTTTAATTGTGCCATAAAATCAATGAAATTGCAAGGAAAAACGCAGAAATTGAAAGCTTTTACAGACTATCACAAAAAAGTAAAAATCTAGGAAATACTATTTGTATCTTTTTCCAGAAAATGCTAAAATAGGAAAAGACTTCAAGTCCACAGCCGGTTTCACGAAACGGAGTGATACACATGACAGAAGCGGAGCGAATTGCTGCACTGGAAGAGGAACTTATATACCTTGAGCGGGAGAATGAGAAATTAAGTCACCGGCTGGCTGCAACCGAAGCCAACCTGGGGCACCAGAAAAATATAGCAACGGTCTGCTCAAATGTGGATGCGATGCCGGCGGTGGAGCGGGTGCGGCAGGAGGAGTACATGAGTCTCCTGTTAGGTAATAGTTTGGATATTCTTCTGCTTTTGGACAGAGACGAACGCTTTGCTTATTGCACAGATATATTTTTGAAAAAGACCGGTATAAAAAATTATAACCTGATTGACGGTCGCAATTACAGGGAAGTATTTGAATCTATCGGTGACATGGAACTGGTGGAGCAGCTGCATAGTCGGTTTCAGCAGGCATTTGACAAGGACGATACGGTTACTTTTGAGGCAGCTATAGATTTTGGCCAAGACGGCAATGTGCGCAACTATCTTATCTGCCTCACGCCTATGCTGGGCAGCGACCGAACGCCCAAGGGTGCATTGGCGGTGTTTCACGACATGACAGAACTGCTTTTAGCAGTGCGCCGGGCAGAGCATGCCAGTGAAGCGAAAACTATTTTTCTGGCCAACATGTCTCATGAAATGCGCACGCCGCTCAATGCCATCATTGGTATGCTCACCATTGCAGATCAGGCGGCGGATATTGAGAAAAAGGATTACTGCTTGCAAAGGATTCGAGAGGCTTCCCATCATTTGCTGGGCGTAATCAACGACGTGCTGGATATGTCCAAGATTGAGGCAAACAGGCTTGAGCTGAGCTACACTGACTTTGAGCTGGAAAAAATGGTCATGCGTATCACCGATGTGCTGGGATTCCCTATTGCTCAGAAAAAGCAGACTCTTGAGGTGGTCATCAGCAGCAATCTGCCCCGCAGCATCATCGGCGATGAGCAGCGGATGGCGCAGGTGATTACCAACTTGCTCTCCAATGCGACCAAATTTACGCCGGAGGGCGGAAAAATCTTTCTCAGCGTCCGCTTGATTGAAAAGGTGGGAGATTTGTGTACCGTCCGCTTTGAGGTTTCAGACACAGGCATTGGTATCTCTAAAGAGCAGCAGTCTCAGCTGTTTCGCTCCTTCGCGCAGGCCGACGGGAACATTTCCCGCCGTTTTGGCGGCACCGGCCTGGGTCTTGCAATTTCCAAGCAGATTGTGGGCATGATGGACGGCGAAATATGGGTGGAATCAGAGCTGGGCAAGGGTTCCCGCTTCATCTTTACCATCAAGGCCAGAGAGTGCGAAGACGAGTACACAGACAGCGCAAACTGGGAGGATGTCCGCATGCTGGTGGTAGACAGCACGTTGGATGCTTACGGCTTCTTTCTCGGTCTCTCTCTGTCATTGGGCTTCGCCTGCGATGCGGCCACCAATGAGGAAGAGGCGATTGAACTGCTGAGTAGGGGCGACCATCCCCATCAGTTTGTGTTCGTCAATCTGGAGCGGGAGGAGCAGGAAATGCTGGCGGTGGCGGAAAAGCTCAAAGGCTTGCGTGAGGATGCCCATATGCTCGCCGTGGCGCAGGCCGTTAGGTGGAACGAGATTGAACGAGAAGCCAGTGCGGCAGGTATTGTGGACTTTGTTTCCAAGCCTCTGTATTTTTCTGCGGTGGTGGAGGCGGTGAACTGTCATATAGCCCGTAAAGGCGCAGGGGCGGTGGCCAGAGGTGAGAACCACTACAGCGGATTATTTGCAGGCAAACGGGTGCTTCTGGCGGAGGATATGGCAATCAATCAGGAGATTGTGTGCATGCTTTTGGAGCATACAGGCGCAGAAATCCTCTGTGCCGGAAATGGACGGGAAGCGGTGGAAGCAGTCAGGGCTGAAAATGGCACATTCGACTTGATTCTCATGGATATTCATATGCCGGAGATGGACGGCTACGAGGCTACTAAAATCATTCGGGCGCTGCAATGTCCCAGCGCAAAAACCGTCCCCATCGTGGCTATGACGGCCAACGTGTTTCAAGAGGACATTGACCGCTGTCTTGCTCACGGTATGAACGACCATGTGGGTAAGCCCATTCACATCGACATTGTGCTGGAAAAAATGGAAAAATATCTGCTTTCTTCATAAAAGTAAAAAGCGCCTCTGCATGTTTTTTTCATGCAGAGGCGCTCTTTTATTATTCCCAAGTTTTCCAGATATCCGGCTGAAAGCCCACAGTGGCCTGCTTCCCGTTGCGAACAATGGGTGTTTTCAGCAGTTTTGGATTGTCAAAAACCTTTTCCACCTGGTCGTACTCGTAGGCCAGATAGGCAAGCGATGGATAATCCTTACTCTTCTCATCCACCATGGCTCTAAAGCCAACCGCTCTGCGCACACTTTCAAATTCTCCGTTGCTCATGCCGTAGCGCAGCAAGTCAATGGATTGAAATTTTACATTCCGTTCCTTGAAATAACGCTCAGCCTTTTTCGTTTCAAAACATTTGCTTTTTCCAAAAATTTGAATATTCACTGCTTATCACCTCATACAAAGGGTTGCTTTTCTTCGTTGAGGACAGCCAGCCTGCGAAAATGCGTGGTATCCGGCACCAGATGGGGCAAATGCTGTCGCAGGGCAGACACCATTAAATCCGGATTCAGCCCCGGATTTTGCGCCCGAAACAGGCCAGTGACCACCAGCGCCTGCGGCTGGGTCTCAAACTGCAACTCTGATATAAGAGGAATCAAATCCACTTCGGTAAAGCCGCTTTTCGCTTTTTTGGACTTCTTGCGCATAACCAGACTCTCCTGTGAAAGCAGAGCGGAAAGATCTGCTGATGCAGTCTCTGGCACGCCGCTTTGATAGCATAAAGTCACCTGATAGTTGACATAAGTCAGTTTCTTTGTAGCCTGTTCCCCTTCGTAGCACCGCAGCGCAACAATGCCCTCCGGCAGTGCGGCGTTCAGAAGAGCGGGCAAGGCATCTAAATCGCAAGCCTCGTTGAGGCGGAATTCCAGAATTTCGCAGTTGCTTTCAAAGCCCACCGACAAAGGCAGGGCAATGGAGACAAAAGCATGGGTGTTAAAACCCTCGGTGTGCCAGATGGGGAGCTGAGTACGGAAAAAGGCTCGCTGAAACGTGCGCATCAAATCCAGGTGAGAGATGTAACGGGCCCGCCCTGCTTTTTCAAAAATTAATCTAAGCATCACAAACGCCTCCGCTGAGAAAACAATTCGCCCCACAGGCGGTGCACTGGGCTCGACAGTCCGGCGTGATGGCGGCGGCATAGGATTGCTCACGTTCCTGCCACAAATAATCCTTGCGCACGCCGGTGCTGGTAATCTCCCAGGGGAGAATTTCCTCATGGCAACGCTCGCGCCTGACGTAAAAGTTAGGGTCAACGCCGGTTTCGCGGAAGGCATTCAGCCAGCGGTTCAGGTCGAAAAACTCGCTCCAGGAGTCAAATTTCGCTCCATTTTTCCACGCAAGCTCCACCGAATCGGCAAGCCGGCGGTCGCCACGAGCAAATACGGCCTCTAAATAACTGGTGTCCGGATCATGGTAGCTATACTGGATCGATTTATTCTTGATAGTATTCTTCAGCAGATAGACCCGGCGGCGGTATTCCTCCATGTCCAGCTGAGCCTCCCACTGAAAGGCGGTGTGGCACTTGGGAACAAAAAAGGAGGTAGAAACACTGATGCGCACGCCTCTGGCCTTGTTGGAACCATAGCTTTTCCACTCGTAGTATACCTTGTTGGCCAAGTCCGCAATGCCCAGCACATCCTCGTCGGTTTCCGTGGGTAGTCCCAGCATGAAGTAAAGCTTCACCGCATTCCAGCCGCCCTGAAACGCCCTCCGGCAGCTGAGCAGCAGTTCTTCCTCGGTGACATTCTTATTGATGGCATCTCGCAAACGCTGGGTGCCCGCCTCCGGTGCAAAAGTCAGGCTTGATTTTCGCCCGGTTTGAATTCGCTCCACCAAACCCATGGAAAAGTTGTCCGCTCGCAAACTGGGCAGTGACAAGCTCACATGCCTGGGCAGACACCAGTCCAGCAAGCCGTCACAAACCTGTTCGAGTGGTCGGTAGTCACTGGTGGAGAGAGAGGAGAGGGTAATCTCCTGATACCCCGAATCTTGCGCCGCCTCCTTGCCCTGTGCAATGATAGTTTCCGCATTTCTTGTCCGCACGGGGCGGTAAGTGTAGCCTGCCTGACAGAAGCGGCAGCCGCGAATACAGCCGCGGAAAACCTCCAACATCACCCGGTCGTGGACAATCTCTGTGGAGGGAATGATAGTTTTTGTGGGGAAGTAGGCCTTGTCGAAATCTTCAACAATTCGCTTTACCACAGGGTATTTGGCGCCTTGTGTCGGCGTCATAGCGGCGAGAGTACCATCATCGTTGTAGCTCACTTCATAAAGGGCAGGCACATAAACCCCATCCAACTGAGCGGCTCGCAGGAAAAACTCCTGCTTGGTGCAGCCATCTTTGCGAGCGTTTTGGTAGCAAGCTACGAGTTCCGGCAGGAGCTCTTCCCCTTCACCCAGCAAAAACATATCCACAAAAGCGTGGAGTGGCTCCGGATTGTAACAGCAGGTGCCACCGGCCAGCACGACCGGTGTACTCCAGTCGGAACGCTCTGCTGTTCGCAGGGGAATTCCTGCCAAATCCAGCATATTAAGCACATTGGTGTAGCACATTTCATAACCGACGGTGAAACCCACCAAATCGAAAGCAGAAATAGGGTCGAAACTTTCCAGACCATAAAGCGGCAGGTTGTTGCGCCGCATCTGCTCTTCCATGTCCTGCCACGGCGCAAATACCCGCTCGCACCAGACGCCATCCATCTCGTTGAGGATGCCGTATAAAATGCGCATGCCAAGGTTAGACATGCCAATTTCATAGCTGTCCGGGAAGCAGAAGGCGAAGCGGGTATTCACCTCGCTCTTGTTTTTTACAATGGCTCGATACTCACCACCGGTGTAGCGGGCAGGCTTTTGCACCAGCGGAAGCAGATTGTCTAACTTTGTCGTCATGCGTTCTTTTCAAGCCCTTCCATGAACTGTTTCTCCGACACGGTGACCCGTGTATGGCGGGCAGTGCCGATGAGCACATTGTCGTCGATGCAGTAAACCTGCACATCGAACACCATCTTGCGCTTGCTCTGCTCCACGGCAGTTGCGGTTGCCCGCACCAATTTACCCACCTTTGTTGCCGCCAAATGTTGAACATCAATGGCTACGCCGAGGGACATTTCGCCCTCTTCATAATAAGGCAGCATGGCGTTGCAAGCGGATTCTTCCATCAGGCCAACCATGGCAGGGGTGGCATAAACAGGGAACAGGCCGGACTTGAGTGCAGCAGCGGTGAGTTCCATCGGCACAACGACCTCTGCGATGCCAACGATATCCTTGGTGTTTTCTGCGAGCTTCATAAAAAAACCTCCGTTTTTGTGGGCAATCAAAAGGATTGCCATCATTTTAATATATAGCCTTTTTTGGGGATAGGCTGCTTGTTACTTCTGCTCTGTCGGACAATTCGGGTCAAGCATAGAGCAGCAGGGCTCCACGCCTTCTGACTCCATCAGCCTTGCGCCCCAGTTGTACATCGCCTGCAAAATCGGGAACAGACTTTGCCCGCTGGGCGTGAGTTTGTACTCCACCTTTGGGGGGACCACTGGATAAACTGTGCGGATAATTAGGCCGTCATGCTCCAGCTCCCGCAGCTGTTGGGTGAGCATTTTCGCCGTGGCTTCTGGAATGAGTGCACGTAAGCCGTTGAAGCGCAGCACCTGCCCGGTGAGATGCCACAGAAGCAGAGCTTTATACTTGCCGCCGATGAGAGAGATGGTGGCCGAGACAGGGCAGTTGCGATTGATGGTTTCGCCGCTCATAGGATCCCTCCTTAGTATCATTTAGGGTACTAGCTTTCAAAAAAGTACATTCTTGCGAAAATGAAATCAAGTGATACAATGATAGCAGGGCAACTCACCCTTGTCAAGGGAAAAGAAAGGCGTGATACCTGTGAAAAAAACACAGTTTGACATCACCGGCATGACCTGCTCTGCCTGCTCCGCCCGCATCGAAAAAAACGTGGGCAAGCTGGAAGGCGTGGAGACAGTAGCGGTAAACCTATTAAAAAACAGCATGACGGTTTCTTATGACGAGAGCCGTTTGAACAGCACCGTCATTGTGGCGAAGGTAAAGAAAACCGGCTTTGGCGCGGCAGTGCAGCAAAGCAGTGCTGCAGCAGAGAAAAAAACAGGCGCAAAACCCACCGATGCAGCCGGATTGGCAATGGCTGCCATGCAGCAGCGACTCATTGGCTCGGCAGTGTTCACCATTCCGCTTTTTTACCTCGCTATGGGTCAAATGCTAGGCTGGCCGCTGCCGACGGTTTTCGTCGGCGCAGAAAACGCCATGGCCTATGTGCTCACCCAGTTTCTGCTGGCACTGCCGGTAGTGATTTTAGGCGGAAACTATTTTCGCATTGGCTTTAAAAACCTGGTCTCTGGCGCACCGAATATGGACTCCCTCATCGCCATTGGCTCCGGTGCCGCTTTTGTTTACAGCACGTATGCCATGTACAAAGCCGCTTGGGCGCTGGGCACCGGGGATATGATGCTGGTGCACCACACGGCGATGCACCTCTATTTTGAATCCGCCGCCATGATTTTAACCCTCATTACTTTTGGCAAATACCTTGAGGCCAGAGCCAAACGCCGCACCTCGGATGCCATTACCAAACTCATGAATCTGGCTCCGAAAACCGCCCTAGTGGAGCGAAACGGCGCAGAGCTGGAAATTCCCGCCGAGGAGGTAGTCAAAGGGGATATTCTCATCGTCAAGGCGGGGGATGCCCTTGCGGTGGATGGTGTGGTTGTTTCCGGCCATTCGTCTGTGGACGAATCTGCCATCACCGGCGAGAGCATGCCTGTGGAAAAAACGGTTGGCAACAAGGTCACCGGCGGCACGGTGAACCAGTCTGGCTATTTCAAAATGGAGGCCACTGCCGTTGGCGAGGACACGGCGCTGGCTCAAATCATCCGCCTCGTAGATGAGGCCACCTCGTCGAAAGCTCCTATTGCTAAGCTGGCAGATAAAATTAGTGGCGTATTTGTGCCGGTGGTCATTGCCATCGCTATTCTGGCTGCCGTCATTTGGGGCATGGTTGGGCAAGACTTTGAATTCTGTCTCAGCGTGACGATTTCTGTGCTGGTTATCTCCTGCCCCTGTGCGCTAGGACTGGCAACGCCGACAGCCATTATGGTGGGCACCGGCCGGGGTGCAGCCAGTGGTATTTTAATCAAATCCGCTGAGAGCCTGGAGGGAGCGCATAACATCGATACAGTGGTGCTGGACAAAACCGGCACAGTGACCGAGGGGCGTCCGGTGGTTACCGATCTGCTCCCGGCGCCAACCGTCAGCGAAGGGCAGTTGCTGCAAATGGCGGCCTCTCTCGAGCACATGTCCGGCCACCCGCTGGCTGAGCCCATCGTTGCGGCGGCGCAGGCGCAGGGATGCCTGCTGACAGCGGCGACGAATTTTACCCTTATCCCCGGACAGGGGCTCAGTGGCACGCTGGATGGCAAGGCTTGCTATGGCGGCAACCGTCGCCTGATGACTGCTGCAGGTATCGGTACGGAGGATTGGCAGGCACAGGAAAATGCGCTTGCGGCGCAAGGAAAAACCCCGCTTTACTTCGCCTACAGTGGCGAATTGCTAGGCATCATCGCTGTGGCTGACGTAGTCAAACCCACCAGCAAGGCCGCTGTGGCGCAGCTCATAGCTATGGGCATTGAAGTGATTATGTTAACCGGCGACAATGCAAAAACTGCCGCTGTTATTGGTGCAGAAGTAGGTATTTCCACTGTGATTTCTGAGGTCCGCCCCGAAGAGAAGGAGCAGACGGTGCGCCGCCTGCAAGAGAGCGGTAAGCGGGTTGCCATGGTGGGCGACGGCATCAACGATGCTCCGGCGCTGGCCCGCTCTGATGTGGGCGTTGCCATCGGTGCAGGCACTGACATCGCCATGGAATCGGCAGATATTGTGCTGATGAAAAGTGATCTGGGCGACGTGGCTACCACCATTGCGCTGAGCCGGGCAGTCATGCGCAATATCAAACAGAACCTCTTTTGGGCTTTCATCTATAACACCATTGGTATTCCTGTGGCGGCAGGTGTACTCTATGCCCTTGGCGGGGGTTTGCTAAGCCCGATGCTGGGTGCGGCGGCAATGAGCTTTAGTTCGGTTTCTGTGGTAGCCAATGCGCTTCGACTGCGTTTTTTTCAGCTGAAAAAATGAGTAAATTCAAGAAATAAAGGAGAAAGAGATATGGAGAAAACAATTAAAATTGAGGGTATGCACTGCATGAACTGCGTCGGCGCTGTCACCAGAGCGCTGGAGAGTATTGACGGCGTGAGCAAGGCAATGGTCAATCTGGAGGCCAAAGAGGCGGTCATCAGTCTGACGGCTGCGGTGGAAGATCGGGTTCTGCGAGAGGCCATTGACGACATCGGCTTCGATGTGCTGGGGATTATATAGGGAAAATCGTCTCGCAAGCCGGTGTTTAATACAATAATTACTCAATGCGAAGTGGGGGATGGCAAATGCCATTCCCCGCTTCGCATTTCAACGCAGAGAAACCGAGAGCCTTACAGCATGATCCGGCCACCAACAACAGGAGTTGCAACCATGCAGGGCACAGTATATCGAATTGCAATTGACTTTATAGAAATTGCAGCATAGAATAATGAGGCGTTGACTTTATTATAGAAAGGATTGAAAGCGGTGACACTTCAACAGCTAAAATATTTCATTGAAATCGCAAACTGCGGATCCATCAACAAGGCCGCAGAAAGCCTCTTTATAACGCAGCCAAGCTTATCGAATGCGGTGAAAGACTTAGAATCTGAAGCCGGTGTCGAGCTTTTTCTAAGGACTCCGAAGGGAATGACACTAACCACAGACGGCATAGAGTTTTTGGGTTATGCTCGACAAGTTACGGAGCAAATGAGCCTTCTGGAGCACCGTTATACGAGCAGGAAGCCGTCACGTAGTTTATGCTCCATCTCAACCCAGCACTATGCTTTTGCAGTGAATGCCTTTGTTAATATGGTAAAGAAAAGTGGTGCGGATGAATATGAATTTACACTGCGTGAAACACGGACACATGAAATCATTGAAGACGTGAAAACCTTGCGTAGTGAACTTGGTATCTTGTATTTAAACCCATTCAATAGAAAGGTCATTGAAAAACTGTTGCGTGAAAGCGGCTTGGCATTTCATCCGATGTTTACCGCAAAACCGCATATTTTCGTTAGCTCGGCAAATCCGCTTGCCGCAAAGGAGTATGTCACACCACAGGATTTGGAGGAGTACCCGTGCTTGTCATTTGAACAGGGGGAATACAATTCTTTCTATTTTTCAGAGGAAATCCTCAGCACTGCCCACAGCAAAAAAAGCATTCATGTCAGCGACAGAGCAACAATTTTCAACCTTATGATTGGACTCAACGGCTACACAATTTCGACAGGGATTGTGAGTGCAGATTTGAATGGGGATAATATTACGGCTGTGCCTCTCCAAATAGATGACTCTATGGAGGTCGGCTGGATTGCCCACAGCGCTATAAAACTCACTCGGCAGGCCTCTATGTATCTTGAAGAATTAAAAAAAGTGATAGCTGAGTATGATATTATTGTCAATGATTGATATAGTTAAAAACTATATCGATGTATAGAATATTAGCGCTACACTATAAGCCATCTTTTGTGCCATAATACGTGTATAAACATATAGGAGGGCTTTCAAATGAGCCGGAAATTTCAAACGGTAGGTAGCCTGCTAAGGCCTGAGCGGTTGCTGGAGTATAAGAGGCAAATCGAAGATAGCGATGCGATTACATATCCCTTTTATGATGACTTTGAAGGATACGAGAAATGTGAGGCTGAAGCGACGAAGGCTGTTGTTCGAAAAGAAATTGAGCACGGGCTTGCAATCATAACTGATGGTGAATATTCCAAGTCTATGTGGCATTTGGATTTTGTTTGGGGACTAAAAGGAATCAGCCGATATATCGCAGAGCATGGATACTTCTTCCGTGATGCGGACGAAACCCAAAAATACGAAACACGCCGTGATATCGGCCTGCGGATTACAGAACCGCTAAGCGGCAAGAATCATCATTTCATCAAGATTACGCAAAGGCTGTTGTCCATTGCGGGCGAGCGGGAGACAAAGCTATGCATTCCGTCACCATCGCATATTTTCGGAGAGTTATCATGGTCTGATAATATTGGTGGTAAAGATTCGGTTTATGCCACAGCGCAGGAATTGAAAACCGGGCTGGTTCACGCATATAAAGAATTTGTGGAGGAATATGTGGCGGCAGGCGGGAAGATTTTGCAATTTGATGATTGCCTGTGGGAAATTTTCGCAGATGACAACCCGAATTCGCCGTATACAGGCGAACATATCGACCAAGAAGCTGTCAAGGCTTTGGCTGCAGAATTTATTGATATTAACAATACAGTCATTGAGTTTGGCCATACTCTAGGACTGAAAATGTGGACACATAACTGCCGGGGCAACTATGACTCCAGAAATATGGGCGGCGGCTCATACATTAAAATTGCCGAGTTGTTTCTAAAACAGCTGAAATATGACCGTTTCTTCCTCGAGTGGGATGACGAAAGAGCGGGTACGCTGGATGCGCTTTCAGTGTTTAAAAATAAGCCGGAGACAGAAATTGTGCTGGGCTTGCTTTCAAGCAAAACGAACACCTTGGATGATGAATCTCGTGTTGTTAGATTACTTGATGAGGCTTCTAAAATTATTGATAAAGACCGCCTTCTCCTGTCGCATCAGTGCGGCTTTGCCTCTTGCGACGGAGGCAACGAGCTGAGCGAAGAGGAACAGTGGGCAAAGATAAAGCAAGGACAGAAAATTGCGCAGCAGTATTGGGGAATATAGCAGGGAGAGAATAGGTCGCCCTGTTGTAGGAAGAACACAAAAAAGCGGAGTAGCCTTTGGCTGCTCCGCTTTTTATGTAACTGAAAATCTTACTTGGCATGTTCCACGATGGCAATCCCTGCCGATGCGCCAACGCGAGAGGCTCCGGCTTCAATCATAGCCATGGCATCTTCGTAGCTGCGCACACCGCCACTGGCTTTCACGCCAACATCCGGGCCGACGGTCTTGCGCATAAGGGCAATGTCAGCTACGGTTGCGCCGCCCGCGCTAAAGCCGGTGGAGGTTTTGACAAAATCAGCGCCCACTGCCTTAGAAATTTCGCAGGCCCGCACTTTTTCCTCGTCGGTGAGCAGACAAGTTTCTAAAATTACTTTAACAGCGGCTTTGGGGTGGGCGGCGTTGACCACAGCAGCGATGTCCCGCTCTACAAGCGCCCAGTCGCCGGACTTTACAGCGCCCACGTTGATAACCATATCCACCTCTTCTGCGCCGTTTTCCACGGCGTTAGTGGTTTCAAAGGCTTTTGCTTCCGGCGTGCTTGCTCCCAGGGGGAAACCCACCACACAGCAAGTGAGCACGCCGCTGCCAGCTAGTTCGCTATGCACCAGTGCGGTGTAAGATGGATTAACACAAACGCTGGCGAAGCCGTATTCCCGAGCCTCGGCGCAGAGTTTTTTCACAGTAGCTGCGGGGGCTTCCGGTTTGAGCACGGTGTGGTCAATGTACTTGGCAAGTTCTTGCTTCGTCATAACAAACGCTCCTTTTTATGTGTAGAAATTTTCTGATTGAGAATCAATTCCCCCGCCAACGACGGGGGAATTGGCAGCTTATTTTAACGTGAGGATGCCGACTTAGTCTGCATAGGTATCAAAATACCCTTGAATTAGAATAATCGGCGTTCCCTTGTCGCCGCTGCCGCTGGTCAGGTCGCAGAGGCTGCCCAGCAGGTCGGTGAGCTGACGGGGGGTGGTGCCTTCGCTGGCCATATTGCCGACCAGGTCGCTTTCCTTGTCCCGAATGCTTTGGCGGATGGCTTCTGCCAGAGCTTCACCCTTCAAATCGCCAAAGTCGTTATCGGCCAGATACTTGAGCTTGAGCTCGTTCGGCGTGCCCGACAAACCGGGGGTGTAAGCAGGGGAAACCACTGGGTCGGCCAACTCCCAAATGCCACCAACAGGGTCTTTGAATGCGCCATCACCGTAGACCATAACCTCAATCTGCTTGCCGGTTTTCTCTCGCAGCCGTGCGGCAATGCCGTCCACATAAGGCTGGCAGTTGCGGGGGAAGAGCTTCACCTGCTCGCTGGTGGCCTTGTTGGAGCCCAGCAGACCATACTGCGGATTGTACCCGCTGCCATCGACGCTCTCGGTGAGCAGTTCATCCAGTCCCAGCACGGTTTTTGCGCCGGCGGCCTTCAAAATCCGCTTGGAGCGGTGGCGAGAGTGAATGTCGCAGCAAATCACTGTGTCCGCACGGGTGAGGATATGGCGGGCATCGTTAGAGAAAATAATCTCCACGTTTGCGCCGAGACTCTTATAGTAAGAAATATAGTCCACGCCGGTGAATCTATGCACAGTTTCTGCGCCAAAGATAGCGCGGAACTCCTCCTCGGTGAAGGAATCTGTGTAAGGGTTCACACCTTTTTCGTCCATGGTATCAATGCTAATGAGCTGGTTGCCCACTTCGTCCGCCGGATAGCTCAGCTGAATGACCAGCTTTTCGCAGCCTCTGCTAATACCCTCCAGTAGCATGGAAAAACGGTTGCGGGAGAGAATGGGGAAGATAATGCCAACGGTTCCGCCGCCGGTTTTTGCCCGCACATCGGCGGCAATTTGAGCGGTGGATACGTAGTTCCCCTGACTACGGGCGACAATCGCCTCGGTCATGGCGACCACATCTCGGTCATGGAAGGAAAAGCCCTCACCTGCAGCAGCAGCCAGTACAGAATCAACGACAATTTCAATCAGGTCGTCTCCCTGCTTAATAATAGGGGCGCGAATGCCGCGGGAAACAGTACCAGTGAATCTCATACCAAAGTCTCCTTACTTTTAAGACAACGTTTTCTACAACTTCTAACAGGCGTTCCTCTTGGAATGCCGCACAACATGATACCATAAACTGCGGGGTTTGAAAAGCGCTTTGCGGCATTTTTGTAGCTTTGACGGAGAAAAATATTTGCCGGAGCAATATGTGGAAAAAGTTCTTGACAAAATCGGGGGGGG
>JGI994J12354_10002821_pt1 | contig 16594 bp, 13 predicted proteins | sample IntmicLarv3ML3BL_FD_12354 | JGI IMG/M metagenome (IMG submission 12354) | reverse complement strand
GTCAAGGCACCGTTAGTATGAATATTAAAATAACCCGAGGCGTTCAAAATACCACGAGGACCGGTATATGAGGACGATACTGTTACCGGATACCATTTTAGTTCAGGAGTAGCCCCAAGAGGTTTACCCGGCACTGAACCATCATATTTTCCGGTACTTAGATCGACACCATAAATATCCGGCAGACAAACGGAGTCAACCTGAATGTGATACATCCCGGGGGACATCCCCAATGAGATAGATCTCACATAGTCGCCAACACTCCTCTGGGCGACGCTCCTAGCATTTGCGTTAAATGCTGTCGAAAACAGCACTACCGCGCATGCTAATAAAGTAAAAATCTTTTTGTTCATAATAAACTTAATTTAAATTAGTACTAAAAATTTATTTAATTTAATTCTCTATTGTCTTAGTTTTTAATTATAGCCGACACGTCAGACTATAATACATCGCAACAAAAATACACATTCATTTGTTATGACACAATCAGAATAGCGCATTTTTTTCAACATACTTAGATTTATTATCCAAATACAGGTTTTTCTGTACGAAACCCCAACTTTAGATAACAAACCCTCCCGTAAGATTAACTTTTACATTTTTTCATTTATAGCTTTTATATAATATATGTACATGCGTACATTTTAATAATATCAACTCAAATTCTTCATCATCATGAGCCGAAACCCGGACTCGAACCGGGGACCTATTCATTACGAATGAATTGCTCTACCAACTGAGCCATTTCGGCAAACAAAAAGCAGCTAATCCCTGATTATCAACTCATTGCAAAGTAAACAGGCTAAAATAGTCCATTTTCGCATTTGCAAAGATAATATTTATTCCATATCTGCAAAAAGTTTTTTAGAAAAATTTTGCAACTCCTGCTCTAAATTTTTCATTAACCTCCCCTCCAAAACTACTTCGCCATCATCGATCGTAAAAATTGTTTCTATTTCATTAAAGCTATCGTCAACGAGTAAAATCGTCAAAGGTCGCATAAATACAGGCTTATCAAAGATTTTCCTCGATCTTAACCCGGCGAGAGCGACACGAATGAAATGAACCGGTTGTTTGTACGAACGAACTCCGGCATCGGAGCGGTTAGCCCAGTCAAATATTATATTTTTTTCCAATAAAATTTCCTGATCGTCATAAACCTGTATTTCACCAACAATCAAATCAAGTTGTACATATAATTCTCCGATAAGACGCCCGGAGTCGGCCTTCGACAACTTATCCACTGCATTGAAAAATACAGATTCTAATATGGATTGTACTTTAGGTTTATCTTTTCCCATGTGTAACAATAGTCCTGATTTAAGTAGCTGCAAAGATAGTACAAGTTGAGAGAAGTACAAAATGAATTTGTTCATTTTTATTTCCGAAACGCAGCTTATCTTCGTTTTACTGGAGCAAAGTTAATAATTAATTTCGGACAAACAACAATTTTCAATACTTTTTTTTCAACGCATTTTTCATTTTTTTTTTCATTGTTATGCCTTTCCTATACAAAAATATACAAAGCCAATCTCACGCAACTCTACAGTGTCATAAATATTACGTCCGTCGATAATCAAGGGTGTACGCATCAATTCTTTTACCTTACTCCACGACGGCAGACGAAATTCTTTCCATTCGGTAACAAGGAGCATTGCGTCCGCATCTTTTACCGCTTCATAAATATCGCCGGCATATTCAATACTGTCACCAAGGCGTCGCTGTGCTTCATGAATAGCAACCGGATCGTAAGCAACGACTTCGCAACCTGCCTTCAGCAATTCATCTGCAATTACTAATGAAGGTGCTTCGCGCATATCATCCGTTTCGGGTTTGAACGATAAGCCCCACAAAGCGACACGCTTACCTTTAAGGTCTCCGTTATAATAATTATTCAGTTTTTTAAACAGGACGTGTTTCTGGTCTTCGTTCACTTCTTCGACAGCCTGCAATATCCGCATCGGATGACCGGTTTCGGCAGCAGTCTTTATCAATGCCTTTACGTCTTTCGGGAAGCACGACCCACCGTACCCGCAGCCGGCATACAAGAAACTTCGTCCTATACGTGAATCCGTTCCTATCCCCTTACGTACCATATTTATATCTGCTCCCACAATCTCACAAAGGTTTGCCACGTCGTTCATAAAACTGATCCGCGTGGCCAACATTGCGTTAGCTGCATATTTTGTCATTTCTGCCGATGGCACGTCCATATAAATAACAGGGAAATTATTCAAAAGGAACGGGCGGTAAAGTTTTGACATCAGTTTTTGTGCACGCTCCGTCTCTATGCCTACAACTACCCGGTCGGGATTCATAAAATCCTTGACGGCTGCACCCTCTTTCAAAAATTCCGGATTCGATGCTATATCAAATTCAATAGAAACTCCACGTTTTGTTTGTTCATCAAGGATAGCCTGTTTAATCTTACGTGCCGTTCCTACAGGAACAGTACTCTTCGTCACGACAAGAACATATTTTTTCATGTTTGCACCTACTGTACGGGCTACATCAAGAACATATTTTAGATCCGCACTGCCGTCTTCGTCGGGAGGAGTGCCAACGGCGCTAAACAACACGTCTACTTTATCAAGTACTTCCGTAAGTTCTGTCGTGAAATGGAGGCGCCCGTTATCATAATTCTTAAGCACAAGATCTTTAAGGCCCGGCTCATAAATAGGGATAACCCCGTTTTTCAATCCTTCGATTTTGTCTTTGTCAATATCAACACAATATACATCCGTACCCATTTCCGCAAAACATGTACCGGTCACAAGGCCGACATATCCCGTTCCTACAATAGCGATCTTCATTTTTTTATTGTTTAATTTTGGAACAAAGATAGTGCAAGACGAGCGAAATACAAAAAGCTTGCTTTTTTATTGTTTTTTATTTTTCAATTTTCAACTTTAACTACGTTGAAACACCTCACACTCGGCATAATTTAAGCAAGCTTAACTTCTGCTCTCACTTAATCGGTGTTTTCAATTTTCAATTAAAAAGTTTTCTCTTATCTTTGCAAGCAATTTTTTATTTTACCCATAATAAAAAAACAGGTTTACGCGTTATAAACTAAACAAAGATATATGCAGGCTTTTATAGACAAGCAATTTTTTAATTTAACAGTCTTCACTCTTATTTTTGGAGTGATGTTCTACGATATCATTGACTTAATGGGCTTTGCTTATGTAGATGAGATATGTGCGGTACTTCTTTTGCTGCTATTCCTGTATAAGGCTTTTAGTTCACGCACTTGGGAATTTGACAAGACATTTCTTATAATAACAGGTGTTTTTATTTTTTACCTTTTCTATTCCATCGCGATAAACTCCAATTCAAAAGGAGCCATCATGACAGATTTTATAATACAGATAAAGCCGTATCTTGCTTTTGCATGCGTATATGCCCTGCACCCCAATCTGACAGATAATCAAAAGCGTATAATAAAACAAATAATATTATTATGCAGCTTGTACGTTTTTGCGGTAGGTGTTATCGGGATCGTATCCTACTCTGTTGTTGAATATACGTTCTCGCATTACTCGCGGCTTGCCACGGCTTCATCAATACTGGCTCTGTTATATCTTTATTGCAGCGATTATACTAAGGTCGACAAGTTTGTTTTTATCATAATCCTCGCATTAGGAATCTTATCCGGCCGTTCCAAGCATTTCGGGTTCTTCGCATTCAGCTTAGTGGCAATATTTTATTTCACCGAGTCATTCAAGTTGAAATTGAATTTCAGGAACGTAATATTCATTACCGCAGCCATTGCATTCACCGTAATTGTTGCTTGGAAAAAGATATATTTTTATTTTGTCACCGGAGGTTTCGGAGGCGGACGTGAAGTTAATGACCTTTATGCACGCATGGCGTTATATTATTTTTCATCACAGATCCTGATGGATTATATACCTTTCGGCTGCGGGTTTGCATCGTACGGAACATACGCCTCGGCGTCAAGCTACTCGCAGATATACGTCAAATATGGAATGGACGGTATGTCCGGACTGTCGAAAAGCGCACCGGATTTTGTCGCTGACACGTATTACCCCGTACTGGCGCAGTTTGGCTTTGCCGGAGTGGCACTGTTTTTATTTTTTTGGGTGAATCTTTCAAGAAAGGCGATAAAAGCATACTTGAAAGGGTATTATAAAGAGGCGGTTATAGCAATCATGATTGTCGTCTTTTTCTTTATTGAATGTACTTCCGATGCAACGTTAACACATAACAGGGGTATGTTTATGATGATGATAATGGGGTTAGTCTTTTCGGATGTAAAAATAAAAGGAGATAATGAGGGTATTGTTAGTAAATAAGTTTTATTACCAACGCGGCGGCGACTGCACGGCTGTCTTCAGCACCGAAAGGTTACTCAGGAACAAAGGTCATGATGTTGCCATATTCAGCATGAAACATCCTGACAATGTTCATTCCGACTTCGAAAAATATTTTCCGAAGGAAGTAAGTTTTTCAAGCCCGGGTATTTCAAACAAGATGTCTGCCGCCAAAAGGATCTTTGGATCATCCGAAGTTGAAAAAAAATTCGGGCAACTGATTTCTGATTTTAAACCTGATGTTGTCCACCTGCATAATGTCCACTCGCACATCTCACCGCTCGTTGCAAAAATCGCACACAAGAACGGCATACGGGTAGTATGGACTTTACACGATTACAAACTGATTTGTCCGGTATATACATGCCTGCGAAACAATGAAACATGCGAGGTCTGTTTCAAAAACAAATCCGGTGTCATCAAGTATAAATGCATGAAAAAAAGCAACAGAGCAAGTATACTGGCGTATATGGAAGGGCGTTACTGGAACAGAAAAAAACTATCTACGATAACGGACATGTTCATAAGCCCAAGCGCATTTTTGAAAACAAAGATGGTGGAAGCAGGATATTCGCGCGAACAAATAGAAGTACTGCATAATTTCATGCCCGTACAGGTAATACCGGCACCGGAAAAGGATGATTATTACTGTTATACAGGTCGTTTATCGGCCGAGAAGGGAATAGACACCCTGCTCGAAGCCGCAGAAAAACTACCTTACAAACTTAAAATAATAGGCGGGGGACCTTTATTGGACACATACCGCAAAAGGTACCAAACCGACCGGATTGAATTTGTCGGGCATACAGCGCCTGATAAGCTTTACCGGATAGTAAGCAAAGCCCGCTTTCTCGTCATACCGTCAATATGGTACGAGAACAATCCGTTCAGCGTGATAGAAGCTCTTTGTCTTGGCACACCGGTACTCGGTGCGCGGATCGGAGGGATACCGGAATTGATTGAAGAAGATAAGAACGGGCATCTTTTTGCCCACGGAGATATTTCTGCATTGAAAGAAAAGATAGAATTACTCTTTTCCGGAAATATATCGTATGATTATGCAAAAATAGCATCGGATGCATATAATAAATTCTCTCCGGAAACGTTTTATAATAAACTAATAATGATTTATGACCGTTAACCATAAACCTACGGATATGTGCATCATTCTGACGTACCGTTGTCCTATGCGTTGTACGATGTGCAATATTTGGGAGAACCCGACGGAACGTTCAAAAGAAATCACTCCCGAAGAAATTGAGCGTCTTCCCTCCGTGAAATTTATTAACCTTACCGGAGGTGAGCCTTTTGTACGAGAAGATCTTGACGAAATAGTGCGGGTTTGCTTCACTAAAGCTCCGCGCGTAGTGATATCTACGTCAGGATGGCTTGAAGACCGCGTGATTGATATAGCAAAAAAATTCCCGAAAATCGGTATTCGTATCAGCATAGAAGGCTTGTCGTGCAAAAATGATGAATTGAGAGGACATAAAGGCGGATTTGACAAAGGCCTGCGTACATTATTGATGCTAAGAGAAATGGGGATAAAAGATATCGGATTCGGATGCACGGTTTCAAACAACAACTCTGCCGATATGCTTTCGTTATACAGGTTAAGCAATGCCTTAGGATTGGAATTTGCTACTTCGGCATTCCATAATTCTTATTATTTTCATAAATCGGATAACGTCATTACTAACAAGGACGAGGTATGCAGTAACTTTGAAAAGCTGATAAACATGCAACTCAAAGAATCACATCCGAAATCATGGTTCCGTGCATTCTTTAACATGGGGCTTATCAATTATATTGAAGGAAACAGAAGGATGTTACCTTGCGAAGCAGGTATGTTAAACTTTTTCGTGGAACCGTACGGTGATGTTTATCCATGCAACGGGCTTGAAGAACGTTATTGGAAAGAGTGTATGGGTAACATTCGCGAAACACCTGATTTCAACGAAATATGGAACAGTGAACAAGCCCGAAGCGTTCGCGAGAAAGTGCGCACATGTCCAAAAAATTGCTGGATGGTTGGCACGGCAGCTCCGGTAACAAAAAAATATATCAGACACCCTCTTAAATGGGTCGTTAAAAACAAACTGAGAAGCATGACCGGAAAACCGGCATGTATAGATAAACGTTGGTATGATGTGGGACAAGACCCGCTTCAAGGTTCCCTTGAAGAATGAAAATTGAAAATTGAAAATTGAAAAAATAAAAATACCAATACAAAATTGAAAAATGAAATTTTTAATTCTTAATTCTTAATTTTTGAAGATTGTAGTTACAGGTACACGCGGAATTCCTGATATTCAGGGCGGAGTGGAAACACATTGCGAAGAGCTTTTCCCCCGGATAGCGGCAAAAGGGTTTGATATAACCGTTATTCGCAGGCGTAACTATGTATGCGACAACCTAAACTCATTCAAAGGTGTATATCTGTACGACATACCAAACTTAAGAAAAAAGTCGTTAGAGGCTATCATACATACATTGAGGGCGATATGGGCAGCCAAATGGAAATTTCACGCAGATATTGTTCATATACACGCAGTAGGACCGGCAATCCTNACTCCTTTTGCCCGTTTACTTGGAATGAAAGTTGTCTTTACTCATCACGGACCTGATTATGACAGAGAGAAATGGAGTAAGACTGCAAAAACGGCATTGCGGTTCGGAGAGTGTATGGGATGCCGGTTTGCAAACAAGATAATAGTTATATCTGATGTAATAAACGATATAGTGAAAAAAAAATACGGACGCAATGATGCTGTCCTAATTTATAATGGTGTTAATCCGGCGATTATTGCAAACGACACGGACTATTTGTCAAGCCTCGGAATTGAAACCCGTAAATATATTCTCGCCATGGGGCGATTCGTTCCCGAAAAAAACTTCGACGCACTTATCAAAGCTTTCTCGAGCCTTAATCAGTCAGATTACAAACTTGTCATCGCAGGAGATGCCGATATAGAAGACAGTTATTCACGTAGTTTGAAGTTGTCAGCAAAAGATAATAATGTAGTGCTGACCGGTTTTATAAAAGGAGGTAAATTGCAAACATTACTGTCGAATGCAAGGCTTTTCGTTCTGCCTTCGTCACACGAAGGGTTGCCTATTTCATTGCTTGAAGCAATGAGCTACGGACTGCCTGTCCTCGCAAGCGATATCCCGGCCAACAAACAGGTTGACCTGCCTTCACAATGCTATTTTCGCTGTAATGAAAATATAACGGAGAACCTGCGAAAAGCATTGAACGACAGGCTAAATGATAATTCAGAATATAACTACGACCTGTCTTTATACAATTGGGATAACATTGCAGAAAAAACTGCAACTATTTACCGTAAAATATTGTTTTAGTGATAATGCGTAAGTGCAAGGGACGGATTACAAATCTGCGCCGACAGGAGCCGATTTTCAATTCATTTTTCACTTTTCACTTTTCATTTTTCACTACTTTTAAGTTCTTCCTTGATTGAAATAAGCAGATCTTTTAAAAACAGATAGCCGACGGCTCCGACAAGCGTAAACACCAACATTCCGATTCCTGCAAAAAGCTTCCGCGGACCGAGAGGTTTTTTCTTTATATACGGTGTTTCAATGACTTTGGCCAAATCAGTCTGTTTCCCGAGCGACATAATCGTCTCTTCCTTTTTTTGCAACATCATGACATATAAGCCCTGTAAAATCTCCTGGTCACGCATAAGAATTCTGTATTCGCGTTCTTTTTCGGGAATAGTCTTCATATTCGACACCATTTGGCGTTCTTTTTCCTTGAGGTCTGCCAATGTGCTATCCATAGTTTTTTTGGCATTATCTATCATAACAAAAACTCCGTCGCGAAGTTTATCAACCATAATGGTTGCATTCTGAAACATACGGTTTTCTTCATTGGAGTTCTTCAGAAAACGTTCACGCTCGACAATAGCTTTATTATATTCTCCGACAGCGCCTTTTTCACCGTCTACTGCTGAATATAAAGCCGGAATTGTTTTAAACTTATTTTCAGGGTTTCTCACATACTCGTCGAGCATACCTATCTGCCTTGCCTGAACCTCTACCTCCACTAATTGCGTTTGCAATTCTTTATATACTTCACTATATAAAAGTACATCCGCCTCAAGAAGCGTCATGTCATTACTTTTCTTATACGTCTCTATATTCCCCTCAACAACAGCCAAGTCTACCAATATTACCGAGATACGCGAATCGACAAACTCCATTGTTTTATAATCATCAATATCACTAAAAGCTTTCCTGTCTGCATTATATTTTTTCACGAGCATTTCAAGCATATCAAGTCCGCGCTCTTTTGAATGTTCGCTGCAAGTCAAAGTAAGTACATTCGATGCCTTTGATATATCTTCAATCAAAATATTGTTTGCCAGAGTCTCTGCAGTCCAACTTGACGGCTGACATCTTATTTGCAGTTTAAATGACTGCTGTTGAGAGCCGCCGTTATCAAAATCAATCGTAAACTCTTGCTTGCCGACTTTAATCGCAGCTGGCAAAGAGGTATAGTTAAATGTTTCCTTAAACCCTCCGAAGCGGCTCCGGGCAACGACTTTTATATTACCCGGTTTAACGGATACATCAAACCGATAATCATCATCAATCTCTGCCATCGCGCCCGAACTTGTCGTCAACTTCAACGGAGCCTCGTTATACATATAATAGAATGAATACGGTTTCGAGTAACTGACATTAAGACCCAGCTCATTTATCATTAAGCGCATCACTCTGTTAGACATCATGACCTCCATCTCGTCCTCAATATTGATTGTTCCGCCGCCGCCGCCAATACCGAATGATTTCATAAGACCGGCAGCCTCGCCGAATCCGAGACTCGACATAGCAGACTCTTGCTCCTCCTGCAAAAGGACGCTTGAAGAGAATTCATATGTACGCGGATAGAAGTTCAAATATAATAGCGCAGGAATAATTGAGATTATGAAAACGAGCAGAAACAGCTTCCACTTACGTAAATATCTCACTAATATAATCTTTAAACTTACCGTTTCTTTGTCTTTATTTTCCATATCACTACCTCAAGTTTTGATCTCTTATTGATAAAATAACACTAGTTATTACTGACAAAGAAGACAGAATAACTGAGAACATGCTTATTTTAACGTTATCGGTGTTACTGTATTTTGAATTACGTTTTTGTGCCTCATTAGGCAAAACATATACAATATCGTTTTGCTGAAGGTAATAATACGGTGACGCAAATATTGCAGGATCGGTCAGGTCTAAAGTTGCATGAATTTTATCTCCGTTATTATCTCTGACAAGTCTTATGTTTTTCCTGTCTCCCACAATGGTAAGATCTCCCGCCATGGCTACCAAATCAAGGATTGAAAGACGAGGTGTCTTTATTGTATATGTATTAGGAGATCTCACTTCTCCAATAATGCTCACTTTGAAGTTTGATATTTGAACACTGACCACAGCCTCCGGCGCCGATTTATGAACAAGTTCTTCCATCATACGAATAGTCTCATTAACCGTTTTGTCCGCAACATGGATACGACCCAATACCGGGAAATTAATATATCCCTCTTCGTCAACTAAATATGTGAATAGGTTTTGCGTTGTCGCAGAAATACCTATTGCCGACTCTCCGGGTAAATAATAACCGTAAGGAGGCGGAGAAAACTGCATCGTCGTCTCTTTGTCGGGCGATGTCACGTAGATAATCAAAACGTCATCAATACATATCCTCGGAATATATTTCTGATTCATTGCCGCTCTTTGTTCTTCAGTAATATCTTCGATACCCTGAAAGTATGATATATCTTTCGGAGTCCGGCATGAACTGAACATTAAAATTAGAATTATTGCAGGAAATAATAAATGCTTCATAGATCTCAGTTTTTTTTTAAAACGGGTGCAAAGATAGTGCAAGTCGAGAGAAGAACAAAATAAGCTCGCTTATTTTTACTTCCGAGGCGCCGCCTATCTTCGATTTATCAAAGATATAATTTTAATCTTAGAACGATGCTTTTATTTAAATATTGTATTTTTTAAAAATGAAATTTTAACCCTCATTCATTTTCAATTTTCAATTTTGTTTTTTCATTTTCAATTTTCAACTTTGACTTCGTCCAAACACCTCGCGCTCGGCAAAGGAAAGCGAGCTTACCTTTGCTCTCACTTAATCGGTGTTTTCAATTTTCAATTATATTAAAAGTTTCCACTATTTTTTGCGCACTGAAACCGTTTGTCAATTTATCCCTGTAATTAATACAGTTATCTACATAAAACTCATTATTCTCAATGATTTCCTTTAAATCGTACTCATCCCAACCATCCTTCGCAATGCCAAGCTTTTCTCTCTCAATATAATCTGCTGAAGCAGGCATACGATTTGTAATGACAGGTGTTCCCGATACAATCGATTCCGGTATTGAAACCATATTCATGTCGCGCAGAGTATTCACCATAAACACATACGATTTTTTAATAACATCGTTCAGGTCATTCTGCCTCAGGTAACCGAGAAAAGAAACGTTATTTTGCAACCCCAGCTCGGCAACTAATGCTTCAAGGGTTTCTTTTGATTCGCCATCGCCGGCAATAAGCATTTTTATATCTTCAAAGCCTTTCAGCTTTATTAATTTACTGTAAACCTGCACTATACTCTCTATATTTTTCCCGGGCACCAAACGTGAAGAGCTGATAATCACTCTTTCTTTTTCTTTCGAATAACCGAACCGCGAGACATTCACACCGTGGTCGACAATCTCTTCCGTAACGTTTTTCATATATTGCCGAATAAACTCATAAGCTCTGCGTGAACGCGGTATTACACATTTTATTTTCCTGAAGAACAGCGGTACAATAATATTATACCACGTTTTAGACGGTATCTTCTTAAACTTACTTTGGTGAAGAGTCATCTCCTGCCAAATTACTGTTTTTGACGGACATACAATCGACAGAAATAACGATGTGAATGTAAACACTTCACTGCTTACGACAAGATCAAATTTTTGATGATTGGCTTTCAGGTACTTGTAAAATCCACGGGGCAATGGTAATACTGATGGCAGTAATATGCGTTTGAAGGCCGACTTAAAATAAAGAACTTCAAAGTCATAATCTTCGTCAGGAACAGGTTTGAAATCTTCCGCAGCCGCCAAAGTCACCCGATGCCCGTTCGACATGAAACCAAGGCACATACTATATATCATTGTTTCCTTTATCGTTCTGATCTCCGGAACTACATAGTTCTCTGAAGTAAACATTATCGGATTAACTACTAAAACGTTCATTTATTTAATTGAAAATTGAAAATTAAAATACAAATTTAATAATTGAAAAATGCCGAGTGAAGTTGTTTCAACGGAGTTTAAATTAATAGCTTTGCAAATGTCCGAAATACTACTGACATAAACAAACCATCAATAATCTATAACGAAACAATATCGGATATTATTTTACCGTTTAATATATAATTACTAATTTTACACCCTAAATACACCCTAAAACTTACCACTTTGGAATTAGGAAAATATAATAAGCTAAAGATTATCAAAACTGTAGACTTCGGATTATACCTCGATAGCGGTGACGATCAGGAGATTCTACTACCGACGCGTTATGTACCGCAGGACGCAGAGGTAGGCGACGAGATAGAAGTGTTTATATACAAGGACAATGATGAAAGACCTATAGCAACCACGGCACGGCCTTATGCGACAGTCGGTGAATTTCAACTTATGAAGGTGAAAGACGTATCGCCGGCAGGCGCGTTCCTTGACTGGGGTCTGATGAAAGACCTGCTCGTCCCTTTCCGTGAACAAAAGGCTCCAATGAATGTCGGACAGGAGTATCTTGTTTATATCTACCTTGACTTTATCACTAAACGTATTGTTGCTTCAGCATGCATAGATAAATTTCTCGACAATGTTCCACCCGATTATGAACCTAATCAGGAAGTAGACCTCATTATAGCCGGTAAAACAGAGCTTGGTTATAAGGCTATTATCAACAATTCGCACTGGGGTCTGTTGTATCATAACGAAATATTCCGCAGTCTTTCCCATGGGGAAAAGTGCAAGGGGTATATAAAACAAGTGCGGAAAGATGAAAGGATTGACCTCAGCCTGTCGGCGGCAGGATACGACAAAATAGACGATATTTCCCGCCAAATAGCTGACGCTCTGAAAGACAATAACGGATTCCTCCCTGTATCAGATAAAAGCGATGCAGACGAAATATACTCGCTTTTCGCGTGTAGCAAGAAAAATTTCAAAAAAGCTATAGGAGCGTTATACAAACAACGCCTCATTACAATGGAAAACAACGGTATAAAGCTCGTCGATTAACACGTTCGAATATCTTTATATATAATGACGCAGGACAGGAATAAAAAGTTAGCCAAAGATATCGTAATATACGGCATAGGCAACATAGGAAGCAAGCTTCTGACATTCCTGCTGATACCTTTTCTGACTTTTTTTATCGAACGCGGAGAGATGGGTTATTTTGACCTTGCCGTGACGACAATCATGCTCTTGTTGCCGGTAATAACCCTGCAAATGCGGGAACCTCTTTTCCGTTTCCTGATTCATAATAATGACGAAACATACCGTAAAAACATTTTATCTACTACGTTTTTTATAGAAAGCGGGATTTTTCTGCTTATACTTATCTCATCACTATTCATTCCTTTCTTCTTTCAAATACGTTATTTTTCCCTGATTATCATATCAATTTATGTATACAGTTTTTATGAACTGTACCTGCAGGTTGTACGCGTAGTTTATTCCGCAACTAAATTTATGATAATGGGGCTTATCACCTCATTTCTTACCGTCACACTGTGTATTTTACTCCTCTTCATTATGGATATGAGTATTGAAGCTCTTTTTATAGGTAATATATTGTCGCGCGTAATTTCAATGATAATTATAGAACTACCTAAACGAAAGTTTATCAAAAACTTATCCGTAAAACATATAAAAAAAGCTAATATTAAAGAGATATTTAATTACTCAATGCCAATGCTTGCGGCAGCAATTGCTTTCGGAATCATTACTTCGTGCGGTAAATTTATTGTAAATGAATATTTAGGTCTCGAAGATAACGGCGACTTCGCAGTGTCGGAAAAATATACTACAATAATCCTTATTCTCGGTCTTACGTTTTATCAGGCCTGGCAGGTGACAGCAGTTAAAAATTTCCGAGAAGAGGGGAGTTCGGCATTCTTTTCCGATGTTTTTAACAAGTATGCGATTCTTCTTAGCCTTATTGTCGTATGTATATCTTTCGGCATCCGTTCATTCGACTTTATTCTTGTGGAAGAAAAATATCACCAAAGTATAGACCTTATATTTGTTTACGGTGCAGGAGTTATGTTTTATTGTTATGCCATGTTCCAGGAGATTGTATTCCAGTGTACAAAGCAGACATCAAAAATCTTATATTCAATACTTTCGTGCGCGGTAATCGCACCGATCATATCAATTTTTCTGATAAAAGAGTACGGACTTATGGGTAATGTGGCGGCAATTTGTTTCTCATACGCTTATCTTTTCATTTTCAGATACTTTCAGACAAGGAAGATACTTCACATAAGATTTGGCAGAGGTTTTATTTATTCATTCCTGGCACTTATCGGATGCGGGGTTCTATTCTATGGTGCACACAATCGTATTCTCGATTTTTCGGTGATGACGATATCGGCCGTAACATTGCTGCTATACTTCATATATATGAAAAAAAAATATTTACGCAAAACATCTATTTAAAAGACAATGAGACTAATATACACAAAACTTACACCGAACAGTATAAACCGGAGTTTTTTTCACGAAGTGGAAAAAGTAATTTTGTTTTTTTTATTTTTCACTTTTCACTTTTCATTTTTCATTTAACATGGTTAAAGTTATGATAGTTTTCGGCACACGCCCCGAAGCAATAAAAATGGCGCCTTTAGTCCTTGCGTTCAAAGAACGTAAGGATAAATACAAGACTATTGTCTGCGTAACAGGCCAACATCGCCAAATGCTTGATCAGGTATTGAACCTTTTTGACATAGTGCCTGACTACGACCTGAATATAATGAAAGCCGGGCAGGACTTGTACGATATAACGTCCGGTGTATTGACAGGAATGCGCGATGTGTTGGATAAAACTTCGCCTGATTGCGTTTTTGTTCACGGTGACACTACGACCTCGACAGCAACCGCTCTCGCCGCATTTTACAAACAGATACCTGTTGCACATATTGAAGCCGGTCTTCGTACGGGAAATATCTACAGCCCTTGGCCCGAAGAAATGAACCGCAGCATAACGGGACGCTTGGCGACATTCCATTTCTCTCCGACCGAAAAAAGCCGCCAAAACCTTATTAATGAAGGCATCAATGACAGTAACATCATTGTTACGGGAAATACGGTTATTGACGCGCTTCATCTTGTTATTAAGATGATTGAGTCGGGAAGCGATATTTTGCAAAAAATTAAAGATACGATAAGAAATGAAGGATATCCTATTGATACAGTTGATAAAAACAAGAAGATTGTCCTTATTACCGGTCACAGGCGCGAAAACTTCGGTGAAGGTTTTCGTAATATTTGCAGCGCCATAAAAGAACTGGGTATATTATTTCCTGACGTCGACTTTGTATATCCCATGCACCTTAATCCTAACGTAAGAAACTCTATCAGAGAAAGTTTTGAGGGCACGGAACACCCGAACATATTTTTCATAAACCCTCTGGAATATCTTCCGTTCACATACCTGATGAGTATCTCTAATATTGTTCTAACGGACAGCGGCGGTATTCAGGAAGAAGCTCCGGGATTCGGGAAACCCGTTATCGTGATGCGCGACACAACGGAGCGCCCCGAAGCTGTTGAAGCAGGTACTGTCAGACTTGCGGGCACTGACCGCGACCTTATAATTAAAGAAGTGTCGGCACTGCTAACCGACGACGAGCTTTACTCAACTATGAGCAAAGCCATAAATCCTTACGGTACAGGCAATAGTTGCAACAATATCATAGCCGGTTTTGAAAAATTATTTTTCGCGGAGAAATGAATTTTAAAGTTTTACTTAAGAAAGAGGAAGATGCCGACGCTACGCGTATCTATATCGACGTTATAAAAGATGCTATAACAGAGGCTTTTGGCGTGGAGAACATTAAAAAAGTATATTCGGTATCGGATGTTGCCGCCGATGATATACTTATCATTATATCACCTCAGGTAATTTTGAAAAACCGCCAATTTCTGAAACCGCGGCAAAAATTTATCTTTTGGTTCCAAGGAGTCGTGCCTGAAGAGATAGTATATTTATACGGTAACATGTATGCAAGAATAAAAGCCGCGATCTTCAACCGTACTGAAGGGTTCGTGTTGAGAAAAGCACAACTGATATTTTTTGTTTCCGAAAAACTAAGGCAGCACTATAAATCGAAACATAGATATAATAGTGATAATTATATTATTATGCCCTGTTTCAACCAGAGCATCGACGAATCATGCTTTACTGCTTCAAAATATGAAAAACCTACTTTTGTCTATGCAGGTAATATGTCAAAATGGCAATGCGTTGACGAATCGATCGGCCTCTTTTCAAAAATAAAAGAAAAACTGCCTGAAGCAAACCTGACAATACTTACCGCCGACCAAGCCGAAGCACGTACACTTCTCTCAAAACATAATATTGAAGCCGAAATTAAATATGTGCCGCTCGACAAACTGTCTGTGGAAATGGGCAAATATAAATACGGATTTCTGCTTCGCGATGATATCCTCATCAATAATGTCGCTACGCCGACTAAAATGAACTCCTATATGGCTTCAGGCGTCATTCCCGTCTTCTCGGATGTTATCGGCGATTTCAAAGATGTCTTCAGCTCTCTCAAGCATATTGTCATTTGCGGCAAAGACGATTATTCCGGTTCTTTGGAACAGATTTTAAAAATAGAAGAGCAAGGTGTTAACGCCGGTGAAGTCCTGAATGAATATCGAGGCATTTTCAATACATATTATAATCGCGACTTATACATTACCGGCATTGCGGAAAAGCTTAAAGAAGTTTTTCCGCAATAACAAAGTAAAGTTGCAATTTATTGTTTGTGCTTACTTTTTCGTAATATAAGTCTGGAGCGCTTCCACATAATCGCTAAAAGCTTTTATTCCCTGTTTCGTTATACGACATGTCGTGCGCGGCATTTTTCCGATAAAGCCTTTTTCTATTGTTATATATCCTGCCTGCGACAGTTTTTCGAGCTGTAC
>JGI994J12354_10002820_pt1 | contig 16597 bp, 15 predicted proteins | sample IntmicLarv3ML3BL_FD_12354 | JGI IMG/M metagenome (IMG submission 12354) | reverse complement strand
CATCTCCCCGGTACCGTCTTCTTTAGATATATAGACCGCCTCTTTTACATATTCTCTCTTTTGGATATCTTCAAATATTCTTTTCGCCTCATTTTCATTCGCCTCATTTTCAAAGAATATCGACAATTTTACATTCTCTCTGAAATAGTCCGAAACAGAGCCGGCATTTACCGCAAGGAATCCCGAAATACCTATCAATAACAGCACCAAAGAGATGCTTATTATCGACGACATATACGACTGTATAATCCGCCTATTCAGTATTCGTTTATCTTTTTTCATCGTCCAAAGGTAGTGAAAGTCGAGAGAAATTCAAGTTTGCTTGAAATTTCCGAGGCACATCCTATCTTCACTCTTTAGAGTAAAGATAATGCCATTTAAATTAATTTTATTATCTTTGTGCTATATTTGCTTTAATTGTCATCTGCTTAATGAGCGAACCCAAAAGAATTCTTTTTGTAAACTCGGAGATTTTTCCATACATGCCTGAATCGTATATTTCTCGCATTGGGAGATATCTTCCTCAGGGTGTGCAGGAAAATGGAAGCGAAATCCGCTCGTTTATGCCTAAGTACGGATGCATTAATGAACGGAGAAATCAATTGCATGAGGTGATCCGTCTATCGGGAATGAATCTCATTATAAACGATCTGGACAGACCTCTCATAATAAAAGTATCCTCCATATCATCTGCAAGAATGCAGGTCTACTTTATAGATAATGAAGACTATTTTTATCGGAAATACATATTTAAGGATGAGCAAGACGAGTACTTCCCGGATAATGACGAGAGGAGTATATTTTTCGCGCGGGGAGTGTTAGAGACGGTAAAAAAGTTACGCTGGAAACCGGATATAATTCACTGCCAGGGATGGATTTCACACTTTCTCCCAATGTTTCTCAAAAGAGCATACCACGAAGATCCTATATTCTCCGACAGTAAAGTTGTTCTGTCTTTGTACAACGATGCCGAAGGATTACTCTTTAACGACGATACAAAAGCTAAGGCATCCATCTCGGGAATTAAAGGACGCGATATGGAAATTTTTACTCCGACTAATGGCACAAATCTTGCAAAGCTAGCCATTCAGTATGCAGATGGAGTAATAATGGGAGATCGGGAAATTGATCCCGGGATAGTACAATTTGTTAACGACAGTTCTCTCCCTGTTTTGGAATATATTGACACTACCTCTTCCGACTCTTCTTACATACAAGAGTATATTCAGTTTTATGACAAAATTTTTGAAAAAAATGGAGATTAGGAAGTTCGTTCGTTCTATATTGGTAATATCGCTCTTGTCTTTTGTAATCACATCGTGTGTAGAGACCGATGGTTCAACCGGAAGCGGATTGATCCCGGACGACTATTATATATCCCTGCATAAGGCAGAATTTGATGTGCCGGTTCAGATGAAAATGTCCGACAATATTCGCACCAATGCGTCTGCATATGCAATTATAGGCTCTGTTAACGATCCAGACTTCGGCATGACCGAAAGTGCTGCTGCATTCAGTTTTATTCCTGCCAATAACTCATTATCCTACGGAGACAATCCTATTCCCAAATCCCTATCACTATTCATAACAGGGATCTCTTCCCACGCATATTCAGATAGAGACAATTTTATTCATCAGAATATATATGTCCACTCCTTAAACAGCGGAATAGACAGCTTAGAAACCGTATATAACAACTCTATCAAAGCAGGAGATTATGATTCCGCTCCGTTAAATATAGGAGGAGGAAATGTCTTCTTCGGCAGTAATCCGGATATCTCTATAAATCTCTCGCTTGACTATGCAAGAGAGCTTTTGGCGGCAACTGAGGACGAGAGGGAGGACAGATACACATTTATGAAGAGGTATAACGGCCTATATTTGAGAACAGATCCGGTACTAAGTTCATATATCGGCGGAAGGCTATGCTATATTCCAATGACCCAGTCTCTCGGATTTTCCTCCTCTATGGGATTATCCTTAACGTACTGGCATGTGGATAGCGACATCCCCGATGGTAAGGATAGCACTCTATTCTATTATGCTTACTCATTAACAAACGTAAACAATATCACTCACTCGTCCGCATCCCTTGAAAGCGATAATCCGGTCGGCCCTATATTCTTAGAGGGAATAGCCGGAATTAAGCCTTATATAGATTTCTCGGAGATAAAGGGGTCTGTCGACACATGGGCTGCAAGTAATCAGATTGACCTAAGTAAAGTAATTGTAGTAAAAGCAGAATTACTGTTACACTACGATGCTCCTGACGATTATTCCGATCTGCCTAGATTCTATCCCGAAACGATATTCCTGAATACCCTCCAAAAAGATCGTGATAGCGAAGATAAGTATCGCTATATACCTATTGAGGACATACTTATATATTCCGACCCTTCGGGGGGTGTAATATCCAATCTAAACCGGTCCAAAGAATTATACTCTTTCAATATAAGCTCTCACTTTCAACGCTTTATTAAAGGAGAGCTTACTGAAGACGATCTGCGAGCCTGGGTTATGCCAAATATGATATTATCGGATAACAATGGGCAGGCAATGGGTTTCGCTATTGAGAACATGATTTTTCACAAAATCGCTTTTTTCGGAGCAAATGATGTTAAAAAGCCAAAATTGATCCTTACATACGCTCTTAGTCGCTAACCAACCCCTACTTCCCCTCTACAAGTTTGCTCACTTTTTGAAACAGAGTATCCACTCCTGTAAGAAGTTCCCTGTTTATGCTTTTGTAATGGTTCTTTATATTTTCCTTATCTGGATTGTTAACCTTACCGTATAACGCATTTCTCAGATCAACCGCCTCATTTATGACAGCAATGACCTCTTCTTTTTTCTTGCCTTCGTTCATATACAAAAACACCCAACAGTCAGAAATCACCTCCGAAACGAGGAAGTCAATATCCTTTTTTATTACCCTTAAATTTGCCATGATTATTAGTTTTACTTAATTATAATTTAATTTCATTTTAATTTTTCGACACCTATACCAGATCTATTATCTAAAGTAATCTTACCGTCAACTATCTTCATCCCATCAAAAACGTCATTAGCGATCAACAGATTACCATCAAGGTCAGCCCATTCCATCTCAGGAGCAAGTTGTGCGGCAGCAGAGACAGCACACGATGTTTCGGTCATGCAGCCTATCATCAAACGCATATTCAGAGCCTTTGCCAAGGATATCATCTCTCTGGCTTCACGCATTCCGGTACATTTCATCAATTTGATATTGATTCCGTGGTAGGCCCCTTTCAATCTGGGAACATCGACCAGCCTCTGGCACGCCTCATCGGCAATAACGGGCAGCGGACTCCTCTCGGTGATCCACGCCGCATCTTCGAACAGATATTTCGACATAGGCTGCTCTATCATATTTACATTGCGCTCATTAAGCCAGTGTATCATGTCGAGGGCATAATGTTTATCCTTCCACCCCTGATTGGCATCTACGCAGATAGTTGTATTGGTCACCGACCGGATAGTATCGACCATCATCTTGTCGGTCTTCTCATCCCGTCCGAGTTTAACCTTTATTACTTTATACGGCGACGCTTCACGTGTCTTTTCACGCACAACATCTTCGGTATCGAGCCCTACCGTAAATGAGGTATTTGGCGTTGTTGCCGGATTAAAACCCCATATCTTCCACCACGGTTGCCCCATGATTTTACCGACAATATCGTGAAGTGCAATGTCTATAGCAGCTTTTGCAGCGGTATTATTTGTAGTGATATTATCCACATAGGTCATTATATCCTGTATCTCAAACGGAGAAGAGAATTGCGAAAGATTCACCTTTTTCATAAACTCTATAACCGAAGCCTGAGTCTCTCCAAGATATGGAGGCATTGCCGCCTCTCCATAACCGGTATATCCGTCCCATGCAAGTTCCGTAAGCACTATCGGAGTGGTTATTCTGGAAGAGTTGGCTATTGTAAATACATGCCTCATCTGAGCATCATAAGGAAGCCACGTCAAAGTTAGTTTCTTGCTCACTCCGCCGACAATGCGAGAACTTCTGTTTTGCGAGAAAAGTCTCGCAGGGTTTAAAAGCGTTGCCGCCGTAATCACCCCTGCCGATTTCAAAAAATTTCTCCTCGTTGTCATATCAATTATCTTTAATCGATTAATCTGTTATTACAGAGTACCATGGATGGTTCTTAACTGAGGTTATTCCACTCTCCATATCTACTTTAGGGATAACTCTCTTAGCCCTCACAAGACGTGTAGAACCTTCGTAATAGTTCTCTGCCGTAGGTATCAGCGAGTTAATCCTTACCGAAGTTGCCGAGTGGATAAACTCCCCGTTCGCGATATAGATTCCCACATGAGTTACCCTCTCTCCGCGCTCAGCCGTTGCCTTTGTACCGAAAAAGAGCAAATCTCCTTTTGCCAGATTACCAAAGCCGGAGCTTATATCCACATCATCTCCCGTCAATGCCTGCTGTGAAGCATCCCTCTGTATGATCACCCCGTTGAGATAGTAGACCGTTTTGGTAAACCCGGAACAATCCATCGCCTTTATAGATGTGCCTCCCCACATATACGGGAATCCTAAAAACTGCTTCGCGGTAGCGATTATGTTATCGGGGTTGGGGTTTCTGCTCTCAATCCATTTATCGTAAGGCATTGCATCGCTTTCCGGCACAAATGCCTTTTTCCCATTAGGTAAAATAACCTCATAGTTAACTATCCTATTGCCTGGAAGGACACCTATATTCATGCGAATAGGCACAACCTCTGCCTCCGACATAACAATACCCCCCATAACACCATCCGACACTACGCCCGATTCCGCTAAATATGACTCTCTAAAAAGCGTATAATGCTTAGTAATTACTAATTTCTCAGATGACATCCATCTGTTGTACTCCTCTTTTGTCATCTCCCGGACACTCCCGGATGTAACCCAGGCGATATACCCCTCCGGAGTCACAGCCCTTGTCCATCCGCCTCTCTTCTCCAAAATCCTGAGAGGAGTACCCATAATGGTTTGTGTAGCCGATTCGGAGGCATAGTCCGGGCTTACTCTAAAGTTTATCACCGAAGATCCGGTTACTCCGTATATCTTTCCTCCCAATTTAGGGTCGGGCAAGACGACCATACTATCTAAAACGGAGAGCCCTTTTTCTCCCAGAACTTTCAACAACTCCTCCTTTGCACCTCTCTCTGTAGTGGCCCCCCTCAGCACCATAAAACCATCGCTCTCAGAAACCGATAGCTTTGCCTCCCACGTTTTACTACGCCAGTCGGGGGCAAACTCCTTTTTAACGGCATCGGATATCTCCTTAAACTGAGCCTGAATCTTATCAATCTTCTTATTACCCCCGCACGAGATTGCGACGGCAGCAACAAATATAACCAATAAAACCTTCTTCATAATTAAAGCCTATGTTAATTTCTTTATTACTAACCTATTAAAATCATATCCCTGCTCTGCATCGTCGTCCTACAACTCACTATTGTTAACCTTACAGAGTGTATATCCACTCTCATTAAACAATCTATTCAATGCAGATACATAATAATCATATTTATCTATATCCGAACTATCGTCTATCCTAACATACTCTTCTCCCGTAAGGGCAACTATCGCCTCTCCTTTGGAGAAGTCAGGAGTCTGCCCTTTAGGAAATTTATATACTGCATGGTACATCGTCTTAGCCTCCTCAATATTGGTACTATTATCGGCAGGAGTCCATACGATAGTAGCATATTTTCCCATTTTCACTATCTCTCCATCCCTGGGAGAGGCCGGCTTTACATCCGAAAAGCCTCTGAGTTGCGGGACCAAAGCGGGGTATGGATATGCCGATGTAAGGACTCTATTTATCCCCAACAGATCGTCTCTCATGTTTTTTGCGCTAAAATAACACATCCCCTGATAACCCGGCATACTTCTGAGCATCTCTATCTGCTTTCCTATCTCGGCAGAGCTTCTCCATGCCGTTATGTTAGATTTCGCATCCAATTTATAGGAAGCTATCCCTCCGTAGACAGGTGTTCCGGCGCTATAGTCCTGCCACCACTTTGCAATGATACTAAAGTCGACAATCTCATATCCCATATTGAAGTATAGTTGCGGCAAAACGTAATCGAGCCATCCATTCTCCATCCAGAGCAGCAGATCTGCATGGAGATGGTCATAGTTGGTATAACTATAACCCTTTGTATCTGAGCCCCTCGGGTCCTCACGCAGATTCCGCCATACCGCATAGGGGCTTATACCGTATTTTATATATGGCTTCACAGATTTTATCGTATCTCTGAGCATCTCTATTACCATATCTACATTCTCCCTCCGCCATGCCATCTTATCTTCGGCCTTGTAGCCTCTGGAGTGTATTGAGAACGAGGCTTCGTCATTAAAGTTGTTATTGGGATAGAAGTAGTCGTCAAAATGGATGCCATCAAGATCATATCTGGTAACTATATCTTTGATCACCTTCACCAGAAACTCTCTCGTTTCGGGATATGCCGGATCAAAATAGAGTTTATTTTCGTGCCTCACAAAGAGATCGGGACGTCTGTTATATATATGGCCGGGGTTCATCTCCTTTATATTGGCAGTATCCTGACTGACCCTGTATGGATTTAACCATGCATGCAACTCCATCCCCCTCTTATGCGCCTCCTCTACGGCAAATGCCAGCGGATCGTAAAAAGGCTCCGGGGCAACATTTTGATTCCCCGTAAGATATATCGACCATGGCTCATATTTAGACACATAATATGCATCCGCCGTAGGCCTTATCTGCAAGATAATCGCATTGAAATTGAGCTTTTTAAAGAGATCAAAATACCCGATCAGTTCAGTTTTTTGCTCCTGAGCGGTAAGTCCGCGCCTACTCGGCCAATCTATATTATTTACGGTCGCTATCCAAGCCGCCCGCCATTCATATTTCCCATCATATTTCTGTGCATTCAGAGAAAAGTTCTCCGGCAACCACGCGGTTACTATCAACACCAGTAAAGGAAATAGCTTTCTCATAATAACGACAAAGATACTACATTTATAAGATATAAGATATAAGATATATCTTTGCAAAAAATAGAGCTAATGATAATAGATTCACTCAGAAGTTTTGAACGGTGTACCGGTTTTCACCACCGATTTCCGAAAGTTTACGAATATCTGCGTAAAGTCGATCTCAACTCCCTTGAACCGGGTGAGTATCCGGTAAATGAAAAGGAGATTATTTGTAAAATCTGGTCTGGGGAGGGGAAGGGTATCAATATCCCAAAATTAGAGATTCACGACTCCTATATAGACATACACATCTTACTGGAAGGGACGGAGACCATAGGGCACAAAGACCGTGCACTTTGTACCTATTCAGATAATATAGACTATGATGAAGCTGAAGATATTGCGTTCCTCGACGATGAGCCTGCAAATTTTGTAAACCTCGGTGAAGGATCTCTTGCCATAATATTTCCGCGCGATGCCCATGCCCCACTCATAGGAGAAGGAGATATCAAAAAGGCTGTAATTAAGGTGCTCGTATAATGTTATTCCCCGGGGACAGACGCTTTAACTCCTTTGTCGGATATTTTAAAGAGAACTATGGCCGCCGACTGCAAAAGATAGTAATCGATGCGGGGTTTTCATGTCCGAACCGGGATGGGTCGGTGTCTGTCGGAGGTTGTACCTATTGTAATAATGATGCTTTTCATCCTTCATACAGCACCCCTGACAAACCGATTATTCAGCAAATTGAAGAGGGAGTTCTGTTTCACCGCAACAGATACAGAAGAGCAGAGAGGTACCTTGCATATTTCCAACCATACTCAAACACTCACGCTACTTTAGATAATCTCCGGCAACTCTACTCCGAAGCGCTCTCCCACCCTCTCATCGATGGCATAGTTATAGGTACCAGACCCGATTGCGTAGATGATGATAAACTCGATTGGCTCGCTGCTCTTTCAAGAGATTATATCGTAATAGTTGAATATGGGATTGAATCCATATATGACAAAACCCTTGAACGTATTAATCGGGGCCACACATTTGCCCAAAGCAGAGAGGCTATAATTAAAACCGCCGCAAAGAAAATACGTCAGGGAGCGCACTTCATATTTGGTCTGCCGGGAGAGACAATCTTAGATATGATAGGCTATGCAGATGAAATAAATAGACTCCCTATAGATTCCGTTAAGTTCCATCAGTTGCAGATTGTAACCGGAACCATCATAGAGAAAGAGTTTGCAGATAATCCTTCTGACTTTCACGCATTCGAATTAAACGAATATATCGATTTCTTCGTAAACTTTTTAGAACTCTTAAGACCCGATATATATATAGAACGCTTTGCAGGAGAGATCCCTCCGAGATATGTCAAGTGCAGACCATGGGGAACACTCCGTAATGTAGAGCTTATCCGGTTATTAGAGAAGAGGCTTGAGGAGAGGAATACGTTTCAAGGGAAGCGATTCATGCAGGGTTCTTGAAAATTGCTTATCTTTGTTGTCTTGCTTGGCAAACTTTTTGTTTCAAGTCAAATCCGATATAGACCTGTTGTTTATATTTAAACTGCGTGTATGTGAATCCGACAATGAAAGGTATAGGAACATTATTCATTATAGTTTTGTTTACCCTCTTCTCTTGCAGATCACCCTATCCTAACGATGGACAGATTGTTGCCAGAGTAGGCAATAATGTACTCCTGAAGTCGGAGGTAGAGTATCTCGTCCCTCCTGGCATCTCCTATGACGACAGTATCGCAATGGTTCAACAATATGTCAATTCATGGTCTCTAAAATATCTGCTCATAGCAAAGGCAGAGAAAGAGATACCGGGAGTACATGGTTCCATCGAGAGAGAGATTAACGATTATCGTAATTCCCTGCTTGCATACAGATACGAAAAACAGTATATCGATCAACGATTGGACACCCTTGTCACCGAAAATGAAGAGCGTCAATACTATTTCGACAATCAGGAGAATTTTACATCAACAAACTCTGTTGTAACGGCAAGAGTTATAAAAATCTCATCGTCATCTCCCAACTTAGCAAGAATAAAAAGCTTATATAGAACAGAAAGCATAGATGACGTTGCCGAACTTGAGCGGATATGTTATAACTCTGCGGATAAATACACCAATTTTGACAACAGGTGGGTAGATTTGGCTGCAGTTGCCGGAGAGATTCCATTTGATATTACTGAGGTTGAAAAGCAAATAAAACTCAGAAACTACATAGAAACTACAGATGCATTGTATAACTATTTAGTGTTCTTCTCCGAAATCATCAATCCGGAACATATTGCCCCTTTCGAATTTTATCAGCAACGGATAAAAGAGATTATCATCGGTAAAAGGAAGCAGGAACTTATAGAGAAATTGGAGAGAGACCTCATGAAAGAGGCCCTGGACAACAACACCTTAGTTACTACAATTAATAAATAGAATGTATAAATTATAACCATATGAGACTTTATAAAATAGCACTGACAGCATTATCGCTACTATTTATCCCTGTATGTATGAGTGCGCAACAGTACCGGGGGGTTGTGGACAAAACCATCGCCCTTGTAGGAAATAAAATGATCCAACTTTCGGAAATCGAAGCCGAAGTCCAGATGCAGTCTCTCCAAGGATATACTTCAACAAATAATCTGAGATGTGATATCCTCGAAAATATGCTTCAGCATAAGCTATTTGTCGCGCAAGCCGAGATAGACAGTATTACGGTTAGCCCCCTTACGATTGAGAGCCAACTCAATATGCAAATCCAGCAAGTAATCAGTCAATTAGGCAGTGAAGCGGCCGCAGAAGAGTATTTCAAAAAACCGATTTACAGAGTAAGGGACGATTGGAGAGAATCCTTAAGAGAGCTCTCTCTTGCGCAAGATATGAGGAGTAACATAGCTCAATCGATTACCGAATTGAGACCATCGGATATAAAAGAGTACTACAGAAAGACTCCCAAAGACAGTCTCCCGATAATATCTACCCAATATAAATTCAGGCAGATAGCTCTATATCCCGACAGGGAAACTGCCGAATTAGCGGTAAAAGAGTTTTTGCTTGATATCAGAGCAAGGGTTATGGCCGGTGAACGATTCAGTAGCCTTGCAACAGCATATTCTGAGGACCCAGGCACCAAGTCCAGGGGAGGGGAGTTAAGGATGGCCTCCAGAACAATGTATTGGCCGGAATTTTCAGATGCGGCAATGACACTTAAAGAGGGTCAGGTTTCGCAGATTGTTCAGACACCGGACGGATTCCATCTGATCCAGATGATAGAGAAGCAGGGAGATATGTTTAATGCCCGCCATATTCTCCGGAGGCCGCAATATACATCGGAGGATATGAAGAAAGCCTTCAACGAACTCGATAGTATTAGCGTCCTTATTGCTGCCGATAGTATCTCTTTTGAAAAAGCGGCCATGAAATTCTCTCACGACTTTAAATCTTTTATAAACGGTGGCCTTGTTGCCGAAGAGGAGAGCGGATCGGCGTATTTTGATAAAGACCTGCTTAAACCTACAGATTATAATATAATCAGGAATATGAATGTAGGGGATATCTCCGAACCGTTTGAATCTACCGATAATGAAGGGCGGAGTGGGAATACCATGTATAAGATAATCAAACTGGAAGAAATTATACCTTCCCATGTAGCCTCTTACGAAGATGATTTTAACGTGCTTTACAACGAAGCTAAATATAGTTTGCAGATGAAGGCGATTGAAGACTTCATAAAGAAAAAGCAAGCCACCACCTATATCAAAATAGATCCTCTTTTTGAACACTGCCCTTTCCTGAAAGAGGGCTGGATTAAATGAGAACGAGATTAACTCTCATATTATTGCTCTCTTTTAGCTCCCTGAATCTGTTTGGACAACAAAGAGATCAAAGGGATTTAGTTTACCTTAGGATAGCCGACTCTCTTAAATCAAAGGTATTAGATTCAGTAACTGTGGTAAAATTAGCCATCGGAGCGGCCCGATTTGAACATAACGGAGCTACCATTTTATGTGATACTGCCTATTGGCATGAGGCTAAAAATTATTTAGACGCCATTGGAAATGTAAAGATTACCCAAAATGAGACGGTGTTAACGAGTGACTTTATCCACTACGACGGGAATACTTCCATTGCACAGGTAAGAGGCAGCAAAGTAGAACTCGTCGATAAAGACAAAAATCGCCTCAGAACCCACAACCTCGACTATAATACGCGAGACAGCGTTGCACACTTCTTCAGGGGAGGAAGTATGATAAGCAAAGACAACAACGTAATCGAGAGCGAGATCGGTTATTACGACTCGAAAATCGAGATGTTTAAGTTTCGTAATAATGTTGAGATGTATGCCGATTCGGTACTGATAAAGACGGACTCTCTCGTATTTTGGGGAAACAGGAATCATGCAGATTTTCTCGGCAAACTATCTGCATGGCAGGATAGTTCCTACCTTATGGCCGGAAAAGGTTGGTACAACAGAGATCAAGAGGAGTACTTCTTCCGGGAAGACGTATATATTATGACCCCCGATAATGAGATATGGTCAGACTCCCTATTTTACAAAAAAAGAACGACCGATGTCGAATTATATAGCAATACACAGATATTAGATACTATTCAATCTGCCATAATATTTGCCGACTATGCCAAGTATATTGATAATCCTCGCTCATTCGATCTGTACAAAAACCCGGCCATAGCCATATACTCCTATGAAAATGAGACACCTGACACCTTGTTTATCTCAGGAAATACCATTCATTACAATGAACTTCTTCCTGCTCAGGTCGATTCTGCCACATTCGAATACTCCAGAAATCTATATAATAAGAGTTTCCAAAATCCGTTAACGGCAGTTCTCTCTCCACAAAATCCCAATGAAACAACGAAAATAGACTCTACTCTAATCAAAATAGACTCCCTGCTCAACTCTTCTTTCGATTTTAATAACGAAACATTCATTCGGGATACCCTTATCCCTTTTGCAAAACCACCGGAGAAACTTATTGATATACTCTCTCAAATTTCAAATACGACAATAGATTCTCTGCAAAGGGCTCTAATAGACTCCCTTATAGTTCAAACAAAAACGACTATCTCATCGCTGGAAACAGACGATGACACAGAGGTGTTGCCAGTGAAATTCATGCGGATAAATAAAAATGTATTGTTTCACCGCAGCGACTTCCAAGGCAGTTGTGACTCTTTAGTTACCAACTCCATAGACTCGACTATACGAATGTATACCGACCCCGTTATATGGAACGAAAGTAGACAGTTTACAGGTGATACCATATTCTTATATACATCAGGTGAAAATTTGCGGAGGGTTGAACTCAATACAAATGCATTCGTAATTATGCAACAAGACCCCACGTACTTTAACCAGATAAAGAGTTTAGATTCCTTCGCCTATTTCCAAGATGGCGAACTAACCCGATTTGATGCCATCGGAACTGCATCCGCGCTGTTCTTCTTCGAAGAAGACAGTGTTCTTACCACTATGAATGAAAAAGAGGCTGCCGCAATATCTGCCCTGCTTAAAGACAAAGAGATCAGCCAGACAAAAAGCTACACAGATCCCAAGAGCAACGCATATCCGCTAATTGATTTAACTCCGGATAAAACCGTTTTACCCGGATTTAACTACAGAGAGGAGGAGAGACCCAAAAGCAGAATGGATATATGCGACCGGACAGTACAACCGTCTATAAGAGCCTTCACAATAGTCCTTGAGGAACCCGAATTCCCCTATACAAAGGCGTTCTTCAGCACATCACCCAAGACACAAGTTATAGACTCTTCGAAAGCAATAGATATTACACTCCCTATCGCACCACTACCAGATATTCAGAGGTAGACCATGCATTTTTTTGCGAGCCTGCTCTCTAACCTCTTCTATAATCTTGCTATCGTCAATATTGGTTAATACCTTGTCTATAAGTTCTACGATGAATGGCATATCCTTCTCGACAAGACCTCTTGATGTTATAGCCGGAGTACCGACCCTTATCCCGGATGTCTGGAAAGGAGAGCGACTGTCAAAAGGCACCATATTCTTATTTACCGTAATATCTGCCTGAACTAATGTTTTCTCGGCAACCTTACCTGTCAATTCCGGAAACTTGGTTCTAAGGTCTATCAACATAAGGTGGTTGTCTGTTCCTCCTGAGATAATCTTATATCCTCTCTCCACAAATGCCTCTGCCATAGCTGTCGCATTCTTCCGTACCTGCTGCTGATATGCTTTAAATTCAGGCTGGAGGGCCTCAAAAAACGACACAGCTTTAGAAGCTATAACGTGCTCAAGCGGACCGCCCTGTATACCAGGAAAGACATTGGAATTAATAACGGCAGACATCATCTTGATATCTCCCTTAGGGGTTTTGATGCCAAACGGATTTTCAAAATCTTTGCCTATAAGTATTATACCCCCTCTCGGGCCTCTAAGTGTCTTATGTGTTGTTGAGGTTACAATATGGGCATGCTCTACCGGATTACTCAATAGCCCTGCGGCAATCAATCCTGCCGGATGGGCCATATCCACCATTAAGATTGCACCTATCTTATCGGCAATCTCTCTCATCCTCTTCCAATCCCACTCCCTCGAGTATGCCGAAGCTCCTCCCACTATCAGTTTGGGCTTATATTCGAGTGCTTTCTTCTCCATATCGTCATAATCGACCATGCCGGTATCCTCTCTAACCTGATACGCCACCGCATTATATAGTATACCCGACATATTTACCGGAGAGCCGTGCGTAAGGTGTCCTCCGTGCGCAAGGTCCAATCCCATAAATGTATCTCCCGGCTTTAGACAAGCCATAAAAACCGCCATATTTGCCTGAGCTCCGGAGTGAGGCTGAACATTGGCATATTCAGCACCAAACAATTCACATAATCTATCTATCGCAACTTGCTCTACATGATCTACAACCTCGCACCCACCATAATATCTTGCACCTGGGTATCCTTCCGCATATTTATTTGTTAAAACGGAGCCAAGTGCCGTTAATACCTGTGTACTTACAAAGTTTTCCGATGCAATCAACTCTATTCCGTGCAACTGACGGGTTTCTTCTTTCTTGATCAATTCTGTAATTTGAAGATCTTGTTTCATTTATTGTAATTTTTTATAAAGGATTACAAAGGTACAATATAATTTACCAAAAAGAAATTGCTTTAGAGCTTTTGACAATTTTTAAACAAAAAAGGCGACACATATATGCCGCCTTTTTCGTCTATTCAAAAATAATTACTCTTCGGCAATTATCTCTATTTTGATATTCGCCTTTATGTCGCGGTACAATTTTATAACGCCATCATAAGTGCCGACCTCTTTAATAGAATCCTCTCCTATTATAGAGATATTCTTGCGATCTATCTCAAATCCATTTGCATTCAATGCATCTGCAACCTGAATATTATTAACCGACCCGAATATTTTTCCGGTAGAACTCACTTTAGTAGCGACCTTTACTACCATGCCCTCCAATTTAGAAGCGAGAGCTGTGGCATCTTCACGTACTTTGGCCTCTTTATGAGCTCTTTGCCTCATATTCTCTTCATGAACCTTTTTGGCTGAAGAGGTTGCCATTATTGCAAAACCCTGAGGAATAAGATAATTTGTCGCGTATCCGTTCTTAACGATAACTATATCATCTTTGTGTCCGAGATTCGGAACGTCTTGTTTAAGTATTACTTCCATATTATCTCTCCTTTTCTTATTTCAATAAATCGGTTACATATGGAAGCAGAGCAAGGTGCCTTGCGCGCTTCACCGCTTGCGATACTTTCTTTTGGAACTTAAGGGATGTGCCCGTTAACCTGCGAGGCAAGATTCTGCCCTGCTCATTCAGAAATTTCTTCAAGAACTCTGCATCCTTGTAATCTACATATTTTATACCCGCCTTCTTAAAGCGACAGTACTTTTTTTTCTTTACCTCTACTGTCGGAGGATTCAGATACCGAATTTCATTATTTTGTGCAGCCATAATTTATTCCTCCTTGTTTTTATTTTCAGACCTATTTGTACGCCTCTTCTCTGCCCATGCAACAGCGTGTTTATCAAGGGCAAATGTCAGGAAACGAATTATCTTCTCATCTCTGCGATATTGAGTCTCTAACTTCGCGATGAATGAGGAGTCTGCTTTGAATTCAAACAGGTGATAAAAACCTGTTGTCTTTTTTTGGATAGGATAGGCAAGCTTCTTAAGGCCCCAGTCCTCTTCGTGAATTATCTCACCACCATTACCGGTAATGAGATCACGATACTTGGTTACCGCTTCCTTTATCTGGACATCAGATAAAACGGGAGTTGCAATGAAAACGGTTTCGTAATGTTTCAACATAAATTTAACTTTAATTTATAAGAACTTAATAATTTAAAAAGGGCTGCAAAGATAATAAATTATTGCAACCCTACAAATTCTTTTTATTTTTCTAACTACTTAGCAGGAATATTTTTTAATACCTCGACAACGTAATTCCACCATTTTCCAACGGTCTCTATATCTACCCTTTCGTCAGGAGAGTGAGGAGAACGTATGGTAGGGCCGCATGATATCATATCCCAATCAGGATACGGAGCGCCAAGTATTCCACACTCCAAGCCTGCGTGGATAGCCTTAACGTCAGGATCGTTACCATACATATCTTTGTAAACTTTTCTCATCACCTTCAGAATATCCGAATCCACATTAGGCTTCCATCCGGGATATCCTCCGGTAAGGGTTGTCGTCGCCCCTGCAAGATCGAATACCGATTTAATAGACTCTCCAAGTATATCTTTCGCCGAATCCACGGAGCTTCTGAGCAGGCAGCTTATGGTTATCTCTCCTTTGTCTGATTTTACGATTGCCAGATTATTCGACGTCTCAACCAAACCAGGCATTGCATCGCTCATCCTCTCAACTCCGTTAGGGCAGGCATATACAGCTTTTACCATCTTCAACGCAACGGCATTCTCTATGGCTTTTGCCGGGGTTGCCACCTTGTCAAGGGCAATCTTTACTCCGGGATCCTGTGCTGCCAACTCACTCTTTATGTCGGCAAATTCTTTTGCTACAATCGCTCTGGCCTCTTCTATCTTTCCGGCAGGAATAGCCAGAGTTGCAAAGGCTTCACGCGGGATTGCATTACGCAAACTACCACCCTCTATACATGCCAATTTTGATCCAAGTTTCTCCATCAAAGGCAACAAAACCCTGACCATCGATTTGTTGGCATTACCTCTGCCAAGAATTATATCCATCCCAGAGTGACCACCTTTCATTCCGGTAATTTTCAACTCATATCCCTCGTATCCGGCAGGAACATCCTCCTCTTTATATTTAAATACTATGGTGGCATCGAGGCCTCCGGCACATCCTACATAAAGCTCTCCCTCGTCTTCGGAATCGAGATTGATAAGAATATCTCCTTTCAAAAGGCCCGGTTTCAAGCCGCGTGCTCCGTTCATACCAGCCTCTTCGTCCACGGTAACTAACATCTCAACCGGCCCGTGAACAAGATCTTTAGACTCAAGGACAGCCATAGCAACGGCAACGCCAAGTCCGTTATCGGCGCCAAGTGTAGTGCCGGTGGCATACACCCAACCATCTACA
>JGI994J12354_10002818_pt1 | contig 16602 bp, 15 predicted proteins | sample IntmicLarv3ML3BL_FD_12354 | JGI IMG/M metagenome (IMG submission 12354) | reverse complement strand
TTTTTTTGCTTGTGTGTGCAACGTCTCGGCTTGCGCCGAGCCGTCTGATGCGCCCGCGTGCGTACTCTTTTATTGCGGCTTGAGCCGCAGGGAATGCGAATCGCGTCAAACTTGGTCCTGCCTACCGGCGGTTTTCATTTCTTTTATTGAAAAGAAATGAAACAAAGAAAGCAATTAGGGGCTACGCCCCTAAGACCCCGGGAACGACATGTTTGCGTTCACGTTGTTCACTCTGCTTGGTCTCTACTTGCCGCTCCCGCGGTCACACAGAGGCATACGGGCGGCAAGTGGGCTGCCTTCCGCGTTGACTTGCGGGCAGGTGCGGTGAAGGTGCTACACACGCAAAAATGCCGCCTTGCGGCGGCATTTTTATGCTGTATGCGCGGTGTTAGCTACTAAGCATGTGGGTGTTACAAGTCTTGCGCGCGGTTCGCGCCCGACCTGAATTCCTTGTGCAAAATCCGCGAAACGTGCTTGTACAGCACGAATGTCAGCACGGCGGTGATTACGCCTTTAAGCAAATTCACGGGGATGATTGCCGGCAGCAGAAGATTCTTAACCGCAGCGACGGGCACTGCCATAAACAGCGGCGTGATAAGCAGATTCGCGGGAATCATCGCCGCCGTGGAGACGAGAACGCCGACGAGCATGCCGATGATTGCGGTTTTACGCGACTTTTTAGTGCGGTAAATCAGTCCGGCGGGGATTAGGTACGTGCCGATTGCAATCATATGCATAATCATGCCGTACGGGCCGCTCTCCGCGCCGCCGAAAAGGAAATTGATGAGGATTGACAGCGCCGCAATGGCGAAGCCGCCAGGCGTGCCGAAGGCGAAAACGCTTATGAGAATCGGCAAATCGGAAAATTCGTACTTGATGAAGTTGACGGATGGCAGAATCGGAACGGTGGGAATCAGCGACGTCAGAACGGTGACGGCCGTCATAATCGCCATGCGTGCGAGCAGGGAAGTGCGTGCTTTTGAGTTTTTCATGCGGGAAACCTCCAAAAAAAATTAACACCTGAAAAGAGCTGTGTCTTTCAGGTATCAATCAGGATTTTGCACTCGGGATATCCCGCGCACAAAATCGCATGCATCAACATCTTCTTCCATCCAGACTTACTTGCAACTGCGTTGCAAGCTAACTGTCGGTATTGGAGTTTCACCAATTCAGCCGCCGCATTGCTGCGACGGGTCGCGGACTGTACCGCCGGTCGGGAATTTCACCCTGCCCTGAAGACAAACAATATTCAGTTGTGTTTGCAACATTATAACAGAACGCCGCGCCGATTTCAAGTCCCTGAGGCAAAAACAGTGCGATTTTACAAAAACGCGGCGGTGCGGGCGCGGGTACGCATCGCCGCACTCGTAGGTGACGGGTATTGCGGGGGTAAGATTCTACGGGATACGCCCTCAGAATGACGCGACGGCGGGCGCGACGGGGCCCCTACAAACGCCGATGCGCGAGGGGACGCAACGCGGTAATAACGACAAACGAAACAATGCCCGAACAAGGAAAGGTGTAATCCTAATTATGCTACAGATAAAAAACCTCAGCGTGACGCTGAAAAAGGACCTGCGCGACATCATCGGAGACTTCAGCTTCGTGCTCAACGACGGCGACGTTGCGGTCATAATCGGCGAGGAAGGCAACGGAAAATCGACGTTGCTCAAGCTGATTTACGAGCCGCAGCTTGCCGACGCGTACTGCGAATGGTCGGGCGAGATTGTGACGCACGGAACACGGCTCGGATACCTCGCGCAGGAGCTTGGAGAGGACGAGAAAGCACTTGCAATCGCGGACTTTTTTGCCGCCGTGTCGGATTTTTACGACACCTCGCCGAAGGAGCTTGCGCGGCTGTGCAAGCAGCTCGGACTGGCGACGGAAACGCCGTTTTCGGAGCAAATTGTCGGTACTCTGTCGGGCGGCGAGCGCGTGAAATTGCAGCTTTTGCGGATTCTGATTGCGCAACCGGACGTGCTGCTGCTTGACGAACCGTCGAACGATATCGACCTCGCGACGCTCGAATGGCTCGAACGTTTCATCAACACGTGCGGCAAGCCCGTGCTGTTCGTCTCGCACGACGAAACGTTAATTGAGAACACCGCGAACGTCATAATCCACCTCGAACAGGTGCGGCGCAAGACCGTGCCGCGCGCGAAGGTCGTGCGGAGTTCTTACGGAGATTATATCTCCGCAAGAACTCGCGCACTCGACAAGCAGACGCAAGACGCGCGCAAGGAAAAGTCGGAGTACGACGCAAAAATGGAGAAATATCGACGCATTGAGCAGTCGGTGGAGCACAAGCAGGGCGCGATTTCGCGCCAAGACCCCGCCGGCGGGCGACTGCTGAAGAAGAAAATGCACGCCGTCAAGTCGATGGGACGACGGATTGAGCGCGATGCGGAGGAAATGACGCAGTTGCCCGACGTTGAGGACGCGATTTTCCTGAAATTCGACAAGCGGCTGATGGTGCCGAACGGCAAGACGGTCATCGAATTTGAGCTCGCGGAACTTCGTAGCGGCGGCGAGGAGCGCGCGGTGCTCGCGCGCGATGTTGCGCTCATCGTCACGGGCGCGGAAAAGGTGTGCATCACGGGGCGCAACGGCAGCGGAAAAACGACGCTCCTGCGCGAAATCGCGGTACAACTTTTGGCGCGCGACGATATCAGATGCGGATACATGCCGCAGGATTACTTTGAGTTGCTGCCGCCGAACGCGACGCCCGTGGAGTTTCTCGCGCCGTCGGGCAAGCACGCAGACGTAACGGCGGCAATGACGATGCTCGGTAGCGTGAAATACACCGCCGACGAGATGGCGCACACGATTTCGGCGTTGAGCGGCGGGCAAAAGGCGAAGCTGATGTTCCTGAAAATGATTTCCGACGGCTGCAATGTTCTAGTGCTCGACGAGCCGACGCGCAATTTCAGCCCGATGTCGAACCCCGTAATTCGCGCGATTCTGCGCGAATACGGTGGCGCGATTATCAGCGTGAGCCACGACCGCCGCTTCATCGCCGAGGTTTGCGACACGGTGTACGAGCTGCAAGAGAGTGGGTTGGCGTTGCTGCGTACGGTGTAGGGTAGTGGACGAGTTCCCTGTCCCGCGTTTGTGCGCACAATGTTTGCGCGGCGGGACGTGAATGAATTGCTACGCGCATGCTGCGCTCGCAATGACGGTGTGGCGCGAGAATCGAGGGGCGAACACAGTTCGCCCCTACAGAGGCATTGGAAAACGGGCGAGGAGCGTCGCACTGCGATGCCGCGCCGAAAAACCGCCCGCTACGTTTTTAATGCAATCTTAATGCTGCTTTAATTGTTTTCCGCACGCGCGCGTGGTAAAATCGCTTCATAAAACAAAAAAGGGGAATCAAATTATGAAAAAATACATCATCATTTGCGTTGCGCTCGTCCTGTTGTGCGTGTGCTTGGCGGGCTGTATGCCCGGCGACGGCGCGAACTCGCCGATAAGACCTGCGGGGTTCTTTACAGGCATTTGGCACGGCTGGATTGCGCCTGTTTCGCTCGTGTTCTCGATTTTTAACAGGAATATCACGATTTACGAGGTGTTCAACACGGGTTTCCTGTACGATTTGGGCTACTACGGCGCAATCGTCGGAGGGTTCGGTGGCCTGTCGTTTGCACGCGGACGCAAGAAAAAGCACCGTCACGACGACGATTAAGTCGCGGCGCTGCGAAGCACCTACGCACACACAACAAAACGGACAGTCAAATTGACTGTCCGTTTTGTTTTTACGTTAAATTCTTAGCCATATCGCCGAGGCATTGCCTTGCAAGCCTTGCGCCCTCGGCTTTTTTTAGCCGTATGGCTAACGTCAATTCGTAGAATTAACGCGCGCAATCGGTTAGTACTTAGCCGATTGCTGTCAGACCACCGTCCGGATAGAGGATGTTGCCTGTCATGAAGTCCGACGCCGGAGCGGAGAGGAACACGGCCGTGCCGACGATGTCCTCCGGCTCGCCGAGCTTGCGCATCGGGTTGCCTTCGCCCTGCTGCTTGAGGTATTCCTCGATGGAGACGCCCGCGTCGGCGGCACGCTTCTCGAAGATGGAAACCATCATCGGGGTGGCGGTGATGTTCGGACCGACTGCGTTGACCGTTACGCCGAACGGACCGAACTCAGACGCGAGCTGCTTCGTGAGCATATCNACNGCACCCTTNGTGGCGCAATAACCTGCGTTGCCCGGACCCTTCGTGGCAATCTTGCCGCGAACGGAGGACAGGTTGACGATTTTGCCGTAGCCGGTCGTCTTAAAGTGGCGGCCGAAGTGCTTTGCGGAAATCATAAAGCTCGTGATGTTTGCGTCAAGCATCTGGCGGAAAACGTCGATGTCGAAGTCAAGCGCATCCTGCTTCTTGTTGAAGCCCTGCGCGTTGACGAGGATTGTGACGTCGCCGAGCTTGGCGAGCGCGGTCGCGAGCAGAGCCTCGACGTCGGCTTCGACTGCTGCGTCGCCCGTTGCGTATTCGACGGAAACGCCTGCGGCTTTGAGCTCCTCTTGAGCTTTTTTGAGGGAGTCCTCTTTGCGGCTGGAGATGAGAACCTTTGCGCCGGCCTCGGCGAGACCCTGCGCGATTGCCTGTCCGAGACCGCCTGCGCCGCCGATTACGACTGCGCCCTTGCCGGTGAGGTCAAAAAGTTTGTTAGACATTATGTTTGCTCCTTATATAAATATTATTGTTAATATTGCTAACGATTTTGCAGTAGGGGGGCGCGCTTTTTGCGTAGTTCGTAGGGGCGGAGTCCATATCCGCCCGTCGCACGCATCCAAAACGCAGAGCTATGCCCGCGCGGTGTTTTTTCGTCAGGCTAAGTGAAATCGGCGATGATAGTACAAGGGTACAGTGAGCCGATTTCACAACGCATGGCGGAAAAAGACAAGCGGACTTGGAACAGCTACAATCATAAAAGTGCTTACAGCAATTCTATGATTGTAGCCTGTCCCATACCACCCGCGATGCAGAGTGACGCAAGACCATACTTACTGCCGCGCTTCTTCATTTCGTGCAGCAGCGTGACGAGCAGACGCGCACCCGTTGAGCCGACGGGGTGACCGAGCGCGATTGCGCCGCCGTTTACATTCGTAATTTCGGTGCTGATGCCGAGTTCTTTGATGCACGCAAGCGACTGTGCCGCAAAGGCTTCGTTGAGCTCAATCAGGTCAATATCGTCCATCGACAGCTCCGCGCGGGCGAGTGCCTTGCGGATTGCCGGAACGGGGCCGATGCCCATGATACGCGGGTCAACGCCGGCTGCGGCGTGCGCAACGAAGCGCGCGAGCGGCTTTAGACCGAGCTCTTGCGCTTTTTCCGCAGACATGATGAGCAGTGCGGATGCGCCGTCGTTGCGACCCGACGAGGAGCCGGCGGTGACGGTGCCGTCCTTCTTAAAGGCACCCTTGAGCGCGCCGAGCTTTTCAAGTGTCGTGGAGCGCGGATACTCGTCCGTGTCGAAAACGATGGGGGCGCCCTTGCGCTGCGGAATGATAACAGGGACGATTTCGTCCTTGAATTTGCCTTCTTTAATCGCGGCTGCGGCGCGGACTTGGCTCTCGTAGGAGAACGCGTCCATATCCTCGCGCGTCACACCGAACTCATCAACGATGTGCTCGCCGCCGGCCATGCCCATGTTGAAAACGCCGTACTTTTCCTGCGGCTGGGATTGGAACTGACCCTCGGTGAGCGAATCCAAGAGCGTCGTGTTGCCAGTTCCGAGACCGTAGCGCGCGCCGCGCAGATAGAACGGAGCGGTGGACATGCTTTCGGTGCCGCCGGCGATTACTACGTCGGTGTCGCCCGTTTGGATGCTCATAACGCCGTTGACGACGGCCGTCATTGCCGACGCGCACTGGCGCATAACGGTGTAGGCAGGTGTCGTCTCGGGAATCGTGGTGCGCAGAGCGGCGATTCTGGCGATATTCGGATTGTCTGAGGACTGGCGGCAGTGACCCATGATGACCTCGTTGACCTCGGCAGGGTCGATGCCGCTGCGGTCAAGGATGCCTTGGATTACGACGCGGGCAAGCTCCTCGGGACCGATGTCCTTGAGCGTTCCGCCGATGGTGCCGACCGCTGTGCGGCAGGCTTCGACGATTACTACTTCACGTAGTTGCATGTTATGAACCTTCTTTCGTTATTTCGGGAGTTTACGTCGCTTTTGGCGCAACCAAAATTTCGGTTTGTGACCGAAAAGACGTAAAAACCGTAGATTGAAAGCTCGGCTTTCAATCTTTATTACTTTCTTTCATTGTTTCGGGGATTTGCGTTAGTGATGGTTTCTCTAATTGCTCGGGCAGCGGAGTGACCGTGCGCCGCTCCTTTGCAAAAACGCCGGGGGCGGCCGCTTTTCAGCAGCCGCCCCGCGAAACGCTATTTCGCGAGATACGTAGATGCGACGTAGTGGTCGGCATCGGTAACTGCGGTGTAGGAAACAGGCGCGTAGCCCTCTGCGTTGACGGTGATGTCAAACTTCTTGTTCTTGGGCAGGAATTCAACCTCCCAGTCGCCGAAGTAGTTCGTCTCGGTCTCGAACGTCTCGCCCGTCTCGCAGACGAGCTTGACTTTTGCGCCGATGAAAACTTCTTCCATCTCGGCGGGGTGATAAACGGTACCGGCGAGGAAAACGGTCGGCACGTTGAGCCACTTGACGTTCGTCTCTTGACCCTCAAGAGCCTCAAGCTGCGTGTTGCGCTCACGCGCGACGAGCTTGGAAATCTCGCTGTTCGGGTCGTCAAGGTCACCGAAGATAAGCGCGTTGTTCGGGCAAGCCTCTACGCAGCGCGGCATCTTGAGCTTCGGGTCGCCGAGGTACGCGAGGTACTCAGGGTCGTCTAAGAGCTCTGCGCACATGGTGCACTTCTGAGCGAGCTCAAGTTCCTCGTTCCAGAAAATCGCGTCAATCGGACATGCGTCAACGATTTCCTTTTGACCCTTCGCCTTAACGGGGTCGATGATGACGATACCGTCATCGCGCTTGTAGACGGCGCCGTCCTTGCCTGCCTTTGCGCAAGCGGGATCTGCGCAGTGCGCGCACATCGTCGGTACCGACGCGGTCTTGATTTTACGCGAGTTGTCGCCACGCTCCCACTCGCGAACGTCTACCCATTTTTGTCCCATCATCGGCTGCTTGGCCGTGAGAGCAGACGCGAAGCCGCAGTGCTCGTCCTTGCACGCTGTAAAGCAGCAGTAGCAAGCCATGCACATGCGGGAATCAACTGCAATACCTAATCTCATTACTCTGCAACCTTTCCGGCATAAGCCATTTTAACTTTTTCTTGAATCGCCTCAAAGCCGTGACCCTCAATGATTTCGACGCACGTTTCGGCGTTCGGGTCGGCTTCCTTGGCAACCTTATCGAGCTTGTGCTCAAAGTACTGACCCTCGGGCATCGGTCCCTCGTACTTGCAAATGTCAAGCAACGTGGAGTTCGGAGCCATACCCGGAACCATGGAGCCCATCAGCTTGCCCGGCGAGAGCACGTTGACGCAGCCGCCGATGTCCATCGAAACCTCGCCCGGCTTGACGGGGTTATAGATACCCGAAGAACCGTAAGCGTGAATCGTGTTGACCTCAACGCGGTACGTTACGCGCGCAACACACAGCACGGAGCCTCGCTCGTTGTGCAACAGCACCATGTCGCCTTCCTTGATGCCTTTTTCCAACGCCTTTTCGGGGTGGATACGAGCGACGAGGTACGGGTTGCCCTTGATATACACACGGTTTTCCGGAATTTCCCAGAACCACGGTGTGGAGGAGTTATGCTGCGTATGATAGTCGAAACGGGGGTGCGGCGTAATCAGATGGAACGGGTACTTCTTTGCCTTGATGGAATGGTGCCCCTCCCAAGAGTGCTTGTACGTCGCAATCGGGGTGCGCGCTTCGTCGTTCGGAGCGTAGTAAAGCAACGACTCGGAGACGAACTCGAACTTACCGGTGAAGGTACCGAGCTTGCCTTCCTCTTGGAAGGACTTATGGTTCGGCGTGTCGCACGGATAACCCTCGGCGAACCAACGGAAGCCGGGGTGACGCTCCCAATTTTCGGGAACGGGAACGACGTAGTAGCCCTTTTTGGTGAAATCTTCCCACGAGATGCGCTCGCACAGGTCGGATTTCTCCCAGAAACGCTTGCACCACGCAAGCTCGTCGCGACCCTCGGTAAATTCCTCGCCCCAGCCGAGACGCTCGGCGACATCGGCGAAGATCTGGTAGTCGGACTTGGAATCCCACAGAGGCTCAATCGCCTTGTCTTGGAAAACTACGACCTGCCAGCTGTTACCGGTTTGCGAATGCGACTGATAGCCGCCGTTGCCGGAGTTGCACAGCTCGCCGATGTCGTAACGCTCAAGGTTAGAGCAGGCGGGGAGGATAACGTCGGCAAAGCGAGCCTCGCCGTGGAAGTGAATGTCCTGATTGATGACGAACTCAAGCTCAGGCGACTGATACATCTTAATCCACTTGTTCGTGTCGAGCATCGTGCCCATAAACGTGCCGCCGTAACGCCAGAACATATGAACCTTATTGTAGCCCGGCTTCGGGTACATGTTCTCGGTGAACTCAAGGTCGATGCCGCCGCCGCAGAAGCCCTCGCCGTACCACTCATAGTGGCCGTCGAGAATCGCGTCGGGGACGTTCGGACGATAGAGCTTTTGCGTAACGGAGTTGACAGCCGTATTGTCGGCGATGGGCTGGTTGGAAATCTGCGAGAGCGGGTCAGAGTAGCCGCCGAACCAGAAATCGTAGTCCATCGGAGCGCCCGTCGTGCCGACCCAGATGTTCTGGCCGGGCTTGCCCATGCCCTGCATGGCGAAAAGCTGGACCATCAGACGCGCAAACTCGGTGCCGTTAGCCGTACGGCAAACGCCGCCGAAGCCGCCGCGCAGACCGGAGCCGCCCATCGTCTTTGTGCTCGCCCAGCGGCGCGCAAGAGCCTTGATGTCGGCTGCGGGGATGCCCGTCTCGCGCTCTGCCCAGAGCGGGGTTTTCGGAGTTCTGTCGGCAGTGTTGCCGAGGATATAGTCGGCCCACTCGTCGAAACGGTGGCCGTGCTTTGCGATATACTCCTTGTCGTAGCTGCCCTCGGTAATCCAAACGTACGCGATTGCTTCGCAAAGTGCGGCGTCGGTGCCGGGGCGCGGACCGAACCACTTGTCGGCCTGCTTAACGGACGAGAAGTTGTGGAACGGGTCAATGTAAATGAACTGAACGCCCATGTCATCGAGCCAGTGACGCCACATCGTAGACTCGTTGCCGGCGTAGCCGCCGCGCGTCGTGTCCGGGTCGTGCGACCACATAATCATGGTTTCTACGTTCTGCATGGCATCTTCAAGGAGGTCAAACGCCTCCGTGCCGCCGAGACGCCAGTAGTAGCCGTACGTGTGCGGTGCGCCCCATGTGAAGCCTTCCCAAGAATCGGGGTTGTCCTTGATTTCGGTGTAGCCCATCATGCGGAAGAAGCGCGCGAAGGTAGACAGCTTGTAGCCGACGAGACCCCACGAGTGGTGAGAGCCCGTACAGGCGGTGATGGTCTCCTTGCCGTATTTGGCATGAAGGCGCTTAATCTCGCGGGCGATGAGGTCAAGAACCTCGTCCCACGAGGCGCGACGGTAGCCCGTTTTGCCGCGGTTTTCGGTGTTGCGGTTAAGACCGTCAGCCGTCTCAACGAAGTCCTCGCGGATCATCGGGTAGCGGATACGGTCGTAAGAGTAGGCGCGGTTTTTCTCGGTCAGCGCGATGAACGCCGGTTGTGCCTTGCGGTTCGGCGTGTAGTCCTTTCCGCGCGCGGTAATGGTCCAACCCTTCGGGTCGTTATTGTCAAATACAATGGGGCGGACGCGGCGGATAACGCCGTCCTCCGTGTGTATGGCGATGGGACCGCCAACACATACGCTGTGAGTTACTTTCTCAGCCATATGGAAATGCCTCCTGTTCCTTAAATAACTTGAATTACTTTTCGTTTTGCAATTATGCCTCGACGAGCTGATTCGCGAGGTCGGATTCCGGATGAATCTTAATCATCGGACCGACGAGCTTACCGTCCACTACTTCAAAGCAGCGAAGGTTGTAGACCTCGGACAAGACGATTTTAAGGACCTTGCCGTCCGGTGTTTTGTAGAATCCGTTCAGCTTGAATTTGTGCTGAACCATGAGCTTGTTTGCCATAGTGATGACCACTCCTTTATCAGTAGACTATTTTGCGAGCTTCCAGCTGTTTTGCTCGCCGAATTTTTCGTAGCGAACGCTGCCGACGTTGCTCCAGTTTGCAACTGCGTCGATTGCGGCTTCGATTTCCAAGACGGTTTCGGGGTTAGCTACGCCTTGACCACCCAGTCCCTCGTACCAGATTTGACGCGCGCAGATGAGGTCGCCGGGGAACTCCGCGAGGTACTTTGCTACGGCTGCCTTGTCGATTGCCATATATTGATACACTTCCTCCCTAAATAATGTTGAATTGTTTACATACATCATTATATTAAACCTTGGAACCGTTCCAATGTCAAGTGTTAATTTGATTTTACAGTCCCTTTCTCACGTATCCGCCGCAAAAAAACTACACATTTTGTATAAGTCGCTATTCCATTTTGAAAAAAACCATGATATAATTCTGCACAGTTTCGAGCATCGACGAATTATACAAAGAAAAATAAAGATAACGGAGTTACAAAATGAAAAAATTACTCAAGGAATTTAAGGAATTTACAGTCAAGGGCAACGTCATGAATCTCGCCGTCGGCGTAATCATCGGCGCGGCATTTCAGGGCATAGTTACCTCACTGACGGACAACCTCATCTCGCCGCTCATCGGCATTTTCGTGGGCAAAAACTTCGACCACCTCACGTTCACCGTATTCGGCGCGACGTTTGGATATGGTGCGTTTCTGACGAGTATCATCGACTTTGTAATCATGGCGTTCATCGTTTTCCTGATAGTCAAGGTGATGAATAAGCTCAGCACGGTCGGCAAAAAGCCTGCCGCCGCAGAGCCGGAGCCCGAGCCGACGACGAAGATTTGCCCGCGTTGCATGCAGGAAATCCACATCGACGCGACGCGCTGCCACTATTGCACCTCCGACTTTGCAGATTAGGTGAGCAAAAAGAATATTTCAAGCTGTGGCATAGATTGCGACGAATGTAAGTTCAAAGAGGAGCGAAACTGTCCCGGCTGCCATGCGCACAAGGGACGACCGTTTTGGGGCGAATGCGACTATCTTTACGGCTGTGCCGCCGAAAAGGAACTGCCACACTGCGGCAAGTGCGGCGAATTTCCTTGTCGGAAGCTCATTGATTCGCACAAGGGCGAAAATCCCGATTATAGCGGTGCGGAGCTTGAAAATCTACGCAAGCTGATGACACCGGCAAACTAACACACCGAAAGCGAGGCGATTCCACGTGATTGAAATCAGATTAGTCGAGGAGCCCGAGCTGAAAATTGAGATTTGCACGTCGATTCTGCGTGCTCTGCCGAGCTGGTTCGGCATTGAGACGTCGATTGCCGACTACGCGGCGAGCACGCGTTCCATGCCGACGTGGGTTGCGTTCGACGACGAGAAGCCCATCGGCTTCGTCGTGCTGAAAAAGCACAACGCGTACTCGGTGGAAATCAGCGTGATGGGCGTGCTGAACGAATACCATCGCATCGGCGTGGGGCGCGAGCTCTATGAAAGATGCGAGGAATATTGCGTGGAGCAGAACGTGGAGTTTATCACCGTAAAAACGCTCGACGAGACGATTCGCAGCTTGCCGTACGCGAAAACGCGGCGGTTCTACCTCGCGATGGGCTTTCGCCCGCTTGAGGTGTTCCCGTCGCATTGGAACAAGGATAATCCGTGCTTATTCATGGCGAAGAATCTCGCGCAGCCGAAACTGTTGGCGGGGGAGTAGAAAACGAAATATACCGAAGTAGGGGACGCTGTCCCCAGCGTCCCGCCAAAGGAGTGAAGACGATGATGAAACACCCGAGTGAGGAAATAATGCGTGCTCTGATTACTGAGGCGTGGGCTGATAAGGGGATTGTCGCGGCAATTATCGACCCGCAGGGCAACATAGTTGCAAAGGGCGAGACGACGATTTGGACGGACAACGACCCGACCGCACACGCCGAAATAAATGCAATCCGAGTCGCCTGCGCTAAATTGGAAACGGATAAGCTGCCGGGATATTGGTTGTATTCGACATTTGAACCGTGTCCGTTATGCGCATCAGCGATTATCTGGACAGGATTCGAGGGCGTGGTGTTCGCCAACAACCCCGAATTTAAGGGCAGACAGGATAATTGGTCATTCATAAAATGCAGAGATGTTTTGAAAGCGGGCAGCTATATCAGTGAAGTAACGCTCGTGGAGAACTTCCTCATCGACGAGATTAAGGACTACTTTTTGGTCAACTAAATTGATGAAACCACAAAGCACGTCATTTCATACGAAATGACGTGCTTTTTCCTCGTTAAATTCTGCTTGTATTTCCTCGCAAGTTCTGATAGAATGTTCCTAATATGCTGACGCGGAAAACGCGTAAACAAATTTTATTGTAAACAGGAGGCACAAAAATGACCAGTGTTAAAGGCAAAACCGCATTCGTGACCGGCGCTGCTTCGGGCGTCGGCCTCGGTATCGCAAAGGCTCTCGGACTCGCGGGCGCGAACGTCGTTATCGCCGATGTCCGTCAAGCGGCAATCGACGAGGCAATTCCGTTCTTCAAGGAGAACAACATTCCCGTCCACGGCGTCGTCGTTGACGTCACGAACGAGGAGCAGTACGCCAAAGCAGCCGACGACGCGCAGAGCGTTTTCGGCAACATCCATATTCTTATCAACAACGCAGGCGTTGAGGCGCCGATGGTTCCCGTGTGGCAGAACACTGCCAAGGACGTTGACTTTATCGTCGGCGTCAACATCAAGGGCGTTCTCAACGGCATCCGCACGCTCGTTCCGCGCATGCTCGCCCACGGCGAGGAGTCGCACATCGTCTCCACGGCGTCGCAGAGCGGTATCTCCGTCGTTCCCGGCGCGGCGCTTTACTGCATGACCAAGGGCGGCGTTATCTCCCTGATGGAGACGCTTGCTTGCGACCTGCGCGGCACGAACATCAACGCGTCGATTTACGCGCCCGGCCCCGTCAAGGGCAATCTGTCCAATTCGTCCAAGGAAGTTCGCCCTGCGGAGCTCTCCGACCCGACGCTTGCGGCGCATGCTCCGCGCGAGATGCCGCCTCCCCCTCCGCCTCCCGAAGGCGCGCCGGTTTTCGATTTCGACAGCCTGACGATGCCCGCCGAGGTCGCCGGAGCGCGCGTTGTTCGCGGCATTGAGCGCAACGACCTTTATATCTTCACGCACGCCGAGTTCAAGGAGGGCGCGAAGAAACGCGCCGAAGCTCAGCTACGCGGCTATCCCGATGAAACGCCGAACGCGACGTTCATGCAGTTGTTCTCGTTCCTCGTCAATAACCCGCTTTACGACACGCAGACACAAGTGCCTGCTTTTGAGAAAAAATAGTTTAGTCGCAAGACAAAAAAGCACGGTCTCGGGCATATGTCCGAGACCGTGCTTTTCGTATGTTTTTTGAGTTAGATACCCATCACAAGTCTTGTGAACAGCGGGATTATAAGCGCCATAACGAACACGAGCACAATTGTCGGAAGCCAACCGAATTTAACGAGCTCGGTCATCTTGTAGTGGCCGTATCTGTACGTCAGCACTGTAACTGCATCCGTCGGGAAGATGAAGGCGGTGCTGCTCCAAAACGCAGTGATTAGAGCCATAGGTATCGGATTTACAACGCCGTTCGAGGAAATCGCGACGGCAATCATCGGCGCGGCTGCGAGGCCGGCGACAGCCGGGCCGGAGGGGTTGACGACATGCAACAGGCAAACAATCGCGGAGGTTGCAAGCGCAATGCCAAAGGGCGACCACGAGGCAACATCGGACATCACGGAGCTGACGAACCACGTTGCGGCTCCCGTAGTTTGAATGCCGGCGGCAAGTGCGCCGACACCGCCGATGAGGAACAGCACGTCCCAGCTCGCGTTTTCGGCGAACTGCTTCCACGTCAGAACCTCAATTCCAGGCAGGAAGAACGCACACATGCCGATGAGTGCGATAAGCGTCGTATCGAATACGGGTACCCATGTGCTTAAAATCCAGAAAACGAACATCAGCGCGATGATGATAAGGATTTTAATCTCGCGCATGTTCATCGAACCCATCTCTTTTGCGCGAATCATAGCGGTTTGCGATGCCTCCAAGGGCACTTTTTCGGGCTTGAAAACTATGTACAGGGCGGTGGCTACGATACAGCAGGCGATTACGCCGGCGGGAATGCCGATAAGCATCCAAGACGCGAACGGAATGATGTAGCCTGATTTTTCAAGCAGGTCAATAATCAGAATATTCGTAGCGGTGCTCGGCGGCGACATAAACCCGCCAATCATTGAGCCGAGCGCGACGCTAATCATGAGGGTTTTTGCGAGTTGCGAGGTTCCGGGTTCGGGGTCGCCGAAAGATTTAATAACGGCTATGGCCAAAGCCGAGAACAAAGCGGCGCTGGAGACATTCGACAATACGTTCGACAGCAGTGCCGAGCCGAGCAGGAAGAAAAGTATCAGCTTAAACGGGTTTTGCTTGGAGATTCGCAGTGCGAAATTCGCGATACGCTCGGGGATTGAGCTCGTCGCCAACGCCGCCGTTAGTGCGAAAGTCGCGAGCACGAAGAAGAACACCTTCCCCGCGAATTGCTGGAAAGTGACCTCGACGTTCATGCGGAACAGCGGGATGCCGACGGCGCCGTTCGCCGCGGCTGAGCCTTCGGGAACGACAATTCTGAAAAACGGAATAAGGACGACGACGGCTATTGTGACGATGGCGAGATTCATTGTGTCCGTGAGCCACATAACAAGCGCGGCAAAAAGAAGTGCAATTGCGGTGATACCCTCGCGACTAAGTCCGTCGGGCAGCGGGAGTAGGCGGGCTGTAATAATCAGCAACAGTGCGATACCAAGGCCCACAAGTCGTTTTGGTGCTATTTTGTTAGTCTTCTGCATTTTACAAAATTCTCCTATAGCATTTTATTCGCTCCATTGTAACAGAACTTTGAACAAACTGCAAGCGTTTATTTGAAAGCGATAGCGGAATGGCAAAACATTGTAGGAAACGCGAAATAAAACGCCGCTAAGCGCGCAGGGTTACAGTAAACGCACAAAAGAGCGCGGTCGGCGTTGCGCTGACCGTGCTCTTTTGGCGAAATTAAGGAAATATTCAGAGTTTTGCTGCCTGTTTTCACGCTTTTGTGCTGTATGCTGAGTGCGTAAATCCGCGAAATGCGCATAAATCCGCGCGCAGAGCGCAGAATTAAGCAGAGGTGAACAGATGCTACTAATTGTGGTTTCGCTAATCGGAACGGCGTCCGTACTCGCGCTCGCGGTGCCGATTCTTATCGTATACAACGCCTTAGTGCTACGGCGAAGCAGGGACGCGAGCGCGGGAGCGCGCGTCGGATACGTGGCATCGTCGGTCGCGTTTTGCGTAGTGCTTGCAGCGGTTTTGAACGTCACGGGCATACCCGATGTTTACAGCATCCGTATGGAGCCGGACGTGAACTTGGTACCGTTCATCGACATTTTCACGAGCACGCGGCAGTATGTGTTGAATGTGCTGCTGTTCGTGCCCGTCGGATTTCTGCTGCCCGTGCTGTGGGAGCGCTTCCGCAAGCTCCGCACGGTCGCGTTGGCGGGTTTTCTGCTGTCTCTCGCGATTGAGGTGGCGCAGATGTTCAGNTTTCGCTGCACGGACGTTGANGATTTGCTGATGAACACGGCAGGCGCAATGTTGGGCTACGGCGCGTTTGCGTTGCTGCGCAGGCTCGCGCCGCGCCTTGCGCTCGGCGGCGACGCGTTGCGGCGGTGGCGATGGGAGCCGACGCTGTATTTCGCGACCGTGTGGCTCGGTGCGCTGTTCGTGCGACCCTACGTTTATGATTGGCTGTGGGGCGCGGTGATGTAAGGGCGCGAAGTTTGAAAGATGAATCTTCCAAATCGGTTTTTGTTCCATGCCTTTCGTAGGAAGACAGCACAAACTCCCGAATTTAAGGAAGGAATGGTCATATTGATGAAAAAACGGCGCTCTCACTCAACAAACCGTTGAGTGAGAGCGCTTGTGCGTGTTTTAGTGTGCGCTGCCACGGACGCGCCTGCATTGTCGGAGTAGATAACCGCTGTCACATCCGCGTCCGCGCCAACCGAAAACCTTGGTGGTGCGTCACGGCGTATGGGTCGCGGTGGACGCGGCGCGTCAGCTCGCTCGTGGATTCGCCGTTGACCCAGTTGTTGCCGCGCACGACCTTCATTTTGCCGCGCGGAGGGCCGGTCGGATTGTCCATGAAGTCGCTGTCGAGCTTGTCGAACCAATCCCAGCACCACTCAAACACGTTGCCGCACATGTCGTACAGACCGAGCTCGTTCGGGAGCTTTTCGCCGCGCGCGTGCGTCGTTTTGCCCGCGTTTTTCGCGTACCACGCAACGTCGTCAAGCACGTCGCTGCCGGCGTAGCGGTAGCCGCGACTGAGCTTGCCGCCGATGGCCGCAAACTCCCACTCC
>JGI994J12354_10002817_pt1 | contig 16606 bp, 13 predicted proteins | sample IntmicLarv3ML3BL_FD_12354 | JGI IMG/M metagenome (IMG submission 12354) | reverse complement strand
GACGACAACCGCCGCCGGTGGCTCGACCACTGCCGCAGCAGCCACAACGGCTGCCGATTCCGGCAAGGGAAAGGTGCTGGTGGTGGCCGCCAGCCAAGACCCGGTGCACTTCAACTCCAACGCCACCACCGATGCCACCGGCTATCCCCGTTTCAATATCTTCAGCAACCTTTTCAACCGCACCCAGGGCGGCGACACGATCAACGATCTGGTGAAGGATTATGAGATTTCCGCCGACGGCCTGACCTATACCATGCAGCTGCATGAGAACATTCTGTGGCACGACGGCACCCCCTTCTCCTCGGAGGATGTCAAGTTTACCTATGAGACTCATCTGCGTGAAAAGGGTGTTCAGGTGGAGCGCTTCCAAGCCATCGAGACCATCGAGTGCCCCGACGCCAACACCGTCATCTTCAAGCTGAGCCATGTGGACGCCGACCTGCGTGTCTCCATGGTCAATGTCGACATTCTGCCCAAGCATCTCTATGAGGGAACCGACTGGCTGGAGAACCCCGCCAACCAGTCCCCCATCGGCACCGGCCCCTATAAGTTCGTCGAGCATAAAAAGGGCCAGAGCATCACCTTGGTGGCCAACCCCGACTACTTCAAGGGCGTGCCCGAGATTGACAAGTTGATTTACAAGATTATCCCCGATGCCAATACCATGGTTCAGGCCTACCTCAATGGCGAGATTGACGTGATGGACGCCGCTGCCGCCGTCGAGTTTGGCTCCATGCCCCTCATTGAGGCCGACCCCGGCAGCGAATATGTCGTCACCATGGGCTCGAGCCGCCAGTATGTGGTGCCCAACCAGGCCCGCGGCATTTTTGATGACCTCAAGATCCGCCAGGCCATCGCCCTGGCCGTTGACAAGCAGGCCATGGTTGATCTGGCCCACAAGGGCTACGCCTATCCCTGTGTCGGCTTCTACACCCCCACCGTACCCTGGGCTTACACCGAGGATTTCCGTATGCCCGACCGGGATGTAGCCACGGCGAACCAGCTGATGGATGAGGCCGGCTTCCCCGCCGATGCCAGCGGCGTGCGCATTAAGGATATGGAAATCGTCATCTTTGAGTTTGCCGCCTTCCACGACCTGGCCACCGTCCTCCAGTCCAACCTCAAGGAAATCGGCATTGAGTGTTCGATTACCATGCTGGAGTACTCTGCCTGGAGCGAGCGCATGGAGAAAGGCGACTTTGACCTCTCCATTATCAGCGGCAACCACGGCCCCTCTCCAGCCAACATCAAGACCCGCCTCATCACCGACGGCAGCATGAACTACGGCGGCTACAGCAATACCGCCCTGGACAAGCTGTTTGATGATGTGGCCGCTGAGAGCGACGAGGCCGCGCGCGGCAAGATCATGTATGAGATTCAGCGCATTCTCCATGATGACATGCCCGTCATGTACCTCACCGAGTGGTGCGGTGTCTCGGTGGTGAAGGACTATGTCAAGAACCACTACTCCTTCGACCAGCACAACCTGCCCTGGGGCTGCTTCTTCTTGGCGGACATCGTCGACTAAGACCTACCTGAATATGAAAATGAGGCGGAGTTTGCGCTCCGCCTCATTTAAAAAGAGGTGACACGCGTGAAACGGTATATTTTAAGGCGGCTCATCACGGGCGCGCTGGCTGTTATGGTCGTTTTTACTTTGACCTTCTTTATCACACGGCTCGCACCTGGTGACCCTATCCGCATTCTGGCCGGTATGGACGACCCATCGCCCGAGATGATGCAGCGCCTGTATGAAAAATACGGCCTGGACAAGCCCATCCACATCCAGCTTGTCAACTATCTGAAAAATGTGCTGCAGGGCAATATGGAGAACTCCATTCTCTATAACGAGCCGGTGACCAAGCTGATTGGCGAGACCTTGGGCTCCTCGCTGCTGCTGGCGCTTTCCGGGGTTCTGCTGGCCGCGCTCATTGGTACGGCCCTGGGGCTTTACGCGGCCCAACACCGGGGCGGCATTGTGGATATAGTGGTGTCCGCCACCACCTATATCTTTAACTCGATGCCCTCTTTCTGGCTGGGCCTGATGATTATCGTCCTCTTTTCAACCCGGCTTGGATGGTTCCCCTCGTCGGGCATGTACAATATGCGGGCCGGCTATACCGGTTTCAAATACGTGGTCGATGTGCTGCACCATCTTGCGCTACCGGTGATGACCCTCACCCTCATCTCGGTACCCTCCTACTTCAAAATCAGCAAAAGCTCGGTGATCCAAGTGATGAGCGAGGACTATATCACAACCTTCCGGGCCACCGGTATGGGGGAAAATGAGATTTTCCGCAAGTATGTCTTTAAAAATGCTATTCTGCCCACGGTCACCATGTTTGGTATCAGCCTGGCCTTTCTCTTTACCGGCTCGGTGCTCATCGAGACCGTCTTTGCCTGGCCGGGCATGGGGCGGCTGCTGATGGGCGGCATTACCCGCCGTGACTATCCCCTCATTATGGCGATTTATCTGATGCTGTCGGTGACCATCGCCGTCATGATGATTCTCACCGACCTGGTCTATGCCTATATCGACCCAAGAATCCGGTACCAGTAAGGGGGTGCGCTTATGGAACGCACAAGAACCAATATTTTTAAGCAGCTCTATGGGCTGTTCACCGCCAATATCCAGATTCGGGGCGGCACCATCATTTTGCTCATCATCCTAGCGGTGATGGCCATTACCCCGCTCATCGCCACCCACGACCCGTGGCAAATCAGCGCCGATGTCCTCGCCCCCATCGGGGCACCCGGGCATCTGCTGGGCACCGATGGCCTGGGCCGCGACCTTTACAGCATGCTGCTATACGGGGCGCGGGCCAGCATTAAAATCGGCCTGGTTTCGGCCTCGATTTCCGGGGTTCTGGGCACCATCATCGGCGGCTTTGCCGGCTATTATGGTGGAAAGGTTGACCAGGTAATTTCAGAAATCATCAATATTTTCCTGATGGTTCCGGCATTTTTTCTCATTCTTATCGTCATCTCTATTTACGGCAGCAACATGACCAATGTCATGCTTGTGATTGGGTTAACAACCTGGCCGAGCAATGCGCGGCTCATGCGGGTGCAAGCCATGAGCCTCAAGGAGCGCACCTTTGTGCGCAGCGCCATTGCCATCGGCGAATCGCGGCCCAGTGTCTTCTTCCGCTATATCGTACCCAATGGTATCTATCCCGTTATCGCCAACACCACCCTGAGCATCGCGGGGGCCATCCTCTATGAAGCCAGCCTGAGCTTTTTGGGCCTGGGCGACCCCAATGTGGTCAGCTGGGGGCAGATTATCTTTCAGGGTAAAATCTTCATGTCTACGGCCTGGTGGGTCTCAACCCTTGCAGGCATCTGCACGATCATCCTGGTGGCCGCCTTCTTCTTGGTGGGCGACGGCCTCAACATTGCGCTCAATCCCAAGCTGCGCAACAAGGGTTAGGGGGGCGCTTATGTCGATACTGAATGTTCAGGATGTCAATGTCATCTATCGCAACAACGAAAAATCCATCCACGCGGTGGACTCGGTCTCCCTCAGCCTTGAAAAAGGCCATTCCTTGGGCATCGTGGGCGAGTCGGGCTCGGGTAAGACGACCCTGGCCATGGCGATGCTCCGCCTTCTGGACCCAGCCAGCGCAAAGGTAACCGGCCAGGCCATCTTTAACGACCAGGATATTCTGGCCATGGACGACAACGCCTTCAGCAAGCTGCGCTGGAAGGAGATTTCGGTGGTCTTTCAAAAGTCCATGAACTCTCTGAGCCCCATCCACCGGATTGGCGACCAGTTTGAGTCGGTCTACCGGGTGCATCAGCCTCACGCCAAAAAGGAGGAGATCCAGGCCATTGTTCACGAATTGTTCGGCCTAGTCAACCTGGGTGACCGCGTGTATACCGCCTATCCTCACGAGATGTCGGGCGGCATGCTGCAACGCATCTCCATTGCGCTCAGCCTGCTCTTCCGCCCGGCCCTCATCGTGCTCGATGAGGCTACCACGGCGCTGGATGTGGTGACGCAGGGACAGATTTTGCGCGAGATTAAGCGCCTGGCCCGGGAAATTGAGATGACCCGCATCATGATTACTCACGATATGTCGGTGGTGGCCACCGTCTGCGACCAGGTGGGCGTCATGTATGCCGGGCGGATGATGGAGCTGGGCGATGTCCGAGAGGTTATCAAAACTCCGGCCCATCCCTACACCAAGGCACTGGTTCAGGCCTATCCGCACCTCAAGGCCCCCAAGGAGGATTTGAAGATTATCCCCGGCGCTCTCCCCGACTTGAGCCAGCAGGTACCCGGCTGTATCTTTGCCCCACGGTGCGGCAAATGTCAGGAGAACTGCCTGTCCCACCGGCCCGTCCGGCAGCAGTTGGGCTCGCGGACGGTATACTGCCATTACCCGGAGGTGAATGTATGAGCCATGTCATTGAGGCCAAGGGGCTGAGCAGATACTACACCCAAAAGAACCCCAAGCTGTTTGCCCGGGGCAAGCTTATTGTCAAGGCCTGCGATGAGGTCAGCTTTACCCTGAATCCGGGAGAGGTGCTGGGCATCATCGGCGAGTCCGGCTGTGGAAAATCGACCCTGGGCCGTGTGCTGGTGGGCCTAGAGCCCGCCACCGCCGGTGAGCTGCTGGTGAACGGCGAGACGGCGGCGGCCCAGCTGAAGGCTGACAACAAGCGGTTCCGCCGCGCAGCCCAGATTGTCTTCCAAAACCCCTTTGACACATTTCCGCCCAAGCACACCATCGCCCGCATTATGTTGCGCGCCCTCAAAATTCACAACATCGGTGCCGATGAAAATGAGCGCTACAGTATGTGCCGCACCCTCTTCGAGCAGAGCGGCCTGCGTCCCGCCGAGGATTACCTGAGCCGCTATCCCCACGAGCTCTCGGGTGGTCAGCTCCAGCGCATTTCGATTTTACGTTCCATGATGCTCAAGCCCTCCTTTATGGTGGCCGATGAGCCGGTCTCCATGCTCGATGTGTCGGTACGGGCCGAAATCATCAACATGCTCACCGAGTTGGTGCGCCAGAACAACACGGCTCTGGCCTTCATCAGCCATGACATTACGGTGACCCGCTACATCTCCGACCGCATCGTCGTCATGTATCTGGGGCGCATCGTCGAGTCGGGCACCAGCGAGGAGATTGTCCACAACCCCAAGCACCCGTACACGCAAATTTTGATTTCCAACTGTGCCTCCATTGATTTCGAGGAGGCCGAGGACCCCATTGAAGTGCAGGGCGAGCCTCCCTCGCCCATTGATCCCGGCCCTGGCTGCTATTTTGCCGACCGTTGCCATCTGGCCGAGGCCCGATGCCACAAAACCTATCCCGACTATGCCACAGTAAGCGAGGGGCACATTGCGGCCTGCCATCTGCTGCATGGCGAGTAAAGGCACGAGTCATAATCCAAAAGCCATGGACGCTACCGCGTCCATGGCTTTTGTGTTGATCTGGATCCGATATATAGTTGTCTTATTCTTGAAGATGCTATTACAAGAAACGAAGGAATGTTTGGGGCACTATAGTGCGTTCTGCAATACAGAATGTCCACATGCGGCTTTAGGTCGCAAAACACCCGAAGTCTTGGAGCATTTCATCCTCCCGACTTCGGACACAGGGTTGGTAACTCGGGAGATGGTTCAATCAAACTGCCTTGCCGCCCTGATAGACCGCCTTGACATTTTCAATGGCCGACATGTCCGCCACGGGATTCCCCTCAACGATGAGAATATCGGCCTCCTTGCCCACGGCGATTTCGCCAATGTTGTCAAGGCCCAGTGTCTCGGCACCCGACTTGGTGGCCGCCCGGATGACCTCGATGGCGGGCATGCCGTATTCGACCATGTACTTCATCTCATCCGCAACGGGAGTCACTGGCGCGTCACAGTAAATCAAATCAGTGCCCGTTACGATTTTTACGCCGGTTTCGTAGAGCTTGCGGAGGTTTGCCTTGTAGGTGTTGGCCGCGTTTTCAAAGTAGGCACGTTGTTGGACAAAGCCGCGGGTTGAGGAATCGGCGCCCGGATTGTTCAGGTTGGCCATGGCATGCTTAAAAGACTGCGTATAGGCGACGATGGTGGGAACCCACACGATGCCCTTGTTGGCCATCTGCTTGGCCTGCTCGACTGTGAGGTCGGTGCCGTGCTCAATGGTGTCGAAGCCCGCGTCGATGCTCATCTGAATAGCGGGCTGCGTGCCGGCGTGCACCATAGTCTTTTTCCCAACGCGGTGGCACTCGTCGACAATGGCCTCCAGTTCTTCCATAGTGTACTCCGGCGTATCGGAGCGATGGCTCTCCATCACCTTAATCCACTGCGCGCCGCGTTTAATCATGTCGCGTATGGCGGCCCTCAGGTTCCAAGGACCGTTGACCTCCCAGCCGCTGCCCTGGTGTCCGTGCCCGCCTGTGAAGCAGAGGGGCGCGTCAGAGGGGATGATTCTGGGTGCCGTTGTAAATCCGCTGGCGACCGCGTAGTTGACCGAAACACTGAGGTTTTTGGGCGAGCCGACATCGCGCACCGTCGTGACACCCTTGGCCAACGCCCTCTTGAGGAAGTTTGCCGTGTAGAAGGCGACCTTGAAGTCGTTATACGTATTGGCATCCAGCCGGCTCCACCAGAATCCGACATGCAGATGCATGTCGATGAGCCCGGGCAAAAGGGAGGCCCCCACGTACTCATGAACGACGCTCCCCGGATATTTTGCCTTGAGCGCGCCCAGTTCACCTATTTCGGATATTTTCCCATCTGCCACATAAACAGCCTGGTTTTCCAAAATAGTAGAGCCGTCTCCGGTGATGACTCTGTCTGCTTTCAGTATCATACGAGAACCTCCCTTTTATTTATGCGCTTATATTATCATATGAATATATAGCCGTCAACTTGAACGGTAAAAAAAATATTTGTGTAATAACGCTTGCAAATATGAGAATATAAGTATAAAATTGTGTAAAATGTGAAAAAAGTAGTCCCTTGGTCATCGGGCAGGTGATGAAAAATGAAAGAACTCCGGCAGACGCGCGGGGGAGAAATGCATAATAAGGTGTTTAATATGCATTTCATCATTCTGCTTTGCATGTCACTCTGTGTCTACTGTGTGTTTTTCATGATCAACTCTAACATGACCGATTACTGTACAACCAAGCTGGGGATGACCGTGAGCATGGCCCATGTGGTGACCGGAATAGAAGGGGTTTGAGGGGTTTGGAGGTGAAAAGCCGCGGGAAAACCACGTAAGGTGCGAGAACAAAACCACTATGTGAGTGAGGGAGATTGCTATGTCTAAACAAACAGAAACAGTTAAGACCAAAAAGAAATTTTCCATGCCGGACACATATGTCATCGTTTTTTGTTTTTTGATCTTTGCCTGCCTTCTGACCTATATTCTGCCCGCTGGACAGTTCAATACCATTGAGGGCAGCCGGGCCATAGACCCGGATTCCTTCCATTTGGTTGACAAAAACCCGGCAGGATTTAAAGCATTCTTGGGCGCTTTCTTCACGGGTATGATTAACGGGCGCGAAACCATCTTCCTTGTCTTTATGATTGGCGGTGCTTTCCAAGTGCTGATGGACACGGGGTCGGTGGACGCGATTCTGGCCCTGACCATCAAAAAGACCAAGGGTAATTACAAGCTGATTCTGCCCGCCATCATGGTGGTCATGAGTATTCTGGGCGCTATGGGCGTCGGCAATAACGTGGCGCTGGCCTTTGTGCCCATCGTTATCATATTCGCGAGAAAGCTGCGGCTTGACGGCCTTGTGGTTGTCGGTGTGCTGTATCTCGCCTCCAACTCGGGCTTTTCTATTTCCCCCATCAACCCCTTTACCGTTTTGCTTGGCCAAAACCTAGCCGGGGTCACCCAGATGTCGGGCCTTGGCCCCCGGCTGTTTATGTGGTTCCTCTTCACGGCGGCCAACGTCTGGTATGTGATGTACTATTGCAAAAAGATTCAGAAAGACCCCACTAAGTCGCTCACCGGCATATTGAGCGAGGATGGCACTGAGAGCGACAAGATGATTGATGTCAAGCCGGCCCACCTGATCAACTTCGGCATCTTGGCCGCCGTTTTTGTGGTCTACGCTTACGGTGGCATCAAGCTTGAGTGGGGCATCCCCATGCTGGGCTCCTGCATGGTTGTGCTCGCCCTGGCCTGCGGTATCGTCAGCAGAATGTCACCCAACCAGGTTGCTACCTCCTTTGTCAACGGCGCGAAGACCATGGTATACTCCGGCCTGCTCATCGGCTTTGCCGGCGCCATCAGCGCCGTTCTGTCCGATGCCAGCATCATCCACACCATCGTCTACTACGCCACGCGGCCCCTGCTGTATCTGCCTAAAGCGCTGTCTGTTGTCGGCATGTACATTGTCAACTTCTTCATGAACTTCCTGACTTCCTCGGGCTCGGCCCAGGGCTACATTGTCATGCCCATCATGGCGCCCATGGCCGATGTCCTCGGTGTTTCGCGCCAGATTGCGGTTTCCGCCTTCCAGTTCGGCGACGGTATCGGCAATGTGATTTCGCCCATCGCCGGCCTGATGATGGGCACTATCGGCATTGCCAAGGTTCCCTTCGACAAGTGGCTCAAGTTTGTTGTGCCCTTTGTCCTATTGCTTTCGGCATTTACCGTGGTGTTCTTGGTTATCATGACGGGGATCGGCTGGCAATAAAGCAACGAAACGGTTGCATTTTGTCACTTTAGATAATCATTCAAGAAAGCCCCTGTCCGCGCAATCGGATAGGGGCCTTCCGTGACTACCCGTACACAGAGAGAGGAGTACAAAATGGCAAAGTATAAGCTGATAAAATGCGGAAAGCTCTACGATGGAATCCTGGACGAGCTGCAGCATGAGATGGAAATCCTGATTGACGAGGACAAGATTGCCGGTATCGGGCATAAGGTGGACTGCCCCGAATCGACCGAGGTCATTGATCTGCGCGGGGTGACTGTGACGCCGGGTCTGATTGACGCCCATGTCCATACCCAGCATGTGGATTGGCACAGCCGCAACCATGATATCATTTATAAGGGCCCATCGTGGAAAGGCATGTGCCACCTCTACACCGCCCGGGAAAGCCTGTACCGCGGATTCACCGCCATCCGGTCTATTGGCAGCTCGACCTATGAGGCCCGCGGCAGTCTGGCCGCGAAGGAAATGATTGAGCAGGGCTATTTCCCCGGTGCCCGATTGGTGGTGACGCCCCACTACATGGCCGATGTGGGCAGCCATGGGGACCATTCGCAGTATTTACGTGGGAATCCTGAACTGAGCGAGTGCTTTGCCAAAATGACGCCAACCATGGGCACCGGCGTGGATTTTTTCCGCCACGCAGTGCGCAACGAGATTAAAATGGGGGCCGATTTCATCAAAATCATGATTAACGGGGGCTTCAGCACCCCCAACGACTCCCCGGATGACCAGCAGCTGAGCGATGATGAAATTAAGGTCATCATCGACACCACCCATGAGCTTGGGAAGACGGTGACAGCCCACATCTACAACGCCGATCAGATGAAAAAAATAGCCCAAATGGGCATTGATGGGATGGAGCATGGCTCCCTCATCACCGAGGAAACTGCCCGTGTTATGGAGGAACTCGATGTCTATTTGGTGCCCACCTTTTGCCCCTACGAGGAGATTATCAAGCTTGACGAGGAAAACCTCAAAAAGAAAACCCCGGCCTTTCAGGCCAAGCTGCGCGCCTATTCCGAGCGCCTGAAGGAGGGCCGCAGGGTCATTGTCAACAGCAAGCTGCGGCTGGGCTACGGCACCGATTTTGTCACGGTGCATCAGGCCTACGAGAACGGCTACGAGTTCCAGGCATGGATGAACTCGGGCATGGATCCCTTCCGGGCTTTGGCCGCCGCAACGCGTGTCAACGCGGATATTTTGGGCATTGACAGCTTTACCGGTACGATTGAACCGGGGAAGAAAGCCGATATCTCGGCCTGGAACCGGGATTTAACCTGCGACCCCGATGCTCTGCTGGACTGTGCCTTTGTCATGAAGGATGGCGTGAGCTATCCCACCATTAAAGTCAAATAGGCGCGGCGCTTGTTCTGAAGAGGATGGTAAGTGTTGGAACCTCTCATTCTCCCCAGTCATGAACACAGGGCTCGTAACTCGGGAGATGGTTTAGCCGAGATACATCCGAACCACCCGGCTGTTGATTCCACACAGGAAGATTTGATAGGCCTGCCCCGTTAAACGTTCAAGCTCCAAGGCCGAGAGCAGCGCTCCCCCATGGGAGCGGCCTATAATCGTCACCGCGTCGCCCACCCGGGCATTGAGGCCGGTGACATCGACAAAGCACTGATCCATGCAGCAGCCCAGATATCGGCTGCTGCTGTCGTTCACCAGCACCGGCCCGCACATCTGCGTCATGGGGCGGAACAGCCCGTCGGCGTAGCCGATGCTCACGGTGCCCACCTCGGTGGGCTCGGCGGGCCGGAAAAAACGGCCATAACCCACAGCCTCGCCGGGATAGACGGTGCGGATGTTGGTCAGCCTGGCGCGCCAGCTGGCGGCCTCCTCAACGCCCAGGGGGTTGGAGCCGTCGGCCATCATGTCATAGCCCAGATAGAGGCTCCCGGGTCGTACATGGGTCGTGCAGGCGAGGGCCGCATCCAGCCAGACGATGGCACCGCTGTTGCAGCAGTGGACATAGCACGGGTCGAACCCGGCCTCGCGCACCTGTGCCACTCCGGCCTGAAAAGCCGCGAACTGCTGTAGGGTGAAGGGGTCGCCCCGGTTGAAGGATGTGGCAAAGTGGGTGAACACCCCGGCCACATCGAGGTGCTTGAGGCCCCGGAGCATCTCTAAAAAAGCCTCGAGCTCGGCCCCCGGCCTGAGGCCGAGGCGGCTCATGCCGGTGTCCAGCTTGATGTGTACTGTGGCTCGGATACCCAGGGCGCGGGCGGCCTCGTTCATGTGCCGGGCCATGTCGGCCTGAAAGACGGTCAGCTGAAGCCCGCCTGCCACAGCGGCCGCAATGGCCGGAACGGGGGCGGCACCCATGACCAAAATGTCGCAGGCGAAGCCGGCCTCCCGCAGACACAGCCCTTCGTAAACCTGGGCCACCGTCAGAGTCCGAACGCCGTATTCCTCCGTGAGCAGCGCTGCAACGCGTTCCATGCCCAAGCCGTAGGCGTCGCCCTTGACGGTGGGCATCATGGCGCACCGTCCGGCCAGATGGGTGAGAATTTTTTCGATATTGCCCCGCAGGGTGGCCAAATCGACTTCCAGATAGGAGCTGAAAAGGTCACTGTTCATTAGAATACCTCCTCCATCTCAAGACGGATACATAGGTCATTCAAAATGCCCCCCCGATCGTCATCAGGAGGGCATTTGGCGTGTTGTATGGGCGCTTAGCCGTCCTGGGAGACCGTGTATTCGCACTGGGAATGTTCGCGTAGATGTTGAACCCTGCTAAAAGCTCGCCTGTCTTGCTCTTGGAAGCTTTGCAGCGTCGTGTCGGGGCGCTTTTCAGGCGGAGCGCTATGCACCGTGAACGGCATCGAAAATCTCCCGGGTCAAATTGGCAAGAAGATAATCGTTGAAATGAAGGGTGCTCTTCTCGGCGTCGATGGCGGTGTGGGCGTTATAGTAGAGGGCCAGGGCGAAGCTCTTTCCGTCGTACTCGATGACGCCACAGTCGCAGGCCACGTTGTCCAGAGTGCCTGTCTTGTGCATGACCTTAACGCCGACGCCGCGGGGCAGATTATAGGGTATGCGGCTGTTGGTCTGGCACTCGCCCATGATGTGCAGCATGGTGTCGCAGGCGGCGGGGGTGAGAATCTCCTTTTTGTAAATGAGGGAGAACAGGGTAATCATATCCCGGGGGGAGGCATAGTCATTGGGGATAGAGAAATCGGTGTAGAGCGTGTCGTCCTCGGTGTAGATTCCGTTTTCCTCGCCGGCCATGGCCTCATCCAGAGGCGTGTCCAGCGGGATGCCCATGAGGGTATAGATCAAGTCCTTACAGGTCAGGCCGGCACGCGTATTCGTGAGGCCAAGCTCGGCCATCTTGGCGGCTACATTGTCAAGGCCTACCAGGTTGCACATGATATCGGTGGCCGTGTTGTCGCTGACAATCATCATGAGCATGGCATAATCCCGAATGCGCATGGTGACACCGGGGGTGAGGGTGGCCAGCACGCCGCTGCCGGGCGCGATGTCGCTGGGCTGGGTGGTGTAGAGGCTATCCAGGTCGATCTCGCCGGCTTCGGCCCGGGCCATGAGGGTGGTGAGCACCGGGACCTTAAAGGTGCTGGCCGAGGGGAAGCGGTCGTCCGGGTTGAGGAAGCAGGTTTCACCTGTCTGGAAATCCATAAAGCCAATGCCCAGATGCCCTGTGACCTTTGCGGCATAACGATCCAGTATTGCTTTGATCTTATCCATTTTACCCATCTCCAAACACTTTATAGAATTGAGAGAATAACATTAATCTGTAGTATATCACCTATAGCCTGATAAAGATATTACGGCATGATTAAATAGACACTATTTCGTTTATTGCGCAGCGATTATTTTATGGTATTCTTCAAACTCGGAAGGTGAACAGAACACGAAGTGATCGGGCTCCACTTCCATCATGGAGGGTTGTTCAAAGGCGTAATCATGGTCACGCTCGGGGACATAATCAAAGCGCTGGCGGGTTTTCTCCGTGATGGGGTTGGGCTCCGGAATGGCGGAGAGCAGCGCCCGCGTATAGGGATGCAGCGGCTTGGCGTAAAGGTCGCTGCCTTTTGCCACCTCCATCATCCGGCCATAATACATAACGCCGATGCGGTCGGAGAAGTATTTGACCACCGAAAGGTTGTGGGCTATAAAGAGGATGGTCAGCCCCATTTCCTGCTTGAGGTCATTGAGCAGATTGATGACCTGGGCCTGTATGGAGACATCCAGGGCGGAAACCGGCTCGTCGGCGATGATCATTTTTGGCTTGATAATCATGGCTCGGGCAATGCCGATGCGCTGGCGCTGTCCGCCGGAAAACTCGTGCGGATAGCGGGTGGCGTGCTCGTCGGTCAGCCCGACCTTGTTGAGCAGCTCCACCACACGGCTGTGGATCTCATGCTTATCTCTCACACCGCGGATTTTGAGGCCCTCGCCGATGATCTCCTGAATGGTCATCTTGGGATTTAATGATTCAATGGGGTCCTGGAAAATCATGGCGATATTCTCGGCCAAATATTTGCGAAGCTTGTTCGTCTTCCTACCCGAGATGTTGACGCCGTCGAAGGTGATTTCGCCCGAGGTGGGGTCATAAAGGCGGATGATTGAACGCCCGGTGGTGGTTTTCCCACAGCCCGACTCGCCCACCAGCCCAAAAGTCTCGGCGGGCCGAACACCAAAGCTGACATCATCCACGGCCTTGACAGTCAACTTATTGCTCCCCGCGCCCGTGGTGAAATACTGACAAAGGTTTTTAACCTCCAAGAGATACTCTGACTCACTCATGTATCGCACCATTCCCTTTCATATGTTCAATGCGCTCCCGCAGCACTTCCGGAATCTCAATGCTGCTCTTGGCGGCTTTGGGATGCAAAAGCCATGTTGCGGCATAGTGCGTGTCTGTAATCTTGAAGAACGGCGGCTCCTGCTCGTAGTCGATTTTAAGGGCATAGCGGTTGCGGGCCGCAAAGGCATCGCCCTTGGGCGGATATATCATGTTGGGTGGGGTGCCGGGAATCGCCAGAAGGCGTTCGGTGGTCTGCATATCGGGTATCGAGCTGAGCAGTGCCCAGGTATAGGGATGCGCGGCCTGGAAGAAGATTTCCTCACTGGTGCCGGTCTCGACAATCTTGCCGGCATACATCACGTTCACCCGGTCGGCCATGTTGGCAACCACGCCCAAATCGTGGGTGATAAAGATGACCGAAAGGTTGCGCTCCTCCTTGATTCGGTTGATTTCCTCAAGGATTTTGGCCTGAACGGTCACATCGAGAGCCGTGGTGGGCTCGTCGCAAATGAGAATCTCGGGGTCTCCGGCCAGTGCGATGGCGATGACAATGCGCTGGCGCATTCCCCCCGAAAACTGGAAGGGATATTGGTTGAAGCGAACCTCGGGCTCGGGTATTCCCACCGTTCGCATCAGCTCGAGGGCCTTTTCCTTGGCCTGCCGGCGCCCCATCTTCTGGTTAAGGCGCAAAACCTCAGTAATCTGCTTCCCGATGCGGATAATAGGGTTGAGGGCCGATAGCGGGTCCTGGAAAATCAAGCCGATGCGCTTTCCGCGTATCTCGTGGAAAGCCGCCTCAGTGACTTTGGTAAGGTCTTTTCCATCATAGAGGATTTCGCCGCTTTCGATGATGGCGTTGTTTGTCAGAATCCCCAGAATGGCCTTGATGCTCACCGATTTTCCGGAGCCCGACTCGCCAACGATGGCCAAGGTTTCGCCCTGGTGCAACTCAAAATCGATGCCGCGTACAGCTTGCACCATGCCACCGTAGGCCTTGAAGCTTATCCGAAGGTCGTTAACTTTTAAGATGATATCGTCCTTTTGCGTTATATCAGCCATAATATTACTCCTCTCCGCGTTTGGTCGGGTCCAGCGCATCCCGCAGCCCATTGGCGAACAGGTTGAACGCAATCATTAGCACAGAAATCAATAGCGCGGGGAACAGTGTCTGGTGAGGATATTGTAAAAGCATTCTCTGACCGTCCGCCAACATAACGCCGATAGAGGGCTCGGGCGCCTGAATGCCCAGGCCGATATAAGCAAGGAAGGATTCGGAGAATATGGCCCCGGGGATGGCCAACATAGCCCTGGTGATGATAGGGCCGATGGCATTGGGAAGAATGTGGCGGAAAATCAGCGAACGGTCGCTGGCGCCCAGCGTGCGGGAGGCCAAAACGTATTCGCGGCCCTTAAAGCGATAGAATTGGGCGCGTATCATGGATGCCATACCTACCCATCCGGTGGCCGTCAGCGCCAGGATGATGGCAAACATCCCGGTGCCGAATATCATCATAAACAAAATCGTCATAACCACGTAGGGCACGCCCTCCAGAACCTCGGTGATACGCATGAGCACCATATCGATCTTGCCGCCATAATAGCCGGCAATGGCGCCGTAGGTGATGCCGATTACCACATTGGTCATCACCGAGATCAGGGCGATGAGCAGTGAGATGCGTGCGCCTTTAAAAAGACGCGTAAACAAATCGCGCCCCAGATAATCGGTGCCAAACCAGTAGTAGGTGTCATCTGATGCGCCGACATATTTGTAGTAATCAAGCTCTACATCGACCATGGTGACGCCCAGGTATTCGCGTTCGTTCAGAGTGCGCAGAACGCTCCCCTCGGGATAGCGTTCGGTGTCGGAAAGGCCGTCCAGACGGCGGTTGGTCACAATACGGTGTCCATCAAAAAAGCCAAGCCAGGAAAGACCATGAATTTTAGGCGGCATATCGGCCTCTGTCACGTGCTGCTCGGTATAGGTATAGTCCGTCAGCATAGGCCCGATGATGGCCATGAGCACAATGAGTGCAATGACAATGAGGGAGAAAGTGGAAACCCTGTTGCGCCCCAGGCGGATGAAGGCATCCTTAAAAAAACCAATGGGCTTGGTCTTGAACTCTTCATCCTTGATATCGTCCCGGTTGACAAGGTCAAAGGCCGAATCGGGCAGATTCATCACCTCTTCGGGAATCTGCGCCAAATCTATATATTTCATTTGCTGCCTCCAATCCTGATGCGCGGATCGACCAGGCCGTAGGAGATATCCACAATCAGCTCGGTCACCACAGCGATTAAGGAGTAAAAAATCAGCAGCGCCAGCGTCAGGAAATGGTCGTTCGCCTTGGTAGAATCAATCAGTGCACCGCCCATCCCCGGGATGCCAAAGATGCCTTCGATCACAAGAGAGCCGCCCAGTATGCTGGCGAACATGAAAATCAGCATATTCATCAGAGGGACCAGGGAGTTGCGAAAGGCATGGCGAACAGTGGCCTGCGCACGAGTCAAGCCTTTTACTCTGGCCAGCAGCAGGTATTCCGAGTTGAGGTTTTCGGTCAGCTCACCCCGCAGGTAGCGGGTCAGTGTCGCGATAGGATTCAGAGAGAGCGCAATAATGGGCAGAGCAAGCGAAAACATCATGCTGGGGAAATTAGCCGCCGAAACATCATAAAGGGTGGGGAAGATAGGCCAAATATAGGTTAGTGTGTATTGTAACAGCGAGGCAAATACGAAGGATGGCACCGATATGAAGATGATGACCAATAAGGACAGCAGATGGTCAGGCAGCTTGTTGCGGCTCAGGGCCGCGATGGTGCCAAAGATGACGCCAAGGGGCAGCGAGATAAAAAGCGAAAAGATGTTAAGCAGCATGCTCAGGGGGGTTTTTGCGATAATCACCTGAAAAACCGGTACGCTGGGCCGCAGCTTATACGAAATCCCAAAGTCAAACTTCGTGACGATGTCGGACATGTAATAGAAGTATTGCACAAAAACCGGCTCATTGAGGTGGAGCTTATCCTCCAGCTTTTGCTGAAGCTCCTTGGGTGTTTCCGGGTTGCGAAATACGTTTTGCGGTAACATTTTAATCATGAGAAAGGACAGCGTTATAATGAGAAACATGGTGATTGCCATAGCCAGGATACGCTTGAG
>JGI994J12354_10002816_pt1 | contig 16607 bp, 27 predicted proteins | sample IntmicLarv3ML3BL_FD_12354 | JGI IMG/M metagenome (IMG submission 12354) | reverse complement strand
ACAAGAGTGGCCGTAACATTCCGCGAACGACGATTTTGCCCGCTGCGGAAATTAACGCTTACCAGATTTTGAAGCCGAAAAAAGTCGTCATGACCAAAAACGCTTTGGATACGTTCCGCAAACCGGTCACAGAAACGACGGAAGAGTAAAACACAATAATAGTGCCCGCTGTTCCGACAAGTCGGGTTTCGTTCGGAGAATACAGTCATGCCTCGCACAAAAGACATCACGGATTGTAAGCTGAAATTAAAGCCGCATCAGGTGATCCTGCGCCCCATAGTGACGGAAAAGGGTTTGCATCGTTCGGAAAAACTCGACATGTATGCCTTCGAAGTCAATAAAATGGCCGGAAAGCAGCAGATTAAAGAAGCCATTGAAGAGTTGTTCAACGTCAAGGTCGTGTTCGTCAATACCCAAAATCGTAAAGGCAAGCCGAGACGAAGCCGTGGCGGCGAGGGGAAAACGAGAAGTTGGAAAAAGGCCTACGTCAAACTGGATTCGGAATCTCGAATTGATTTCTTTTAATCGAACGTTCGAGAGCTTACTGAAAGACAGTCATCAACTGAAAGCATAACAGTCATGGGAATTCGCAAATATAAGCCAAATAACGCCGCTCGGCGAAATATGAGCGTGAGCGACTTCAAGGAACTGACGCCGAAGTCAGAACCGATCAAGGCTCTGCTCAAACCGAAAAAACGAACCGGTGGGCGTAATAATCAGGGTGTCATTACAGTGCGTCATCGTGGCGGTGGGCATAAACGTCAATTCCGCCAAATCGACTTTCGACGCAATAAGGATGGAGTGCCTGCCAGTGTGATGGCGATTCAATACGATCCGAATCGTTCCGCTCGCATCGCTTTATTGTATTACGCGGATGGCGAAAAACGATATATTATTGCTCCGGAAGGTTTGGTTGTTGGTGCGAATTTGATGAGTGGTGTCGATGCTCCGCCAGTTGTCGGAAATTGTCTCCCAATGTCGCATATTCCGCTCGGAAGTGAAATACATAATATCGAACTGAATCCTGGACGCGGTGCGGTCATGTGCCGGTCAGCGGGTTCGAAAGCGACCTTGGTAGCACGCGATTCCGGTTGGGCCCAGCTCAACATGCCAAGCGGCGAAATCCGGCGTGTGCCGGTTGCCTGTCGTGCAACGATCGGGGTTGTCGGAAATGCCGATCACATGAACATTGTTATTGGTAAGGCAGGTCGTAAGCGTTGGCTCGGTCGTAGACCCCATGTTCGCGGTACCGCGATGAATCCGATTGATCACCCGCACGGTGGTGGTGAAGGTCGTACTAAGGGCGGTCGTCACCCGGTTACTCCGACAGGTAAGCCGACTAAAGGGACCTCAACACGAAAACACCGCAAGCCCTCGAACAAATCAATCGTCAGGCGTCGCCGAAGCCGTCGTTACGGTATCCTGAAATTACGGTAAATTGAATCATTTTGTGCTGAAGAGAAGATATGACGCGATCATTGAAAAAAGGCCCTTACGTCGACGTAAAATTGTTTGCCAAAGTCGAAAAAATGGATAAAGCCGGAAAAAAAGAACCGATCAAGACTTGGGCTCGTGCCTGTACGATCGTACCGGAATTCGTCGGTCACACATTTATGGTGCACAACGGTAAAGCCTTCCTTAAGGTTTTCGTAACCGAAGAAATGGTTGGCCATAAAATGGGTGAATTTTCCCAGACGCGAATTTTCCGCGGACATGGTGGTAAAGGTGGCAAAAAATAACGTACGAATCAGCGTTTCAATTTGAATTGACAAGGTAAAATAATCATGTACGTCGCAATCCATAAATATGCACGAATCAGTGCACGAAAGGTTCGTCCTTTTGCCGACCTCATTCGTGGTGAAACGGCTGACTCGGCTTTGAACATTTTGCGGTACCATCCGAACCGAGGCGCCCGCATGGTGGAAAAAGTGCTGCAAAGCGCTCTTGCAAATGCCAAAGACAAAAGAGTACCGAACGCAAATAACCTGACCGTGGTCGATGCCCGTGTCGATGGTGGACCGTCAAGCCGCCGCTGGCGAGCGAAGGCACGCGGTATGTCGATGACCATGATCAAGCGGACATCGCATATCACTGTCGAACTTGGTTGACAATATTTTTTATATAAGCTATAGGACCGAGTGAAGTTATGGGTCAAAAAATCAATCCTGTTGCCTTCAGAACCGGCATTATGGAAGATTGGAAGAGTCGTTGGTACGCTTCCAAAAAGGAATTTGCGGAACTACTTGTCGAAGACAAAATGATCCGTGATTATGTCAAAAAACAAAAGTCGAAAGACAACGAAAGTGGACGTGCGATGAATCCTGCGATCTCGAAAATCGTGATCGAACGGACTCGCGACGAAGTACGGGTCATTCTGTACTCGGCTCGTCCCGGTGTGTTGATCGGACAGGGCGGTAAACGAACTGAAGAACTGCAAAACCGTTTGCAGGAACTGACTGGTCGCCGAATCAACCTCAAAATTGAAGAGGAATCACGTCCGGAATTGATTGGTCAGCTCGTGGCCGAAAACATCGCCGAACAACTTGTGCGGCGTTCCGGTTTCCGTCGGACAATGAAAAAGGCGATTGAAGAAACCATGGCCGCTGGTGCAAAAGGAATTAAAATCCGTTTGGCTGGGCGACTCGGTGGGGCTGAAATGGCCCGATGTGAAAAGGCAATCGAAGGCTCGATTCCACTTTCAACGTTACGTGCGAAAATCGATTATGGCTTTGAAGAAGCGAAAATCGCTCAAGGACATATCGGAATACAAGTTTGGATTAACCAAGGCGAATATGATAGCGAGGGTATGAACGATGGCTCGAATGCCCAAAAGGGTCAAGCACCGAAAAGTACAAAGAGGTCGTATAAAAGGTAATGCCACTCGTGGCGAAACCGTTGCGTTCGGCGATTTTGGCCTCCAAAGCGTGGAAGGTGGCTGGATCAGTGCACAAACGATCGAAGCAGGACGTATTGCGGTTCAGCAGTATCTCCGTACCGATGGGCGTTTGTATATCCGTGTTTTCCCGCACCGTTCGGTTACGTCCATCCCGCTCGAAACTCGTATGGGTAAGGGTAAGGGAGAACCGGATTTCTGGGCCGCCGTCGTCAAACCGGGTACGGTCATGTATGAAATCGGTGGTGTGCCGGAAGAAACGGCGAAAATGTGTTTCAACCGCTTGGCCCACAAATTGCCGGTCAAGTGTCGTATGATCAAACGCAAGTCCATTTAGCTTTTCACAAAATTATTAATTCTTATTGAACAAAAAAGCCGGGAGTTGATAACATGAAGGCAAGTGAACTTCGACAAATGAGTAATGACCAATTGACCGAAATGCTCAAATCGACGGAAGAAAGTTTTTTTCGTCTGCAAATGCAGGCTCGTATGGAACGACTCGATGTTCCGAGTGAACTGAAGAAAAATCGCAAACTCATTGCGAGAATTTTGACTGTTCAAAGGCAACGGGAATTGGCGACAGTAGATAATTAAAGGTTTTTCGGGGACAACCCCGGTTTTACAGAGGATTAGATTCATGCCGAAAATGGTTGCAGTTGGTATCGTGACCAGCGACAAAATGTCGAAAACCCGACGTGTTGAAATTCCGCGTACGGTAAAGTCGCGAAAGTACGGCAAGTACATTCGCCAGAAGACGGTCTGTCATGTGCACGATGAAAATAACGAGTCGGCTCTCGGCGATACGGTTGAAATCATCGAAAGCCGTCCGCTTTCAAAGACCAAACGCTGGAAGCTCAACCGCGTTGTTGCCAAGGGTAACGTTATCGACATCGCCGCACTGCGTCAAAGTGCTCAAGAGCAGAAAATGGAAGCCGAATAGGTTTCCCTGTTGAAATTTCCTCCGTGGGAAACGAACAAATATTCGAAATAAGAGATTTTAAGATACGGGTTTTGTCATGATTCAAATGCAAACCAGACTGGATGTTGCGGACAATACAGGCGTCAAGGAATTGATGTGCATCAAAGTCCTCGGCGGATCGAAACGACGTTTTGCGGGCATTGGTGATATCATTGTTTGTTCCGTAAAGTCCGTTATTCCAGGCAGCACAATTAAAAAAGGGGCGATTGTCAAAGCCGTGATCGTCCGTGCGAAAAAAAGTACACGCCGCGAAGATGGAAGTTACGTTAAGTTTGATTCCAATGCGGCGGTTGTGCTCGGAAATGAAAAAGAACCCCGCGGGGCCCGTATTTTCGGCGCGGTCGGCAGGGAACTGCGGGAAAAAGGATTTATGAAAATTGTCAGTCTTGCGAGCGAGGTGGTCTGATGAAACTGAGAAAACACGACATTGTTGAAGTCATGATCGGTGCTCAAGCCGGCAAACGAGGACGTATTCTTTCTATTGATAAAGAAAAGGAACGTGTTGTTGTCGAAGGTGCCAATATTCGCAAGAAACATGTTCGACGAAGCCAGCGTAACCCACAGGGAGGGATTCTTTCCAAAGAAATGCCAATCCCGGCCTCGAATGTCATGCTTGTTTGTCCTAGTTGTCAAAGAGCAACGCGTACGAGTATCAAACTGAAATCAGAAGGTGGAAAACAACGCATCTGTAAAAAATGTGGTGCCGTTGTGAGTGAAATTTCGACCGCCGCCAAAACAAAATAATTTGAGATTACCGGCGACAACGGTTGATTGTCGTCTCTGTATCATTAAAAATAAGGTTTCCCGAAATGACACCCCGACTTCAGGAAAAATACAAGAACGAAATACTGGCGAAACTCGTGGAAGTGTGCGGACGGTCCAACGTCAACTCCCTGCCGCGTTTGAAGAGCATTGTTGTCAATATGGGTGTGGGCAGCGCCAATCAGGATAAGAAATACCTTGACGAGGCACTCGACGCCCTGACGCAAATAGCCGGCCAAAAGCCCGTTGTGACGAAAGCTCGTAAGTCGATCGCCGGTTTCCGGCTTCGCGAAGGATCGAATATCGGTTGTAAGGTTACTCTGCGGGGAACGCGGATGTACGAATTCCTTGACCGTTTGATTTCAATCGCTCTGCCGCGTGTTCGCGACTTCCGCGGAATCAATCCGAATAGTTTCGACGGCCACGGAAATTATAACCTCGGAATCACGGAATTTCTCGTATTCCCGGAAATCAACCCCGACCGTTTTTCAAAACCCCAGGGGATGAACATTACATTCGTCACCTCGGCCCGCGACGACAATGAAGGTCGCGAACTATTGCGTTTGTTCGGCATGCCGTTCCGTGCGACAGCCAAACAGACTTGATATATTGAGCTTAAACGTAAATCATTTGTTATAATTAACCTTCCTCACTTTGGATAAGAAGGCAAAGCCACATGGCAAGTAAATCGAAAATTGCTAAGGCCAAGAGAGTCCCGAAATTCTCTTCCCGGCGCGAAAACCGATGCAAACTCTGCGGTCGACCTCGTGCTGTTTATCGCAAGTTTGGTATCTGTCGTATTTGTTTCCGTAAATTGGCGGAGCAAGGTTTAATCCCCGGTGTTAAAAAGGCAAGCTGGTAGAGGGTAATACTGTTATGATGACCGACACGATTGCCGACATGTTGACTCGCATCCGAAATGCCGTTCGAGTGGAACATTCGCATGTTGATATCCCCCATTCAAAACTGAAGTTCGCTATTGCCGATGTTTTGAAACGGGAAGGCTATATCTGGGATTTTGAAGTGATCACTGCGGAAGATGTCAAATCCCCGATATTGCGTGTTCAACTTAAGTACGGCCCAAATGGCGAATGCGTTATCCAGCATGTCAAACGCGTCAGCAAGCCGGGACGAAGAGTGTATCGCAGCGCAACGTTGCTCAAACCGGTTCTCAACGGACTTGGGATCAATATTTTGAGTACCAATCGCGGCGTGATCAGTGATCGCGAAGCCCGGCAGAATAATGTCGGTGGTGAAGTGATCTGCGAAATCTGGTGATTTCCCAATTCACTGATTTAAAGCTTCGCAATTAATGCCGCGATCAACACTTTGTTCTGTGGTTGATGATGCAACAATCTCGAAATAAATAAAGCAGTCAGTATTGATTCAGGAACATAACCATGTCACGTATCGGTAAAAAGCCCATACTAATTCCCGACAAAGTCAAAGTGACCATTGATCGACAACATGTCGTCGCCGAAGGTCCCCTTGGGAAACTCGAAATAGACGTCCGACCGGAAATCTCCGTTGAAAACAAAGACGGTCAGATCATTGTTACACCGAAAGTCGAAACACGACAAGCTCGAGCTTTTCACGGTTTGACCCGAGCATTGATCAACAACATGGTCGTTGGCGTCAGTCAGGGTTACGAGAAAAAACTTGAAATTTTCGGGACGGGATATATCGCTGCCCTTCAAGGAAAAGTTTTGCAACTGCGAGTTGGTTTTGCCAATGAAATTCAATGTCCTATTCCAGATGGTCTTGAAGTCAAATGCAAAGATCAGCAACATGTTGAAATCAAGGGAATTGACAAGCAAAAAGTGACGCAGTTTGCCGCAACGGTTCGGTCTGTCCGTAAGGCTGAACCTTACCTTGGAAAGGGCATTAAGTACGAAGGCGAAGTCATTCGCCGTAAGGAAAGCAAGGCCCAAAAGAAATAACGGCCGCGAGTCGTTTGACCGTTCGCTTCGGCTGCGGTTGTGACGTTTCTCGTTTCCCTCACACTCAGGTTTATTGATATTTTGAATTGGTGTCGAAGTGAAAAAACAAATTAAACTGAATAAAAGTCGAATTACACGCAAATTCCGTGTGAGTAACGCAGTCAAAAAATATTCGACACGTCCGCGTTTGGTCGTTTTTCGCAGCCACAAGCACATTTCCGCACAAGTGATCGACGACGAAAAGGGCGTGACCCTTGCCTCGGCCAGTTCGCTTGACAAGGATTTGCGAAGCCAGATCGGTTACGGCGGTAACTGTGCCGCTGCCGCAAAAGTCGGTGAAGTAGTCGCTAAAAAAGCCGTTGCAGCCGGTGTCACACAAGTCGCTTTTGATCGTCGCGGTAACAAATACCACGGTCGCGTCAAAACATTGGCCGATGCTGCCCGCGATAACGGGTTGGATATCGGCGGTAAAGAAAATTCCGAAGAATAAATGAATAAATGACGAGTCGTTTGAACATGACTCTTTCCATGATAACGAGTAATATTAAGAGAAGCCTCACATGTCAAATGATGTAACACGCGGAGACCTGGTTGATAAGGTCGTCAAGATCCGACGTTGTGCCGCAGTCGTCAAAGGTGGTCGACGCTTCAGTTTTACCGCCCTTGTCGTTGTCGGTGACGGAAACGGCAAAGTGGCCGCCGGCTACGGAAAAGCAAACGAAGTTCCCCCGGCCGTCGAAAAGGCCATCAAGGACGGAACGAAAAATATGAAAGCGGTCAATCTTGATGGTACGACCATCCCGCACGAAGTGCACGGTCATTACGGAGCGGCTAAAGTCATTCTCGTTCCGGCTAGTCAAGGGACAGGCGTTATCGCCGGTGCGGCGGTGCGAGCTGTTTGCGAAGCTTGCGGAATCAATGATATTTTGACCAAAAGCACAGGCACGAGCAATCCAACCAATGTCGTCAAAGCAACCATTGACGCATTGATGAAACTTCGTAACAAAGACGAAGTCGAACGACTTCGGGGAGTGGTGTTGTCATGAACCTTACAGATATTATCAATGCAGCGGATCCCAAAAAAGCCCGTAAGCGACTTGGACGTGGCCCAGGGTCCGGTCAAGGAAAGACTGCCGGTCGCGGCTACAACGGTCAAGGATCACGGGCTGGTTTTTCGATGCACCCCCTCTTTGAAGGGGGCCAGATGCCTTTGGCCCGCCGTATCCCGAAACGAGGTTTCACAAACAGCTTTGCTAAAAAGGTTGCAACGATCAATGTCGGCGATCTCGAATTACTTTTCGAAGCAAACGAAGTTGTTTCCGTTGCCATTTTGCAAGAGTCGCAGATCATCAAGGAAAACTTTGACGAACTGAAAGTCCTCGGTTTCGGCGAATTGACCAAGCCGCTTAATGTCGAAGCCCATCAATTCAGTAAAAGTGCCGAAGAGGCCATTAAAAAAGCGGGGGGGCAAGTCACCGTTGTTCCCGGCAGGAAAAAACCTGTCAGGAACAAAATGGGGACGAGAATCACCCGTAAAAACTTTGATAAGAAATAAATCATACATGGGTGTCCTCGGGCACCCAATGTTTCGTTCTTGCCGTTGTCGAAATTCGCGTGTTTTTCCCGTTTTTTTGTCGCATATAACGAAGTTTATATACGAATGCGAAATGCACGCTTGTTAGAAATCATCATTTCTGTTCCAAAGGACGTCCCCGGAAATGCTGCAAAAAATACGAATCATTTTTTCGATCCCCGAATTGCGTCAAAAGATTTTTTTGACGCTTAGTTTGTTGGCGGTTTACCGTATCGGTTGGGCCATTCCGCTTCCTATCGTCGACGCGTCGAAGCTTGATGCCTTTATCTCGCAGACTCACGGACTCAAGGACCTGATTGATCGGGTTTCGGTTTTCAGTGGAAGTCAACTCAGCCAGATGACGATTTTCGGCCTTGGTATTATGCCGTATATTTCGGCTTCCATTATTTTTCAGCTTCTCGGTACGGTCATTCCAAAACTTGCCGAACTGCAAAAAGAAGGTGAAAGCGGTCGTCGAAAAATCAACGAATATACCCGTTATGCGACCATTCCGATTTGTATCATTCAAAGTTGGGTCATGGTCAGTATGCTCGGAACGCATGATCTGCTCAATCAAAACCTCGTGTCTGATGGTGTGTTGACTTGGAGTTGGCACATCGCCATGGTCTTGGTCATGACAACCGGCACGGCATTCCTGATGTGGCTTGGGGAACAAATCGATGAATATGGGATCGGTAACGGAATCAGCCTTTTGATCATGGCTGGTATTCTCGCCAGCATGCCGCAAGCTTTGGGTGAAATTCTTAATGGTGTCATTGCTGCCGGTGGTTTGCAACTCGGCGGTAACATGGGAATCGACCGTATTTTGTTGTTGTGCTTCATGTTCGTCGGCGTTGTCGTTGGTGTGGTTTTCATTACCAAAGGTCAGAGACGTATTCCAACACAAAGTGCCAAACACTTCCGCGGCAACCGTATGTATGGTGGCGGCAATCGTCAATACCTGCCATTAAAAATCAATCAGGCTGGCGTTATGCCGATCATTTTTGCCAGCAGTTTGTTGTTATTCCCGAATGTGCTTTTTGCATACCTTGCGAAAACATATGATGAGGTTGAGTTATGGACAACACTCCAACATATTTTTGAACGGGGACATTCCTACGTTTATTTGTTGAGTTACGTGTTGTTGATTTACTTCTTCTGTTATTTCTGGACGGCTATTACATTCAACCCGAAAGATATGTCGGAAAACCTCAAAAATCACGGGACGTTTATTCCGGGGTATCGTCCTGGTCGCAGAACGGCAGATTTCCTTGAAAAGGTCATGATCCATATCACTTACGTTGGCGCCTCGTTCCTTGCGATCATAGCGATTATTCCGAACGTTATTTCGGAAACGATGTCGGTTACGTTTGTTGTGTCAAGCTTTTTCGGCGGAACAGGCTTGTTGATTGCCGTCAGTGTGGCCATTGACCTGATCGACAAAATCGACAGCCATTTGGTTATGAGAAACTACAAAGGTCTGATCGACAAACGCGGTTGATTGCGACCAAGGCAAATTTTGACATCAACACCATTATATCATAGGAATCGACAATAATGCGTATCGTTTTCATTGGCCCCCCGGGCGCAGGTAAAGGCACTCAAGCAGAAAAGATTATTAGCAAATACGCAACAGCCCACCTTTCGACGGGCGACATGCTTCGTGCTGCCCGTGATGCCAAAACCGAAGTCGGTGTCAAGGCAGAAAAATATATGTCTGGTGGCCAGCTTGTGCCGGATGACATTTTAATCGCGATGATCTCTGAACGGTTGCAACAGGCCGATTGCCAAGCCGGCTATTTGCTTGACGGTTTCCCTCGTACGATCGCACAGGCGGAAGCACTTGATAAAATGCTTGAGCAAAACAACACGCCACTCGATGTTGTATTGGAGTTGCAGGTGCCGGAAGATGAGCTTTTCAAACGCCTTGCCGGACGTGGGCGTGCCGACGACAAACCGGAAGTGATTCGTGAACGACTCGTGGCCTACACAAATCAGACCAGTCCGCTGCTCCAGTATTATGGCGGCAAGTGCCAGCTCAAATCCGTCAACGGTTTGGGAAGTGTCGATGAAATTTTCACACAAATTGAAACCATACTTGACCGATATAAGTAGGCAATAAAAGCTGTACTTGTATCTTGCAGGGAAAATTTCGTGATTTCGCTGAAATCGAAACCTGAAATCGCCAAGATGCGTGAAGCCGGTTTACTGGTCTGGTATGCTCACCGGGTCGGTGAGGCTATGATACAGCCCGGCGTTACAACCGGCGAAATCGACGAACGAATGGAACGTTTTTTTCTCGATCACGGAGCGCAACCGCTCTTCAAAGGCGTGCCTGGTCGTGTGCCGTTCCCCGCAACATGTTGCATCTCGGTCAATGAGGAAGTCGTGCACGGTATTCCCGGCAAACGCATTCTCAAGGAAGGAGATATCGTCAGTATCGACACCGGTTGCCGATATGATGGTTGGTGTGGTGACGCTGCCGAAACGCATGCTGTTGGAAAAATTACGATGGGTATGCAAAAATTGCTCGACGTGACCAAGCGGACACTCGAAATTGCCATTGAAGCTATTCCGAAATGTAAATACTGGTCGGAAGTGGCACGACAAATGGAAGATGTAATTGTTCGTAGCGGTTTTTCCGTTGTCGAAAGTTTGGTCGGACACGGGATCGGTCGTGAAATGCACGAAGACCCGCAGGTGCCGAATTACGTGTGTTCGGAATCGTTCCGAATGGGCGGTGATTTTAAGTTGCAACCCGGCTTGGTGATTGCCGTCGAGCCGATGGTCAACATGGGTACCAAACGTGTAACTGTGCAAAAAGATCATTGGACGATGTCGACTGTGGATCGCAAGCCGAGTGCTCATTTTGAACACACACTGGCAATTATAGAAAATGGCGTACAAATATTGACCGGTCCCCCGATTGGTGATGAAACTCAATTTGATATTCAAAAGTATGTCATATAAGTCTCATATCCCCTTGCAAGGTGAGTTGAGTTGTGGTAATTTTTGTATTGAGTAGGTTATGGTCGGTAGAGCAACAGAGACAATTGTGTTATGTGCGGATGACCTTCAACATGAATTTATACAGTGGAAATTATAATAAAGTCAAATAAAAAATGGCTTTTTGCACTGTTTTTCCGATTATTGTTCGATGGGGGGCTTGTCAAAAAAATCCCCGAATATAATTTATTAGTTTCTAATCTGCGTGGTTCACATGCCAGTGGAATTAAAGAATTGTTTGTTTTTTATATCAGTATCGGTTCAATGCTAAAATGGTGACAAGTTTGTCTGAAAAAATGCCGTTTTGCATCGTGTGCAAGAGATGTTATTTGTTGCTGACAAATGATTTATCTCAATTTATTTCGCTTACTCGTTTCTTCTGAAACGGCGAATTTGGAGAGAGCAATGAAAATAAGGTCAAGTGTGCGAAGAATTTGCGAAAACTGTAAAATCGTCCGACGCCGTGGTAAGGTGTTTGTGATTTGTGTCAACCCCCGCCATAAACAACGTCAGGGTTAATGCTTACAATATAATCGAAAGTGCCCGTTTTTATGGGTGAATTATAAATGACACGAAGCGACCAGATTTTATAAGGTTAAAACTACGTGTTTTAGTGAAGTTGGAGAAATATAGATGCCTCGTTTGCTTGGTGTTGACATTCCGAATAATCGTACCGCAGTCGTTTCGTTGACTTATTTATATGGTGTGGGGCCTCAAACGGCTCGTGAGCTTTGTCGCAAAGCCGAAATCAACCCGAACGTCAAAGCGAAAGACCTTCGTGAGGACGAAGTTGCACGTTTGGCGGCGATGCTGGATCACGAATACACGGTTGAAGGTCAGCTTCGTCGCCAAATCAACCAAAATATTGCCCGGCTTCGCGAGATTGCTTGTTATCGCGGAGTGCGTCACCGAAAGGGGCTTCCCGTGCGTGGTCAGCGAACCAAAACGAACGCCCGTACCCGTAAAGGTCCTAAAAAGACCGTTGCCGGTAAAAAAGGGGTCAAAGACCTCCGCTAAAATTTGGTGTTACCATCATGAACGGATGGAATTTTCGGTACGGATTCTGGCCGTGGCGATGTATGGGTTGCCTGTTTTGTCGAAACGAAATTTCCGTAAAATACTGCGGGTTCAGTTTTAGTGGGCAAGGCGATTTATTGAGTAAAATTATTTTTTATTGATAACACCTGTATCAAATACAAATTTTTAAGATGCTTTTTCTGATTTGGAGCAAGGTTTAACGTGGCTAAAGTAGCAAAAAGACGCAAGACAAAACGCAATGTTTCTTCCGGTGTTGCACATATCAAAGCAACATTCAACAACACAATCGTTACGATCACCGACATGAAGGGTGATGTTTTGTGTTGGGCAACGTCCGGTACCAGCGGTTTTAAAGGCAGCCGCAAAAGTACGCCGTTTGCTGGCATGATGGCTGCCCAACAAGTTGCTGAAAAAGCAATCAAATTTGGCATGAAAGACGTCGAAGTTCGTGTGAAAGGTCCTGGAAGTGGTCGCGAAAATGCCATTACCGGCTTGCAACAGGCCGGATTGGTCATTAAATCAATTGAAGACGTAACCCCATTGCCGCACAACGGTTGTCGACCTGCCAAACGCAGGAGAGTTTAACGTTGCAGGGAGCCGTTCCACACTTTGAGGAATGATTTTTCTCCCTAATTTATTATGCAATTTTGCCCAACGCTTGTGATTATACAAAATATCCCCGTAAGGCTTTTAAACTGGAGAATATAGACTAATGGCCCGCATCTTAGGTGCTGTTTGTAGAAAATGTCGCAGAGAAGGAATGAAACTCTTTCTTAAAGGTTCGCGATGCAATTCGGAAAGTTGTGCGTTTCAACGTCGTCAGACCCCGCCGGGGATGCACGGATTGCAGGCACGTCGCAATAAAATGACCGATTATGGTATTCACCTTCGGGAAAAACAGAAGGTCAAGGTTTTTTATGGCGTGCTCGAAAAGCAGTTTCGTAAGTATTATGACATGGCCGACCGTGCCAAAGGTAATACCGGAACGAATTTGATGGGTATTCTCGAATGCCGATTAGATAACGTTGTGTACCGTCTCGGTTTCGGTGCTTCGCGGGCTCAGGCAAGACAATTGATCTCCCACGGTCACATCCTTGTCAATGGTCGTCGTGTTGACATTGCAAGCTGCCTCGTGCGACCAGGCGATATCATTTCGTTGAAAAATAAAAAGAACATCCTTGAGATGGTCAAAGCCACCCTGCAGGACACCGCCAGTCAGGTTCCTGAATTCCTCGTTCGCACGGATGGCGAAGTTCCGCAAGGCGTAATGCTCCGCAAGCCCGTGCCGGAAGACGTGTCGATCATTGTTCAGCCGCAGCTTATCGTTGAACTTTGTTCGAAGTAACCGTTTTTTAACGTTCGTTGTTTCCCGTCGTGGTTGATTTGATCGGAGGTAGGTATTATGCGTATTCGTTGGCGCGGTTTGGAACTGCCAAGCAAAGTTGTCTGTGATAAGGAAACCTTGACCCCGTTTTACGGTAAATTTGTCGTTGAACCTTTTGAACGTGGATTCGGAATTTCCATCGGCAACAGCCTGCGACGTGTGCTTCTTTCAAGTCTGGAAGGCAGCGCCGTTACAAGAATGAAACTCAAGGGGGCTTTGCATGAATTTACATCCTTGCAAGGTATTAAAGAAGATGCTACGGAAATCGTTCTCAATGTCAAATCGCTGGTTGTTCGTTCCGCAGAAGACAAACCGCGTTTGATTCGAATCGAAAAAAATACTGCAGGCACGGTTACGGCCGCAGACATTATCACCGACAATCAAGTCGAGATCATTAATATCGATCATTACATCGCCACATTGACGGATGATGTTCCCTTCGAATTGGAAATGGTCGTCGAAAACGGTCGCGGTTATTTGCCTGCATCAGAACAAATGAATTATATTCGTGATCGTGGTGATAGTATCGGTTTTATTCCGCTTGATGCGGCGTTCAGTCCGGTAACCCGTGTGCAGTACGATGTCGAGGAAACGCGTGTTGGCCAAAAGACGAATTACGACAAGCTGACTATGCAGATTTGGACGGATGGTTCCATTCATCCGGAATTGGCATTGGTAGAAGCATCAAAAATCCTTCGAAAACATCTTAATCCCTTCATTCAGTATGATCGTCTCGATTCGATGGTTTACTCAAAAGCCAAACCATCGACTGCGACGGGAATTGACCCGGCCCTTGAGGCGAAACTTGCCATGCCGCTTTCCGAACTGGCACTTTCCGTGCGTGCAATGAACTGTTTGGAAGCGGAAAATATCAACTTCGTTCGTGATTTGGTTTCCCGTTCGGAAGATGCTTTACTTGAAGTGCGAAATTTTGGCGAAACGACATTGAACGAAGTGAAAGATAAGCTTACAGCTATCGGATTGCGACTTGGAATGCGTCTACCAACTCAGGTTGTGCAACCTCCGCAACAACAAATGCCGTTTTTTATGTAATTGTTGTCCAACAGATTTAAAAATCATTTATCGACTTACCACATAAAGTTTGAATAGCCATGCGTCATCGAAAATCAGGTCGTAAACTTGGTCGTAACCCCAATCACCAACGGGCTTTGCTGAGAAGTCTCGCTTCCGCTCTTTTTCTCACCGAAAGGCCGGAAGAAATGTACGCCAGCACAGACTCGCGTCCGAAACGCCCCGGACGTATAGTAACCACGCTTCCAAAAGCGAAGGAAGTTAGACCTTTGGTTGAAAAATGTATCACAATCGCTCGCAAAGCGCAAAAACACATTCGCGAAGCCGAAAATCTGAAAACAAATGCTGAACGCGGCAGTGAACAATGGCGACAGTGGAGAAATGGCGAGCAATGGCAAAAGTGGAATAAGGCCATTGCCCCGGCGGTGGCCATGCGACGTCGTATTATTCAGCTTATCGGCAGTAAAGAAGCGACAACCGTACTATTTGATGTGATCGGGCCGCGATTTGAAAATCGCAACGGTGGATATACCCGAATTTTGAAGCTGGCTACCCCACGTTTGGGGGATGCAGGAGCAAGGGCGATTCTTGAGTTTGTCGGTCAAAATGATCGAAAAGCACAGGTTGCCGAAGCGTTGCCCAGCACGGACAATTAGTATTAAATTGATGACTATTGTCTAACTTATTGGTTTACAAAGGTTTATGTGTTTTGCATAAACCTTTTTTTTATTTTTTTCTTCTTTCATTCCCAAAAAATGTTCGCCTCATTATAGTAGAAATGGTGAAAACTCCCGACAATTCGGGGGGCTGGTTGCGTAATATCATGGTAACGACAACCGGAAAATGTCATGTTGAGCGTACAGCGATATTTGAAAAGCATTGTTCGTACCTTGCAAGTCAAATTCCTGCTGTAAGGCATCATTGGGGGGGAATGAAAATGGCAAACAATCCGAAACAAAAACGAGTCAATCGCGCGGTTGCTGCCGGTTTCGATTTTACGACGGCGGTAAGAACCATTTGTGAAGATATTTGTTTTCGCGTTCCCGAATTGGCTCACATCGATATGGACCGCGTGGCGATCAGCTTCAGCCAGACCCGACATTCGAAAAACTACGGCGTATTCGCCTCGTTGACGCCGCTACGTTTTCTTGATGGCAGAGCCTCCATCGAACATCAAGGCAAACGTTGGGCCATACAGCGTTATCGTTCGATCGACGGCTTCGAGTATTATTACATCCTTTATTTTTATCTGCCGCGTTTCCTCGACATGAAGTTGACCGACAAGCTGGAAACGATAATCCACGAGCTGTATCACATTAACCCGGCGTTCAACGGCGACATTCGACGCTTCGAAGGCCGATGTTATGCACACGGCAATTCGCAGAAGGAATACGATGCGGTCGTGCGGCGACTGATGAAAAAATGGATGGGCCAGAATCCGTCACCGGAAATTTGGGAATTCCTTCGATTCAATCACGACGAACTGACGACGAAATTCGGCACGGTCTACGGCACGAAAATCCCGCCGCCGAAAATTCTGCCCGTGATCGAAAAATCAACCCGCAAAACCAAACCGCAAAGCCGCAAAAAGAAATAAGGGTTTCGTGATCAATAAAACGTCCAGTAATACGCCCGATTGGTCGCCCGGTCGAAAACGGCCTGGGCGCCGCGGTGGTCGCCGTAACCGGCAGAAAGGCCATTGGTGACATATCTTGCTTCCTCACCCTCTTTTCGCGGATGAATGGAATACCAAATACGCACGCCGCCATCAATAGGGCAATAATATTCCCATTTGGGATCACTCGCGATCCAATCGCAGAAACCTCGCTCGTCAATAGTAAATTCGACAAATATGGTTGACCGCATGCCGCGACGGTAACTGAAGTCACGGCCGTCTTTGGGAAAGAGCGATGGACAGTACACCTCTTCATAAGAAACATTCTCGGCATATAGCGGCGGGATTGTTGAAATAAAATAGGCCATCATGCCTGCTGTGATAC
>JGI994J12354_10002815_pt1 | contig 16612 bp, 14 predicted proteins | sample IntmicLarv3ML3BL_FD_12354 | JGI IMG/M metagenome (IMG submission 12354) | reverse complement strand
AGCCACCGATAAGGCACTTAGCTGCCTTTCAAATATTCAGGATGATGAGGGCGGCTTTTCTTCATGGAATGAAAAGACCTCAGAAAGCACCGCTCAGGTTTTTATGGCGCTTTGCGAGCTGGGCGTAGATATTAATGACAGCCGCTTTGTGAAAAACGGAAACACCGTTTTGGACAATCTATTATCCTACTACAGGGAAAATCAGGGCTTTCTCCATACTCAGGGCGGCGTTGGCACAACAAACATGTCCAGCGAGCAATGCTTCTATACTCTCGTTAATTACAAAAGAGTATCCGAGGGCAAAACCAGCCTTTACCGAATGAGCGATGCTTCATCAACCGGTTTACCAAGCCACACTCAGGAAAATTCAACTTCCGCACAAGCCTTCGGCCTCAGTGGCAAGCATGCAGATATTCGCGAGGTTCCTGCTACACAGGCAGGTAAAACCTTTGAAGATGTAAAATCCCATAAAAATCAGGCAGCCATAGAATCGCTTGCTTCCCGCGGCATAATAAACGGCATGACCGCTTCAATATTCGCCCCTGAAAAAACCGTTACCCGCGCCGAATTTGCCGTTATTATAGTAAAAGCTCTCGGGCTTACTCCTATGGAGACAGGCAAATTCAGCGATGTTGAAAAAGGTTTATGGTATGCCCCATATATCGGCAGCGCAAATTCCTACGGCTTGGCAAACGGAAAAGCTGCGGATATTTTCGCCCCCGGCGATACAATTACAAGGCAGGAAGCCGCCGTTATGGTGTCAAACGCCGCAAAGCTCTGCGGCATAAACACTCAGCTTAATGACAATGAAATTCGGGATATACTTGCTCAATTTCCTGATTATACAAAATCCGCCGGCTGGGCAAGAAATTCTCTTGCGCTATGCTACAGGGAAAATATTCTTCCTATGGATGTTATTTATATTGAGCCGCTAGAGCCTGTAAACCGCGGGGAAATAGCCGAAATGGTTTACGCCCTTCTACAGGCTGCAAAATTGCAATAGTTAAATTCCTTTGACCTATACGTTCTCACAATAAAATTTTTGCAATCACCGAAATTATTAAACACAAATATAAGTATTCACTTTCATTAACGGAGAAAATATATGAAAATAACAAAAAAAACTTTTTCTTATACGGCCGTAATAATACTGGTTTTAGTTATTGCTTATTTTAGCAGCGGAGCTTCTTTCAAAACAGGGGAAAGCTATTTTTCAACTATTTCCTCCCCTGCAAAGTCCGCTGAAAACCAAGTGGATTCCCCTGCCCTTAAGCCTGTTCCCGCTGAACAAAGTGCCCCTTCGCAAAGCACAGCGCAAGCAGTTGAAGGCACCGCCCCTACAGCAAATACAGAAGCCGAAAAGTCTTCCATAACGGGGGCTCCAACCGCTGGGGTTTCAACCATCGGGGCTTCAACCATCGGGGCTCCGACCGCGGATGCTCAAAGCACGATTGCTCCCGGCACAACAGCTCCCGAAAAGACCTCAAAGGAAAGCTCTCCCTCCCCTGCTCCTGCTCAAATCAATATCGAGAAACCCGAGCCCGGAGCTACAAACAATGAAGCGGCTACAGAGCTGCCCCCCGCCGGGCCTGCTCCTGTCGATCCTCAGGAAAGCACTGTTTCGGACAAGGAGCTGACCTGCTTTCTAAGCATCAGCTGCCATACAATAATTCAGAATATGGAGAATTTAAATCCCGAAAAAATTGAGCTTATCCCCTATGACGGAATTATATTTTACCGCACAGAAGTTGTGTTTTATGAAGGTGAATCGGTTTTTAACGTATTACAGCGGGAAATGAAGAAGAATAAAATCCACATGGAATTTGTAAGGACACCCATGTATAATTCCGCCTATATTGAAGGCATGGGCAATTTGTATGAGTTCGACTGTAGCCCGCTTTCCGGCTGGATGTATAAGGTTAACGGCTGGTTCCCCAACTACGGTTGCAGCAGGTATCAGCTATCCCAGGGCGATGAAATTGAATGGGTATACACCTGTGATCTTGGGCGCGATGTAGGCGATCAATTTTTCAACGCAGGCGCCCAAAAGCAATAGCTGCGCAAAATAATTTCATAAATATGAGTCAAAAGGAAGGAGGCATTATGGCTAAAGATAGCTTTTCAACATATCACCCGATTGTGAATTTCACTTATTTTGTATTTGTTATTTTATTTGCCATGGTTTTTCTGCATCCTGTAGCTTTGATTATTTCTTTTCTGTGTTCATTTTTGTACAGCCTTTATTTAAACGGAATTAAATGGCTTAGGCTAAGTCTTTTATATATTCTTCCAATGTTAATTTTCGCTTCTCTCATAAATCCTGCCTTTAATCATGAGGGGCTGACTATACTTGCCTATTTCCCCAACGGAAACCCCTTGACTTTGGAATCTATTTTCTACGGGTTGGGTACGGCGATTATGTTCACCTCGGTTATATGCTGGTTTTCCTGCTATAACAAGATTATGACATCCGATAAATTTATTTATATTTTCGGCAGAATTATCCCGTCTATGTCATTGATTCTTTCAATGACTCTGCGCTTTGTGCCTAAATTCAAGGCTCAGCTGGAAAATGTTTCAAACGCCCAAAAATGTATGGGCCGGGATGCTTCGACGGAGAGTTTTTTCCTAAGAATAAAGCATGGGCTCAAAATTCTATCAATTATGATTACATGGCTGCTGGAAAGCTCCATAGAAACTGCCGATTCCATGAAAAGCCGCGGCTACGGCTTATCCGGCCGCACGGCTTTTTCAATTTTCAAATTCGATACAAGGGATTATGCCGCTTTGGCTATCATAGCGTTTTCTGGATTATACATACTTGCGGGCATACCTTTTGGCGCGCTCTATTACAGGTATTATCCAACTGTAAAAGGCAGCGGCTTCAGCCTGTACAATGCAAGCGTTTTTACCGTTTACGCCCTGCTATGCCTTATACCTTTGATTATCAATATAAAGGAGGATAGAAAATGGAAATCTTTACAATCGAACATCTGACATTTTCCTATGCCTCCTATGATATTTTAGCGCTTGATGATTTTTCACTGAATATCAGCAAAGGCGAGTTCATAGTCCTTTGCGGCAAATCAGGCTGCGGCAAATCTACACTTTTGCGCCATTTGAAATCAGAATTAGCGCCTCATGGAAAGCGCTCCGGCCAGATATTTTTCAAAGGCGAGCCGCTTGAAAATATCGACAGCAGAACTCAGGCTGCTAAAATCGGTTATATTTTCCAATCTCCCGATAATCAGATTGTTACAGATAAGGTTTGGCACGAGCTGGCCTTCGGGTTGGAAAGTTTAGGAGCACCTCAGCAGGAAATACGCTTGAAGGTGGCTGAAATGGCCAGCTTTTTCGGCATTGAAGGCTGGTTCCATAAGAATGTGACAGAGCTGTCAGGCGGGCAGAAGCAGATTTTAAATCTGGCTTCCGTAATGGCTATGCAACCGGATATTCTTATACTGGATGAGCCTACCAGCCAGCTTGACCCTATTGCTGCGGCGGAATTTCTGGCAATCATTGCTAAAATCAACAGGGATTTAGGCGTAAGCATTATTATCTCCGAGCATCGCTTGGAAGAGGTTATTCCTCTGGCGGACAGGATTATAGTTATGGATAACGGCAAAACCCAAGCCTCAGGACGCGCTGTAGAGGTCGGCGAATTTTTGCGAAATTCAAATCATGAAATGTTTATTGCCATGCCTGTGCCTATGCAGGTTTATGCCTGCATTGACAGTGAATTATCCTGCCCTGTTTCCATAAGAGACGGGAGAAAATTTTTAGATGATTTATCATCAAGCGGCAGAAAGCCTAAAGATATAGAGTCCAAGGCGTATAATACCGCTCAAAGCGAGCCCTCCATAGAGCTTCGGGATATATATTTCCGCTATGAAAAGGAATCCCCTGATGTTTTAAAGGGCTTAAATTTCAAAGCATATCCCGGTGAATTATCCGCAATTCTCGGCGGCAACGGAACAGGCAAAACCACTGCACTTTCCATAATTTCAGGATTAAGGAAAGTCTATAGAGGCACAGCTTTAATTAATGGCAAAAATGTAAATCAAAATAAATTTAATATTTCCATTGGCGTTTTGCCGCAAAATCCCCAGAATTTATTCGTTGCCAAAACTGTGGCAGAGGATTTAAAAGAAATTTTCGGAAATAATTTTAACGAAAGCTCTCAGAAAAAGCTGGATTATATCATAGAGCTCTGTGAGCTCCAAGGCTTACTAAACAGGCATCCTTACGACCTTTCAGGCGGGGAGGCCCAGCGGGCAGCCTTGGCAAAAATTTTGCTGCTTGAGCCGGAAATTTTGCTGCTGGATGAGCCTACAAAAGGGCTGGATGCGCATTTTAAAATTCAATTGGCAGATATATTATATAATTTGAAAAAAAGCGGAAAAACCATTATAATGGTCAGCCACGATATAGAATTTTGCGCAGCCTTTGCAGATAAATGCGCTTTGTTTTTTGACGGAGGCATTGTTTCTGAAAATATTCCTTCAGCCTTTTTCAAAAATAACAGCTTTTATACCACCGCCGCAAGCCGCATGGCTAAAGAACATGTTCCCTCTGCCATCACCGCAAACGATATAATTGAAGCCTTCGGCGGAAAAATTCAAAAAAATATATCTGCACATACGGAATTTCCGTCTGAAAAAAATAATCAAAAAACCATTGAAGAAATCAAAATACCCGCGGAAAAGCCTGTTTCAGCGCAACCGCTTGCTCATACAATCAGCCTTTCAAAGAGGACAATTGCCGCAGCTTTTATGATTATTCTATGTATACCGGTTACGATTTATTTCGGCATTTACCATCTTAATGACCGCAAGTATTATTTCATATCGATGCTTGTTATACTTGAAACCATGCTGCCGTTTTTCATGGTTTTTGAAGGGCGAAAGCCCAAGGCACGTGAGCTGATTATCATTTCGGTTCTCTGTGTCATAGGCGTTTGCGGGCGCATGGCTTTTTTCTGGGTTCCCCAGTTTAAGCCGGTAATTGCTGTGGTAATCATTTCAGGCATTGCCTTCGGCGGGGAAACGGGATTTCTCGTAGGTGCTGTAACAGGCTTTGTTTCCAATTATTTTTTTGGCCAGGGGCCCTGGACGCCATGGCAAATGTTCGCCTTTGGCATTATCGGGTTTTTGGCAGGGCTTTTGTTTAGTAAGAGCCTTCTGCCCCGCAAAAAATACGCTCTGTGTATATTCGGCGGGCTTGCTGCTTTTTTCATCTACGGTATTATTATGAATACCCACACAGTTTTAACTATGGAAGCGAAAATATCTGCGCAGGCGGTTTTGCTTGCCTGTTTGCGGGGAGTTCCATTTGACTTGATCCATGGGGTTTCCTCTGCTATATTCCTGTATTTTCTGGCTGAGCCAATGCTTGAAAAGCTGGATAGGATTAAAGAAAAATACGGGCTGGTTGCGTAAATTACAGATTTTTCCAAAGGAAGTGAAAAATAATGAAACTGGATTTTTATCACTGGTCTTGCCAATGTCCGCTTAATTTTGAAATGGTCAATCTGCTTTCGGAATATGCGGGGAAAATTGATATTGCCATTACGGATATTACCGAAAGATCTGATATTGCCAAAGAACATAAAATCTTTTTTCCAACGCTTACGGTTGTTAACGGAGTCCACCGCTTTTTCAGCCCTCTTAAAAAATCTTTCTTAGATGAGCTTGCTAAAAATAATATACCTGTGGAAAAACCTTATATTCCCATTCAAGGTACAGATATAATCCACTATGAAATTAAACCTCTAACACGGGAAAATTATTTTTTAGCTTCTTCCTGCACAGGTCGTGAAAATTATTTGCATTATTACAAGAAGCAACTGTTCTACGATAAATATAATCAGGATATTTACGGATTTATAAACACAGATGACCCCATACTCTATGGCGGCGCGGAATACCTGCCTTCTTTAACCGTGCCCTATGATATTCCCAAAGATGAAAAATACGCCTTCATAACCTGCGTGTATATGACAGATCCTAGGTATGATTACAAAAGCGCACCTTTAATGGAATTGGAAAATTATTTAAGGCAAAACTATGAACGAGTCTATGTGATTTCCGATGAATCAGGCTCTTTCCCCAATGGCAATATGGATTTTTTCTTGAGAAACAATTATGTTGATGAAGGTTTAATCTCAGTTGAAGAAAACTATTGCCGCCTACATTTAATGTCAAAAAAATTATAGCTCATTAAAGAATAAAAAAAGCAGCAGTTTCAATAAACGAAACTGCTGTTTTTTTATTTTTAATAGCTTATTTTAGCGGTTCTTTTTAACCGGCTGCTTTGCCTGGCTTCTGGCTATAAAATAATATATCAAGGCAAGCAACACTCCCCCGGCAATATTACCCAGAGTAACGAAAATAAGATTATTTGCCATGGCGTTTACTGAAATATTTTCCATAGCGGGAGATATTACGCCGATTGCAAAAAGAGTCATATTAGCTACGCAATGCTCATAGCCGCAAATTATAAAGGCATACATACACCAGAAAATCATAATCAGCTTGCCGGCTTCACTTTTAGCCCTGTAGCTGCACCAAACACCGGCGCAAACGAATATATTACACATTACGCCGCGGCAGAAAAGCTGAAGGGCATCCGGGCTTGTTTTATAAATAATAGCGGCATTCATAGCTTTTAAAGTAGCGCCGTAAGCCAGCCCCGTATAATTAAATATCGCCCCTCCGAAAATAGAGCCTGCAAAATTGCCCAAATAGCAAACCACCCACAGTATCAAGCCATCAATAACGGTAATGCGCTTTTTAAGCACCCCTGCTGCCATAGTAAAATTATTGCCTGTAAACAGATCACAGCCTGCAATTACAATAAGGCTGAGCGGCATGGTAAAGCTGACTCCCTGTATAATCTTCATACCGGGCGAGCCTTCCATAACGCCTGCAATAGTATAAATAAGCATCATACCGCAGCCTACGAGAAATCCCGCAAACATACTTGATATAAAATAACCTAAATTATCCTTTTTGAGAAAACTGACTTTAGTAAGCGCCGAATTTGCAGCCAACTCATAATCATCATTAAACATAAGACGCATCTCCATTCTATGTCAAAAAAACGCACTACTATTACTATATAGTTTGTACTTAAAAAAATCAATTACCAACTACCATAAAAATTTCAAATATATTGCAAATAATTTATATACAATAACATATAGGAACTTTTGAATTTTTTCATCCTTTGAATTGTATTTTAATTATACTTATCCGCAAGTTTATTATTATTTTCAACTCCCAATGCTCAATTTCACCCAACCGCAAACCATTTTTCTCCACTTTTAAGACTCAATTATGACTTTAAAGTTAAGGTTTTTATGCCGATAATAAATTTGCTTGAATACAACTTGTATTTAGGGTATATTATGAGGGCGAACGTGTTTTAACAAGTCTTTTACCAAAACAAAGAAGTAGCAAAGGAGATTTTTTATGAAAAAAAGAGTTTTTGCAATTATAATGACTATGGTTATGGCCCTAGGCCTAAGCGTTTCCGCTTTATCTGCTGATATTGAAATACCCAGCATGGGCGGCGCCAGCAAATTGACAATGACTGATGAAATCTACACAAGCTATATGGTTAACTTCAGATACCTCTATGTAATGAATCAGAGGGAAAAAATGGAACCTCTCGTAATGAAGCTCTATGATGACTACGGACTTAGCGTTGCCGTTATAAGCGAGGCTTTTGAACTCGATTACAGCTTTGTAAACGAAGTTGTAACCCGCTATACAGAAGGCCGCGATAATACCGATTATGCAAATAAGATTTATGAAGAGTGGAAGCATATGTATGATAAGGACCTTCCTGTTGACAGTAAAGAGACTCCGGAAGGCGAAACTGATACAGAGGGTTCGGAAATAGGGTCAAGCACAAATCCCGAAAACCCGAATACTCAATCGCCATCACCGGGCAATCCTTCAGCATCACAAAATAATCCATCAGCCTCCAATCCTCAAAGCAGCCTGTCGTCTCCACCGTCACCTTCGCCATCGCCATCGCCTGCACCTGTAGCTTCAACCGTACCTTCTGTAATAGCGGAAATGCAGGCAAGGAATGAGCTTCTTGAAAATATTGTAAAAGCCAAGGTTGAAGGCAATGACGCCTTGGTTGAAGTATATTTGAAGCGTTTAAATGTTGATAATATTTCATTTGAGCGCATGGTAACGCTTACCACAGGCGGCGTAGACGGTTTAAAGAGCCTTCTGGCAAAAAGCAATGCAGATTTGAGCCTTTTTAGCGATTTATTAAGCGAAGAGTTTATTGCTGCAAATTCACCAAAGCCGGCTAATGAAATGGTACCTGTAGATGCCGCTCCAACAGAGCCTGCCGCACCTTCGGCACCTTCTGTTGCAACCGCTTCGCCTACAGATTCAAAAGTTTCAATAGGTGAAAATATTGTGGCTTTTGACGCTTATCATATTGCAGGCTTCAATTTCTTCAAGCTCCGCGATTTGGCTTACGCACTCACAGGCTCCGAAAAGCAGTTTGAAGTCAGCTGGGATGCTGAGGAAAGCGTAATTTCTCTCATTAGCGGCAGCCCATATACTGTAGCGGGCGGAGAAATGGTTGATGCGGGAAGCGCTGCGAAAACTGCCTCAATAACCAGTGCCAGAATTTTTATTGACGGAGTAGAAAAGCAATTTATAGCCTATAACATAGACGGCAATAATTATTTCAAGCTCCGCGACATAGGTCAGGCTTTTGATTTCGGCATAGGCTGGGATGCGGACACAAATACAATCAATCTCTATACCGATATGCCTTATATGCAATAATCCCGTTTAGGGCTTTAAGGTTTAATTGATATTATACTTAAAAACCGGTGTGAAATGGATAACATTTCACACCGGTTTATTTTTTCAAGAATATTGTATTTTCAAATGCAGCAGGCTGTGCTCCTCGATGGCCTGCAAAACCACAGGAAACGTATCGGGGTGAAGGGCCTTGGCACAGTAACAATCCCCGTTATACGGAAACATCTCCCAATAAAAATCACCGTCTTTTTTTATCAGCTTTACTATATGCAGGTGATTTTTCTTATATAAAATTTCAAGCCTGACAGGGCAATCGCCTATTTCGTTCCATAATATGGCAAGCAGCTGAAAATCTCTGTCTAATTTATACTTCAATATAAATTTATAGTAGCTTTCCGCGTCCGGTTTTCTGATGTTTCTCACCCCCTCTTACATACATTAACGAGACCGGTAACAATAAGTCGGCTAGTTCCAAAAACTTTTTGCAAAATAAAAATGGCTATACCTTTTTCGCCATAGCCATTTAGCTCATAAAATAATCATATTACAAAAAAATCCCCGAGCCCGTTTTCGCCTGTATATGGCGATTTACCGCAACAGCCTGCTCAATAAACTTATCTGAAAAAAACATATCTCTTTTTTTAATCAAAACATTATATTTTTTGCCTGAAGTATCTTCAATAAACATACAATCAAGATAACGGTTTAAATATACGCCCTTTTTGCCTGCATACATCTTGCGCACATCCCGCAAAGGCAGTATGAAAAAATTCCCCAAAGCTATGCTTACAAGATACCTGCCTGCCAAAACAAGATCGCCCAGCCTAAAGCCTGTATCGAAATCTTCATCCATCTCCATAATTTCATCACGGTTAAGGCGAAAAAGAACATCACTTTTTGCCCTGTCTATGCTTTTAATGAGCTTGCCTGTTCTTAAGAAAAGGAGAACCATGCAAAGAAACGCCAAAACCATGACACAAATCATAAGTTTAGGATACATATCAGAATCGTAAAGCGGCCATGTAAATAAAACCGCCAGCGCAACAATTCCGGCAAGTATAATAAAAATCTTCAATGTGCTTCTTTTTATTTCTCTGCTTTTATAAAGCCTTATTACTTTACTCTCCATACAGCACCCCCGCGGTTTTCCCTATAGCAATTTGTTCAAACAATAAATCTATAATATTTTTAATATACTTATCTGTTATGGTTTTCTTTATTCATAAAATTTGCAGATATACAGATTTAGAAAAAATCAGCGGGCTTGCGTATAAACCAATTTCCCCGTATCCTTCGGGTCAAAAAGTTTAACGGTATATGTCAGGGGCTTTGCAAGCCCTTCAACTTCCACTAAAAACACATCATTTTTCATATAAAGCGCATCTTCATTCCTATATGGAGGGCGGAAAATAAGCGCCGCCATGCCGCCGTAATTATTTTTATTTAAATTGAAAAAGCTCCCGTCAGCCATATTAACAGCCCTGCTGATAACCCAGCTCCTATTATCCCTCTGGCGGGTTACTGTTATTTTAACATTGCCGGCATCTACATTTTTCAAATAGCTCTCATCAAGGCTAACAGACCATGCCATATCCTTTTTAAAAAGATTTGTAGGAAAAACATTCCCCGGCCAAGGCACAAAGCCTTTATCGTAGCTTGCGCTTCTCGATTCATCAAACGCATACAATGTAGTGAAAAAGCCGCTCATACCAACGGCAGATTTTGCCATTTTAGGGTTCAGCGCCCAGCGCCTGTGGCCTACCACCGCAATATTGTTTTCATCGGAATCATGCATATACATCCAAATTGAATAATCAGGGGCTTCCTCCATATAGCTTTGAGATAAATTGGACTCGGAAGTTCCCTTATACGCCATTTCATAAAATTCATCATCCATATCAGCAGGCTTTTCCGGCAAATGATCCAGATAGCCTATTCTGTCAAGAAGCACTGCACCCGCCTGTGCATAGCTAGTATATTCAGCGTCATTCACTATATCATTAGGCACGCCTGCAATATATCGGGCAAGATTAAGAGAATCCAGCACCTGATTAGCAATCCTTGGATTAACTGCCCCTATGGAATAAGGAGCCCTGGCGCTTGGCCTTTGAATATAAAAATCGCCACCCAAATCTACATTAATCCTCTTATATTCCGATATAATATAGCGGATGGAATCCAGCTCCGCCTGTGTATAGCTGCCGCCCATGCCCTGCTGCTCTAATCTCTGCCCTGATTGGTAGCTGAGTATAATCGCCTGCTCGCAGGTTACAGGATCAAGGGGATTAAAATTAACCCCATCGCCCTTTAAAATGCCCTGTCTGCTGGCTATGGATACGGCATTTACAGCCCATGGAGAAATAAGCTGCGCATCCCCGAAAAGTATATCCGAAGGGGGAGTTAGCCCCAGCATATCGGAGCTTTGGTGCTTTTCAATAAAGGCTATGGCATTCATCATTATTACAGCGGCCTGCTCTCTTGTAAGAGGCATATCGGGGGAAAATTTACCTTCACCCATTCCGATGACTATGCCTGCGCCGTAGCACAATAAAATATCATTATCATTAGTATCGCTAAAAGGATTGCCTGCTTTTGAAATTATCTCAGCAATAAACTCCTCGTCCATTTCAGCTTTTATAAAAAGCGCCGTAACCCTGCAAAAATCTTTTCTGGAAATGCCCGCCTGATAGTTTGAAAAAGCAACAAAGAGCTTCTCTTTTTTCGCCTGCTCCAATATATCTACAGCCCAGGCAGAAGGCCCATTAGCATAAACCGTAAAAAGCTGCCCCATACACAGTAAAATCAACAATGCCAACCCCATTAAAGTTTTTAATCTACAATTTTTCATTTATGGCCGAATCCCCTTCAACTGTGCTTTGGAATTTTTACTTGCTCAAAATCTATCCCAAATTGCGTATTTTAAAATCCTTTGCCGCTTCTCTTGTAATATCTTTTTGGGCTATGGAATCCCGTTTATCATATAATTTTTTACCCTTTGCCACTGCAATATCCAGCTTAACGCGGCTTTTTTCAAAATAAACCCGCGTTGGCACTATAGTCATACCCTCTTGCATAATGGCAGCCTGAATCTTCCTGATCTCATACTTATGAAGAAGCAGGCGACGCTTTCTCATAGGGTCCTTGTTGAAAATATTGCCATGCTCATAGGGGCTAATGTGCATACCGTAGACGAAAGCCTCGCCGTTTTCAATGCGCACATAGGAGTCCTTCAAATTACACCTACCGCCTCGCAGGCTCTTAACCTCCGTACCTATAAGCTCCATGCCTGCCTGATAAATATCATTTATAAAAAAATCATGATAAGCCTTTTTATTCTGGGCAATTATCTTTATTCCTTCTTTAGTTTTTGCCATAAATTTCCTCCGAAAACATACTGCTTGCCAAACCCTCAAATAAATACTATATTATAATTATACTCGTCATAATTTTATAGATTTAGTCCATTATAATATTAATTCGCCTGCTTAACAAGTGCCTGCCTTTGATTCAGCCAAATTTTAATTCCATAGGGAAAAGAGGTATATAGTATGCCGAAAAAAAGCATTTTCCAAACTGTGAACTATGAGAGAAAATATAAGCGTTTAATTGTTGTGCTTATTTTATTTATTTTGCTTTTTGCCGGATTTATTTATATAAATTTCGACTATCTTGCCTTTAAATATTTTATTTCCTACAATTATATTTATACTGAAACGCTGGATCAGTTGTATGTTGAAACACTTTCGGAAGAAGGCTTCAAAGGCTATTTCCGCAATTTTGATGATGTTGCTATTGCTTCTTTTACCGAAAAAATACGCGAAACCGGCGGCGACCGCTATACCTACCTCTACACTCCCAAGCAATATGAAATCACAAAGACATATGAGAAGGAGATTGTTAAAGAAGCTGTTGTGGAAGAAATTGCCGATGGCATTGTATACATGTATATCCCAAGCATTTCAAAATATACCCGCAAATTTGTTATGGATAATAAAAAATTCTTGGCGGAATATGATAATATCATCATTGATTTACAGGGCAATTCCGGCGGCACATTAAATGATATGTATAAAATTGCCGATTTGTTTCTCGAAAAAAATCAGCTTATAGGCGCCGAAAATACCCGCTTTAAGCTCACAAGCCGCCAAGCGGAAGCCTCCGGTAAAAAGCAGCTGGAATATGATAATATTATTATACTCCAAAATGCCTCAACAGCCTCTGCCTGTGAAGGCTTAACCATGGCCTTGAAAGAAAATCTCGACAATGTTACTATAATCGGCGATACCTCCTTCGGCAAAGGCATAGGTCAGTTCACAATGCCCCTTAAAAGCGGCTTTGCGGTAAAGGCTACCGTAATGCGCATAACAACGCCTTCAGGCTCCTCCATACATGAAATTGGCATAGAGCCTGACTTTGTTTATACAGATGAGGATATTGTGGAATATGCGCTTAATTTTATTCGGGATAACAGCAGAGGAGAATAGCTTATGAAATTTGAGCTGCGCAAACTTTCCCTCACAGACGGGAAGGATGTTTATGACATGCTCCAGCATATAGATAAAAACGAAAATGGTTTTATAAACCATTGCTGCGGCATGGACTATGCCGGTTTTAAGGGCTGGCTCATGCGCTCTGATGAAATGGAAAGGGGCAAAAACCTGGAAAGCTGGATGGTTAAGCAAACCATATACTGGCTTTATGCAGACGGTAAGCCTGCGGGCATGGCAAAGCTGCGCCACAGCCTTACAAAGGCACTGGAGATTGAAGGCGGCCACATAGGCTATGCCATAGCATATCCATATAGAAATAAGGGATACTGTACCGCGCTCATAGGGCTTGTGTTGCAAGAATGTAAAAAGCTCGGCATAGATTCTGCTCTCGTTACCGTTAAAAACTCAAATGAACCATCAATAAAAGCCGCCTTAAAAAACGGCGGCGTAATTGAAAGGATAGAAAACGGCAGGCATTACATATGGATTAAAGCAAAATAGCCCTTCCCACAATCAGTGATAATATTAATATTCATCCAAAATAATAAAATCCAAACGCCTGTTGTCCAAATCGGCGTTTTTTAATTGCACTTTTACCTGCTGGCCCAGCTTGTATATTTTGCCCAGCCGCTCGCCGGTAATCTCCATATTCCTATCATCAAAGATGTAGAAATCATCCTCCATATGAGAAAGGCTGACCATACCTTCAATTGTATTTGGAAGCACCACAAACAGCCCAAAGCCTGTTACTCCGGATACAATAGCGTCAAAATCTTCCCCTACCTTATCCAGCATAAATTGAACCTTTTTAAGATTGTCAACTTCTCTTTCAGCCTCTTCCGCTTTTCGCTCAGTTATGGATGAATGTTTGGCAATCTCCGGCATTTTCTTTGCATATCTGCTTTCATTTTGCGCCGGCCTGCCATTTAAATTGTCTTTTATTATCCTGTGAATCTGCAAATCGGGATAGCGGCGTATAGGTGATGTGAAATGGCAGTAATACTTGCTCGCCAGCCCAAAATGCCCCATATTTTCGCTTGTATAGCGGGCCTGCTTGAAACTGCGCAAAGCCGCTTTTGAAATCACCATTTCCTCCGGCTTATCCTTAATTTCAGCTAAAAGAGCCTGAATATTTTTCGGATGAACGCTTTTGCCTTTTAGATAATAGCCGAAATGGCGTAAAAATTCCGTTAATTTCTCCATTTTCTCCCCGTCAGGCTCTTCATGGGAGCGGTAAATAAAAGGCGATTCCAGCCAAAAATATTCCTCCGCCACAGTTTCATTACATATTAGCATGAACTCCTCTATAATTTCAGAAGCGATTCCCCTGATTCTTGGCATAATTTCTACAGGCTTGCCGTCTGAATCCAGCTTGATTTTAGTCTCCGGAAAATCAAAATTAACACTGCCCCTGCGGATTCGCTTTTGGCTGAGTATGGATTTAAGCTCATTCATGAGCGTGAACATTTCCGTAAAATCCGCATATTCCCCATTTTTAATTCCATCATCAATAACGGAGGAAACGCCTGTATAAGAGCAGCGCTTATCCACGAAAATAACGCTTTCGGCAATTTTATGCCCTATAACAGTGCCCTCTTTATCTATATCCATAATGCAGCTGAGAGCCAGCCTGTCCACCCCTGCATTAAGGGAGCATATGCCGTTTGAAAGCTCCACCGGCAGCATGGGGATTACCCTGTCCGCCAAATAGACGCTTGTGCCCCTCTCTAACGCTTCCCTGTCCAGCGCGCTGCCCTCTGCCACATAATGGCACACATCGGCTATATGGACGCCCAAACGGTAATTCTCGCCTATTTTCTCAAGAGTTATGGCATCATCCAAATCAAGGGCATCCTCAGAGTCTACGGTAACGGTTTGCAGCTTTCGCAAATCAAGGCGGTTTTCAATATCGCTTTCATCCACCTGCTGCGGTGTTTTCCTCGCTTCTTTTTCAACCTCTTCACTAAATTCCACAGGCAGCTCAAACTGCTTTACAATTGATAGAATATCCACCCCCGGCGCATTAATATGACCGAGAACCTCAACAATTTTCCCTTCGGGATTTTTAGTATTTTCACCGGCGGGCTTTATAATTTTCGTAACAACCTTATGGCCGTTTACGGCGCTGTGGGCATTTTTCCTGGAAATATAAATATCCACCGGAATTTTTTTATCATCGGGAATTACAAAGCAATGATTATCATGGCGGACAAAGGTGCCCACAATAATGCTCATTCCCCTTTGTATAATCTTTATAATCTCCCCTTCAGGGCGCCTGCCATGGCCCTCAGGCTGAATAATGCGGCAAAGCACAATATCCTTATTCATAGCGCCGTTTATGAGAGACGGTTCTATGAAAATATCCTTCACTAAATCATCATCAGGTGTAACGAAGCCGAAACCGCGGGCATGGGAAGTAAAAGTGCCCCTAATAAGGCTCTGAGACTCCACAGCCATGATTTTACCCCGCTTTGTAACCATAATATGCCCGTCTTTTTCAAGATTTCTCAAAACATCATCAAACAAATGGCGCTCATTCTGCTCCACCTGCAATAAATAAGCCATATCCGCCGCTTTCATAGGCTTATATTCCTCGCTTTTTATAAACTCCAGAATCATTAATTTTCTGCTTTCCATTAATTCATTATCCATATTTCACCTTTATTCTCTGTTAAAAACCCAATATTATCAATTATATTTTTGATTTAAGCCGTATTATTTTGCCTTGATCCGGCTTAAACCATCCCTGAATAAAACAAAAAGCCTTCCCCATTTTAAACAGGAAAGGCAAAATAACATTAAAAATTTATTTTATAAGACACAGCACTAAGGAAAGAAGCATAAAAGCAGCTCCGCCTATTTTGGAATATTTCTCCAAAGCGCCTTCCAAGGAGCGGCCTTTGTTCTTATTCCAATATGTCTGTGATTCTCCCATGCCGCCCATGTTACCGAGCCCGGAGCCTTTTTTCTGCATTAAAATCATTACTACTATAGCTATGCAAAGTGCAATATACGCAACACCTAAACCGATATATGCTACTGACATAAAAATACCTCCTGCTAAAAAATATTAATGGGGGAAGAAGGATTCGAACCTTCGAAAGCGTTGCTAACAGATTTACAGTCTGCCCCCTTTGGCCACTCGGGAATTCCCCCGTAAAAAACAAAACATCTATATTGTATTTAATTATGTTTAATGGAATCCGGCAGCCACCTATTTTCCCGGGCAGTCACCCGCCAAGTATCGTCGGCCGTTTATGGCTTAATCGTCGTGTTCGGTATGGGAACGGATGTTTCCCAAAAACGCATCGCCACCGGAAATTT
>JGI994J12354_10002814_pt1 | contig 16616 bp, 12 predicted proteins | sample IntmicLarv3ML3BL_FD_12354 | JGI IMG/M metagenome (IMG submission 12354) | reverse complement strand
GTCGGAATTAGCAAAGACTTTGTCCACGTGCTTGGAGTCCATCGGCGCAAAAATGACCGTACCGAGGGCGGTGAGCCCCACGCTCACGATTCCGCCGAGTCCACAACAAAGGTAAACGCTGGGAATGATTTTTCCGAAATACAGCACGACGAAAGACGAACAATCAGGCACAGAGCCAAGCGCTGCGGCTTTTGCAGAGGGCTTGCGGCTGTAAATGCCCACGCAGAGCGGACCCGCAACAGCCGACATGATGGGGCCGGCAGCACCCCACAGCATCGCTGTTAAATTGGCCGGCCTGGTGAACGCAATCGGAGCGGCAACGAGACCGATGAGAATCGTGGAATACTTCATGATGTTCAGCGTATTCTTTTCTACCTTTGCATCGTCAATTACAGCGCCTTTTCTGCGTTTCGAGCTAATGTAAAGCTCTTTGTACATGGTGTTGCCGAAAATAGAGGCAACATACAGCAAAATGCCGTCAACCGTGGACATCATTGCAGCCATGATAACAACAAGGAAGAGAGCTGAAACAAATGTGGGATAAATTTGATCAACGAAGTAAGGAATTGCGTTATCCATGCCGGGAATCAAAGTGCCGATGCCCTCGGGAACAAGAATACGGGTATAGCTGCCGCCGAGCACTACACTGCCCATCAGGAACATCAGAACCGCCGTCCAGACAATGAATTTTTCACAGAAAACGGGACATTTAAGATGTTCAGAAAAAACGCATTACAGCTTGGAGGTTTCATCCGGAGCCAGACACACCTCTAAGAGATGAAGGCCATCGGCGTCGACAACGCCCTTGTATTTTGACCAGAGGCCGCTGTCATGAATTGCAATGATTTTGTTGGGATCATGCCCTGCGCAAGCTAAAATTCGATCCATTGTTTTCATAATGCTCAGCACATCGCCACTTGCAAAACCGTTGGGAATAAATTTGCCTTTTTCGTCAACGCCGAACAGGTTTTCCATCACATAGGAGACATCGCCCGTGGAGACAAAGGTATCTGTGCCATTTTCTATCACGACGAACTGCGAGCCCGGGGTATGGCTGTCAAATGCACTTCGAATATGGATGCCGGGAAAGAGATTATCCACATCGCCGTCGAGCAGGGTAACTCTATGCTCTGCCATCAAGGCAATCAGCTTGCTCATCAGGGTGGCGCTGGCGGCACCCCAAATGTGACTGTACCGCTCCGGCAGGGCCAGAATTTCAATCCATTTCTGCACCTCGCGCTTTTGCACATAAATCTGTGCGTTTGGATAACAGCCCAATGCGCCCATATGATCCCAGTGGACATGCGTCAGAATCACTGCGTCGATGTCCTCCGGCTTGAGGCCGATCCGATCTAAAACATATGCGGGGGAATGGGCGTTTTGGAATCCGTACATTGCGCAATATGCCGCAATTTCCGGGTCGGAGGGGTCAATGCCCGTGTCCACAAGAATATTCTTGCCGTTCCCTTTGACAATCACCATGAATTGAGGAAACTCCATTTTTTCTCCGTTACGGTGATAGCTTGAAAAAACTGCGTCTGCGCTAAACTCGTAGGCATTGGAATTTTCGCTTAACCAAATTGAATTGTAATTCATCATAATATGCCCCTTTATATAAATTTTGTGATACGCTATCTTAACTTTTCGGCAAAGGTTTTTTCTAGTACTCCATATAATGCGGCGGCAAGCCTGCAATCATATCAGTGGTCAGACTGTACGGTGCGATGGGGTAGCGCAGCCCGGCCTTGTACATGCACTCAATGCCCTCGACTGCCCGAAGCAAATCCGCCGGCTGAAACGTAACGCGAACCTCCCACTCCCCTGCTCCGCCAAATTTGCGTTCTGCAAAAGAGGGGATGCTGAATCCCGGCTTGCCGGTTACAAAGGTATGAATCCATGAATCAGAGCAGCCCGATTCACCCACAAAGGTAAACTGAAGCTTTTCATACGCATGGTGCTGCCATCCGGCAAAGAGCATGAACGCCTGCGCCGAGCTGGTATAAAGAACGCATACATCCGGCTCAATGCGTCCGGCAGTCAAGGGGGAAGCCACCAGCGCCACATATTCGGGAGGTGCGCACTCTACTGCGGCATTGTGCGCCTTTGACGCTTCGATATTGTCAAACCAGACATTGTTAAACATCTCGCCGGAGAACCATTTTTCATCTCGCTCAAACATGCCGTGGATGCCGCGACAGTAATCTGCGTGGATGTTTTCAGACTTGCATGCGACCGTCCAGCCAAATTGAATCGCCTGCCCGAGCACAGCGCAGGGTGCAAAACGAGCCTTGTGTATTCGAACCTTGGCGATTGCATTGAGCTCCTCCTCCGTGCGAATCCACTTCATGCCCACAGGCTGCTGCATCAAACGCAATTGCTTGTTGAGTCTTTCCACAATATCATCCCAGTCAAAAGTTCCCATTGATTATCCCTCCATTTTCATTTTGTGATATCCAAGCAATATTTCAGCTGATTTCTTCACTGCCGAAAGGACGCTGAAACATAGACTCCCATGTCTGCATGAGTTCTTTGCGGAAATCGGGATGCGCAATCCGGATGAGAGCCCTCGCCCGCTCACTGACGCACTTTCCGCGCAGGTGCGCCGATCCGTACTCTGTTACGATATAGTCCACCTCACAGCGTCCGCAGGTAACAATCGTGCCCTCGGAAAAATAAGGGACAATTTTTGACTTTTTGCCGCCCTGCGCCGTGGAGGAAATTGCAATCATGGATTTCCCGCCCTTAGACATGGCTGCTCCCCGCACAAAATCTACCTGCCCGCCTGTGCCGCTTATCTGCATTTTTCCAACGCTTTCTGAGCTGAGCTGCCCGCTGAAATCCACCTCAACACAGGAGTTAATTGATATCATTTTGTCGTTTTGCGCAATGATAAAGGGATTGTTTACGTAGTCGGCGGGCATCATTTGAAAGGCGGGGTTGTCATCCAGAAAGTCATATAGCTCCCGGGTGCCCATCGCAAAGGTGACAACAGACTTCCCCTTGTTCAGCGTCTTTTTGCGGTTCGTTATCACGCCTGCCTTCATCAGTTCCATCACGCCGTCAGAAATCATCTCGGAGTGAATGCCCAAGTCCTGTTTATCCTTCAAAAACATGAGAACCGCATCCGGCAGGCTTCCAATACCAAGCTGTAATGTTGCGCCATCGGGAATCAAGGCCGCACAGTGTTGACCAATTGCCTTTTCAACCTCTGTCAGAGTCGGGCGGCCGAGCTCAATCATGGGGGCATTGCACAAAACAAAGCAGTCTATTTCCGTGACATGCACAAAACAATCGCCCATTGTGCGAGGCATGTTTGGGTTGATTTGCGCAATGACGGTTGTCGCGCGATTCAGCGCCGCCCGCTCATAGTCCATTGAAACGCCAAAACTGCAATATCCATGCTTGTCCGGCGGAGACATGTGAGCTAAAAATACGTCCACCTTGTCAATGCTCTCGCTGATAAGCTCTGCCGCTTGACTGAGGTAAACCGGTGTAAAATCTGCCCGTCCCTCTGCGACTGCCTTACGGGTGCTTCCGCCGATGAACCATGAATTGTGCCTGAAATGGGCGCTGTTTTCCGGGCGGCAGTAGTCGGCCTTTCCCATAGCGACGAAATGAATGAGCTCCACATTCCGGTAGGCCTCTTTGTTGGCGACCATTGCATCAATGAGTGCCGTCGGCTCTGCCGCCGCATGAGCGACAACCACAGTATCTCCGCTTTTTATATGCGCCACTGCCTCCATTGCGGACAGCGTCCGATTTTCATACCATTGTTTCCAATCATCCATATTTGCCCTCTCCTATCTTTCATTCGTAGTATCGGGGATGCTAAGGCTTTTGTTTACTTCACGCCCATCCAGCCGGAGATAACCATGCGCTGCACCTCGCTGGTGCCCTCGTAAATCTCAGTAATCTTTGCATCGCGCATCATCCGCTCCACCGGATAATCTCTCGTAAAGCCATACCCGCCAAAGAGCTGCACGCAACGGCGAGTCACGTCACTGGCCGTTTCAGAGGCATAGAGCTTTGCCATCGCAGCCAGATGACCGTAAGCCTCGCCATCCTGCTTGGCCGTGGCAGCGCAATAAATGAGCAGGCGAGCCGCATTGGTTTTCGTCTGCATATCGGCCAACTGGAACTGTGTGTTTTGGAACTGGCTAATGCGCTTGCCGAACTGCATGCGCTGCGTGGCGTACAGCACCGTCTCGTTGATGGCGCCCTGCGCCAGACCAAGCCCCTGCGCAGCAATGCCGATTCGTCCGCCGTCCAGAGAGGTCATGGCAATCTTAAAGCCCTTGTTCAGCTCACCCAGCAGATTTTCTTTTGGCACAATGCAGTTCTCGAAAATCAGCTCATAGGTTGCCGAGCCGCGAATGCCCATCTTCTTTTCCTTTGTACCAAAACGAAAGCCCTCAAAGCCTTTTTCCACGATAAAGGCACTGATGCCCTTGTTGCCGAGACTTTTGTCTGTCATGGCGAGAATCACATAAGTGTCAGCGTAGAAACCGTTGGTGATAAAGCATTTGGAGCCATTGAGCACCCAGTGCTCTCCCTTGTCCTCTGCCACAGTTTTTTGCAGCGCAGAGTCGGTGCCCGCACCGGGCTCGGTCAATCCAAAAGCACCCAGCTTTTCGCCGGAGGCCAATGGCAGCAGATATTTTTGTTTCTGCTCCTCAGTGCCGTAAGCCCAGATGGGCCAGCAGCACAGCGAGCCGTGCGTGGAAAGTATCACAGAGGTTGTGGCGCAATATTCTGCCAGAATTTCTGCCACGGCAATGTACATGAGATAGGACAGGCCCGCACCGCCGTATTCCTCCGGAAGATAAATACCGGCCAGTCCCATGTCAGCGAGCTTTTGCCATGTCTCCGAAGGGAATCGCTCCTCCTCGTCCAACTCTGCGGCCAAAGGCTTCACCTCTTTTTGCGCAAACTTGCGTACCATGTCAAGAATGGCTTGCTCTTCCTGTATAAATTTGAAATTCATAACATGCGCTTCCTTTCTTAAATCATAATTCCGGGGTCGTGTTTTTCATGGCGAGGGCGTATTCGCCACAGAGCGTTGCAGCAAATTTCTCGCCATATCCAGCAGTTCGTCGCTGACACCTGTGATAATCTGCACCCTTTGCAGGCCGGGGATTTCGCTTTTGAGCTCGTCGAAAATCAGCATTTCGTTTTCCGGCACAGCCGCCGGGCAATTGGCGCACTGCCCCAGCATGCGCACGTGGAGCACGCCGTCCTCATATACCCGGAAGGAGGCGCAGCCACCGTGGCTGCGCAGCCGCGGGTTCACCTTGTCCTCGAGCAAATCGCAGATTTTGTTTTCCAGCGCCATTTGTTCCATCGTGCACTACTCCTTTATTCCGGCGATGGCCTTCGCCAGTTCCTTCTTTGCGGGCAGGTCGCTCTGGCGGGCAATCATGATGCGCTGCGCCTGCGGCGAGCCTGCGCCGTGCATGGATTCGGTGCGGTAGCCCACCGCCGCCGTGCCGAGGGCGAGGTTTTCAATCAGACGCATCATGCGCAGGCGGTTTTCCGTGGAGACGCTCGCATCGCCCTTGAAATACTTTTCAATCACAGGGCCGAGCTTCGGGTCGCGCAAATCCTTTTCCGAAGGAGCCGTGACCATGAGTCCGCCGGCGATGTCCTCGGCGAGACGGACGATTTCGTAGGGGAAACGGGTGACGTTTTGCTTGCAGACGTTGGCGAGCAGGAGGTCGATGATGTAGCTGCCGGACCTGGTGGGCTGACCCTCCGAGGAGCAGGCGATGCCGCAGCAGTAGAGCGTTTCATTGAGGTGGGTCATTTCGATGATTTTGTCCTTGACGTGGGTGGCCTTGGCGGCACCATTGTACTCTGCGGCGACAGCGGCTGCGCCGATGAGCACATCGCCCACGCCGACTTTGCAGCCGCCGTAGCTCTGACGATGGTAGCCCGCAAAGCGCTCGACGAGCATGCCGGAGAACTCGTATTCGCCGTTCATGAATATGCGGTCGTTGGGGACGAACACATTGTCGAACACCACGAGAGCCTCTACGCCGCCGAACTCGACATTGCCGACGTCGATGGTGCCGCCCTCGAGCTTGCGGGCATCGCAGCTCTGGCGGCCGACGATCATGAAAATGCCGTCCGTGTCGATGGGTACGGCGAAGGAGACGGCGTAGTCCCTGTCCGCCTCGCTCATGGACTGGGTGGGCATGATGATGATTTCATGGGAGTTGAGTGCGCCGGTCTGGTGCGCCTTGGCACCGTTGACGACGATGCCGTCCGGACGGCGCTCTACCACGCGCAGGAACATGTCCGGGTCGGGCTGGGCGTGGGGGGCGAGGGAGCGGTCGCCCTTGGGGTCGGTCATGGCACCGTCAACGGTGAAGTCCTGCTCCTGACAGTGATGCATGAAGTTGACGAAGTTGGTGAAATAACCGGTGCCGTACTTTTCGTCGATTTCAAACGTGGTGCTGTACACGGCATTGAAGGCATCCATGCCGACGCAGCGCTGGTAGCAGGCGGCGGTTTTCTGCCCGAGCAGGCGCTGCATTTTTATTTTGCTGACCAGGTCGCCGCTGGAGCGGTGAATGTGGTTGAAGCGGTTGATGGTCGCCCCCGTGTCTGGGTCAACGGCCGTCACGAGCGCTTGATACTCCGGTATCTGCGCCAAGTCATAGGTCATGCGAACCGAGTTGAGGGACGGACGTAAAATCGGATCGTCCACCGGATTTTCAATTTTTTCGCCGAACATATAAACCTGCGTGTTCAGCTTGCGAATGCTCTCGATGTATTCGTTGCCTGTCATCAGTGCCATACGAATTACCTCCTAATTTCTACATTGTGTGGTTGATTGGTTTTTTCTCTCTGCACTTATCTTTACGCAAGTCTGATGCCAGATATATCCAGCGGCTTATTCTCGCTTTCCCTCGCCGCAGCTATATTGGGGATTCGGACGGAAAATGCTCGTTTTCTGTCCTTTTTTTGCGCTGCGGCAAGGCTTGCGCCGGATTAAAGGGCGGACGAAAAAAACGGCACCTGCCCCTGCGGGCATGTGCCGTTTTTGATTCACTGCATCAGCTTTGATGCATCATTTTTGATGCAAGGGCTCGTATTTGTTCCGTTTTCTGTTGAAGGTGGTGGCATCCATACCCAGGCTTTTCGCCGCATCGCGGATGTTGCCGTGCTCTTGATAGGCCTTTTGAATGAAGGAGGCCTCGTACTGCTCCAAAACCGCCTTGAGGCTGGTCACCTGCGTCTCTGCGATGGGCGGAAGGACGGGCTGCCCCGGCTCGGGGTTGAGCTCGGTGATGGACACGGCGGAATCGTTGCTCATGATGAACGCCCGCTCGACGACGTTTTTCAGCTCGCGCACGTTGCCCGGCCAGGCGTAAGCCTGCATATCCCGCTCGGCAGCGGCGGTGAATCTCTTACTCTTGTTATACTTCTGGTTGAGCTCGGCGAGCATGTGACGGGCGAGGAGGATAATGTCCTCCTGCCGTTTGCGCAGGGGCGGAATTTTGATGGGAAAGACGCTCAGCCGATAGTACAAGTCCTCGCGGAATTTCCCCTGCCGCACCAGCTGCGCCAAATCGCCGTTGGTGGCGGCGAGGATGCGCACGTCAATCTTGATGGGCTTGTTGCCGCCGACGCGGACAATCTCCTGCTCTTGCAGGACGCGCAGGAGCTTGACTTGTGCGCTTAGGCTCAAGTCGCCGATTTCGTCGAAGAAGATGGTGCCCTTGTCCGCCACGCCGAAGTAGCCGATTTTACCCTTGCTGGCGGCGCCGGTGAAGGCGCCGGGGTCATAGCCGAAGAGCTCGCTTTCAATTAGGTTTTCGGGGATGGCGCCGCAGTTGACCTTGATGAAATTTTGCTTGTTGCGGTTGCTCTGGTTGAACACGTAGGAGGCGATGCGCTCCTTGCCCACGCCGGTTTCGCCCAGCAGGAGCACCGGCGTGTCGAGCTGGGCGACGCGCTTGGCAATCTCCAAAACCTCCAGCATGGCGGGGGCGGCGGCCACCACGCCGCTCTCGTCGAGCACCTGGCGGCGCAGGAGCTCCACCTCGGCGTAATAGCGCTCCGCCTGCTCGCTGCTCTTATCGAGCTCTTCGCGCAGGGCGTAAAGCCCGGAGAGGTCGCGCACGGAGGTGACAACCATGACGACGCGGTTTTCGTTGTCGAAAATCGGCGTGGAGGTGACGAGGGCGCGCTTGCCGGTGGTAAATTCCTGCTCGAGCGAGACGGTGGTGCGCCGCTTGAGCGCCAAGAGCGTGCCCGAGCGGGAGATGACTCCGCTGCGCATCAAATCCTCCATGTTTTTACCCATGACCATAGACTTTTCGAGGCCGGAGATGACGAGATAAGATTGGTTGACGTAGATGGTGGTTGCGTTGCCGTTGGTGATGTAAATGCCGTCGTACACGCCCTCAATGACGGAGATGAGGACTTCAATGGTGCTGCCGATGTCGGCGAAAAAATCGCCATCCTGCTTCTCCGGCAAGTAGGTCGGCTTGCGGTTTGTGTGCATCTGTGCCCTCCCCTTTCCATGTGAAAACGCAAAGCAACCTGCTGTTTTTCTATATGTGTGATTTTGATAACATGGTAGCATAAATTTCTTTTTTTCGCAATGAGGAAATGGGATAATTTAGGAGCCTTTTCGGCGGGGTGTGCAGGCGCTGCCACCGGCGCACAGCCTGCTGTGATACCTGCAAATCCCATGCCAGCCCTGTGATGCACATTTTCGTTTCCTGCGGGGAAACTTTTATTTACCTAGTGCGCAAAGAACCCTTTGTTCCATCAGTCATTTCTTTCACAAAATACGGGTAAATCAAACTTACCGGAAAACCTCACTGATTTACCTCTTTACTTCCTCGTTTTTTTGTAGTATTGTACTAATACCATAGTGCATAAAAATTACAATTTTGGTTTTTTATGCGTCTTTCTGTTTTTTTAGTGACCGCTTGCACTTACGTTTTTACCCCTCCTGCATGCGAGCACCTTGATGAGATTCCTGCTGTGCGGCCATGCGCCGCATCACGAGATATACACGCTTCGGCTGTCAAAATCATAGGACAACCTTTGTGCTTGGGATTGTGCTTTTTGGGATTTGGCCGGCGGCTCGAAGTTTTGGTATAAAACCAATCGAAAGGTGGGTGGTTTTGGAGAAAACACGAGGTCTCCGATTGAGTGCCCTGCCCAAAGGTGGGGCGAAACGAGTACAAGGAGGAAGGAACACATGCGTAATGCACTAAGAAAGACAGCAAAAACCCTCGATTTTGGTATGGATAAAATTTTGCCGGATGCAATTGTACTGGCAATGGTCCTGACGCTGATTACCTTTGCTATGGGACTGGTCCTGACAGACGCTTCTCCCGTACAAATGCTTCAATACTGGGGCGAGGGATTCTGGAGCTTCTTATCCTTTAGTATGCAAATGACACTCATCATTGCCACAGGTTATATCGTTGCGAGCGCACCGATTGCGAACCGTTTTCTGGTTCGACTGTGCACCATTCCGAAAAACGGCGTACAGGGCGTTGTTTTCGTGGCCATCGTCGCCGCCTGCCTCGGCTGGATTAGTTGGGGGCTGGGTCTGGTCGCCGGTGCCATCGTCGCCCGCACGGTTGCACTCAACCTGCGCAAGGTTAACTTTAAGCTTTTCGTCGCTGTAGCTTACAGCGCCGCCATCAGCACCGGTTTGTTCGGCATCTCCGGCTCTGAATTTTTGATGGTGAACACGCCCGGTTACTTCATGGAAGACATGCTGGGGCTGATTCCTCTGAGCGAAACCGTTTTTGAGCCTTCTTTGATTATTGCTCAAGTCATTTCGTTCTTCATCGTCGTTCCCGTTCTTGCCGCATTGATTCACACCTCTCCGGCCGAGACGCCGGAAATGGATCACGCCATCCTCGACCGCTTCATTGAGCAGGAAGAGCGCACCCGTCCTCTCGTCATCACCAAAGAGGACCGAGCGGCCATGACCTTTGCAGAGCGCGTGGACAACAGCCCCATTATCACCGGTATCATCGGTGTTTGCGGCGTTCTCTATGTAATTTTCTGGTTTGCCACCAAGGGGTTTAACCTGACGCTGGATATTATGAACTTCACGCTCCTCATGATTGGTATTCTCATGCATGGAACGCCCCGCAATCTGCTCACCGCCGCCGAAGAAGGCGTGCGCAGTGCGTTCGGCGTTGTGATTCAGTTTCCCTTCTATGCCGGTATTCAAGGCATGATGGGCTCCTCCGGTCTGGTTAAGATCATCGCAAATGCTTTCGCAAGCATTTCTACGGTTGCTTCTTATCCCTTCCTGTGCTACATCTGTATGGCTTTTGTAAACTTCTTCATCCCGTCCTCGGGCGGTATCTTCATGGTTGCCGGCCCGTCTCTGGGGCAGGCAGCTTTGGATCTCGGTATTGCCGGCAACAAGTTCCTCATCGCATTCACCGCCGGCGAGACCATTTCCAACATCATTCAGCCGTTCTGGGCGATTCCGCTGCTCGGCATTGCGGGCTTGAAGATGAAGGACATCATGGGCTATTGTATTATCTTCTTTACTGTGGTTACTCTTATCTTCTTCGGCGTGTGGGCTGTTATGTGGTAGATTTCCAGTATCTGTAAATTGCGCAAAAGCCTCCCCGCCGATGGCGGGGAGGCTTTTTATTGTGTGCTGAGGAGGGCGAGGGCACTATTTTGATGCAGTTCAAAATCAGCGTTCGTGTGTCTCTTGATATCCCGTGTCCCAATCGTTTGGTGAATCGCCTTCATGCTGCGCTGCGCCATCATCAATGATTGCCTTTATTTTTATGCCGCGCAATAGTTTCATAAGCAGCAACTGTCCTGGGAAGGTAATGACGGCAAACACAGTGAACGTAGCGCCCCAGCTGAGGGGAAATAAAAGGAATGAAACGAGACCCACCAAAATGCCATCTGGATAGCCCAATTCCCGTCCGTTGAACATCGTCGGGCCGTCTATCAAAACGGCAAGCAATGCAAACGTGCCTAAAATTACACCCGTGCCGAAAGCTGCAAGTGCGGCCAGCTTAATGTAGCTGCCAAAGGAAAGCCGACTCAATTTGTACTGTTTCATATCATGTGCTACTCCCTTTATGGTTTGAGTGAAGTATCTGGCACCCCCGACAGGAATCGAACCTGTATTCCGCCCTTAGGAGTAGGAAATCCCCAATATCGCAGGGTGTTACATAGTGATTTGTAGTAGCGTGTATTCCTTGCGCCGCAGTGTATTCGGGTGTTTTCCATATTTCCCTGTTTTTCCTCGTGTTGCGGGGTAGTGCCACATTTATTAGCACTTTGTTTGCAGTATTAGCACGAAAACAAAATCGGGCGGAACGTCCAGCCCCTTTTTCTTAGCAGTTTTCGGAACACATATCGTCCATTTTGATTCCTTGCAGGGGAAAAGTATGAGAAAACCTTACTTTTCCAGCTGCTCACGAATATAAGTATTGTTCAGCCAAAAACATTGTTTCGCAAGCCGCCGTCCATCGGGTAACTCCAATGTATCCATAGCATTACGAGCATGGGGGCGAACGTGAGCTACTCGATTTTCTCTTGCCTTGGGAAGATTGTTAAAAATTCTTTTTCCTGAAGGTCTGAGCTCAAGCCCTTCCTTAAGAAGAGAAACTGTTCGCTCCCAAACAACCTTAACTTCTTCTAAGTCCTTTTCTGGAATATTCCAGAATCGAACGCTATCAAAAAATAACCGACCATCCCCATCAAAGCGAAATACAACAAATAAAAACTTCGTTTGCTCAAACATATTCTTTAGTTCACTATCTTCCCAATCTTCTGTGATGAGCATTTTAAAATCAAAAGAGGGAAATGACATGCTCTCTTTGATGCTACCATCTGCATTGACTCGAACTGTCTTCGGAATAATGTTTGCTTTTTGAAATTCAGCTGTTTTAGAGATACGTCCTCTTAGCCCCAGCATACGTGACAGGAGCAGTTCATTGCAGTTTTTGGCAATTACTGAGGTAATAGAAAATTCTGCAAACAATTGAGCCTGTGACTTTCCGAAATGAGGCTTAATTTTAGTCAGAATATATTCTTCAAACGACTGCTCAGTAAGCGACGCAGGGTCTGTAATAACACGTTCGTCCACTTTATCGCCAAAAATATAGTTATTGAGCACATAGGTCATATATGACGATTTAAGTGAGAAGGCACGCGTTTTAGCCATCAAATCTGAAAAGGGTTGCTTCGCAGCAGATGCTGCAGAAGCTCCTTTTGTACATGCGCCGAGGTACAGTGTATCACTTTCTGATATTTCATGAGCTTTTCCTGCCTTGATTTTGGAAACAATCTTGTTCCAATCATCTTCAATGATGACTAAATCTTCCTCAGGAAAGCTAAACAGAGTTGCCTTATCAATGGTGAACTCGCCTTTTGGGACACCGTCCCTATGTTCATATGACATAATCAATATTGTGCTGCACTTGTGCCAAAAGCTCCCTGTATAGAAAGTCTTGTCATGCTCTTTCACATAGTTTATCACATTACAGACCAAGCGCTCTTTTGCACGAATGCCATTTCTGGTATGCCTATATGGAGTGGCCTTCAGCTCCACTCCCGCTTCAGGAAAATCCGGCTCCGTCTTGCTATTTATGCTATAACCAAACCAAGATTCTTCTAATACACTTCCAACAGCGCCCTTACCAGTTCCTAAACGATTGGTGACGTCCATTTCCTTTAGTGGAATGCCAATCGCTTCGCATCCGCGAGCTAAAACCGCAGCTTTCGTTTTGTATTTCACTTCATTCATGCTATGCCTCCATATGGAAAATAATTGTTGATCTTTTGAAAAAAATATGTTATAATAAAGCTCAATCTAATACAAAAGACCTTGTATAATTGTAGCATAAGCTCGGCGGTATGACAACATCTTAGCCAAAGAAGCAAGGAGAGAGCGCACCATGGAAAAAACAGTCTGCGAACTGTTTGCCGGAGTTGGCGGTTTTCGTCTAGGACTCGAACGGTCGTCACCAGAGTGGGATACTGTATGGTTTTCTCAGTGGGAACCAAAAAAGAAAAAGCAGTGGGCACATGCTTGCTATGTTGCTCATTGGGATAACATCGATGAAAAGACAGGTATTGATATATCGCTAGTGCCCAAAGACGAAATTCCTAACCACAACCTCTTGGTTGGCGGATTTCCGTGCCAAGATTATTCTGTAGCAAGACCGCTGCCCGGTAGCACAGGAATAGAAGGAATTAGAGGTGTGCTTTGGTGGCAAATCAGAGATACACTGCTTGCAAAAAGAAGCGCCTTTGTTTTATTAGAAAATGTTGACCGATTGCTAAAATCGCCGGCATCTCAGCGAGGCAGGGACTTCGGTGTTATGCTTGCTTGCTTGGCGGAACTGGGCTATTCTGCAGAATGGCGTGTAATTAATGCAGCAGATTATGGGGCAGGCCAACGCAGAAGACGTACCTTTATTTTTGCATATAGAAATGATACGCATTACGCACATCGAATGACTGAAAACCCTGAAGAAATAATAACCGAAGCGGGATTCTTTGCGACAACATTGCCCATTGAGAATCAAGTTGCATTAAAAAGCACTGAATTATCATACCATGATATTCCAGGTGTTTCTGCTAATTTCCAGTTCAAATTTGAGAATGCAGGATACATGAAAGACGGTCAAATATATACAGGGAAGGTGACCCCTGTTTTTGAAGCACCAATATCGCTCGCTGCTCTGCTTGAAGAGAATGTACCTGAAAAATACTATTTGGGTGATAATATAGAAAAGTGGCAGACACTCAAGGGTGCAAAACGCTTGCTCAGAAAAAGCAAGACGGGACATGAGTATATTTTTTCTGAAGGAGCGATTGCTTTCCCCGACCCAATCGACCGGCCTGCAAGAACAATGCTAACCTCGGAAACCTCGCTAAATCGTAGCACGCATATAATTTGCGACCCCCATACCAACAGGCTTCGATTGCTCACTCCAGTTGAAGCGGAGAGAATACAGGGATTTGAGGATAACTGGACAAATACAGGTATGCCCGAAAAATTCCGTTACTTCACCATGGGCAATGCATTAGTAGTATCAATGGTCACTCGCATGGGACAAAGGCTTGTGGAAATATTTGAAGATGAATGAAGGCAGTAAAGAAAGCTTTACTGCCTTCATTCATTTCTTCACACGATTTCACCTCACTCTATACAAAAGGAAAAAAATGCTATATTATTAGTATGTCATTTCCTGTCGGTCTATGTTGAGGAGGATACTACTTTATGCAATCAAAAAGCCACTTAATCTCCTGCCTGGAAGAAATTCAAGAAAAAATGCAGTTACTAAAGGCACAGCATAGTGCCTTTGGCGAAAAGCTGCTACTAGCATATAGGGGAGAGGCTCAAGACTACCAATCATCAAAGCTAATGCCATCGCTGTTTAGACGTCCAGAACATACCGAAAAAGAGATACATCTTTTTGAACTTTTTTTGGATTACAAAATGATTGACAGCCATGTGTTGACCAGCAATATAGAAAAAGCAATTGAAACGCAACACTATGTGGCGATTAGCAGAATGCTTGACATCTCCTTCAATGTACTTGCATCAATTTATTTTGCTTGTATTGGAGCAAATAGCGAAGAAGACCGTGCGGACGGTTTCGTCTACGTCTTTGCTTTTCCTGAGCACTATTCACCGCACTCCAGATATATCGAGGATTTTTATTCAAAGATTTTGGAAAATAAACACCCTGCATATGGTAAGAATTTTAAAGTCTTTACACACAGTTATTTGAATGAAAGAATACGAGCTCAGAGTGGCGGCTTCATTTTCTTCCCCGGCAAAACGTTTATGCCAATAAGTGAGATTTACTATGAAAGAGTGTTAATCGACAAAGACAAAAAAACGGAGTTATTAGCGGAACTGGAACAGCTTTTTCATATCAAAGATGTAATATTCTTTCCTGAAAAAGAGAAAATTGCAGAAGAAGTAAAGAAGAAATTCTATGCCGGAAGCTATCGTGAAAGGAAAGTTTCCATTGCGGAAGAAGTTGACAGCTTTTGTTCTAGGGTAAAATACGAAACCTCGGTATTATCGGCACAAAAAGGGGCAAGTCCCTCGCTGTTGCTTCGAAAATTGCGAAAAGAAAAGAGCGACATATTGCAATATATATCCCAAAATGAGACCGAGGATGCATCAAAGAATGAACTAATAAAGAAAGTCAATCTTGAGTTTAACCTATTAAAAATCGAATTCAAGGAGCCTGCAAAATGATAGATAAATCAACAATCGAGCTGCTAGTGAGAATGCAGAGCTTAGAAGAAGTCAGTTTGGCTCCCAATGATGGAGAGTTCGATAGACTAGGGGACGATATGTACATTCTTAACGGAACGAGCACAGATACGTCCGACGAGGAACAGTATATAATCTATGATTGCTGTAGTCCGCTTGCAAAATTTGATTTCCCTCGTTTTGAAAAACTTTTAGCCGAATGGCCTCTTGCCAGTCCGGTGATGCTCTTTGAGAATTGGGACAAAGAACGAGACAAATATTGGGAATACCATGACACACTGAAAACGGGAGCTGAAAAGAAAACATACGCAGCCTTTTTCCAGAAAAAAATATCTATTTATAAAGATGTCGTAAACTCTGTCACACTTAACGTCGGCGATGACGGGATTAATTATTTAGAATATCGAAACGCTACTCGTCCATCGTCTGACAAATCTATTTCGTCACCGTTGGGTTTTGCGTACAACATTTCTTTTTTCGAACTCAAGAAACTTTTTAACGTTGCAGGCAATGACTTGTTTCGTCGAAATGTACGTTTCGGGATTGATAACCATCCAGTGGGACAAGAATTGAAACGAAAGTTCAAGGAATATATTAGTATATTCATAAATGAGCAAGTGGTTGAAAAGAAGTCATATGCAAAATTAGGGGAAAGTGAAATCCAAGCAGTAGCTGACTGCCTTGATATAAATGAAGAAAATCAAGAATTCCGGCATCCAAGAAATTTTTGGTTTTACCATAACGGTATCACGATATTTTCATATGACAGCAACGAAATTCTTCGCCCCGAGACATCCATACACCTTATACCATCGAAAGTCAGCGTAATCAATGGTGCTCAAACTATGACACATTTTTTCTGGGAAGTCGAGTCCATGATACGTACTTTGAAAAAAGCGTTGCCAAAGTGTGCCGATACTGTAACAGAGATGCTAAACGATTTTTTGAAAGCGACATTAGTAAAAACCATTATTATTAGCGGTGACGAAACTTTCGTGCACCCAATTACATACGGACTAAACACGCAAATTCCGATTAAGCCGGAGGATATAATCTCCAACACAAAGCATGTTGAAGATATAAACAAAGTGATTAAGCTTGGAAATATGAAAATACTTAAACCAGGCGAGCCCCCTGTTGTTCAATATGGGTTCACTCCGTTGGAGTTTGTAAAATACTTTTTAATTATAAACGGGAAACCCGGCGAAGCAAAGAATTATCAAAAGGCAAGAATTGAAGAAGATATAAGGGGCATTCACTCGTCTTTAATATCTAAAAGAAAACCCACGTCAGCTGCCACAAAGTACATCGCTGATTTAAGAACGGCCATCATCGTTAACCAGTGGTGGAGTAACAG
>JGI994J12354_10002813_pt1 | contig 16616 bp, 10 predicted proteins | sample IntmicLarv3ML3BL_FD_12354 | JGI IMG/M metagenome (IMG submission 12354) | reverse complement strand
CCCCGCCGCGTTGTGAAAGATGGCAAGTAGGTGAATGGTGCGGCGGTTGACAACCGCCTCCTCACTACGGGGGCGGCTGTCCTGCGGCATACAGATTCCTGCCGTGTCCAAAACACGATCGGCCTGCGGCGTCAGACGCATCGCCTTGCCATTGCTTATCCATAAACACCAAGCCCCTTTGTTGAAAACAGGTTAATGTTTTTTGTGAGAATACCTCGCTTCGATACCGTGTGTGATGATCTGCCGCAATATGTTTACACCAACCAATCAGTTTCAGCGGTTCTATTTCCTGCGTAGAGAAATACAAAATCAAACACCTTCCTGCGGTGATTTTTTCAGTGACTTCCCAAGGGTATAACGTAGTAATGAGAAGTCACCCTTGGTCGCCATAAGTATGCATACCCGCAAAGCCGTATATTTACTGCGTTTGCGCGATGGAGGGTTATGGCATTTCATATGCTTCACGCACATATGGCAAAAAAGCTGAAAATCAGGGACACTTCCCATATGCTTTTACGGTTGCATGAGTCCTGCAACCGACCTCGCAACTGTGTCTACACCATCCCTTCCGCCCGCATCAAAAAGAAGTCCGCCGCATCTGCCGCGTCCAATACATAGATATGACAGGACGGTGTTTCATCCTCTGTTGTGAGCAGTGCGATGTTCAAATTGAATTGATCGTCGTCGGCAAAGATTTTGCCTTTCAGCGTATTCGGAATACACCGCCATTGTTTGTTATCGTTGTCATAAACAGTACGGCTGTTGAGGTCGCAATGCTCGTCCACAACCAGAAGTGCGTTCTGATAAAACGGCAGATGCCCCATGCGGTTACGCAGATCCTCCACCAATTTTTGAATGGTATCCATCAAATACTTTGGTGTTTTGAACCTGTCATGCGGGAGCAAAGTGTGGAGTTGGATATGTATCCATTCTTTTTCAATCAGTTCAGCGTATCCCGCGATGTCAAGCGGGCGTGACGCTGTACCCACTAATGCATCAAAATACGGCACGCATTCATTAACACTTCCGCGCACTGTTTCCAACATATTGCGCGTCAGCACAACACTGTTTTCCAGACTGTTCGCCAGCGATTCCAGCGGCGTAATCATTGCGCCGTTGTTAGAAAGCGATTGAATGCAGGCTTTACAAGCGATTGCCGCGCGGTTGATGGCTTCCAGTTCGGCGGCCAGCTCGAACCATTTGGCTATGATGTACATATGGATTCCTCCTCATTTTGAGCAATGAAAAAAGGCGTTACCAACGCCTTTTTCAAATCATTCGCCCCGTTTCGGTTATAGCATTTCCGCCGGCGTTACAAGCATAACATCCCCCTTCAATGCCGCACGTGCCTGCACTGCTTCCGTAAATCCTGTGCGTGAAAACAACGCGTATGCTTTATGCGTAAACTGTGGCAGAAACTGTGCCTTTTGTATCAACCCATCTAAAACATCCTCACCGATTGCCGTTGTTTTCCATTTGCATTCGCCGAATATCGCGCTGTTATCCGCCCACGCGATGAAGTCAATTTCTTCCTCGCGCTTCTCCATTGGATTGGTTCCCCACCATCGGCCGATATCTTTGAATGCAACCGGCAGACCGCCTGTGCCGAGCATCCGCCACATATATTGCTTGGCACACTCTTCAAAGGCATACCCTGTATGCCCGGATAGCCGTTCCATCACTTCATCGCAGACCTTATGCCCGAACCCCGCCAAAATACGGCTCATATCAGGCAATACAAAGCGGTACCAGAAAATAAACATCTGATCACTCAGTACATAGATACTTTTCCGTGAGTGGCTCATGGCAGCGGGCTGTTCCTTTTTGACAAGCCCTAGGCCCATCAAGGTCTGGAGCATGTTACTGCATTGGCTTGTTTCGATGCCTGTTTTAGTGGCAATCTCATTGATACGGCTGCTTCCCGTGGCGATGGCGGTAATAATGCCGTTATATGTCTGCGGCATTTTAAGTTCCTGTTTTAGTAGATTGGAGGGTTCTTCAAACAGCCGTCCTGATGGGTCGAAGAATAAGTCCTGTGTGTTGTCGCGCAGGGATAAGCCGTTGTCGATACGCGAGATGTATTCGGGGATGCCGCCGGTTATGCCATAAAGCGTGATTTGTTCATCCTTTGTAAAGCCGGGCAGCATTTCGGCACAATCATAGTAGGAAAGCGGCAGCACCTTGCATTGAGAAGTGCGCCGTCCGTACAACGGGCTTTTGTATCCCAAAACTTGATTTTCCATGAATGACATAGACGACCCGCAAAGTATAAGAAACAGCTTGCTGTCAGCCTGATGCTTGTCGATGGCAGCTTGCAATACAGAGGACACAGATTTGTCGCTCTCCGCAAGGTATGGGTATTCATCAATCACCAGCACAATGCGTTCCTTTTGCGCGCGTATAAACACATATTCAATCGCATCCGCAAAGGATGGGAACGGTGTTTGCGGCGCGTCGGGCGCAAGCACGGATAAAATCTGACGGGATAAAATCGCCAGATTCTCTTTTGCGGTGGATTCAATGGCTACAAAATAAATGGCTTTCTTATCTATACAAAATGCATTGATCAACGTTGTCTTTCCCACACGGCGGCGGCCGTAGACGACGGCAAACTGAAATTGGCTGCGATTGTATTGCTTGGCAAGGCTTTCGAGTTCGGCTTGACGGCCTACGAACATATGAATCACTCCCATTACAATAAAATTAAAACAGAATAGGATATAGCACCTTGGCTACAGTTTACTAATCGGTCGGTTACTAACTGTATAATTAGTATACTGCGTGCTTTGTGTTCTGTCAATCCGATTCATCAATTTATGCATGATTTTCATTCGCATATGGCGACAACCTCTGCGCTAAATCCTCTCTTGCCGTGGTAATTACTTGATGCTCCCAATCCGTGGCGTGAAACGCCACACTGATTCGGTTACGCCCGGCGCAGAGCAAACCCTCACCGCGGCTGTTGCGGAGAATCTGCATCGCCTCCTCATCCGACAAGCCCATAACGTCCTTGACGCGCATGGCCTCTTCTTCCTCCAATGGCAGGATAACCTTCAAGCGGCTGTTATTGATAATGGCTTTGCCGTATTTCCCGTTCTCCAAAGCAAAGAAGTCATTCAAATCCTGTGTCGCCCCGACAGCGGAGCCGCCATATCCGCGTATAATTTTGAATATCTCCAACACATAATCCGCCGCCATGGCATTTGACGATGCACCAATCAGACACCATAGTTCGTCCAGCATCAGCACCTTTTTGCGTACACGGGACTCCTTGCATTTATCCCAACAGGAATCCCAGCGCGAGGAACATACCAAGCGGCAACAGGTCTTTACTCATTTCGGATATATCCAGAACGATATATTTGTTATCAAGATCAACATTGATATGCTGCCCAAGACTGCGCGCGGAGCCGGTGACAAAGCGGGAAACGGATAACGCGAGGTTGTGCGTTTCTTCCTGCACAGAGAGAATGTCGTGCAAATCCTTTAATATCGGCATTTCTTTGATGCTGCCGTTATTGTTGTATAAACTGTCATTGTCATGCGTGATACCCTTTTCTGCATAGCACGTAATCAATGCGGTATCAAGGTAATGCCGTTCTTCGTCGGTGATATTCGGCTTCAGCAATGTGAAAAAGATATGCAGTTTTTGTATTTTGTCTGCCAGTAGTGAATCGGCGCGGAACGAGCCAAGCTCTGCGTCCGTGTCAAGCGACATCCGCCGAATCTCCATGATGTTGATACAATCCTGCGACGACGGTGACAGCTTGATATACCGCCCGCCGATGGCTTCGCAGGCATATCGGAACTCATGCCCCTTTAAGGGCGCGATGATAAACACCTGTGTGTCCTGCTCACGGAAACGCAATGCCATGAGTTGCAAAAGAAAGGTCTTGCCCGCGCCTGACATGCCCATGATCGCCATATTGGCATTGGCGTATTTCGTGCTGTCAAATGGGTCAATCATGCAGGCGGAACGGTTGTGGCGGTTGATGCCGAGAAGGATGCCGCTCTGGTCGCAGATTTCGTAAGACGAAAATGGAAATGCCGCCGCTACGGAGGAGGTCAATGCGTTCCGCCGCGCTTTGCGTTCAATATCGGTATCCAGTGCCAATAACGGCAGCATGGAATGATATGCTTCGCTGTGCTTATAGTCCGCACGTTTGCAGAACAAATCTTGTGATACGCACAGATTTTGTACCGCTGCTACGCGCATCTCCAAATCCTCTTGCGTGTCAGCCGTGACCTCAATCAGCGTGTGCATGTAATAAAAATCCTCGTTGTTGCGGTTCATGCCGTCCTTCAGATACATCCCCGCATCCACCGCGCTGTCCAGTTCCTCGAAGTCGGCGCGGGTATCCTGCGCATCCCGTAGGCGGGAACGGTTAATCATGGTGGTCTGTCCGATTTTGGAAAGTGTTTTATCCTTTGGCTGTTTCTTGATGATGAAGCTCATGTTGATGCCCTCGCCTGCCTCGACAAGCCCGTTCAGCCAACCCCGCCCAACAATGGAGGAATAGCCGTAGCCTGTGATATACAGGTAGGCTTGATATACGCCGTCAATGGCAACACAGTCATACCGTGACATATCCACGGACGGCGGCGCGATGATGTCCGAAATGGAGGCTGTGCCAAGGCTTGGGCCTGTGGATGTCGTAGGTGCGGCTTTCGGAAGGGTAGGCTTTCCCAAAAGACGTGAAAGCAAATTCGTATTTGATGACTTTGTTGGTTTCGATGGTGCCGATGATTTCAGTTTACCCATGCTGCACATCCTTTCCTTCAAAAGTAATGTTTGTTTCATTGTTCATGTCGCCATGCACCTCCTCCAACATGGCATACAATCCTGCCGGCAACTTTACTTCTTTGGCCGTTTTGCGATTCAAAAGCCCATACAACACATCACACAGAAACGCATCTTCATTGCTTGGACGAACGACCTCTAAGCCGCACATCTCCAGATAATTCCGCACGGTATTGGCTTCTTCCTCCAGCCTCTGCATGATGGCATCCACGCTGTTTGTGCGTATGCGCATATGCTGTTCATACCGAAGGGCAATCAAAAAACGCCGTGTTAGGGCTTCGCGGTCGGCAAGGTATTCCACCTCGCGGATGTTGTCCTCTATCATTTCACGGCAAGCTTCGTTTTCTTCCGTTTCGTACAATGCCCACATGCGGTTGATGTAGCCTTCAATGTCGGCTTTTTGTGTGACTACAAGGATTTGCAGGCTGTCGGGCGCAGTTTTTAAGTAGGCTGCAAAGCTTGTGATGATATTCTGCTGCTCGATGTCTGATTTCAAGTCAAAGTTGACAGGCAGCACCTCCAACAGCTTCACAAACTGTCCGTCTATGGTGATGATAACGCCGTTACGAACATCGGCAATTGGGAGCCAACCCTGTACACTGCGGGCGTGGTTGTTACCTGTATTGACCGCAGGTGTGACGGGGCGGCCGAAAAGCAATTCCTTTACATTCATTGTTTCACCATCTTTCTTCTATAATGGCACAATATACAAACACTCATCGATACATCCGACCCCTTCGTATTAACTCTGTTCCTCGAAATGTAATCACACCTCGTCTGCGATACCATCGCCACCACGAAGTCACAAAGCGCGACAGGCAATCGTCGTTGATACCGATAAGTGCGAAACCACCGATTGGGAGGACAACAACCATCGTGAGGATGATGTTCATGGTCAGATCGAAGGACAAACTGCTCATGCAGAGGAAAAACAGCGGTACAGACAGTCCGACAGCCTCAACTCCGGTGTGACAGGGTAGCATACCCCATGCCATTTTTCATCCCGCCCGCGATAGGACGGCAGCGAGATGAAAGGGCCTTCGTCCTCGTTGGTTTCGATGACCTTCACATTCCGAATGACAAAACATTCGTCAAAAAAGACCGATGCGACTGCGCGCAACAGGGATTCCGTATTTTTGTAGATGGTTTTTATTTCGACTCTGATGTTCATTTTGTGACCTCCAGTTTGTCAATAGATTTGGGTGACGTAGATTTGTGTGGTGCCGATAATGGCGGTGCGGATGAATCGGTTCGTTTCACTCCCGTTCTTGACGTGCTTTCATCCAATCCTGCTGTATCATCAATGTCCAGTGCATCTGCTGTGTCCGTCATATCCACGACATACCAAAAATCTGCGCCTTGCTTGTCTACTAGGCATTTCACATCCCAATCATCGCTGATGATAGTGGTGATATGCCGACCGAACAGGCGATTGGCAAGGGACTGCTTCACACAGATTGCCGCCTCTGCGGTTGCAATATAGGTATGGCGCAGGTCAACAGTGGGCGTGTCGCTTTTCACATACCGCCATGTCAACAGCTTGTAGGTATCGTTCTCTTTGGCATAGATGGCAACATTGCGGCGCAGATAGAAGAACACGGCGATGCCTGTGCCGACCAAAAGAATACAGCCCAACGCGACCATCCAGCCGAAAGTGGTGCTTTCGGGAAGATGTGATTTGCTGTCTTTGGAATCGGCGGGTATATCAGCCGGATTGTCAGAACCATCCACGCCGTCCGAAGTATTTCCATCTCTTGTTTCATCTGTCGTTGCAATCGCCTCGCCAAGATATGTCACCGTATACACAATCTTTTCGATGTGTGACTTCCCGACTTCGCCCGTGTATTGCGCCGTTGTCATATAGCCGACAGGCACGTTTTTTGAATATGAGCCGGAATAACTGGCCGTGGCAGAATACTTGGAAGGCACGGTATCATAGCCGACCACCATCGTTTCCTGCACCGACCAATTCACATCTTGCAGTTTCAGTGTGACGCCGCTTTTGACAATGATTTTAGGGATGGTAATGGGGTCGGTGTCGGATAAGCCGTTGAAGGTTTGGCTATCAGTGAGCGTGAAGCTCTTGGCTTCGTATTCCTTCACGGTTGTTCGGATGGAAGCATGGTTGAGTGTCAGCGTGCCGTAAAAACCATCCGCACCTTCTCCATAAGACATTTCTGCGGCAAGCTGTTGTAGAATTGCGGTTGTATCGTCGGTAGACGTTTCCATCGTCACCGTTTCCGACACCAGCTTCCGCTCCACCACGGGCACGGCCTCTTTCTGCAAATCGAAAAAGGTATAAAGATACCCGTCCAGTACGAAGGGCTCTTCCTTCAAAGCTGACGGGTTGGCTTCATCTGTATCAAGCGTTCGCTCGAAGGTTTTAACGACGAAGTGGCGGTTGCCTTTGATTTCGACGATGGTTTTGTCGGCGATTGGGGCGGTGGTATTGACTGTGGTGGGTGATGGGGTAGTATCAGCGATAGGTGTTATGACCGCCTCCGTTTGAATAGATTGCCCTAACACGGGAGCACTTGGTGCATCTGCGTTAGGTGTTGCCGCGTGTGCTTGTAAGCCCAAATTTCCTAACAACAGCACCGCCGCAAAGATAGTTGAAAAAGCTTTTTTCATCGTGCTATCAATCCTCACTCTCTTAATACCCCGTTTTCGGCAATTTATCAGCAGTGCTTCGATACACAATTGTTCGCCATGTGCTATTGCCAATAATCCACTCGCCGCCGTACTTCCCGCCCACATCCACCTTGTTGCTGAACGGATAGCCGTTCGGGAGGCTTCTGTTGACAGTGACATATACTTGCGGTTGTTCTACGCAGGTGAATCCTGCCTTAACCGTGCCAAAGTACAAACCAAAATTGACGATAAACTCATCACTTGCCAAGCCAAGGCTTGACGACGAGCAATCAATCACATGGTTCGCTGTGGTGCTTAGGTTGTCCGCAATGATGCGTGTGTTACCCTTATTTGTCTGTGCCACAATTTTGTAACGGAGCGATTGGTTGTATGTGCCCGTAACCAATTTATCCAGCCTCACGGCATCCACTGGCAGCACCTCACGCCAATAAAAATCGGACAGCGGCACTGTTGACTGGTTCTGTACTGCTTTGATGTCATACCGTATCTGTTGTCCGGGCATGGCCTCCAAATTGCCTGTTTTCTTAATGAACACACCTGTGTTGGCACTGTGATTCTGGAACTCTAACTTGACAATCTGTGTGGCAAACTCCAATGTCACATCAAGTTCTTTGGTGTTCAAGCGGTAATAGGCAGGGGCTTGTACCTCTTTTACGAGATAGCGACCAAGAGGCAGCGGCTGTGACACGCCTCTGCCATTTGTACCTGTAACGAAGCGGTCAACCATATTGCCTGTTTTGTAGTCATACACCTCAAAAACAGCATTGGCCAAAGGCGTTCCTGCGGGCAGACCGTTAATTTCATTATCGTCTGCCGAGAGCTTGGTGATTTGGATTTGCGCACGTTGCGGTATGTTTTTCCAGACGATTTCGGTCATTTTCCCTACGACAAATTCCACCGTGCGGGGTAATTGATCTGGATAGTAACCCTCGGCCTCGCGTGTTTCGCGGATCGTGAAACGGCCCGCCGATAACACTGCGGACAAGTCTACTACGCCGTTATTGTCGCTATAGAAGTTGCCGACGACCTTGCCGTTGGCATCAAAAATCATGAACTCAACATTGCTGATGGGCTTGCCTGTGATGCTGTCCACCTTCAATATCCGCAGTCCCGCTTTTGGTGTGTTGGTCAATTGTATTGTCGCCAATTTCCCCGGCGTGAGCGTGACTGCGTGTCCCTCAGTATCGATCTCATATCCATCCAACGCTTTGCGTTCTGAAATGTGAAGCTCACCTGCAAACACAGTATTGATGAGAATACGCCCCTGTGCGTCTGTGGTGTAGCTGCCTGTGATGTCGCCATTCGGGGAGGTGGTCTTGTTCGGAGAGTTGGCGACCGTATTAGGTTGGTTTTTATCCAAAACATTCCCCGAGACAAACTGCCCATCCGCATACCGCACGTCATACACAACGCCTTGCAGCGGCTTGCCGGTTATTGCGTCATGTTTGACAATCAACAGGCCGGACATCGGGGTGTTTTCTACCTCTAATGTAGTGGTTACACCTTTCTTGATCTCGATAACTCTCGGCTCGCTGTCAAGCAAGTACCCATCCCCGCATTTTTCTTCAACGACGGAATATGTTCCCTCCGTGAGATTGGGTACAAAGATAAGGCCGTCTTTGCCCGTCTTGTAGTTGCCTACCTTCTCGCCGTTCAAGCAGGAGACAGAAAATTCCACGCTCTCAATCGGCTGGCGCGTGACGGAATCTATCTTCTTGATTTGCAAGCCCGATAGCGGCATGTTAGTGATGGTAACAAACGTCGGCGCACCCGATTTGACTTCTACCGTGCGCGATTCTTTTCCAATAGCATAGCCCGAGATGCTCTTGGTTTCACGGATGACATACCAATCCGGCGCAAGATTGGGAATGTTGATTAAGCCCTGCGCGTCAGTGGTATACACATCGCCCACACGTTCACCGCTCTGCTTTTCCAGTGTGAATTGAACGCCTGCCAACGGTGCACCTGTCACCTCGTCAAGCTTTTTGATTTGGATACCCGTCAGCTTCTTATTGGTGAATGTCACCGTCGAGGGCGCTTCTGTCTTGATTTCTACCACCTTCGGTGTTTCATCAAGAAGGTAATTCACGGGTGCGCGTTTTTCACGCACGACAACAAATCCGGGCGTGAGCGTCGGCACGATGATAAGTCCGTCCGTATCGGTTTCAAAATCACCGATAAGCTGCCCATTCTGGTATGTTACTGTGAACAACACTCCCGCAAGCGGTGCTCCTGTCTGCGCGTCCTCCTTCTTAATCATAAGGCTGGCGAGGCGGGAGTTCTCAAAAACCAATTTCACAAAATCATTGCCCTTGATTTCAAAATCCTTGGGGGTGTCGTCGAGCAGGTAGCCGGCAACGCTCTTATGCTCAACGGCCTTGTACCATCCATTGTCCAAAAGCGGTAAAATGATAAGCCCGTCGCCATCCGTAGTGTATGTGCCAACGGCCTCGCCGTTTGCCTTGTATACAATAAACTGTGCGCCCTTCAGTGGTGCTTTCGTATGCGCGTCTATTTTGATGATTTGTACGCTGCCTTTTTTGGTGTTGTAAAAATCGAGTGTATAGGTTTTGCCGTACTCAATGGCGATGGTTTTTGTTTCGGCCTCCAGCGTATAATTCGGATTTGCCTTGGTTTCCTGCACAATGTAGGTGTTTTTCGGCAAGTTGGGAATCGTGATAATACCCATCGCGTCTGTGGTATACAATCCGTTACCAGTACCAACAACATCACCCTGCGATGTTGTTATCTTGAAAGTTGTGTTTGCAATCGGCTCCTTGGTATTGGTATCCAGTTTGCGAATGATGAGCGAACCATATGGATAATTGACAAATGATACAGCATAGGTCTTGCCATCCGTGCCCACGGAGAGCGTTTTGGGTGTACCGTCCAGCGCGTAATTAGGCGCACTCCGCAATTCGGTAATCACATAATCCGCAGGCTTTACATTCGGAATCAGTATTTTTCCTGCGCTGTCTGTTGTGTACTCGCCATTGGCGTTGCCGACAACAGCACCTGTGGCATCTGTGACCTTGAATACAACGCCGGACAGCGGCTGATTGGTTAATCCGTCTGTTTTGGTAATCAGAATGGAGCCGTAGGGCAGATTGCGGAAAGTAAATTCCAATACCGATGTGCCATCAGGCTTCAGAAAACCGTTTTGCAGGCTTGTTTCCGCAATCAAGTAATTCGGCGGGGCTTCGACCTCTTTGCAGACATAATATCCGCTGTCGAGGCCCACGACCACCACAATCCCCGATGCATCTGTCACATAACGGCCAATCAGCGTACCCGGCTGTCCGCTTTCTTGCCCGTCCGCCTTATACAATTCAAACGCCGCGCCGGAGAGAAGCTCGCCTGTATTGGCGTCTGTCTTTTTGATGACAATAGAGTTTTTCGGGAAATTGAAGCCTTCGCCTTGCACATGGTAATCTGCACCGGAGAAACCTTCCGCCATTGGTATCGTCGGTGTGATTGGGTCGCCTGTACCACCGGCATATGAACCTGTGCCGGATGTGTAGTACTTGTCCATCTCGGGAAGATAGGCATTGTCGCCCGCCGCAAAGTACATCCGCGTGACGGGGTTGCTCGGCATACTCATGCCGGGAGCCGGTGCCGTCTCAGTAAATACATACCAACCAACTTCGGCCTTTGGAATGATAATGCGGCCGTTAGCATCGGTTTTGAAGCTGCCTAGATTGCGGACACCGCCGTTCGGGCTGGTCACAGAGCCAACCCCGCTCTGCTGCTCGCCCATGCGTCCGGGCAACTCGTACTCCACCTTATAGGTCGTGCCGGGGATGCCTGCGCCAGTTAAACCGTTTGTTTTCAAAAACATGATGACAGGTTTGCGTACATTATCAAATTTCAATGTCTGTGTCACACCGCTCTCAAGCAGAATTTCTTTGGATTCCGTCAGCATGACATAGCCTTCCGGCGGCATAAATTCCGTCACCCGATAGATTTTTTCCTCCAAACCTTCTAAGAGAATCTCGCCTGTTTCCAGAATATATTCCGAAATAGTAGCTCCCTCCGCCCGTTGTACACGGAATTCGGCGTTCTTCAGAAGCTCACCTGTGACGGCATCTACCTTCTGGATACGCAATTTCGGTTTGGCCTTGTTTGTGAACACAAGTTGTTTGCTTTCGCCCGGCAAAAGCTCGATGTCCTTATGCTGCGGGTCAAGCAAGTAACCTTCCGGAGCGATTATTTCTTCGATGGTCAACACCTGCGGGTCTAATCCCGCCAGAATGATTTTGCCGTCTGCGTTTGTCAGTGCTTCACGAATCGTTGTGCCATCCGCGCGCATGATACGGAATTTCGCACCGGCAAGAGGCATTTTAGTTTCGTAGTCGATTTTCAGGATTTCGAGGGAAGGTTTGCGCTCATTTACAAAGGAAAGCTTGTTTGCATCGCCAGCTTTCAAAACAACTGTTTTAGTTTGTGTGCCATCAGTCGGTACAAGGAATGGCGCGGGTACGGAGATTTCCGTGATTTCATATGTGCCCGGCTCCAGATAGCCGCCCGGTGTGGTGGAAAGGCCTGCCGTTACAGTGCCCTCCATGCCTGTGGTGAACGAGCCGACCATTGTGCCGTCCAACTTTTTGACGGTGAAAACTGTGCCGGGCACGCCTGCGGCATTGCCCGTTGCGTCGCCAAGCGGCGGCGCGCCGAGCTTCTCGATGGTAAGTATCGGCGTTTTGGCATTTTGCATCACGATTTGGATGGACTGATCCGCGCCGAGATGAACTGTCTGCGGCGTTTTGTCAAGCACCCAGCCCGCAGGAGCGATTTTTTCCGTGATGATATAGGTTCCGGCGGGGAGGTTGGTGATGTTAGCCGCACCTGTGGCGGCGGCTCCGTTCGCTCCTGCTGTTGTGCCGGTCAGCTTGTAGGATTGTCCCGTGACGACATCGAAAGACAGCGCACCGTCCCTCTGCTCGATGTGGAAAGTGACCGGGGATGTGATAACCTCGCCGGTTTTTGCGTCACGCTTCTGAATTGTGAGCGTTGGGTATTTCGAGTTTAGGAATTTCAAGCTTGGAGCCTGACCGTTCTGCACCACAATGGTCTGCGGAGTCGAATCCTTGATATATGGCTCCACTGTGGAAACCTCGCAAACGGAGTATGTGCCGTCGGGGATGTCGCTGAAAATCGCCTGCCCCTGCGCGTCCGTCTCCACGACAGTGACAAAGTTGCCGTTGCCGTCAATCTGTTTCAGCTCGAACTCAATGCCTTTGATTTTGTTGCCTGTGACGGCATCCTCCTTGATGACCGTGATTTTGCCGCTTGGGTCGTTGTAGAAGGTAGCAATGCCATGTGGCTGTTCGGTCGTCAAAGTGACATTTTGGTATGTCGGCGGCGTGAGTTGATACGCTAAGCCGTTGTTGCTGCGTTCGTAGATGTGGTATGTGCCGAGTGGCAATGGTGACCAATTGACCGTGCCGCTGGCATCCGATACTTTTACGCCTAGCGATTGCCCCATTCCGTTGATCAGCTCGAAGGTTACACCTTGCAAGGGGATGCGTGCGCCACCAGCAGTTGTGTTGGTAGAGTATTTGTAGATGGTAATGCCTTCGCCGGTGGATGGTGTTGGGGTAGTGCTTAGCGTCGGGGTAGGTGTTGTGCTTGGGGTTGGTGTTACTATTATTCGGTCGCCAACATTAAGAGAAGCTTGTTGACTCTGATAACCGATATCTGCCAGCACATAATTCTGAACTGTATCATTCGGTGCTTTTCCATATAGCAAGGTTTTATTACCAGTAGCCGCAAAAAACGCAAACTTATATGTTTCCGAAGTAATTGAATATGGCACAACGATTTTGAACTCTGTTACGCCATCCGGTATCAGATAACGATGCCCTGTTGTTTCTTTAGCAAAATCCACATTATCCATGCTTGTAACTTTGATTGTGGATGGAAACACAGCTGTATCAACCACTTCCAAATAGTTATTGCGTCCGAGAAGGATATCGCCGCTAACAGTGGCAACAGCGACTTCAATATCACCATCTCTTATAGCCTCTGCGATAGATAATATATTTTTTTTGTTGGCTGAAAGGTGTGATTGAGTGCTTTGGCGCGTATGTCCTGCATAGCTTTAAGCGTCGCTTTTCGCAACGCATCAGGATATGCAGAAGCACTGTCATTCGTATCCCAGTCATCAACATCTGAATATGCCTTATGAATCAAAGACCATATTGACATTTTGGTAGCAAGATACGCGGCATAATTGAGGCTGTCTTGGTTTACGCCGAAACTGGCCGCTGTACCTTTCAACAATTCCTCTGCGGAGATTGACGGATAGCCGTAGACAATACAGCCTTCTACGGCCTGCTTGATGGTCTTGGAGGCGTCGCCGCCATTGTTGTAGCGGGATCACCGCCCTTGCGACCGCTACCGCCGGAGCCGCCCGCGTCAACAATACTGTCGTCGCCGAACACATAAAGGTCAACAGGGTAATCTGTGGTATCACTGTAACCGGGCTTTACAGGATTGCTGCAATAGGCCATATATTCATCGCCTGCGGAATCCTTTGTCCATGTCACCATTTCGGGCGAAAAGTTCTGATCCGAAACGCCCTTGAATGACAAGATGGCCTGACGTGTCGCCGTACCTCTGTCATTTTTGAAATACACATCAGCAATCATAGGTTCGTCTGCGGCCGCAACGGGTAGTGCTAATCCCGGCAGACATATGAGTATGGCCATAATGACGCTTGTAATGCCTTTGAATGCTTTACTCAAATTGGGTTCCTCCTTAATTTTGGGTAAAAGAAAACGGCCTCGGAATGTTCTCCGAAACCGTTTGATATATTGTGTTTGTTGTTGAAAATGGTGTAGATTAACATGCTTGTTTTGCTGAAAGGTAGCCCCAGACACCTCGTACAATGTATTTACGGTATTTTTCACAAGGACACCGCATAAAACTTGTTATCTTGTTGCCAAGATGAGATAATAAGCAAGTAGCAGGCAGGGGGGCGCAGGTCGTCTCCTTGAAGTTCAGCTTCCACAGAGAGAATTGCGCCTCTGTCTTTACGGGCTGATACGAATGAGCTGGATAGCGTATAGCGCTGCATGTCTAACGAGGTTGTATCCCGTAAAGAACAAGAGGAAGCTCTGCCTAAAAAAGCCAGCGGAGGTGTTCTCCATGTTTTATTGCGGTATCGACATCGCCAAACACAAGCACGAAGCATCCGTCATCGGCCAGACCGGCAACGCATTACTGGACAGCATTTCTTTTCCCAACACCAAGGAAGGCTGCGAAAAACTGCTTGCTCTATTTGAGAGAATTGGTGTTGTCCGGGAAGATGTCCTTATCGGCATGGAAGCTGCCGGGCATTATTGGTTAAGCGTCCATGCGTTCTTTCTGGAGCTTGGTTATGACGTGAAGGTTATCAACCCAATCCAGTCCGAGGCGTTTCGGAAAATGTACATCCGCCAGACCAAAAACGACAGCAAGGATAGCTTCATCATCGCGCAAATCATGCGGTTTGGTCAGTTTTCCGCCACCACTCTGTCCGAAGATTCCATTGTCGCCATGCGGCAGCTATCGCGCTACCGTCTGGCCTTAGTGGATTCCTGCGGCGATTGTAAACGACGTGTAATCGCGCTGCTTGACCAAGTGTTTCCTGAGTATGACAGTTTATTTTCCGATACATTCGGCGTCGCCTCGAAAGAGATTTTGTCCAAATATCCAACGCCTGAAGATTTGCAAAACGTATCGACCCGCAAGTTGGCAACGCTGCTCGCGAAGGCCGGCAAAGGTCATTTTGGTGAGGAACGTGCCAAGCTGCCGAAAGCTACGGCGGCGGGTTCGTTCGGTGTTGGATTCGCCAAGGACGCGTTCGCGTTCCAGATTCGCCAACTGATAGAGCAGCTTCAATTTCTCGAAAAACAGATTGAGGAATTGGAAGTGCAACTAACGGCGCTGCTCCGTCAAACCGACTCATACATAACAACCATCCCCGGCATTGGCGATACGCTTCCGGCATTGGCGATACGCTTGGTGCTATCATCCTCAGCGAAATCGGCGATATCCACCGCTTCGACGCGCCGGGCAAGCTTGTTGCGTTCGCCGGATTGGACGTGAAAATCAACCAGTCCAGAGAGTTTCTTGGCACGCGGCAAAAGATTTCCAAACGCGGGTCACCGTATTTGCGCCGCGCCATTTGGCTTGCTGCGTCCCGCGCCGCTTTTTGTGATCCGATTCTGTCGGCGTACTATTTGTCTTTGAAAGCCAGTGGAAAGCATCACCTCACGGCTGTCGGCGCGGTTTGCCGGAAACTCTGCAATATCATTTTTGCAATCCTATCGGAGAATCGGCCGTATCAGCCAACACCGCCGAAGGACAAGCCGCAGTCTTGACGACTGCGTATTTTTCCATTCCCGCTTGATTACCCATGTATCGCGCTTGCAAATAGCTGTCAAGGGCGTGCGTAAGCACGTTCATTTACCCTTGACCGCTGTTTGTAAGCGTGATATTTATTTGCGGCAGAAATGGAAAAATATTTCCCGTTTTCTTATTGACACTTAATAGCTGGTCTCCCTGCCGGAATCAGCCGCCTAAATCTTCCGCGTTATATATGCGTTTCTCGCCATTATTGAAAGTGACTTCCAGCGAGTAGGGATATGGTTTATGGGAATGGCGAGTTATCTTCCGTTGCTGATCGTGAGTGAATCATGGTCACGCGGACGGTATTCATTGCCGGACTTCGTGAGATTATTCGGCTCGTGTGAGCGCAAATAATCAAGTACAGCAACCTCCTTTGCCCGCGCGATCTGCTCCTTGCTAACAGAATTGGGGTACGATAATCTCACTTATTCCAACCACGCTTGCGCTTGATTCTGCCGTAGGCAACCGCGTCCTGTTTGATGTCGTCGCAGCAGCAGGCGGTCAAAGAACAACCGCGTTTTGCGCCTTTATAGTAAAGACAATATGTACAGTCCGTGTCCTCGGCAAAGTATTAGAATTTAGCGGCTTTTTTCTTGTTTTTGCTCATATTTGTGTCCTCCTCAGCGTTTTTGGGCAAAATAAAAAGAGGGCGTTCCCCCTTGAATGGTAATGTCAACAACTTAAGAAAATAAAAGCAAATTTCAAAAAAGTTCAAAAGAATTACAAAAACACTTGACAAAAAGGAAAAGTCTCCATAATGGCGAAAAAC